>FTAI01000631.1_pt1 | contig 9664 bp, 10 predicted proteins | sample 1638941 | NCBI WGS metagenome assembly FTAI01 (sample SAMEA3914813, study PRJEB12502) | metagenome | biome: forest; material: soil | place: Canada | collected 2011-07-07 | depth 0.3 m | reverse complement strand
TCGGTGGCGACAGCAAACCTGGAGAGGTTAGAATTTCCGTGTGGGCCGGACACTTGGCAAGAGGGCCGGAAACGGACCCTGGCGTCCGCGCCGCCAAGCCGACGATCCAACGTCCGCAAGGGGTGGGAACCGGACATCGGCGATCGATGCCCACAGCTCTGACGTGGCTATGCTGGCGTGCCGCCCCGCGTCCGCCCTGCGCTCAACGGACACGTTCCCAGGTGATGATCAAGGCTTGAACCCCTTCCGGCAGAGGAGGTGCGGCGCTCAGGACGAGGCGGTCTCCGGTTATCGTGAAGAAACGTTTGCGGTCGGTTCCAGTGCGATTCGGGGAAAGGTCGATCTCGACGTGGTGGACCACAAAGCCCCCAGCCTCATCGACCGAATAGGCGCCGCAGTACGCGACCAGGTTTTCGGGAATAGCGCTGGCCTCCGCCGCGGACGGTTGGTCGACGACCGCCCAACGCGACCGTTGGCTGTTGCCCAACATCGCGCAGACCTGGCCCGTCGCGGTGTAGACGATATAGCCCCGGCCCAGCGCACCGACGTTGGGATCGGGCCGCTCCGTTCCATCCTTCATGCGCTCGGTCGCCGAAACCAGACGCCAGGTTCCGACGAGCCGGGCGGCCCCACCCTGCGCCCTCGCCGAAGCCTTAGCCGGGAGAGGGGGCGTGACCGACGGGGGCTCGCCGAAGAACCCCACGATGCGTTGGATGCGGCCATCCCGCGCCATGTCGTAGATGTCCACCCCATGGGTCACCTGCGACCCGTCAGGCGCGAGCAGGATCCATGTCACCCGCATGGCGCGGTGGTGCATCTGCGGCGCACTGCACCGGAAGTGCGTGCCCGGATAGTGACGCTGGAAGTTGGCTATGACGTTGCTCAGCGCTACGCGGCCCTTCGCGAGCGTCGGCTCAGGGTCGCTGTAGACGCCGTCCGCCGCCCAGACTCGCGCGAGCAGGCGATCGCGGGCGCTCTGATCGGCAACGCTCCAAGCGGCGCAATAGTCGGTCACCGCGGAGTCCGGCGTAAGAGGTTTGGTCGGCTCCGCCATGGCGGAGCAGGACAGCCCGACGGTCGCCAAAAGGACCGCGCACGCGATGCGTGGCTCGTGACCTCGCCGTGGCATTTCTCTTTCCCCACCTTGCCGCGAGCGATCAAACCGCAATCGCCGAAGGTCGGCAACGGGTCGAAAGCGGTTCTTGGCCCAAGGCGACACCAGCGCGGCGCTTAGCTCTGGTCGACCGCGATAGGTTGGCACATTGTCTGCTGAAGGTGACGCCCCTGCTCGATGGCGGTGTCGAGCGCCCTTCCGCCGAGCAAATGAGTGCGCTCTATGCGCGCCGCCGTATGCTCGGCGAAGAACCGGACCATTTCGGCATGGCCGACGGCGCGCGCCAGCGTGTCTCTGGCCTGGGCTTCCTCAGCTTCGCTGAAAGCGCGGGACGGCCCGGAGAGGCTTTCAAGCGCGTGCCATTCCTCCCATTCGTGCGTAGCCGCGGCGTAGAGATCGACCCCTGACATGGCGATGCGGGAATAGAGGACGACCTTGTCCTGCGGCAAGTACGGCGCAGCCCCTGATGCGACCGTCGCTTCCCAGGTGTCGAGCTGCCAGGGCAAAGGAAGGGGTTGCGGGATCGGTCCAATGCGGCCGAGACGCCTGGTCTTTCCCGCGGCGTCGAGAATGGCGCGAACTTCGGCGGCGCGGGCCGCGACGCAGGGGGCTTCCCGTTCGGTGGCGACCCTGAACTCGACGAACCTCGCGAAGTTGTCCCGGAGGGCCGCTTCGCCCCGGCTGACGATCTCACGATGATGTAACGCCTCGGCGACCTGCTCCGCCGCAAGCGCCGTGAGCACGCCCACCACGATGATCAGGTATTCCTTCAGGAACTCGCGAAGGCCATGCCAGGGCCTGGGTTTGTGGATGTCCATGCCGCCCCCCGCGGTGTCATTGGCGGTGACGCTACGCGGACTCGCGGAGGGTCAGCAACGGGTCGATGGCGGTCCTTGCTTGGCCGCCTGTAACCGGACACCCCCAAGCGGCGGTCATGGGCGGACCGCAAACGTTGCCAAAGCGAGCCGGGCTCGCCGCCGCCAAGGTCGGGCGCCAGTCTCCGGACTCCGCCCTTGCCCGTCCACCGGTTCGCCTCGGGCCGGCCAGCGTGGCTCTGCTGGTCGGTTCGGCATAGGCTCAGGGGCGAGATGGGGTCTCGAAGGCCGCCAATGCCGGCGTTAGCTTACGCGCACCAATCTTCCATCGGGAATGCGGGGACAGGAGCAATGAGCGCGGACGAGCAGGTCGCCATCGGTGCGGTGGTCGACGCCATGTACGCCATGGTCTCGGGTCCCGCCGGCCCGCGCGACTGGTCGCGGCAGGGCGAGGTCTTCCACGAGGACGCCCGCCAGATGCGCACGGGCGTGGACGGAGCCGGGACGCCCTGGATCAGGATCATGGACCCCGCGGCCTACGCCGCCGACACCGCCCCGTTCTTCGCCGCGACGCCGTTCTTCGAGGTGGAGGTCGCCCGCCGGATCGACGTGCTGGGAAACATGGCCCAGGTGTGGAGCCTCTACGAGGCCTACAGCGAGCCAGGGCAATCGACGCCGGAGCGGCGGGGAATCAACTCGATCCAGCTCTACAACGACGGCCGGTCCGGCTGGCGGATCATCTCGATGATCTGGGACAACGAGCGGCCGGGCGTGACGGCCGACGCCTTCTAGCGGTCCTCCGGCCCCTCCCGCACCCGCACGATCAGCGACTGGCTGGCCGTGGCCATCAGCTCCCCGTCCTGGGCGAACAGGTACATGGCGCCGTGGCCGAAGCCGCCGTGGACGCCCAGGATGCGGATGTCGCAGAGCACCCACTCGGTGGGCACGATCCGGCGGATGCGCAGGGTGTTGTCCAGGCTGTTGCCGCCGGCGTTCCTGCCGAGCGCATTGCCGATGCCGGAGGGCACATGGTCGGCCATGATCGCCAGCATCGATGAATCGATGGCGAACCGTTCGCGCGGTCGGATCCACAACAGCGAGCGGCCGTCGCGCTCGGGATTGCCGGCCCGGTCGCCGCCGTAGTGGCCCTTGGCGACGCGGACCTCGATACGGCTGTGCAGGCCGGAGTCGGCGCCGCGCCAGTGCTCGCCGGGCTCGCAGTCCTCGGGACGCGGCGCATCCGGCATCGCCAGCCACTGCTCGGAAATCTCGCTCGGCCGCGCGCCGAGCGCGGCGTTGACCGTGAAGATTTCCTTGTCGCCGACGTGGCCGATGACGCGCGCCTGGGTGTTGTACTTGCCGATCGCCGGCGTCCAGACGTCCAGGTCCACGACGCTCGGCGGCTTGGCGTAGGAGAGATACTGCGCGGTCGCCCAGATCAGCGGCCGGCCGGTGGTGCGCTCCATGGCGCCGATGGCCGAGGCCAGGCCCACGCCGCCGAACATGAACATGTCGCCCGGCCGCCCGACGCAGACGTCCGGCGTCAACGGCATGAACCAGCGGTGCGGATTGTGGGTGGCGCGCAGGTCGAAGAACAGCGGATCCATGCCGCTCTCATGAGCCTGCCCCGGGCGGGTTCGCAAGAGGCCGCAAGCGCCTATATGGACGCCATGACCCTCAAGACCCTCAAGGCGCTGCATCCCGCCCAGCGCGACGACATCGACGACCTCATCACGCGCCGTCCCGTGCCCGGGCCGGGCCTGGAGCAGGTCGACCCGTTCCTGTTGCTCAACCACCACGGCCCGCAGGCCTATGGTCCGAACAATGCAGGCCTGCCGTTCGGTCCACACCCGCACCGCGGCTTCGAGACCGTGACCTTCATCCTCGACGGCGAGCTCGCGCACCGCGACTCCGCGGGCCATGAGAGCATCATCAAGGCCGGCGGCGTCCAGTGGATGACCGCCGGCTCGGGCCTGATCCATTCCGAGGTCTCGCCGGAAGACTTCATGAAATCAGGTGGTCCGCTCGAGCTCCTTCAGCTCTGGGTGAACCTGCCCGGCCGGCTGAAGATGAGCCCGCCGCGCTATGTCGGCGTGCAGGCGGACCAGATCCCCGCGATCGGCGTCGACCAGGGCGCGGCCACGGTCCACCTGATCTCCGGGACCTGGGGCGGCCATGCGGGACCGGTCTCCTCCCTGACCGGCGTCTTCATGACCACCATCGACTTCAAGGCCGGCGGCAAGGCGGGTTTCGGCTCCCTCACCGGCCGCAACGTCTTCCTCTACGTGGTCTCGGGCGAGGTGAAGGTGAATGGCATCGCCGCCACGGCCTGGCATCTGGCCGAGCTCGACCTCGAGGGCGACACCGTGGAGATGGAGGCGGCGGAGGACTCGGTCGTCGTCTTCGGGCACGCCGAGCCGATCGGCGAGCCGGTCTTCGCCCACGGCCCGTTCGTGATGAACACCCGCGAGGAGATCGTCGACGCCATCCGCGACTACAACGCCGGCCTCTTCGAGAACGTCAGCGCCTAGCGCCCCGCACGCCAACGGCCGCGCCCCTTTTCGGGACGCGGCCGCTGCGGCTTTTGGCCTCGACTAGTAGTGACGGTAGCCGCGGTCGTAGTCGCCAGACGGCCGATAGCTGTAGGTCGTCTGGCCGTAGCGATCACTGCTGTAGCGGGTGTCGTAGCCGCGATCGTTGTTTTGGGGATACGCGTAGGCGCCGCTGTAGCTGGTGTCGTAGCCGCGGTTATCGTAGCCGCCGCCGTAGCTGGTGTCGTAGCCACTGGTGTCGTAGCCACGGTTGTCATAGCCACGGTTGTCGTAGCCACGGGCGTACCCGCCGCGGTCGCTGGCGTCGTAGTAGGCTTGGCTCGAATAGCCGCAGGACTTCGCCGAGCTGCGGCTGATGGTGTTGCCCAGCACGGCGCCGGCGACGGCGCCCAGGGCGGCTCCGCCCGCGCGACCGCCGTGGTGGCTGGCCAGGTTCGAACCGATCAGGGCGCCGGCGATGCCGCCGATCACCGTGCCGGCGGCGCCGTCGTTGCGCTGGCGGCAGTCGTTCTCGTGGGCGTAGCCGTAGGGCTGAGCGAAGGTCGGGGTGGCGACAGCGCCCGCCGCCAGGGCGGCAACGAGGGCGCCAGTGATGGCAGCGGCTTTCATGTCTTTCTCCAGTCCTTTGTTGCGACGGGCGCCTCGGGAGGTCGCCGTCTTGAGGTGGAGTAGACACCCCCGCAACTGAACGGGGCCTGGGACCGGGGTTATCTGTCGTTCATCGCCTCGGCCGCGCCCCTCAGCCACGGAGGGCCGCGGAAATCGCCGCCAGACCCGAGCTCAGCTCCTCCGCCGTGGGCCAGCCGTAGCCGACGCGGAAATAGCGGTCCGGCAACTCGAACCAGTGTCCGGGACCGACATAGGCCCCATGATCTTCCAACAGCCGACGGTAGAAGGCCTCGGTCCCGCCCACGGGCTCGGCCTTCATCCGCGGAAAGCAGACCACCCCGCCGCTGGGGCGCACCCACTCCAGCAGGTCCTCGCCGGCCATCCAGTCGCTCACCAGGCCCAGCCGGCGCCGCATCTCGGCCAGGCGGGGCTCCAGGATCGCCGAGCGGCGCTCCATGACCTGCTCGGCCACCCACTGGTCCATGACGCTGCCGCAGATGCTGATCTGCTCGCTGGCCGCCAGGAAGACCTCCTGCAGGGTGCGATCCCTGGTGATCAGCCAGCCGATGCGGATGCCCGGCACACCATAGGCCTTGGAGAGCGAGGAGACGCCGATCACGTGATCGCCCAGCGACGCGGCCGGCGGCAGGCGGCCCTCGTACGAGAGATCGCGATAGGTCTCGTCCACCAGCAGCCGGCATCCGTGACGGGCGGCCAGATCGGAAAGGCCCCGCAATTCGCCCTCGGTCAGCATCACGCCGGTCGGATTGTGCGGACAGGTGACGCTGATGATCCTGGTCGCCGGGGTCAGCGCCGCGGCGACCCGGTCGAGATCGACCCGGAAGCCTTCCTCGAACGCCAGGTCGATGTGGGTGACCTGGCAGCCGATGGCCCGCGGGGTCTCCAGGTTGGTCGCATAGTTCGGCCGGATCACCACGAGGTGGTCCGCGGGGCCAAGCAGCGAGGTCGCGATGATGAACAGCGCGCCGGCCGCCCCGGTGGTGACCAGGACGTCGGCGGCCGTAAGCCCTTCGCCGTCCGCCGCGATCAGCGCCCGCAGCCGCTCCCGCCCCCGGTGTTCGCCGTAGAGCAGCGGCATGTCCGGGATGGTGAGGCCCAGGTCGGAGAGCCGCTGATCGGCGACCGAGCTTTCCGACAGGTTGTAGCGGATGCGGGCGTAGCCGTACTCCTCCGGCGACTCCACCTCGATGGGCATTCGGACATATCGCAAGGGCGGCCTCCCGGGACTGGCGCCCCTCCGTAAGGCCTAGAAGCCCGGTCCGGAACCCGCCGCGGTCTTGCGGATCAGGTCGATGAAGGCGCGCAGGCCGGCCGGCGCGTGCCGGCGCCCCGGATAGTAGAGGCAGAGCCCCGGGTAGGCCGGCGTCCAGTCGTCCAGCACCTGCACCAGCCGGCCCGACGCGACGTCGGCCTTCACGCTCCATTCCGAGAGGTACGAGAGCCCCACCCCCGCCCGAACCGCCTCCAGCATCAGCGTCGTCTCGTCGAGGCTGAGCGCGCCAGGGACGTCGATCTCCATCTCCTCGCCGCGCCGCTCGAATTCCCAGCGGTAGATCTGGCCGCTGGCCATGCGGGCGCGGATGCACCGATGCTGGAGCAGGTCCCCCGGCGTCTGGGGCTTCGCACGTCCTTCGAAATAGGCTGGCGAGCCGACCACGATGGAGCGGACCGGCCCGCCGATCGGCACGGCGATCATGTCGCGCGGCACGGCTTCCTGGATGCGGATGCCGGCGTCGAAGCCGTCGACCACGATGTCGATCAACCGGCCCTCGGTGACCAGGTCGACGCGCATCTCGGGATAGAGCTTGAGATATTCCAGGATCAGCGGCGTCAGGATCATCCGCGCCGCGCCTACCGAGGTGTTGATCCGCAGCGTGCCGGCCGGCGTGTCGCGGTGGATGTTCACGGCGTCCATGGCGTCGCGGATCTCGGAGAGCGCCGGCGCCACCTGGGCCACGAACTGCTCGCCGGCCGCCGACAGGGAGACGCTGCGCGTGGTGCGGTTGAAGAGCCGCACGCCCAGCCGCGCCTCCAGCCCTGCCACCGCATGGCTGAGCGCCGACGACGACATCCCGAGCTCCAGGGCGGCGGCGCGGAAGTTGCCCCGCCGCGCCACGGCGACCGCCGCATCGAGCTCCGCGAGGCTGGCTTTCCGCATTGTCCCGATCCCCGCATCACGTCATGCCGTTTTATCCTGCTTATCTGTGCAATGCGAGCGGCCTACATGGCCTCCGTCAGACAAGGACGGAGATTTCCCATGCGTATGATCGACAAGCTCTACATCGACGGCGCCTTCGTCGAGCCACATGGCTCGGAGGTGTTCGACCTCTTCAATCCGGCCACTGGCCAGGTCATCGGCAAGGTGACCCTAGGTGACCGCGAGGACACGCTGCGCGCCATAGAGGCGGCCAAGCGAGCCCTGCCCGCCATGTCCCGCACGACCAAGGCCGAGCGGATCGACATGCTGCGCCGCCTGGACGCCGCCGTGACCCCGAAGCTCGCGGCCATCAACGCGGCGATGACGGAAGAGTACGGCGCGCCGGTCATGATCGCCGGGCTCCTGAACGGCTACGCCATGGGCGCCTTCAAGAACGCCATCGAGGTCCTGGAGGCCTATGACTTCACCCGCTGGATCAACGACGCGGAGGTGGTGATGCAGCCGCTGGGCGTGGTGGGGATCATCACCCCCTGGAACAGCAGCACCGGCTTCATCTGCGGCAAGCTCGCCATGGCCCTGGCGGCCGGCTGCACCGCGGTGATCAAGCCCAGCGAGATGAGCGCCATCCAGACCCAGGTGCTGGTCGAAGCCCTGCACGAAGCCGGCCTGCCGCCCGGCGTCTTCAACGTCGTCAACGGCCGCGGCGAGGTGGTGGGCGCGGAATTGAGCGTCAATGCCGACATCGCCAAGATCTCGTTCACCGGCTCGACGGTGGTCGGCAAGGCGATCCTCAAGGCCGGCGCCGACACCTTGAAGCGCGTCACCCTAGAGCTCGGCGGCAAGTCGCCGACCGTGATCCTCGACGACGCCGACTTCGCCCAGGCCGTGCCGCTGGCGGTGACGGCCGGCTTCGGCAACTCGGGCCAGGCCTGCATCGCCGGCACGCGCATCCTCGTGCCGCAAGCCCGCCTCGCGGAGTTCCTGCCGCTGATCAAGGCCGCCGTCGAGGCGACCAAGGTCGGCGACCCGCGAGACCCGCAGACCCAGGTCGGCCCGATGGTCAGCCTGAAGCAGTGGCAGCGCGTGCAGGGCTATATCCGCAAGGGGCTCGAAGGCGGCGCGACACTGCTGGCCGGCGGCGAAGGCCGGCCCGAGGGATTGGAGGACGGCTATTTCGTCAAGCCGACCGTCTTCGCCGACGTCACCAACGACATGACTATCGCCCGCGAGGAGATCTTCGGGCCCGTGCTGTCGGTGATCTCCTACCGCACCGAGGCCGAGGCCATCGAGATCGCCAACGACACGCCCTACGGCCTGCAGTCCTACGTCGTCTCGGCCGACCCGGAGCGGGCGCGGTCCGTGGCCTCGCAACTGACCACCGGGCGGGTGCTGATCAACGGCCTGCACCACGAGCCGCTGGCGCCGTTCGGCGGCTTCAAGCAGTCCGGCATCGGCCGCGAGATGGGCGTCTTCGGCCTGGAGGCGCACCTGGAGCCCAAGACGGTGCTCGGGCGCAGCCGCGCGGCCGCCTAGCTGCGCGTGAACACCGGGTCCCGTCGCTCGCGGAAGGCGGCGACGGCGGCCTTGTGGTCGGCGGAGCGGCGGAGGATCCGCAGCTCGGGCGCCTGCATGGCGTTGGCCTCGTCCGGCGAGAGGTCGGGGGCGCGGTTGGCCATGCGCTTGCTGGCCTCCACCGACAGCGGCGCGCGGCTGGCGATCCGCGCGGCGAGCGCGACGGCCGCCTCGTGCAGATGGTGGGGCGCGTGCAGGCCGGTGACCAGGCCGTAGCGCTCGGCGGTCTCGGCGTCGTGCGGCAGGCCGGTCAGCAGCATGGCCTTGGCCCGGCTGACCCCGATCAGCCTGGGCAGGCGGTAGGTCGAGGCCATCAGCCCGACATTGACCCCGGCGCAGACGAACTTCGCCTCGGTCGAGGCGATCCGGATGTCGCAGCACAGCGCCAGCTCGAAGCCGCCGCCGACGCACCAGCCGTTGACCGCCGCGATCACCGGCACGCGGGTCGCCTCCAGCCGGTCGAGCAGCCGCCCGAAGCCCGCCAGGTCCTCGCCGCCCGGCCCGACGTTCTTCAGGTCGTCGCCGGAACAGAAGGCGCGGCCCTTGCCGGTGACGATCAGGCACCGCAGCGCCTCGTTGGCCTCCACCTGGTCGAGCGCCTCCATGAAGGTCTGGCGCATCTCGACGCCCAACGGGTTCATCGGCGGGTTGTCGATCTCCAGCAGGACGACGGCGCCGCTGATCGGCCGGACATGGACTGCGCCGCTCATGCGACCTCCTTGCGCTCTACGGCCGCCGCGCCTTCGGCGATCAGGGCCTCGATGTCGTCGGGATTGAAGCCGGCCTCCCGCAGCACCTCGCGGGTGTGTTCGCCGACCTCGGC
>FTAI01000205.1_pt1 | contig 9682 bp, 6 predicted proteins | sample 1638941 | NCBI WGS metagenome assembly FTAI01 (sample SAMEA3914813, study PRJEB12502) | metagenome | biome: forest; material: soil | place: Canada | collected 2011-07-07 | depth 0.3 m | reverse complement strand
TCACCCGCGAGTCGTCGCCGACGTTGAGGTAGATGTCGTTCAGCGACTGGGTCTCATAGTTCTTGGCGCTGGCCGCAACCCGATATGGGCCGCCGACCCGCAAGCCGCGGAAACTGAACACACCGCTCGCATCCGTCACCGCCTGGGTCTTTGTCCCGGTCGGAACGTGCGTCACCGTTACGGTCGCGCCGGCGATCGGCTTGTCCTGATCGTCCACCGCCACGCCGCCGACAGCCGCCGTAGTCTGTTGTGCGTATGCGGCCGAAGTCACCGCCGCCGCCGCCAGCAGGCCCATAGTTGCGCCCGCGGCAAGTCTGCCTCTGAAGTTCCCCATAGCCCCCTCCGATCCCCCGCCTGGTCAGGCGCACATCAGGCAGTGCTAGATTGCCCCCACTGCCATGTTGTGAAACTAGCGAGAAACTTTCGAGACACAAACTGCAGTTCAAGGGGCGGCGCGTGTCGCTTCGGCGCGCATGTTTCGGGTGCGTTGCCCGCCTGGGGGCGCCGGCTGTCCGGCTACGGACGGCGCCGCCGGCCCCATAGCGCCTTGACGTCCATCAGTCTTTCGGCTTTGGCCAAGGGCTACGCCCCCAAGTTCCGCGCCATGGAGAAGCCAGCATGTCCCTGAGCCTCGGCGACGCCGCCCCCGACTTCGACCTTCCCGCCGATGAGGGCCGTGTGTCCCTGGCCGGGCTGAAGGGCAAGACGGTGGTGCTCTATTTCTACCCCAAGGACGCCACCTCCGGCTGCACCGCCGAGGCGCAGGGCTTCACCGCGGCCGCGGGCGACTTCGGCAAGGCCGGCGCCGTGGTCGTCGGCGTCTCCAAGGATTCCGCCGCCAGTCACGCCAAATTCCGCGCCAAGTACGACCTGAGCGTGCTGCTGGGTTCGGCAAAGGACGACGACATGGTCGAGCGCTACGGCGCCTGGGTGGAAAAGAGCATGTACGGCCGCAAGTATATGGGCATCGACCGCTCAACCTACCTGATCGACAAGACCGGCGTGATTCGCCGCGTCTGGCGCAAGGTCAAGGTTGCGGGGCATGTCGCCGAGGTTTTGAAGGCTGCGCAGGAACTCGCCTAGCCGCCTCGTGCATGCGGCCGCTCGCCGCAACACCCCGTTCAATTTCGCCACAAATGCTGGCGCCGCTTGCCAATATTCGGCCACCCGCGGCCGGCCGATGCGCCGCTGTCGACTTGCCTATTGCTTGCTGGAGATTTGCGGAGACTAAGGGCTCGCCTCGCCCAACATGTGTTTGAATTAAGGCTTTCGTAACGATTGCGTCGGCGCCGGACGAAGGCGGCTTGCGCTTTTGATTCGGATGGGCCCATATCGCGCTGTCTTCAGAAATTGTTTGGGTATCCGACGCAATGAGCCTCAGACGCTTCACGCGCCTCGCCCGTTCGCTCGCGGACCTTTTTCCTGAACGCCACCTCTACGTCCGCTCTGGCGGTGAGATGCACAGCTACGTGCTCAGCACCGGCAGGCAGATGGCGATCGCGGGGGTCGTGGCGGGATGCGCGTTGTGGATGGGGGTCTCCACCGCCGCCCTGATCACGGGCGCCCTGACCCAATCCAGGGGCGAGCAGGAAATCGCCCGGACCCAGGCCAAGTACGAACGCTGGATCGCCGACCGCCAGGCGCGGCTGAACAGCGCCGTCGCCCAGCTCAACTCCTCCTCGAACTCCTTCGACGACCTGGCCAGCACCATGGAAAAGCGCCACGCGGCGCTCGCCATGCTGCTCACCGACGTCAGGGGCGCGTCCGGCGCCGCCCAGGCCCTCGAACCCATTCTCGCCGAATCCCAGTCCGCGTCCCAATCGGCCGCCAAGGGCGCGCCGCTGCAGCGCATCGCGGCCGTGCGCAACGAACAGGAACGGCTGATCGAAGCCACCGAGACCTTCGCCAAGACCCGCGCCGACCGCCTGCGTCTGGCCTTCCGCCTGGCGGGACTCGACCCCGCCGTCTACACCGGCCGCGGCGACGGTCTGGGCGGCCCCTTGATCGAGGCCAAGGATCCCCGCGCGCTCGGCGCCGTCCTGGATGTGGACGCCGGCTTCGCCGAGCGCATTGAGCATGTCGCCTCCGACCTATCGGACGTCCGCGGCCTGGCGCAGTCGGCGCATGACCTGCCCCTGGCCCGGCCCACGGCGAACACCTCCGAATCCAGCGGCTTCGGCGTGCGCCTGGATCCCTTCACAGGGCGCCCCGCCTTCCATTCCGGCCAGGACTTCTCCGGCGCGATGATGACACCGATCGAGGCCACGGCCCCGGGCGTCGTCTCCTTTACCGGCGTACGGTCCGGCTACGGCAACACCATCGAGATCGACCACGGTCGTGGATTCAAGACCCGCTACGCGCACCTCGCGGCTATTTCGGTCGCCGTCGGCCAGCACGTAGCCCTGGGTCAAAGGATCGGCGGCATGGGCTCGACAGGCCGCTCCACCGGCACCCATCTCCACTACGAGGTGTGGGTGAACGGCCGCCCCCAGAACCCCCTCCGTTTTGTGAAAGCCGGCGACTATGTTCAACAAGACCTCCACTAATCCCCCCCAAGGCGCCACCCCTGGAGCGCCCGAACCGTCCGCCCCCCACTCCGCGCCCAGTCCTGCGCCCGGTCCCGAAGTTAAGGGCCAGGCCGCCGCCCCGGCCGCGCGACCGAACCAGAAGCTGACCTCGCTTATTGCCAGCGACATGACGCTCGAGGGCAACATCACCGGCGGTGTCGAGATCCAGATCGACGGCGTCATCAAGGGCGACGTCCGCGTCGAGCGCGTCACCGTCGGCGACGGCGGCCAGGTCGACGGCGGCATCTACGCCGAAGCGGTCGAAGTGCGGGGCAAGGTCTCCGGCTCGATCACCGCCAAGCAGGTCCGCCTCTACGGAAACTGCCACGTGGACGGCGACATCACCCACGAGCAACTGGCCATGGAAACCGGCGCCTTCTTCCAGGGCCGCTCCCTGCGCCTGCAACGCGCCGCCACGCCGGTCCAACCGGCCCTGGCGCCCCGTTCGGAGGCCCCCTCGTCACCGCCGCACCTGAAAGACGTCGGCGGCCTCGCGCCCAAGCCGTCCCCGGCGCCGTAGGGGCGGCAATCGCAGCGGGCCTGACCAACTAAGGTCAAGGTCCGCTCGATCGCCCCCTCCGCTCCTACTCCTCAGCATCATCCTCGGCCGTCAGCGCCGAGGATCCATGAACGCGTGAGACCGTGCGGCGAGCACCGAAGAGCGAGCGGTCGCCGGCGTCGGCCGACACCCTGCGCCGCTCCGCTGGCGCTGCGCGGCCTGTTCTGCGGCGCGTAGGGACCTCAGGACTGACGCCAAAGGATGACGGTGGAAGGGTGAGGCCGAGCCCCGTCGAAGCGCGCCGTCCTACCCCTCTGCGGCGTCCCGCGTCGCGCCCACCCTCTGGGCGAGCGAAGCGCCCATGAAGGCGTCCAGATCTCCGTCCAGAACTCCGGCGGTGTCCGAGGTCTCGACCCCGGTGCGCAGGTCCTTGACCATCTGGTAGGGCTGCAAGACGTACGAGCGGATCTGGTGGCCCCAGCCAATGTCGGTCTTCTGGTCCTCGACCGCCTGGGCGGCCGCCTCGCGCTTCTGCAGTTCCTGCTCATAGAGCCGGGCGCGCAGCATCTTCCACGCCTGGTCCCGGTTCTGGTGCTGTGAGCGCTGGCTCTGGCTCGCCACCGCGATGCCGGTGGGGATGTGCGTGAGGCGCACGGCGCTGTCGGTCTTGTTGACGTGCTGGCCGCCGGAGCCGGAGGCGCGATAGGTGTCGGTGCGCACGTCGCTGGGATTGATCTCGATCTCGATCTTGTCGTCCACCTCCGGATAGACCCACACCGAGGCAAAGCTGGTGTGCCGACGGGCGCTGGAGTCGAAGGGCGAGATGCGCACCAGGCGATGAACGCCCGCCTCGGTCTTCAGCCAGCCATACGCGTTGGTCCCGATCACCCGCAGCGTGGCCGATTTGATGCCCGCGGTTTCGCCGGGCGTCTCTTCGACGATCTCGACCTTCATGTCATGGGCGTTGGCCCAGCGCGTGTACATACGCATGAGCATCAGCGCCCAGTCGGCCGACTCGGTGCCCCCGGCGCCGGAATTGATTTCCACGAAGCTGTCGCTGCCATCGGCCTCGCCCGACAGCAGGGCCTCAAGCTCCGCCCGCGCGGCCAGGGCCTTGAGCGAAGCCAGCTGGGCGCTGGCGTCATCCAGCGACGCCTGATCGTTCTCGGCCTCGGCCAGTTCGGCGAACTCCACCGCGTCGGCCATCTCGCGTTCCAACCGGCGCACGGCACCGACCTGGTTCGCCAGCAGGGTGCGCTCGCGCATCAGGGCCTGGGCCGCCTCGGCGTTGTCCCACAGGGTCGGGTCCTCGACCCGGGCGTTCAGCTCATCGAGCTTCCGGAGCGAAGGCTCCCAGTCAAAGTCGCCTCCTGAGCAGTCCTATGGACTGCTCGATGTCGGCTGCAGCAGCCTCGACATCCGCACGCATGAAATTAGCCTTCCGCAACAACCCGGTGGACGGGGGGCGGGGGATAGCGCGCCCGCCCCGGCAATACAATCGGATCAGTACAATCCGTTCAGTTCGTCCGGCGCCTTGGGCGGCCTATGCGCCCCTTCGGCGCCGGGGGCCGGAGGCGGCGGCGTCAGCGGGGTGATCGCCACGGCGCCCTCGTGGCCCGGCATGGGCACCCCCGTCGTCACCATCCGCGCGCTGGGCTCGGTGCCCGGCCGGAAGGCTTCGCGGTTGGGCCCGACCATGGCGAACTTGGTGTTGGGCGGCGCCTTGAAGTCCAGCGGCGGCATGGTCTTGGTCGCCTCCTGCATGAACTCGATGAAGATCGGCAGGGCGGCCACCGCGCCGGTCTCGCCGTGCCCCAGGGTGCGGTTGTCGTCGAAGCCGATGTAGGTGGCCACCACCATCTGCGGCGAGAAGCCCATGAACCAGGCGCTGCGGAACTCGTTGGTGGTGCCGGTCTTGCCGCCGACGGGCCGGGCCAGCACCCTGGCCGCCACCGCGGTGCCGTGCTGCACCACCCCCTGCAGCATGGTCTCGATCTGGTAGGCGGTGATCGGGTCGATCAGTTGCTCGCCCGTCCGCGGGATGTTCGGCGCGAAGTCTCCGGAGAAGCCGGCGCTGCAGCCGCGGCAATCGCGATGGTCGGAGTCGACCATCACCTTGCCGTCGCGGTTCTGCACCACTTCCACCAGATGCGGCGTCACCTTGCGCCCGCCGTTCAGGAACGAGGAATAGGCGGTGGCCATGCGGTAGGGCGTGGTCTCGCCGGCGCCGAGCGCCATGGCCAGCACCGGATCCATCTTGTCGACCACGCCGAAGCGCCGGGCGGTGTCGACGATCTTGGGCATGCCCACCTGCATGGCGATGCGCACCGTCATGGTGTTGAGCGACAGTTCCAGGCCACGCCGGAAGATCAGCGGGCCGTTGAAGTTGTGCTCATAGTTCTCAGGACTCCAGATCTGTCCGGCGGTGGCGCCGGGCAGCGAGATCGGCCCGTCGACGACGATGCTGGCGGGGGTGAACTGGCCGCTCTCCAGCGCCGTCGCATAGACGAAGGGCTTGAACGACGACCCCGGCTGCCGGTACGCCTGGGTGGCGCGATTGAAGTTCGAGAGCGAGAAGCTGTAGCCGCCGACCATTGCCAGCACCCGGCCGGAGTTGGGCTCCATGGCCACCAGGGCGCCGTTGACGATCGGCACCTGGCGCAGGTGGAAGCCGCCCTTGTCCGCCGGCTCGACGAAGACCAGGTCGCCCACCGAGAGGCCCTTGCCGCCCCGCTCCCAGGCGACGTCCGCCGGGATCAGCTCGCCGGCCGTGCCGTCGACGGTCTCGACCTTCACCGACCCGCCCGTGGCCGTGACCGCCGCCATCCGCCAGGCCCGCCGCTCCGCCGGCGCCCGGGCCCCGCGGCCCGCGGGCGCCGCGGCCGCCGCCTGCTGCGCCGCCTTCTGCCAGCCCGGCGCGACCTGGCTCAGGTGTCCCCAGGCGCCGCGCCAGCCGTGCCGGCGGTCATAGGTCTCCAACCCGTCCATCAGCGCGATGCGCGCCGCCGTCTGCAGGCGCGGATCCAGGGTGGTGCGCATGTAGTAGCCGCCCTGAGTCAGGTCGTGGACCTGGGAGGTGGTGGTGCGCTGCACCCAGTCGACGAAGTAGTCGGCGTCGCGGTACTTGGCGCGGCTGGGCGCGGTCTCGACCTTCAGGTCCTCGCGCATGGCCGCCTCGCCCTCGGCGCGGCTGACCCAGCCCAGGTCGATCATGTCCCGCAGGATCAGATTGCGCCGCCGCATGGCGTTCGCCTTCTGCTTGATCGGGTGGTAGTTGTCCGGCCCCTTGGGCAGCGCCGCCAGGTAGGCGCACTCGGCCAGCGACAGGTCGGTGATCGACTTGCCGAAGTAGTTGTAGGCCGCCGCGCCGACGCCGTACGAGCGATAGCCCAGCCAGATTTCGTTGAGGTACAGTTCCAGGATCTGTTGCTTGGTCAGGGTCTGCTCGAGCTGGGTGGCGAGGATCGCCTCCTTCATCTTGCGGCCCACCGACATTTCGTTGGTCAGCAGCACGTTCTTGGCCACCTGCTGGGTGATCGTCGATCCGCCCTCGGGGCGGCGCCCCTGCAGGACCAGGAAGACATCCTTGACCATCGCCCGCGACAGGCCGCCGACATCGACGCCGCCGTGGCGGAAGAAGTTGTGGTCCTCGGCCGCCAGAAACGCCAGGTAGAGCTTTGGCGGGATCTGGTCGTACGGCACATAGATGCGCCGCTCCTTGGAGTATTCGCCGATCAGGGTGCCGTCCCAGGCATAGACGCGGGTGGCCGTGGGCGGATGATAGTCGGCCAGGTCCGAGGCGTTGGGCATGCCGTGGAACAGGACCGCTGCGTAGATGGCCGCGGCCACGCCGGCCACCGCCGTCGCGCCGAGCAAGGCCACGCCCGCCAAGGCGATCCAACGACCCATGAGTTTCAAAGCCAGCGAACCTCCGCGGGCAGAAGCCCCCACGCGGGAACGTCTAGACGGCTTCGACGCGCGCGAAAAGGGGATCGGGCGTCGCGGGCGCTCCGCCTGCGCCTAGCGCGAGGCGAGCTTGGTCTGGCCGGCGAAGTAGGCGTCGATGGCCGCGGCCACGCCGTCCATCAGCCGCGAGCGCTGATCGGCGTCGGTCAGGCGGGCCTCGTCCTCGGGGTTGCTGATGAACCCCATCTCCAGCAGCGTCGCCGGCACGTCCGGCGCCAGCAGCACGAAATAGCCGGCGTCCCGGTGGCTGCGCGGCAGCAGGTCGACGCGGTCGCTGATCCGGTCCACCACCAGCCCCGCGAACACCGCCGAGCGGTTGCGCGTACTACGCTGGGTCAGGTCCAGCAGGATCTGACCAACGGCCGGGTCGCTGGCGCGGTTGCCGGTGCGGATGAACCAGTCGTTGCGGTCGATAACCCTGCCCACGCGCTGGCCGCCGCGGTCGGACAGGGTGTAGACGCTGGCCCCGTGCGCCCCGGCGTTGTCGCCGGCGGAGTCGGCGTGCAGGGAGATGAACAGGTCCGCCCCAGCCCGGCGCGCGATCTGCACACGGGTGTCCAGAGGCACATAGACGTCGGCGTCGCGGGTCATCACCACCTGATAGCGGCCGGTCCGTTCCAGACGGGCCTTCAGCGCCCGGGCCGCGGCCAGGGTGATGTCCTTTTCGTTGCTGTGGCTGCTCTGGGCGCCCGGATCATGGCCGCCGTGCCCGGCGTCGATGACCACCACCTTCTTCAGCGACAGCGCCGGGCCGAGCAGGTCGGCGACCGACGGGCCATAGTCGTTGCTGGCCGTGACGACCGGAGCCGCGGACGCCGCGGGCCTGGCGGCCTTGGCCGGCGTGTCGGCCGGCGCCGGCGCTCCGGCGGCGATGTCGATCACGTAGCGATAGTTGGTCACCCCGTCGCCCGGCGGCAGCAGGAAGCGGCGCTTGACCTGCGCGCCGGCGGCGACATCCAGCGCCAGGCGCGCGCCGCCGCCGCCGTTGTTCACCGTCCAGGCCTTGACCAGGCCCTGGCCGCGCCCCTGCAGGACGCCCTTGGCGCCGACGTTCGGCAGGGCGACGACCAGCCGCGTCGGCGAGGCGTCATCGTTGATCACCCTGGCGGAGATCGAACGGTCCAGATCGAGCACGATGCGGGTCTCGGCCTGGTCGCCGCCGAAGCGCACGCGCAGCAGGCCGCCGGAAGTCGAAGCCGCCTCGTTGGCCGCGAAGGCGGCCGCGGCGGCGCCGACAAGCAAGGTCGCGATGGCCGCCAGCATCCAGCGCCACCCCCTGTTGCTCGCCCATGCCGCGTGCAGACTGCGCACCACTCGCCCCTATTTCATCGACAGCCCCGGAGTATCGGGCCCCTCGCGTAGCCAAAGGGTTAAACGGCGCACGCTGTTGGCGAAGGCGACTTCGCCCCTGACGCGAAGGCCGTACTTTCATTTGGCTGATTGTTCTTCTACATTGTCCGTGCGCATTCGCCGTCTTCGGACTTCAGCGAGCTTGCGCGGCCTGTGTCGGGCCGAGCGCCCTTTTTGGCGCAGACGCATCATCCGATCCGCGCCCAATGCTGAGCGCGACTTGGGAATTTTGTACCAATGGGCAGCGCCGCCTACGCCCCTAGACCGACTCTGACCGCCCTCGCCGCCACTCGCGGCCGCGAGGCGGATGGTGTTTTGCGCGCGCGCCCCTGCAGCCGGCGCCCGGACCCAAGGTCCAGAGCGCGCCCCGGAGATAGCCTTTATGTCGAAGAGAATGTTGATCGACGCCGCCCACGCGGAAGAAACGCGTGTCGTCGTCCTGGATGGAACGCGGGTTGAAGAGTTCGATTTCGAAAGCCGCGCCAAGAAACAGCTGCGCGGCAACATCTACCTGGCCAAGGTCACCCGCGTAGAGCCCAGTCTGCAGGCGGCTTTCGTGGAATACGGCGGCAACCGCCACGGCTTCCTGGCCTTCAACGAAATCCACCCGGACTACTACCAGATCCCCCACGCCGACCGCGAAGCCCTGATGCGCGAGATCGACGAGGACGATGACGACGATCATCATCCCGTCGCCGCCGTGGATGAGGACGGCGAAAGCGTCGGCGGCGAGGACGACGACGAGATCGATGAAGGCCTGGCCCGCCTTCGCCGGCGCATGATGCGCCGCTACAAGATCCAGGAAGTCATCAAGCGCCGGCAGATCATGCTGGTGCAGGTCGTCAAGGAAGAGCGCGGCAACAAGGGCGCGGCTCTGACGACCTACCTGTCCCTGGCCGGCCGTTACGGCGTGCTGATGCCCAACACCGACCGCGGCGGCGGCATCAGCCGCAAGATCACCACGGCCACCGACCGCAAGCGCCTGCGCACCATCGTCCAGGACCTGAAGGTGCCCAAGGGCATGGGCCTGATCGTGCGCACCGCCGGCGCCAAGCGGACCAAGGCCGAGATCAAGCGCGACTACGAATATCTGATGCGCGCCTGGGAAAATATCCGCGACACCACCCTGCACTCGGTGGCGCCGGCCCTGATCTACGAGGAAGAGGACCTGGTGAAGCGGGCCATCCGCGACCTCTTCGACAAGGACATCGAGGGGATCTGGGTCGAGGGCGAGGCCGGCTACCGCGAGGCGCGCGACTTCATGCGCATGCTGATGCCCTCGCAGGCCAAGAAGATCCAG
>FTAI01000496.1_pt1 | contig 9733 bp, 9 predicted proteins | sample 1638941 | NCBI WGS metagenome assembly FTAI01 (sample SAMEA3914813, study PRJEB12502) | metagenome | biome: forest; material: soil | place: Canada | collected 2011-07-07 | depth 0.3 m | reverse complement strand
GCGTACCGGTCGTCCCCCGTCTCGAACGTGGGCTGGATGCGGAAATAGTAGCTGTCGGCCGGCAACTGCTCGACCTTGGCAGGGTCGCGGAAATCCGCCAGGCTGGCCGGTGGGATGACCAGCCGCCCGCCGTAGGTCACGTAGATCAGGCCGCCGTCATGGGTCCTCCACACCGAGCGCACGTCGATCAAGGTGACAGCGGCGCCGTCCGGCGCGACCCCGAGTTCGGACCAGTCACCGCCGCCGGGGAGCACCTCGCCGCGCAGCCGGTCGCCTTCGACAGAGCCACCTGCGATGTAGCTGACCCGGCGGTTGCGCCAGGGTGATCGCCCCAGCGATACGGGCGCGTCGTCCTCCAATCGGATATCGACCGTGCACAGCGGTCGCCCCCTCAGGATCTCCATCTCCTGCGTCGCCATGTTTCCTCGCCCATGCAGAATACTTAGAACTCTACATATTTGGGCCGATTGGAATAGACGCGATCGTCACCCGGTGGGTCGATGCTCGGCCAAAAGGTCGGCCGCCAGGTGGAACGCGGCGTTGGCGGCCGGCGCCCCGCAGTAGATGGCGCTCTGCAGGATCACCTCCTTGAGGGCATCGCTTGGGACGCCATGGTCGAGCGCGGCGCGAAGGTGCAGCCGCAGTTCGCCATCGCGGCCGAGCGCAATCAGCATGCCTATGGTGAGGAGCCGGCGAGTCACCTCGTCAAGACCGGGGCGCGTCCAGATCTCGCCCCAGGCGTAGCGCGTGATCAGGTCCTGAAAATCAGCTTGGAACGGCGTCGCCGCGGCCGTCGCCTGATCGACGTAGGCGTCGCCCAGCACTCGACGTCGCTTGGCCATGCCTTGCGAATGGCGCGCGCTTTCGTCCATCAAAGTCCCTCCAGGTATCGCAGAAGCGCCGCATTGAACGCGTCCGGCTGCTCCACATTCGACAGGTGCGCGGCGTTCAGCTCCACATAGCGCGCGCCCGCGATATCGCCGGCAAGCGCCAGCGTCTGCTCGACCGGGGTCGAGACGTCGAGACATCCGCCGATCACCAGAGCGCGACAGGCGATCGCCCCGACCTCGCCGCGAAGGTCGGCGTCACGCAGCGCCGCACAGCATCCGGCATAGCCGTCGGCGGGCGTGGCGAGCAGCCGTTCGCGGAACATCGAAACGGTCGTTGGATGGGCCCTGCGGAAGGCGTCCGAAAAGAAGCGTGTCATCGCCAAGTCCGCGATCGTCGCAAGGCCCTCATCGAGGGCCGCGCGGGCGCGGTCGGCCCAGGCGTCTCGGGAGCCAATCCGAGCCGAGGTGTTGGCGAGCACGAGGCCCAGGACTCGCCCGGGCGCGCGGAGGGCCATCTCAAGAGCGACAAGCCCGCCGAGGGAAATACCGCAGATCACGGTCCGTTCGACCTTCAGGGCATCCAATATGGCGACGACGTCCCGTGCGAGCCGATCGAGTCCGTATTCGCCAGCGGGCGCGGCCGAATCGCCGTGACCGCGCAGGTCGGGGCGTATGACCCCGCGACCGGCAAGCGCGTCGGCCTGCCCGCGCCACATGGCGCGGTCGCAGCCGATCGAGTGCAGGAACAAGATCGGCGGGCCGGCTGCCGGACCGTCAACCGAAACCTGCAGCTCGACGCCGTCGTCCGCGATCACCTGCATTCCGTCGCCGGCTCCTCCAGCAGGCGATGGGTCAAGGCCTCCGCCTCGCCAAGGTCGTCGCCGACGTCGGCCGCCGCGAGGTTTCGCGCCATGGCGGCGACGTCGACCTCGAGCCCCTCTGCCACGTCCGCGACGGCGGCGACGGCGCCGTGAGAAAGCTCGAACAGCTCGGCCAGAACGGGCGCCTGTGCCTGCCATCCCCCCAGGCCGCGTTCATGCTCGCCGGGCGCGGCGGACATCAGGGCGGCCGCAAGATGTGGCGTCCGCAGCGAAGCCGACAGGGCGACCTGACAGCTGGTAGGGTTGCGCTTGTGGCTCATGATCGAGGAACCGCCTCGCCCGGGGACACGGGGCTCGCGGGCTTCGGCGATCCCGGCCTGCGCCAACAAGGCCACGTCCCGCGCGATCTTGGCCACCGCGCCGGTCAGGATGGCGAGCGCCGCACCGAGACCCGCCAGCCCTTCGCGCCGCGCATGCCAGGGCGCGATCGGCGCGCCAAGTCCAAGCTCTTTGGCCATTCGCTGGGCGACGTACGAACCCCGACCGTCCTGACCGGCCAGCGTTCCAACCGCGCCGCCCAGTTGCAGGCTCAATGCGGCGTCGCCTTCTCGCTGGATCCGGCGGGACGCCTCGATGACCGAGAGACGCCATTGCGCCGCCTTCAGGCCGAAGGTGGTCGCCGCAGCGGGCTGCAACAGGGTCCGAGCCAACATGGGCGCGCCCGCGTGGGTCCGGGCCAGCGTCGCCAGAGCCTCGATGATGCGAAGCTGGTCGCGACGCAGAAGGTCCAAGCCGGCCTTGGACTGCAGCATGAGGACCGTATCGTCCAGGTCCTGGCTGGTCGCGCCGCGGTGCACAGCCGCCGCGGCCTGAGTATCGCGCCGTCCGACCCGGACCCGAAGTTCAGCCACCAAGGGAATCGCCAGCGTGCCGGCGTGGGCGGCCGCCTCCGCCAGTTGCTGGATGTCGAACGGCTCTTCGCACGCCTGCGCGATCGCCTCGGCGGTTTGGGAGGCCAGGAGGCCTTCCGCCGCCTGCGCGCGGGCCAGCGCAGACTCGAAGGCCAATGCGGCTGTCAACAGCGATGCGTCTCCAAACGCGTCCAGCATCTGAGCGGTGGAGCCTGCGCGTTGGCGGATCAACGAGGCCATCAGTAGTCGAAAAAGACCGTCTCACCCGGTCCCTGAAGGATAACGTCGAAGCCATAGGACGCGGGCGCGATGAGCCGGGCAATCAAGGTGGCGCGGCGGGCCCGTGGGACGAGGTTCAGCACCGGATCCTCGTCCAGGCTCGGATCTCCCTCGAAATAGAGGCGGGTCGCCAGGCGCCTCAACAAACCACGGCCAAGGACGCCCACGGCGATGTGGGGCGATTGGAGCGTGTCGCCGGGGCCGGGGACACGACCTGGCCGAACCGTGCGGAAGTGGAAGCCGCCCCCGTCGTCCGTCGCGGCGCGGCCAAAATGGGGGAAGACTTCGCCGTAGCCGCCGCGGGCGTCGGCCTGCCAGATCTCCACAAGGGCGTCCGGCAACGGCTCGCCGGCGCCGTCAAGGACGCGTCCCTCGATCTCTATCGCCTCGCCGTCGAAGGCATCGGGGCGCACGGGCGCCCGAAGGTGGAAATGCTCCGTGGGGATCAGATCCGGACGCGCTCCCGCGGACGACCTGCCGACGATGTCGGAGCCGCCGGGATTGGGCAGGGCATGGTGGAAAAACGGACCCACGGTCTGCCAAGGTGTCTGCCCCAGACGACCGGCCGGCATCTCAACCCTCCATCGGGGTCGCGCCGCGACCCCGCAGCACGATGTCAAACGCATAGCCGAGCGCCCGGCTCGGTTCGGTCAGACCCAGGTCGAAGCGCGCAATGAGCCGGGCCCGCGCGGCATCGGGCACGGCCTGAGCGATCGGATCGAGCGCGATCAGCGGGTCTCCCTCGAAATACATTTGGGTGACCAATCGCGTGGCGAAGGCCCGCCCCAGCAGCGAAAGGTGGATGTGCGCCGGCCGCCAAGCGTTGCTGTGATTGCCCCACGGATAGGCCCCGGGTCTGATCGATGTGAAGGCGTAGCGACCGCGCTCATCGGTCACGACCCGCCCCATGCCCGTGAAATTGGGATCGATCGGCGCATCCCAGAGGTCACGCTTGTGGATATAGCGGCCCGCCGCGTTGGCCTGCCAAATCTCAATGAGCGCATCCGGGACGGGCCGCCCGTCCTCGTCGAGCACGCGACCAGCCACGACAATCCGCTGCCCGAGCGGCTCCCCGGCATGCTGTCGGGTCAGGTCGGAGACCGGGGGCCCGAAGAGGTCGGTCCAATCGCCCGCGGGGCCTTGCGTCTCTGTCATGGTTTGCGGCGCGCGCACCAATGGCTGCGATGGCGCGCGCAAGATCGTCGACCTGTAGGCGGAATGAAGGTGCGGAGGCTGCGACGCCTCATCCTCCCGATTGTATCCGCCCAACGCAATCATTCGAAAGCTAAGCATGTCGCCGCCACCGGGAAAACTCAAATCCACCCGGGCGGCCTCGAAGAATTGCGGGCGGTTCCCTTGTGGCTCGGACGCGCTAACGTCAGTGTAGCGACTGACGGATCGCGGTCTGCGAGGGGCCCGGTGGCCGACAAGCCCGTACGAGTGGCCGTGATCGGGGGAGGCTGCGCCGCGATGGCGGCGGTCTGGGAACTCTCCCGTCCCGAACATGCCGGCCGGTATGCGATCACGGTCTACCAGGAAGGTTGGCGCCTGGGCGGCAAGGGCGCGTCCGGGCGGGGCGCCAGCGGACGGATCGAGGAGCACGGCCTCCACGTCTGGCTCGGCTTCTACGACAACGCGTTTCGGATGATGCGCGAGTGCCATGCCGAGCTGGAGGACCAGGGGGACGGTGCGCTGTTCGGCGACTGGCAGGACGCCTGGACGCCCGAGAACGACGTGGCCCTGTTCTCGGTCGCGGAGCACGGCGGGTTTCAGCGCTGGGACGCGCACATGCCGCCCCTTCCCGGCCTGCCGGGCGACCCCCTGCCCGCGGGCGAGGTCTTCTCGCTGCCCTACTACATGTCGAAGGCGTTCGACCTCTTCCGCACGCTTGTGCTCGACACGACGGTAGATGGCCGCGGCTTCGGACCTCGCCCCGCGCCCGACGGGTCAGCCGACCCGGCCGGCGCGGTCGCCTATCTCGCCCGCCTGGGAACGTTCGCGACCGCCGCGACCCTCGCCGAGGGCCTGGGGCTTCTGGCCACGGTGCTGGGCTCGGCGTCAGCGTCGCTGAACGTGAACCTGCTCAACGCGGCGGAGGCCATCTGCAGCCGATTGCGTCTGTGGCTGGAGGACCGCTGGCTGGCCGACGACGAGCACCGTTTCCTGTGGGAGGTCGCGGACCTGACCCTGGCCAGCCTGGTGGGGCTGATCCGCCACGGCGTCATGTTCGACCCGCGGGGACTGGACGCCATCGACGATTTCGAGTGCCGCGAATGGCTGCGGATGAACGGGGCGTCGCTGCGCTCGATCCAGTCGCCCTTCCTGCGTGGGCTCTACGACCTTTCGATGGGCTATGAAGACGGGGACCAGGACCGGCCGAGGCTGTCGGCGGGACAGGGCCTGCGCGGCACGCTTCGCACCTTCTTCGGCTATCGCGGAGCGTTCATGTGGCGCATGCGGGCGGGCATGGGCGACGTCGTGTTCGCACCGCTCTACGAGGCCTTGCGGCGCAGGGGCGTGCGGTTCGAATTCTTCCATCGCCTCACCAATGTCGGCCTGCCGGCGGACGGGCCGGCGCCCGGCGCGCGCGACCATGTCCGAACCCTGACCTTCGACGTGCAGGCCAGGACTCGGGACGGCGCGGCCTACGCGCCCCTGATCCCGGTCGCCGGGCGTCCCTGCTGGCCGTCCGCGCCCGATTTCGCTCAGTTGGAGCAAGGCGATCGCCTCGCCGCCGAAGGGTGGAACCTTGAATCCCACTGGGATCGGCGCCGCGCGGGCGAGACCACGGTCGAGGTCGGCCGCGATTTCGACCTGGCCCTGCTGGGCGTCGGGCTCGGGGCCGTGCCCCATGTCTGCCGCGAGATCCTGGCCCGCGACGAGCGATGGCGACGGATGACGCAGGAGGTCAAGACGGTGGCGTCGCAGGCGTTCCAGATCTGGCTCGCGGAGGACCTCTCGAGCCTGGGCTGGCGCGGACCGGCTTACATCACCGGCGCCTTCGCAAAGCCGTTCGACACCTGGTGCGACATGCCCCACGTGGTGCCGGAAGAGGCTTGGGCTGAGCGTCCCAGGACCTCGGTGTATTTCTGCGCCGTGCTGCCCGATCCGCCGGAACCACCGGACGACGCCGACACCGGCTACCCCGCGAGGCGCGCGCTCGAGGTGCGCCACAATGCGCAAGCTTTCCTGCAGGGCCCGATCCGCCAGGTCTGGCCGGACGCCTTCGGCGCCGACGGCGACTTTCGCTGGGATATCCTCGCGGACGCCGCCGGGGCCGGGGGGAAGTCGTCGCCGGGCGGAGCTGAGCGGTTCGCAAGCCAATACTGGAGAGCCAACGTCAATCCTTCAGACCGTTACGTCATCCATACTCCGGGAAGCTTTCGTCATCGCATCTCGCCATTGGACATGACTTATGACAATTTAACCATCGCCGGCGACTGGACGGATAGCGGCTTCCATTCCGGGTGTGTGGAGGGCGCCGTGATGTCGGGCCTCTTGGCGGCCCACGCCCTTTGCGGCTCACCGAGGCTCGAGGACATCATCGCCTATGACCATCCCTAAGGGCACGGCCTACGACAAGGCGGCGTCGCGGAAGGCCGGGAAGGCGGATGCGCATCTGAGCCGTCCAGAGCCGGAGCGCCGGGGGCCGCGGCGCGCTGGGACGGGGGCGGGACAGGCCTCAGCCGACGCCGCCGCGGATGCGCCGCCCGGATCGGCCCACGATCCCACCGTCAGCGAGTCCGTCGCCCACGCCGTGAAGGTGGGCTACGAGGTGATCTCCGAGAATATCCGCCAGGGGCGCGAGGCGGCCGCGCGCTTCCGCCAGGGCGAATACAATGTGCGCGACGTGCCCGGCGATCTCGAGGTCGTGGCCCTGCGCCTCATTCAGCTGGCCCGGGAACTCAGCACGACGACCTTCGATGTCTGCGAACGGCTGTTGAAGGAAGCGGGCGCCAATCGCCCGCCTGAGGACCGAACCGCCGAAGTTCCGCCGTTCCGCGCCGCCACGACCGCGGCCAAGAAGCCGACCGCCCAGCCCGCCGACGCCGCGGCGATGAAGGTGACGATCCGCTTCGTCGGCAGCGCGACGGCGATCGGCCGCTCTGTCGGACTGGAACGGCCAAGGCATCCGACGGCGGCCACCGACATCTCCGTCACGCCGCTTTCGCCGCGAGCTGCGGGCGGAAAGCCGATCGGCGCCGTGACCTTTGAAAGCGACGTCTCGGTCGAGGGGATCGTTGCCGTGGTGACCATCCCCAAGGGGCAGGCCCCGGGGGTCTACTCGGGGCTCGTCCATGCAAAGGGTGACGATGTTCCTCTGGGGGTCCTGACCATCGAGATTCCGAAATGACAGCGGCCGCGGCGCTGGCGGACAGGCGTGAAGCTGCGCCTGCCGGCGTCATGGCCAGCACGATGGCGGCCTACGGCCGCGCGACGAAGATCGAGGTGGAGCGCTATCTCGGCGCTCAGCCGCCCGCGCCCTTCCTGGACGAGCTGCTTGCCGACTATCCGTCGCGAGGCGGCAAGATGTTGCGGCCGGCGATCTGCATCGCCAATGCGCGGGCCTTCGGCGGGAGCCTGGAGACGGCCGTTCGTTGCGCGGCGGCGATCGAAATCCTCCACAACGGGCTGCTGATCCACGACGACATCCAGGACGGCAGCGAGATGCGGCGGGGCCGACCCACGCTGCACGCGCTGCACGGCACGCCGCTGGCGATCAACGCCGGCGACGCCCTGATGTTCACGGCGCTCCGTCCACTGATCGACGCGTTGCGGCCCCTGGGCGGCGACGTCGCCGCGCAAATCCTGGATGTTTCCATGACCATGGCCCGGGAGACCGCCGAAGGTCAGGCCCTGGAGCTCGGCTGGCGCGATCGCAACATCATGACGCTCGACGAGTCGGACTACTTCCGCATGGCGCTGAAGAAGACCGCGTGGATGGGCATGATCTGGCCAGCCCAGCTCGGCGTGGTCCTGGGCTCGGGCGGCCGAGCCGACCCCCAGAGGGTCGTGCGGTTCGGCTACTTCCTGGGCGTGGCGTTCCAGATCGAGGACGATCTGCGCAACCTGTCCGTGGATCCGGGCTACGGCAAGGAAATGAACGGGGATCTGTTCGAGGCCAAACGCACCCTGATGCTGATCCATGTGCGCAAGGCCTGCGCGGACGGCCAGCGGTCGCGGCTCGACGCCTTCCTCGCCCAGCCACGCGATCAGCGGTCTTCAGAAGACGTGCTCTGGCTGGCGGAGCTGATGGGAAGGAAGGGATCCATCGCCCATGCGAGGTCCGTCGCCGCCGCCATGGCCGGCGCGGCCAGCCATGAGTTCAGCCTGGCTTATGACGCGCTTTCGCAGTCGTCGGACCTGAGCTTCATCGCCGGCTTGATCCCCTGGATCTTCGAACGGCCATGAGCGGACGCGCCCTCCTCTATGGCGCGACGGGCTACACCGGCCAGCTGGTCGCCCGCCGCCTCGCCCAGGAGGGCGTGGACGTGGTCCTCGCGGGGCGAGACAGGGACGGGGTTCGCCGGGTCGCCGAGCCGTTGGGTTTGGCCTGGGCGAGCTTCGACCTTAGTGACGCGGACCAGGTCGAACGGGCCCTGGCCGAGGTGGACGTTGTGCTGCACGCCGCGGGCCCCTTCGAACGCACCGCGGCCCCGATGCTGGGGGCCTGCATTCGAACCGGCGTCCACTACCTCGACCTTAGCGGCGAGTGGCCGGTCTTCGTGGACGCCATGGCCTGCGATGCGGCGGCGCGCGCCGCCTCGATCATGGTCATGCCGGGGGTCGGCCTGACGATCGTGGCGACGGATTGCCTGCTGGCCCTCGCCAAGCAGGCGCGGCCGGACGCGGTGATGCTGCGCCTGGGTATCTCACGCCCCCAGGTGATCACCCGCGGTACGGTCATCAGCGCCGCGACCCTGCTCAGTCCGAATGTCGTGATCCGGCGCAACGATCAGCTTATGACCGTTCCGGCCGGAAGCCTCAGCCACGCCTTCGACTTCGGCGACGGCCTGCGGGAAGCCACCGCCATGAGCTGGGCCGATGTGGCGACCGGTGGGTTCACCACCGGCGTCGGCGACATCGTGGTCTATTCGGAGCTCGGCTGGTCCCAGCGGGTCTCCTATCGCGCGTCAGGCATCGCCATGGCCATCACCGGCGCCCGTCCCTGGCGTTCGCTCGGCGGGGCGCTGGCGGCGGCGTGGCCGGAGGGGCCGACCGAGGAAAGCCGCAGGCGGGCCGGGTTCGTGATGGTCGCCGAGGCGGTGGATCCCTGGCGTCGGGTCAGCCGCATCCGCATGCGCACCGCCGATGGCTACACGGTCAGCGAGCTCACCGCCGCGGCGGCCGTTCAGAGGGTGCTCGCGGGCGACTGGTCGCCGGGCTTCCAAACGCCCGCGCGGGTTTTCGGATCGGACTTCATCCTGGGCCTGGGATGCGCCACCCTGGATGCTGCGTCCGAGCGCACCGCGGGAGCGGCGGCATGATCCCTAGCGCCAAGATCCCCTATGTGCAGTCCGCCGCGAGCCAGGAGGTGCCGCCCCCCTATCACTTCCCGGGCGTGACGGTGAACGCCTTCGTGTGGGAAGCGCACCTGCCGCGCGTCCAGACCTATTGCGACCGCTTCTTCAACCTGGGCGATCCGAAGGACCGTGGCTTCACCTACGGACCGGCTCCCCTCTGGCCTTACGCACTGCTGCTCATCATCGACTATCCGGTGATGATCAGCGCCGGCCGGGCTCCCGAGAACATCGGCGACGAGGTTCCCTATTGCGACCGCGGGATCGTGAGTCAGAGGGAGGTGTTCGTCGCCTTGCCGGTGATGCGCTACGGGACCGCGCCGGGAAGACTGCTATCGGACTCAACCCTGGAATGGGCGCTCCCGTTCATC
>FTAI01001635.1_pt1 | contig 9751 bp, 11 predicted proteins | sample 1638941 | NCBI WGS metagenome assembly FTAI01 (sample SAMEA3914813, study PRJEB12502) | metagenome | biome: forest; material: soil | place: Canada | collected 2011-07-07 | depth 0.3 m | reverse complement strand
CTGCGACAGCTTCCACCTGTCCAGCGGCTACACCGCCATCGGCGACAAACGCTACGTCTTCCACTGGAACCGCGACCGGTTTCCTGATCCGCGGGGCTTCGTAAAATCCTATGCTGACGCCGGCGTGCGGCTTGTCCCCAACATCAAACCCTGCCTGCTGCGCGGCCACCCGCTGTTCGAGGAGGCGAGGGCCAACGGCCTGCTGATCGCGGACGCGGACGGGGAGCCGGCCTATATTCAGTTCTGGGACGAGGTCGGCGCCTATCTCGACTTCACCCATCCGGACACGGCGCAATGGTGGAAGGCCCAGGTGAAATCCGCCCTGCTGGACTACGGCATGGCCGCCACCTGGAACGACAACAACGAGTTCGAGATCTGGAGCCCGAACGCCATCGCCCACGGTTTCGGCGCCCCCGCGCCGGCCCGCGAAACCAAGCCCCTGCAGACCCTGGCCATGATCCGCGCCTCCCGGGACGCCCAGGTCGAACATGCGCCTAACACGCGGCCGTTCCTGGTGTCGCGATCCGGCGCCGTCGGCATGCACCGCTATGTGCAGACCTGGTCGGGCGACAACCACACCAGCTGGAAGACCCTGAAATACAATCTGAAAATGGGGCTGGGCCTGGCCCTCTCCGGGATCAGCAACATCGGCCACGACATCGGCGGCTTCTCCGGCCCCGCGCCCGATGCCGAGTTGCTGGCGCGCTGGGTGGCCTTCGGCGTCTTCATGCCCCGCTTCAGCATCCATTCCTGGAACGACGACGGCACGGTCAACGAACCCTGGATGCACCCGGAAGCCACCCCGGCCGTCCGTGACCTGATCAAGCTGCGTTACCGGCTTCTGCCCTGCCTCTACGACCTGATGTGGCGCTATGCGACCGCCTACGCGCCGGTGATCCGGCCCACCTTCGCGGTCTTCCCGGACGACCCCGTCTGCTGGGCGGAGAACGACGAGATGATGCTGGGCCCGGACCTGCTCGTCGCGCCGGTGGTCGAGGCGGGGGCGGATAGCCGCACGGTCTATCTGCCCGCCGGGACGGTCTGGCGGGATTTCTGGACCGGTGAGGCCTTCGCCGGCGGCGCGAGCGTGGTTCAGCCCGCGCCATTGGATCGGCCGGTGATGTTTGTGCGCGACGGCGCGGCCATCCCGGTGAACCTCGCCGAGCAACATTTCCGTGCGCGGGGCGAGCGACGGGGGGTGATGCTGTTCCCATCGGCCGGCGACGGCGCGCTCAGCGCCGAGTTCCACGAGGATGACGGTGAGACCGAGAATTGGCGAGACGGCGCCTTTGCGACCTGGCGCATGGCGATTGACGGCGACGGCGCTCGCCTGACGGTACGGTTGTCGGTCGAGGGCGAGGTCCTGGGCGGACGGCGGATCGTGCTGGTTTTGCCCGTCGGAGAGGAGCGGCCGGTCGCCGTCGCTGGTGGCCGCATGGTCGAAGAGACGCTCGTCGAGGGCCAGCGTTGGGTCGACGTCGACGTGGCCTGACCGGCTACTTCCGGCTTGGCGGATCGCAACCGGTCTTCAACACCGACCCCTTCGGTGCGGAGACCACGAACATTGCATAGCGGGCGCCGCCGGCCGCCAGGTCGCCGCGGGTCAGTTCGCCGACCGGCGTCACTGAGCCGAAGCAGGTCGCAAGCGCGGTTGGTTTCATCCGGCGGTCCAGGTCGATGACGAGGCCCGGCTTGCTCAGATCCGCCGTCCAGGAGTGGTCGGTGGCCGGGTAGCGTTCGCGCTCGATCAGTTCGGCGACGGGCGCCTTCACCGCCGGATTGGCGGCGATCTGGGCGGCGACGCCATAGCTCATTCCGCCCACCCAGGCGGCGCCGTGCGCCACACGGGCCTGCTCGATGGCCGTGTCGAAGGCGGGCCAGCCGCGCAGGTCGCCGGCCGGGTCGCCCTTGAGTTTCCAGGGAGTCGCGGGCAGGGCCGAATAGATCAGAGTGAGGGCGGAAAGGCCCAGGCCCAGGGGCGCCGCCGCCGCGCGCAGCCGCGCCGCCCAGCCGCCGGGCTTCAGCTGATCCGCCGCCACCGCCGCGCAGAGCGCCAGGCTTGCATAAAGCGGCACCGGCCAGTGGGCCTGGACCCGGTCGTGCAGGCTGTGGATCAGCAGATAGGCCATGAAGGGCAGGCTGGTGGCGATGGGAAGGCGCAGGTCCACCCAATCCTGTCTGGGGCCCGGTTCGGCGCCGCGCCACCATCTGTTCGCGAACGCCCTGCCGGCGAACCCGGCGATGATCGGATTGAGCAGCAGGGCCTGACCCAGGATCAGCTCCAGCAGATATTGCGGCGCGATCCGCCCCGGCGCGGCGCGGCCGAACTGTTTAACGAAGGAGACCCAGCCGTGGGTCGCGTTCCAGGCCACGTTGGTGGAAAAGATCGCCGCCGCGATCAGGCCCGCGAGCCATGGCCAGGGGGTGCGCAGCCAGCGGAAGCCGCTGGGGGTGATCGCCAGCCACAGCAGCACGCCGGGGGCGAGGAATAGGGCCGAGTATTTAGAGATGGTCGCCAGCCCCGCCGCCGCGCCGGCCGCGAGCCACCACCGCCAGGCCTGCTCGCCGGAGGTCCGCGCCAGGCACCAAAGGGTCAGGGCCCAGAAGGGCACGTCGGCGGCGTCCGGCACAGCCAGGATACCGCCCCAACCGATGATCAGGGTGGCGTTGAACCAGACCGCGGCCCGCAGAGCCGTCCGGGCGGCCGCGCCCAGACGCCGCGCCAGGTCGAAGACGATCAGGGTGGTCAGGCCCGCCGACAGGGCGGGAAACAGCCGCACCCCCAGGGCGTTGTCGCCGACCAGGGCGACGCCCGCGTGGATCCACCAGGCGATCATCGGCGGATGGTCGAAATAGCCGAACTGCGGGCTCTGCGCCCAGAGGCGGTAGTAGGCCTCGTCCTCGGTGAGCGGGATCAGGGCCGCGGCCAGCAGCCGGACCAGGGTCACCGCCAGGATGAACCACAGGAGCGCGCGGGGCGGCGAGGCGGAGGGCGTTTCGGTGGTCATCGCCTAGGCCCGGCCGACCTCGGCGAGCAGGGCGGAGAGTTCCGCCCACACCCGATCGACGCTGATCGCCGCCATGCCGCCCTCGCCCTCGTCGTCGGCGATCACCTGGCGCACGATCCGCGTGGCCGGGCGGAACTTGGCCGCCTTGGGCCGGGTCATCGGCAGGTGCACCATCGGCGCGCCGCCGGCGGCCAGCATGTGCGCCGGGCCGGCGTCGTTGGCGACGGCGGCGGTGAGGCGGGCGGCCAGGGCGATGGTCAGCAGCGGGCCTTGCACGCCCGCGTATGAGTCGGCGCCGTCGATGGTTGGCAAACGCGCGCCCGGTAGGGCAGCGCGGACGGCCTCGGCGGCGTCCAGCTCCATAGGGCCGAGGATCAACACCGGTGCGTAACCGGCGGCCTCCGCGCGGCCGGCTAGTTCGATGTAGCGTTCCAGCGGCCAGCGCCGCTCCGGCCCGCCGGCGCCGGGGGCGAAGCCGACATAGGCCGGTCCCGCAGGCAGCAGGGCTTCGGCGGCGACGAGGATGCGGGGGTCGGTGATCGTCACCGGCCGCAGGGTGACGGCCTTGCCCGAGGCCAGCTCCAGCAGCCGCGCCATCCGCTCGGGCACCGCCGCCGGCCATGTCTCGCCCTTGGCGGGCTTGGACCGCGACAGCATGAAATCCCCTACCGGCGAGATAAAGTCCCGCGCCGCCCGGCGGGCGAAGAGGCCGCGGGCCAGGTTGCCCTGGGTGTCGATCACCAGGTCGAACTTGCGCCCGCCGAAGGGTTTCAGGGTGAAATGGTCACTGAGCTTGGCCCCGGTCGGCCGGGCGGTCAGCACATCGTCGATCAGCCCCTCCACCGCCGGCTTCAGGGTGGTGGCGTAGACCGTCGAGCCCTTGCCGGCGCACCAGGTGATGGTGGCGTTCGGATAGGCCTCCCGCACGGCGGCCACGAAGGGCAGCTTGATCACCCCGTCGCCGATCACCTCGCCCATGGAATAGACCATCACCGTCTTGGGCTCGCGGATCGGACGGGAGGGCAATCGGCCAGCCTCGGCGCTTGAGGGACGAAATCGCGGCGGTTATAGACCAGTTCGTTTCAGGCGCGCCATTTGGAGTTCGACATGAACGGCTCGCCGATCCGGCGGCGGAAGACCCGCCTTGGCTGACTTCGACCTGACCACGGCCTGGGGCCGGTTTCGCACCTATGTCGACTATAATCTGAACGACCACGCCTTCCTGCGGCTGGGGTTCCAGAACGCCCATTGGCTGGGCGACAAGCTGGCGCGCACCAACCAGCTCTGGCCCTTCCAACTGCGCCGCTGGCGCGATCGGAGCGGGATCAAGACCGTCATCAACCTGCGCGGCGGCTTCGACGCCAGTTTCTACGCCCTGGAAAAGGACGCCTGCGCGCGGCTGGGCCTGGCGCTGGAGAACTTCACCGTCCGCTCCCGCGCGGTGCCGTCCCGCGACCAGATCCTGGCCGCCAAGGCCCTGTTCGAATCGATCCAGTACCCCGCCCTGATGCACTGCAAGTCCGGCGCGGACCGGGCCAGCCTGATGAGCGTCCTCTACGCCCACTTCCAGCTCGGCCAGCCGATCCGCCAGGCCATGGCGCAGATGTCGTTCAAATATCTGCACATGAAATCGAGCAAGACCGGGGTGCTTGACCGGCTGTTCGAAACCTATCTGGAGGACGGCGAACCCGCGGGCCTGACCTTTCTGCAGTGGGTCGAAAGCCCGGCCTTCGACCCCGACGCCATCGCCGCCGGCTTCAAGCCGAACTGGTGGGGCCACGCACTGACGGACTGGGTGCTCAGAAGGGAGTAGGGTGGCGCTGGGTTCGCCCAAGAGCGGGCCGTGAGGGGGCTGTGCACCACCATGATCGATTGGACCTCGCCGGGCGTCGTCTGCAACATCCTGTGGGCCGTCTGGTACGTCACCTGGGTCGCGGCCGTTGTCTTCTCCAAACAGACCAAGACCCAGATGAAGACCGACGTGGGCGGCCTGCACCGCATGGTCAGCTCGCTAGGGGTGGTGCTGCTGTTCTTCTTCCCCGCCGGTGATGGTCGGCCGCTGTTCGGTGTTCCCGCCCTGGGCCAGTTCACGCAAAGGCTCTGGCTGGCGCCCGACGATGTCGCCTGGACCCTGGTCGGCCTGACCGTGGCGGGCTTCGCCTTCTGCTGGTGGGCGCGGCTGCATCTGGGGCGGTTGTGGTCAGGGTTCGTTACCCTCAAGGAGGGCCACCACATCGTCGACACCGGGCCTTACGGCCTGGTGCGGCATCCGATCTATTCGGGCCTGATGTTTTCGGCCTTCATGACGGCCGGCTTGCGGGCGACCCTGGCGGCATTTTGCGGGGCCGTGCTGATCACGATCGGCTTCAGCCTGACAGCCCGGATTGAGGAGCGGTTCCTGCGCGAGCAACTCGGGGCGGACGCCTACGACGCCTATTCGCGCAGGGTCGGGATGCTCGTTCCGGGAATTGGCTGAAGCCGCCCAGCAGGCTCACCCCACCTTCGCCGGGGTCATCCGTTTCACCGCCGCCGAGACCCGGTGGCGGAACTGTTGCCAGGCGACGACGCGGCCCGAGGTCACCCAGTTCATCTGCACCACCCGGCGCGGGCCGGCGAAGGGCTTGTGCCCGTGCCAGGAGTTGTCCGAGCGGCGGAAAATCAGCAATGTGCCGAAGTCGGGGGGCAGTTCCTCGACCACGGCGTCGAGGTCGTCGCCGTTGCGCAGCAGGCGCAGCCGGCCGCCGTCCGGCGCCCAGGCCTCGTTGAGGTAGAGCAGGACGGTGATGACCTTGGTCTTGGAGTCCGTGTGGATCTGGCCGTCGTCTTCGCCGCAGACGCCCCGCACGGTGAACATGGTCGGGCAGCCGGCGAGGTCCAGGCCGAACTTCTCCTCCACGACCTTGCGGAACGGCGCGTCGTCCAGGGCCGCGATCAGGCCCTTTAGAGCACCCTCGACCTTGACGTCGTCGAGGGTGAAGGAGCCGGGCTTGTCGATCGACGGATAGTCCCGGCCGATGGCTTCTGCGGCTTCCGGGCGCACGAAGTCGCGCACCACCAGATAGTCGAAGGGCTCGGTCTTGAGCGGCGTCTTTCGCAGGGCGTCGAGATCAAGAAAGCGCATTGAGGGTCCAGGACAGACTTCGCGGGCGAACCGCGCGGTACTTATCGGCGATGGGGCAGGGTCTGGCTAGGCTGGCGTGCAACCGGCCGCCTTCACTGTGCGGTGAGCGTCCGCAGGGTATTTGGCCAGCATGGCCCCGGTTCGCAAGGGTCGGGCGACCAGGGCGCCGCCGCAGTTGGGGCAGTTCCCCTTGAGCGTGGTCGACGCGCACGCCTCGCAAAAGGTGCATTCGAACGAGCAGACGAAGGCGCCGACGGCGTTCGCCGGCAGGTCCTTGTCGCAACACTCGCAGCCAGGGCGCATCTCCAGCATGGTCAGGCCTCCTTGGGCGGCAGGGCGTTCATAATGGCGGCGACCGCGGCGGATCGGGTGTCGCCGTTGGCGGTGAGGCCGGCGCGGACGCCGGCCTGGTCGGCGGCGGGGCGGTTCTGGCTCATCTTCCAGACCCCCTCGATCCGTCTGATCGTCAGCCGGAAGCCGACAATGCCGCGCAGCATCGTATCGACATAGTCCGCCGGCGCGTCGGACACCGCCCAGGGCTCGGTCCGGCCAGTCTCATGGGTCCGGGTCAGCCGTGTCACTAGGTCGAGGAGCGCCGGGGCGTCCTCGAATACGGCGATGCGGCCATGCACCTGGACGGCCAGATAGTTCCAGGTGGGCACCACCTTGCCGGTCTCGCCCTTGGTCGGATACCAGCCGGGGCTGATGTAGGCGTTGGCGGCGGTGTAGATCGCCAGGACCTCGCCGCCGCCGGTCAGGCTGCGCCAGTGGGGGTTGGCGCGAGCGAAGTGGCCCTCCAGAACACCGAACGCGCCGGCGGAGGCATCGAGTAGGGTCGGGATGTGGCTGGCCTGCAGGCCGTCTTCGCCGTGGCTGGTCAAGGTCGCGAATCCGATCCCGCGGATCGCCGCGTGCAGGACGTCCAGCCGCCGTTCGGCGAAAGGCCCGGGGGCGTACACGGCCGTCAGCCCTCCATCTCGAAACTGGGTTCGACCGCGATCGGAAAGGTCACCGAATTGGCGATGAAGCAGAAGTGGTGCGCCCTCTCGTGCAGGGCGGTGGCCTTGGCGACATCGGCGCCGGCGGCGAGGCGGGCGTTGGGCCGCAGGGTGACCGAGACGAACCGGCCGCCGCCGTCTTCGGTCTCGATCATCTCGCCGCTGGCCTGATCGGCATAGGCGGTGACGATGATCCCCGCGTCCGAGCAGAGGTGCAGATACCAGAGCTGGTGGCAGGTCGAGACCGAGGCGACCAGCAGCTCCTCAGGATTCCAGCGGGCCGCATCGCCGCGAAATCCTGGGTCCGACGAGCCGGGGATGGTCGGCTTGCCTGGCCCGCGGATGTCGTGGTCGCGGCCGTAGTCGCGATAGCCCCGCGTGCCGACGCCCCGGTCGCCGGTCCAGACGACCTCGGTCCGATAGGTGTGGGTTTTCGTCGCCATGGCCGCCGCTCCAGGGCCGCATCCGTGGCGCCGTTCCTATCCGCCGTCGACACTCCGCGCCAACGGTGAACGAAAATCCGCGATAAAATTGCATTAGGTGTGGCGCGAGTGTCGATTTCGCATAGCCCCGTTCGTCTAGTCGTCGGCGGATCGCGCCGAACCCTCTTGGAGCTCAACTCCCATGCAATACCTGCTGCTGATCTACGAAAACGAATCCGACGTCGACTTTGGCGATACAGCCCTGATGGGCGAGTACGGCGCCTTCACCCAGGGCATCGTCCAGAGCGGCCACTTCAAGGCCGGCGACGCCCTGCAGCCGGTGACCAAGGCGACCACGGTGCGGGTGAGAGATGGCAAGACCGTCGCCACAGACGGCCCCTTCGCCGAGACCCGCGAACAGCTGGGCGGCTACTACGCCATCGAGGCCAAGGATCTGGACGAGGCCATCGCCATCGCCGCCCGCATCCCAGGAGCGCGCAAGGGCTCCATCGAGGTGCGGCCGATCATGGTGTTTGGCTGAACCGCCGGCTCCATCCGTGATCCAGGATGAGATCGAAGCCGTCTTCCGACGGGAACAGGCGCCCGCGCGGGCCACCCTGATCCGGCTGGTTGGCGACTTCGATCTCGCCGAGGACGGGCTGCAGGCCGCCTTCGAGACGGCCCTGGCCCGCTGGCCCAAGGCGGGGGTTCCGGACAATCCCCGCGCCTGGCTGGTCAGCGTGGCGCGCAACCGGGGCGTCGACGAGCTGCGCCGCCGCGCCCGGCTGCGCTCCCGCGACGCGCTGCTGCTGGCCGAGGCGGAGATCGCCCAGGCTGCGGCCGAGCCGGAAGACCACGAAGCGCCCGACGACCTGCTTCGCCTGATCTTCACCTGTTGCCACCCGGCCCTTGGGATGGAGGCGCGGATCGCGCTCACCCTGCGCACCGTCTGCGGCCTGCCCACCCCGGCCATCGCGCGCGCCTTCCTGACCAGCGAGGAGACCCTGGCCCAGCGCCTGGTGCGGGCCAAGGCCAAGATCCGCGACGCCGGCATTCCCTACCGCGTCCCACCCGACGACATGCTGGCCGAGCGCCTCGATGGGGTGCTGGCCGTCCTCTATCTGGTGTTCACCGACGCCTATGCCGGATCGGACGACGGCCGCGCGCCCCCCGAAAGCCTGGCCCAGGAGGCGATCGGCCTGGCCCGGCTGCTGGATGAGCGGCTGCCCGGACGGGCCTCCATCAATGGCCTTTTGGCCTTGATGTTGCTGCACGGCGCCCGGGCGCCGGCGCGGTATGACGCGGCGGGCGACCTGGTGCTGCTGGAGGATCAGGATCGCCGCCTTTGGAACCGCGCCTGGATCGCCGAGGGACTGGAGCGGGTCGAGACGGCCCTGCGGACACCCCGGGCCATCCCGTCCACCTACGCCGTCCAGGCGGCGATCGCCGCCCTGCACGCCCGCGCCGAGACGCCGGAAGCGACGGACTGGCCACAGATCGCCGGCCTCTATGCGGTGCTGCTGCGGCTGCATCCGACGCCGGTAGTGGAGCTGAACCACGCCGTGGCCGTGTCGATGGTCGATGGGCCGGCCAGGGCGCTGGACCTCGTGGACGCCCTGGCCGGGCGCGGCGCCCTGGCGGGCTATCATCTGCTGGCGGCGACCCGGGCCGACTTTCTGCGCCGGCTGGGGCGCAAGGCCGAGGCGCTGGCGGCCTATCGCGAGGCCATGGCCCTCGCGCCGGGCGGGGCCGACCGGCGGCTGCTGGCGCGCCGGATCGAAAGCTTGAATGCGGCGTGATCGCCGCGGCCGGGGTCGGGGGCCGGCCGCGGCGCCGCGGGGGAAGGGCTAGTGGCCCATCGCCCCCGTGGACGCGGGCGCCGGAGCCATGGCGTCGGTTCCCATCGCGCCTGGGGCCGGCTTCTTCTTGGCGTGAGGCTTCATCTTCGGCTTGGCCTTGGCGTCGGCGGCCATGGAATCGGTCGCCATCGGAGTGGCGGCCATCGGCGAAGCGCTCATCGGCGAGGCGCTCATGGGATGGTCGACGGCCATCGGATCGGCGAAGGCGCCGCCGGCCAGGCTGAGGGCGGCGGGAAGGGCGAGGGCGGCGGCGAGGCGCAAGGCGTTTCTCATGTCGGGGGACCTTCGTGGGCTAAAATCAGGGTCCGATGAGCCGGACCTGTTCCCTAGTTCGCGGCCGGCG
>FTAI01001000.1_pt1 | contig 9753 bp, 10 predicted proteins | sample 1638941 | NCBI WGS metagenome assembly FTAI01 (sample SAMEA3914813, study PRJEB12502) | metagenome | biome: forest; material: soil | place: Canada | collected 2011-07-07 | depth 0.3 m | reverse complement strand
TTGTTGGAGAAGACGGTCTTCAGCCTTGTGCCGAGGATGTCCCAGCCGGCCTTAGCCTGATCCGCCCGCTCGACGATCACCGCCGTGGCCACGTCGCCGAAGATGAAATGGCTGTCGCGGTCCTTGAAATTCAAATGACCTGAGCAAACCTCAGGATTGACCATCAGGACCACCCTGGCCCCGCCGGCGGCGATGAAATCCGCCGCTGTCTTGATGCCGAAGGTGGCCGAGGAGCAGGCGACGTTCATGTCGAAGGCGAAGCCGCCGACGCCCAGAGCGGCCTGGATCTCCACCGCCATGGCCGGATAGGCCCGCTGCATGTTGGAGGCGGCGCAAAGCACCGCGTCGATCCGGCTCGCCGGCTTGCCCCAGCGTTCGATCGCCTGCCGCGCGGCGGCCACCGCCATCTCGGCCAGCACCGACAGCTCCTCGTTGGAACGCTCGGGCAGGATCGGCCGCATCACTTCCGGGTCAACGATGCCGGTCTTGTCCATCACGAAGCGGGACTTGATGCCGGAGGCCTTGGTGATGAATTCGGGAGAGGAGGGCTGCAGGGCGACCACCGCCCCGGCCTCGATCTCGGCGGCATGGCGCGCGTTGAAGCGTTCCACATAGGCGTTGAAGGTCTCGACCAGTTCCTCGTTGGAAACCGAATAGGGCGGGGTGTAGAGGCCGGTCGCGGCGATGACGGCGTTGGGCAAGGACGTGCGCCTCTTTTCGTTGTCGTTGGGGGTTTGATACCACGCCAGAGCCCCGCGTCAGCCCCGCGCATTTTTCCGGCGAGTCATAAGCTTGGCCGCCGATTAAGTCCTGTGGCGCCTCCGTAACGCAACCGCCACAAGCCGCACAAAATGGCCTTTGTCGGAACCTTATCTGGCCCCAGGCGCGTTTGAGGGTTCCGGGCGCTGGGTTGGCGAAAAAAGTCTCTCACACTGGAGTAATCTCATGAAAATCGTTCTTGCCGCGGCTTCCGCGGTCGCCGCCCTGTTGGCCGCCGCCCCGGCCCTGGCCGATCCCCCCGCGGTCAGCGGCTATGGCACCCTGGGCTACACCGACTTCAATGGCGACAGCGCCAACCTGGGCGCGATCACCGGCCGGATCGGCGCGCGTTGGGGCCGGTATCTCGGCGTCGAGGGCGAACTGTCCGGCGGCGTGACCAGCGACACCGCCAATATCGGCGGCGTGAACACCAAGGTTCGGATCGGCGACCAGTTCGCCGGCTATGCCGTCGGTTACCTGCCGCTCTCGTCCAACGCCGACCTCTTCGCCCGCCTCGGCTATGGCCAGACCCACCTGAACGTCTCCACCCCAGGGACCGGCGCGGGCGGCGACCACACCAGCGTCAACTACGGCGTTGGCGGCCAGTACTTCTTCAACGGCGCCAACGGCGTGCGGGCCGACTACACGCGCATGAGCTTCAGCGACCACTCCAACTTCGACGCCAATGTGTGGTCGCTGGCCTACGTGCGGAAGTTCTAGGTCGTAGCCGGTTGGCCGTGGTCCGTCCCACCATCGCCGTCATGGCCGGGCTTGTCCCGGCCACAAGGGAACACGAACGGAACTCGGCTAGCCGCGGTGCGACGTGATCGAGACCTGTGTTCCCTAGCCACCGGGACAAGCCCGGTGGTGACGGGGAGGGGGTGCGGCGCATCAACCGGGCCCGCCTGGGCGTTGACGCCCAATACCGACCGATCTCGAGATGGCGCGTTCCGGCATGGGGCGCGCCATTTTGCTTGACCGGCGCAGCCTCCCGGCGGGAATGATCCGCGCACAAAAACGAGGGCGGAGGATCATCGATGGAAGCCTTTAGGGACGCCGAACCCGCCACCCGCGCCGCCAACGCCGCGCTGCTGAAACGCCTGCCCAAGGATACGGGGCAGGACTTCGAGGACGTCTCGCGCGGCTTCATCGGCACCATCCCCGACGCCAGGATCATGGGCGCGGACGGGCGCACGGTCTGGGACATGGGCCAATACGCCTTCGAGGCGGACGGCGCCGAGTGCCCGGACACGGTCAATCCCAGCCTCTGGCGCCAGGCCAAGCTGAACGGCAAGCATGGCCTGTTCGAGGTCACTCCCGGCGTCTACCAGGTGCGCAACTTCGACCTTTCCAACATCACCTTCCTGGAAGGCGAGCGGGGGTATCTGATCGTCGATCCGCTGATCTCGTCGGAGACGGCGGCGGCGGCCCTGGCGCTGATGCGCCACCATCGGGGCGACAAGCCGGTGACCGGGGTGATCTACACCCACAGCCATGTGGACCACTACGGCGGCATTCGCGGGGTGATCAGCGACGCCGACATCGCCGCCGGCATGCGGATCATCGCGCCGGAGGGCTTCCTGAAGGAGGCGGTGAGCGAGAACGTCCTGGCCGGCAACGCCATGGGCCGGCGGGCGACCTACATGTACGGCGCCCTGTTGCCGCGTGGGCCGAAAGGGCATGTGGACTGCGGCCTGGGCAAGGCGGTGTCCATGGGCGAGGTCAGCCTTGTGCCCCCCACCGAGAGCATCACCGCCACCGGCCAGAAGATCACCGTCGACGGCATCGACATCGTCTTCCAGGTGACCCCGGACACCGAGGCGCCGGCGGAGATGAATTTCTTCTTCCCCCAGTTCAAGGCCCTGTGCATGGCCGAGAACTGCTCGTGCCAGTTGCACAACCTCTACACCCCCCGCGGCGCCCAGGTGCGCGACGCGAAATCCTGGAGCCACTATATCGGCGAGGCCATCGACCTGTTCGCGGCCGACACCGAGGTGATGTTCGCCAGCCACCACTGGCCGCGCTGGGGCCGCGACCGGACCGTCGACTTCCTCAAGAAGCAGCGGGACCTCTACAAGTTCATCCACGACCAGACCCTGCGGATGGCCAACCACGGCCTGACCCCGCTGGAAATCGGCGAAAAGCTGGCCCTGCCGCCGACCCTGGAGGCGGAGTGGTACACCCGCGGCTACTACGGCACCCTCAACCACAACGCCAAGGCGGTCTATCAACGCTATCTCGGCTGGTTCGACGGCAATCCGGCCAACCTGCACAAGCTGCCGCCGGTGGAGGCGGGCAAACGCTATGTGGAGGTAGCCGGCGGGGCCGAGGCGCTGCTGGAGAAGGCGCGGGCGGCCTATGCGCGCGGCGAATACCGCTGGGTGGCCGAGCTGGTGAACCACCTGGTCTTCGCCGATCCCACCAACATGGACGCCCGCGGCCTGGCCGGGGACGCCCTGGAGCAGATGGGCTATCAGGCTGAGTCCGGACCCTGGCGCGACTTCTATTTGACCGGGGCCATGGAGCTGCGCTTTCCGCGCCCGCCGTCGGATGCGCCGCGCATCGGCGCGGGCGGGCAGATCCGCGGCCTGCCCGCCGAGCAGCTGCTGGACAGCCTATCGGTGCGATTAAACGGGGAGCGGGCCGGGGCGCAGGAACTGGCGGTGAACCTGCGCTTCACCGGGGCGGAAGAGGCCTTCCTGGTGACTCTGGAGAACGCGGTCCTGCACCACTATGCCGGGCGCAGCGATCCGGCGGCTGCGACGGTCAGCCTGACCGGACCTGTCCTCGCGAAGCTGATCCTCGGTGAGGCAACCCTGCCGGATCTGGTCACTGGCGGCGAGGTGGTGATCGCGGGCGATGGAACGGCGTTCGAGACCCTGTTGGGCCTGCTCGACCGCTTCGACTTCTGGTTCGAGATCGTCGCGCCCTAGGCGCCGCGCGGGACATGGCGCAGGCCGGCGAGCTGTGGTTTCCTGCGCGCCGTTGGGGTGCGGCGCGCCGCATGCATGGCCGCCGCCCCGCCGGGAAAAGCCCATGCGCATTTCGCTACAAATGTACGCCATGATCTTGGGGGCCGTTGCGGCTTCCTGGGCAAGCGCGGCCCTGACGGCCGCTGCCGGCCGCTCGCCGACGCCGCCCGTGGAAGCCGGGGTGCTGGCCGAGATCAATGTGGCGCGCGCCGATCCGGCGGCCTACGCCGACCACCTGCGCCAGTTTCGCGCCTACTACCACGGCAAGCTGGTGACGGAACCGGGGCATGGGGTCGACATGATGACCGAAGAGGGGGTCGCCGCCGTCGATGAGGCCATCGCCTATCTGGCCCGCCAAAAGCCGCTGCCGCCGCTGGCGCCCAGTCCCGCCCTGGCCCGCTCGGCCAGCCGCTTCGCCGCCGACATTGGGCCGGCGGGCCTGACCGGGCATGTGGGGACGGATCGGTCCACGATGTCGGAACGGATGCGGGCCGTCGGCGTCTGGGCCGGCTCTTCCGCGGAGGTCATCGCCTTCGGTTACGACCGCGCGCCGGATATCGTCCGTCAACTGATCATCGACGACGGCGTTCCGTCCCGCGGCCACCGCACCGCCATCTTCGATCCCGGACTGACCGTCGCCGGCGTCGGTTGCGGCCCGCACAAGGTCTATCGGTTCATGTGCGTGGTGGATTTCGCCGGGGCGCTGATGACGCGCTGAGAGACTAATCCAACGGCCCCTGCGCTTGACTGCAAATTACTCCCATTCCTCATCCTGAGGCGCGAGCGAAGCGAGCCTCGAAGGACGCACACCGCCACCGTTGCGTCCTTCGAGGCCCGCCAAGGCGGGCGCCTCAGGATGAGGAACAGGGTGCACACCGCAGGTCGGGGTCAAGGGCTGTTGGTATAAGGCATCCGCGTCGCGATCTGCCAGGTGTTACCCCACGGGTCGCGCGCCATGGCGCGGCGGTCGCCGTAGGGCAGGTCGGTGGGTTCCTCGATCGTCTGAGCGCCGGCCTCCACCGCCCGACGCCAGGCGTCATCCGCGTCCCGCACATAGACATAGAGGAAGGCGCTTGAGGCTTCGCGCAGGCCGGCGCCGTCGCTGACCATGAGTAGGCTGTCGCCAATGCGCATCTCGGCGGGGCGGCCGGGATGGTGGTCGCCCGTCGCGGCGAACACGGTCCGCAGGAAGGCGACCAGGCCTTCGACATCCTCGGCGAACAGGCGGGGGATGACGGTCGGCCAGCCGGCGGGTTTGAAGTCGCTCATGTGGATTTCCTCCTATCCCTCGCGCAGCAACGGCAGCGACAATCCCGGCGCTGGCCCCGCCCGCAGGATCTCGCGCCGGAACCGGAACAACTCCGCCGGCCGCCCGCCCGTCTCGGCGTGCAGGCGGCCCAGGCCCTCGACCAGGTCGTTACGCTCCAGGCCGCGGCGGAAGTTCTGCTTGTGCAGGCTGACGCCGGCCACCGCCTCCACCGTGCGCTGCAGCTGGGAGAGGGTGAATTCGGCCGGGGTCAGTTCGAAGGCCACCGGCCGGTATTTCAGCTTGCCGCGCAGGCGGCCGAGGCCGGTGGCCAGGATGCGGCGGTGGTCGGACAGCATCGGCTCGCCCAGGGCGGCGGAGAGGGCGGCGGGCTCGCCGGATTCGCGGCCCCGGGCGCGCTCGCGGTCGCGGCCGGCCTCCGGGGCGAGGCCGGCTTCGTAGAGGAGCTCATAGCGCTCCAGCACCCGCTCCTCGTTCCAGGGCGCGCCGTCCAGGGCGAAGAGGCGGCGGGCGCGGGCGCGGCGTTCGTCCGTGGTCGCCCAGCCGCCCAAGGCCGGGGCGATGGCCTCGTCGAGGATGGCCGGGCGGCCCTCGCGCCAGTCCTCCCAGGGGAAGTAGCGGTCGAAGGGGGTCCAGACCGTGTCCGGGCCAAGGGACTCTACGGCCTGCGGCGTCAGGGCCAGGTAGCCGATGGAGATCACCCGCGCGGCGCCGGCGCCCACGTCGGCCAGGGGGGCGTCGCGGCCCTTGTCGCCGAAGGTGTAGAGTTGTTCGACATAGCCCAGTTCGAACTGGGTCTGGGCGCTCACGAAGGCGCGCAGGGCCAGCTCGAAGGTGCGGTGGCCGTCGGGGTCGAAGGGACCGAAGGGCAGGCCGGTGAGGCGGGAGGCCTTGTCCGTGCGCGCGTCGTGCGGCCGCACCGTCAGGGCCACAGCCTGATCGCCGTGGACGGCGACGACCACCGCCGAAAGGCCGATGACGATCTGGGTCAACGGGCTAGCACCGTATCGTGCGTGGTTCGAGACGCGCGCGAAGGGCGCGCTCCTCACCATGACTAAGAGTGGTGCAAGGCAAAATCCCAGTCATGGTGAGGGCGACCGAAGGGAGCGTCTCGAACCACGCACCGGCCATTTTGCAAGTGTAGCGCCTCGCCATGGATCCTATTCCGTTGAAAAAGCCGCCGAGGGTTCGGATTCGAACCCGGCGGCCACGGACAGGACGTGGAAACGGTGCAGGTATTGCTCCTCCGCCGCGGCGGTTGGCAGCGGGTCGATGGCGAGGGTATAGCCCTTGGGCGGGCGGCCGAAGAGGACCAGGGACTCTTCCGGCTTGAAGCCGGCCAGCTGGGTCGCCTCGAAGAAGGCGCAGGCGCGGTCGGCCTTTTTCAACAGGACCTTGATGGCCGGCGGCGTCTTCGGTGGCAGGCCGAAGCGGATGTGGATGGCGGCCTCCAGCCGGTCCTCGAAGGCGCGGTAGTTGACCCCGAGAGCGGTCTTGAACGGCGAGATCATGTCGCCGATCACATACTCCGGGGCGTCGTGCAGCAGGGCGGCCAGGCGCCAGCGGGGCTCCAGGCCGGGCTGGATGTGGGCGGCGATCTCCTCGACCACCACGGAGTGCTGGGCGACGGAAAAGCCGTGGGCGCCGATGGTCTGGCCGTTCCAGCGGGCGACGCGGGCGAGGCCATGGGCGATATCCTCGATCTCGATGTCGAAGGGGGAGGGGTCCAGCAGGTCCAGGCGACGGCCCGACAGCATCCGCTGCCAGGCGCGGGGCGCGGCGGCCTTGCGGTTCCCATGCAGCCCTTTACCGACCAAGCCGTTCCCCTTCTTGCCAGCGCCCGCCGTGCGGACCATCGTAGCGCGTGGCGCCACCGGCAAGCGAAATTCGGCGGAGACCTGAGATGATTGAAAGCACAAGCTGGGCCCGGATCATGGCCCCCGTCGCCGGCGGCGACGCGGACGGGCCGTTGCTGGCCGCCGCCGCATTGATCGCGGCCCCGTTCCAGGCGGAACTGGCCGCCGTCTACGCCCCCGCCGATGTCGCCGACCTGATGCCCTGGATGGGCGAGGGGTTCATGGGCGGGGTGCAGGTGACCGCTGTCCAGAGCCTGAAGGAGGCCGCCGCCGAGGGCGAGCATTCGGCCCGAGCCACCTTGGAGGCCTGCGCCTATGGCAAGAAGGCCTTCACCGCCCTGGCCTCGCCGGTGTGGTCGGCGCTCTCCATGGAGGGCCGGCTGGCGGATGTGGTGGTGTTCGACGACGCAACCGCCCGGGGCAGGGGGCCGCTGGCGGAGTCGTTCCAGCAGATCGTCGCCGACGAACAGCGGCCGACCCTGGTCGCCCGGCCGGGGCTGCGCGCCGATGGCTGCGTGGCGGTGGCCTGGGATGGCGGCAAGGAGGCGAGCCGGGCCATGCGCACGGCCTTGCCATTGCTGCAAAAGGCGTCGCGGGTGGTGATCCTGGCGGCCCAGGCCTCGTCGTCGCGCAATTTCGATCCCGCCCGGCTACAGGCGTTTCTGGCCGTGCGCGGGGTGACCGCCGAGGTGCAGGTCCTGACCGGGACCGGCGAGGTCGCGCCAATGCTGATGGCGGCGGCCCGGTCTGCCCAGGCCAATCTGCTGGTCGCCGGCGCCTTCGGCCATCCGCGGCTGCAGGAGTTCATTTTCGGCGGCACGACGCGATCGTTTCTGAACGCCTCCGACGCGCCGTCGCTCTTCCTCTCCCACTGACCCCTTTCAACGGAGGCTCCGATGGGTCTTAGCCGCATTGTCATGCGCCTTGCGCGTAATCCTGGCACCGAGTTCGCCGATGGCGACGATCACCGCGGCTACACCCTGCACGCCCCGCTGACGGCGGACGGCATGCTGGACGAGGCGGCGTTCAAGGCCAGCCGCGCGCCGTGCGCCGTGCGCCGCTTCGCCCCCGACGAGGATGCGCAGGAGGGCCGGCTCGCCCGGCGCGGGGAACGCTGGTTCTTCGACTATGGGGACGACGGCGACACGGCGGACGAGCCCCTGTACCGGCTGGCGAAGCACCGGTTTTCGGTGGGCGAGTACGTGAGCATCACCGACGAGGATCAACGGCTGCTGACGTACAAGGTGACCGAGGTGACGCCGGAGTAGAGATGCGCCTCTATTCCTCCCCGCGTGCGGCTTGGAATCGTGAGACCCCTATGACGACTTCGCGTTGCGGCTGATCAGGTCGTCCAGGTCGTTGTGGCTGTCGTGGTGGTGTTCGTTCTTGCTCTTGAACTGGGCCACCACCAGCGGGCCGCCGGAAGGTCCGCGGGCGATGTAGCCGACGGCGTGGTAGCCGTCCGGGGTCGCCGGGCTGCCGGCCAGGATGAACACCGACTCCACATTGCCGTTCGACGAGTCGTTGGCTCGGATGGTGGCGCCATGGTCGTCGGCGTTGACGGTGGCCTGTTTGTCGCCGGATCCGGCGTGGACGGTGGCCTTGTTGTGGTCGTCGTCGGAATCGACGGTGACGCCGAAGATCTTCACCTGCGACTTGCCCCCATCCGAATGGATGTGAATGCCCGGCATGTCGACATTGGCCTTGTCGCCGTTCGGGGTTTCATCGGAGGTGACGTTGACCATGCCGGGGCCGCCGCCGCGCTTGATCAGGCTCTGCAGGGAGGTTTCCACCGGGGTCAACGCCGCCTGGGCGGTCTGGCCGGAGGCGAGCACGACCCGGGTCAGGTTGACGGTCTCGTCCTCGGGGCCCTTGTAGTCGCAGGACTGGCCGTCGGCGGCCATGGCCGTGCGGGTCAGGTCGCCGGAGGTTTCGGGGCAATCCAGCTTGTCGGCCACGGTGATCGGGCCGCTGGAATGGAACGAGCCGCTGTGGTGCACCCGCACCAGCGGATGGCAGGCGCCGAGCGCCAAGGCCGCCGCCGCAACACCGCCGAGCGCCAGAATTTGAAGTTTCATCGTCAGCCCTTTGCAAGTTCAACGGGCCAAACGTCACTCTGGACGGTGAGAAGGTCCAGTGAAATCGCGGTAACACAGCGGGGGCACGCACCCGCCTTGATGACGTGGAGCCCAACAGACGCAGGTGTAGCGCGTGCTCAGAGAGACAAATTTCTGATATGGGACCGGCAGAGGTCAGCCGATGAGTAGTCATCCAGGGCCAAAGACAGGCCACAGTGTCGAACCGCCGAACGCCGACGAAGGTCGCGCCGCGGCGATCGACGCTTTGCGCTTGGCGCTAGTCGAGGGTGAGCAGAGCGGACCATCGGCGCCGTTCGATTTCGACGCCTTTGTCGCACGGATGCGCGCCAGGTCGTTCGGCGCTTCGTAAACCGGGCGCCACCCTGTTCCTCATCCTGAGGCGCCCGCAAAGCGGGCCTCGAAGGACGCACACGGCCGCCGACGCGTCCTTCGAGGCTCGCTGCGCTCGCACCTCAGGATGAGGAAGAGGGGTGGCGCCAGCGTCCGCCGCCTTACTGCCCTGGCCGTCCCGCGCCTTCGCGGCGAGCCAGGAAGGCCAGGCGCTCGAACAGGTGCACGTCCTGCTCGTTCTTTAAGAGGGCGCCGTGCAGGGGCGGGATCAGTTTGGTCGGGTCGCGCTCGCGCAGGGTCTCCTCGTCGATGTCCTCGACCAGCAGCAGCTTGAGCCAGTCCAGCAGTTCCGAGGTGGAGGGCTTCTTCTTCAGGCCCGGCACCTTGCGCATGTCGTAGAAGATGCGCAGGGCCTCGCTAACCAGCTTCTTCTTGATTCCGGGGAAGTGGACGTCGACGATGGCGTTCAT
>FTAI01001649.1_pt1 | contig 9763 bp, 10 predicted proteins | sample 1638941 | NCBI WGS metagenome assembly FTAI01 (sample SAMEA3914813, study PRJEB12502) | metagenome | biome: forest; material: soil | place: Canada | collected 2011-07-07 | depth 0.3 m | reverse complement strand
TCCCCTACCGCGAGTGCGTGGCCAAGTACGGCACCGACAAGCCGGACCTGCGTAACCCACTGGTCATGCAGGACGTATCCGACCATTTCCGTGGCGCGGGCTTCGGTCTCTTCGCGCGCATCCTGGAAGACCCGAAGAACGCCGTCTGGGCGATCCCCGCGCCGGGCGGCGGCAGCCGCGCGTTCGCCGACCGGATGAACAGCTGGGCCCAGGGCGAGGGCCAGCCCGGCCTCGGCTACATCTTCTGGCGGGAAGGCGAGGAGGGGGGCGCCGGCCCCATCGCCAAGAACATCGGCCAGCAGCTCACCGACGCCGTGCGCGAGCAGCTGGGTCTTTCGATCGGCGACGCGGCCTTCTTCGTGGCCGGCGACCCCAAGACCTTCGCCAAGTTCGCCGGGACCGCGCGGACCAAGGTCGGCACGGACCTGGGCCTCGTCGACGAGAACCGCTTCGAGTTTGTCTGGATCGTCGACTTCCCGATGTTCGAGATGAACGAGGAGACCAACCACGTCGACTTCTCGCACAACCCGTTCTCGATGCCGCAGGGCGAGCTGGAGGCCCTGAACACCAAGGACCCGCTCGATATCCTGGCCTACCAGTACGACATCGTCTGCAACGGCTACGAGCTGTGCTCGGGCGCGATCCGGAACCACCTGCCGGAGATCATGCTGCGGGCCTTCGAGATCGCAGGCTATGGCGCCAACGTCGTCGAGGAGCAGTTCGGCGGCATGCTGAACGCTTTCAGGCACGGCGCGCCGCCGCACGGGGGCCTGGCGCCCGGCATCGACCGCATCGTCATGCTTTTGGCCGGTGAGACCGCGATCCGCGAGGTCATCGCCTTCCCGCTGAACCAGCAGGGCCAGGACCTGATGATGAACGCGCCCTCAGAAGCGTCAGAGAAGCAGCTGAAAGAGCTTCACATTCGGCTCGCGCCGCCGCTTAAGGCTAGTTAGGCGCCGTTACCAAGTAACGGCTCGGCGTCGGGGGCGGCGGCGGAGCCGGAGGTACGGGCGGCGCCGGGGGGGCCGGCGGCGCGGGGTACGGCTGGACGTGCGAACTCCACATCGGACTGCCTGCCTGGCGGATGATTACGTGGATGCTCGACCCGCAGGTCCGGGCCACCAGCCGGTTCGGCAGTCGGGTCTTGGCGTCGCCGCAGGCCTCGTCCACCTGTTCCTGCACCAGGCCCCGGACCCTGGAGAGGTCGACGCCCGTGATCACCGTGTGATGCATCTCGGCGTCCTTGAAATCCGCACCGTCGAAGCTGCCGCCGGTCAGGACCGCGCCGTTCAATTCGGCCGACCGGAACGTGGCCTTGTCGAACCGGCCATCGACGAGCACCGCGCCGTTCAGGGCCGCGTCCCTGAAATCCGCGCCGTGGGCCTCGGCCTTGGTCAGGTTTGCGCCTTGCAGTTCCGCCGAGCGCAGGACGGCGCCGTTCAGGGTCGCCTTGCTGAAGTCGGCGCCGGTGGCCGACGAGTCGCTCAGGTCGGCGTTGGCCAGGTTCGCGCCTGTGAAGATGCCCCCCTTCGCCTCGGTGGCGCGCAACCGGGCGTGGGACAGGTTCGCGCCGACGAAGATGGTGCCGAGGATCTGGGCGTCCGTGAGGTCCGCGCGCGACAGGTCTGCGCCGGTGAAATTCGAGCCGAGGAAATGGGCTTCGCGCAGGTCCGAGCCGACCAGGGCCGCACCCGAGAAGTCGGCCCCCATGAAGTGCGCGCCGGCCAGTCTGCGGCCCGACAACTCGCACTTGGGGCAGGCTCCGCCGAAGCCCGTGGACCGCGGCACCTCCCGGTCTCCGCCGGCCGCGGTCGCCGCGCGGGCGATGCCCGGGGCCGTCACGGCCAGGGCGGAGAGCGCGATCAGGGCGCGGAGAAGATTGTGCGTCACGCGGGCGGGAATCCTTAGAGCTTGCAGGCTCCATCTGCGCTCGGCGGTCCCCCGGCGCCACTTAATTCGCGGTAATTGTTAATGGCTTAGGCGTGTTTGACTAGTGCGAACACTAGGCGCCGAGGTCTTCGCCAAGGCGCCCGGCGCGCGCCCCGCAGGTCTCGCAGATCAGGGACGCGCCCTTGCGCACGACGGCCACGTCGCCGCAGGCCGCGCAGACATCCGCCGCTTCCAGTCGCGAGGGCCCGTTCGGGCGTTGGGCGCTCGGCAGGAACACCAGGTTGTCGGGCGCCGCGCCGCGCGAAAAGCCGCGCGAGATGAACCGCGAGGCCGGCTGTGGCGTATCGTCGCTCAGCACCTCGGCGTCCAGGACGTCCGCCTTGCCGCGGCCCAGGCCGTCGGCGTTGAGCTCGCCGGGATCGCCCGTCGCCAGGTCCTTGCGGCCCAGGTAGGAGATCCCGAGCTCGCGGAAGATGTAGTCGAGGATGGAGGTCGCCGACTTCACCGTGTCGTTGCCGGTGACGGGACCCGCCGGCTCGAAGCGGGTGAAGACAAAGGCGTCCACGAATTCGTCCAGCGGCACGCCGTATTGCAGGCCGATCGAGATGGCGATCGCGAAATTGTTCATCAGCGAGCGGAAGGCGGCGCCTTCCTTGTGCATGTCGAGGAAGATCTCCCCGAGTTCGCCATCGTCGTACTCGCCGGTGTGCAGATAGACCTTGTGGCCGCCGACGGCCGCCTTCTGGATGTAGCCCTTGCGGCGGTCGGGCAGCTTGCGGCGGGTGCGCTCTCGCTCCACGACCCGCTCGACCACGCGCTCTTCCGGCGCCGGGCCACGGGCTGGGCGCGCTTCCAGGCTGGGCAGGTCGAGCGCGAGATCCGCCGGCGCGGACGCGCGTCTCACGCGGATGGCGGCCTGAGCCTGGTTGAGCGCCGCCAGGACGTCGGCAGGGGTCGCGTCCCAAGGCAATTCGACCTCGGAAACCGGCGGGACGGCCAGGGTGGGCGCCAGGGCCTGCAGCATGGCCCGCCGCGGCGCTTCACCCAGCGCCCCGGCGGTCCGGAAGATGTCCCGCGCGCTTGGCGAAAGGAATTCCGCCTCAGCCAGGCTGTCGGCGCCCAGCGCGTGGGCCTGCGCGACGGCGATGTCGGCGGCTGTGAAGCCCATCAGCGCCAGGGTCTCGAACTGCGGATCGGCCAATTGCTCGGCGCTGGCGCCCAGCACGTCCCGGATGAAACCCTCCCCGACCACGGCGGCCGAAAAGGCGTCGGTGAGCCGGTCGACCAGGGGGAGGGCCGCCTCCGCCGCGGCGATCTCGTGATCGGTGAAGCCACGGGCCGCCAGCGCCGCATGGTTGACGCCAGGCGCCTCGGCGAGGTCGGCGCGCCCCAGCAGCAGAGCATGGGCCTCGGCGATATCGGCGCCCGCCAGCGCGAGGCCGCGGATCGCCGCCTCGCCCAGCACGCGCGCTGGCTCTCCATCCGCCGTTTCCGCGAAGGTCACCGGTCCCGCCCACGGCCCCCCGTCCAGGCTCCCGCCGCCCAGGCGAAGTTCCAGATCGGGGTCACGGAACAGGGCCAAGTCCACGCCGGAGCCAGCGACCGCCCGGCCGGCCGCCAGATAGAGCTCGCGGGCGGTTTCCCGCCCGGCGTCGCTGTCGTAGTCCAGGCCGTGGGCGACCAGCCAATCGCCGAGACCGGCAAGGCCCATGACCGCCGGGGTATCGTCGGCCGCCGTCAGGGCGCCCGCCAGCAGCGCGATCGCGGCCTCGAAGGCGTCGATGTCAAAGCCATCGTGCGACCAGAACCCCATCAGGTCGACGCCGCCGCGCTGCGCGCTCTCGGCCTCGACTATGCGCTCGGCGCTCGCGCGGTCCGGCGCGAGCACCACCGCGCCGGTCGCCCAGGCCGCGCGGGCCACGCGGTCATCCGCAGCGCCAGCCACGATCAGACGGACTCCCTGGGCGGAGGCGGCCGGCGCTTCCGCGTCCCAGGTGGCCTCTCCGTGACGCGCCAGGGCGATCGCCTCGAGGATCAGCCCATCGGGGGCTCCGGCGGCGCGGGCGGCCTCGGCGGCGCGGGCAAGGCTCGGATTGGCTTGCGGGTCGGCGCAGGCCTCGCCATCGCCTTCGCAGCGGAGGATCGCGTCCATCACCGCCTGCAGGCGCCGGCCGAGCTCGCCCGCGGCGGCTTCGGCTGCAGCCTGGCCCCGGTGCGTGGCCACCACCCGGGTCAGCGCGGCGGCGCAGTCCGGTGAACCCGTAGCGGCGATGGAAATGGGTGCGCCAGAGAGCGCCGGCCCCACGGCGATCACGCCGGCAAGCAGAGCCTCGGTGAGTTCGTCCCGAAAGCGCGTGCGGGCGCGGACGTCCTTGATCAGGCCTTTGGCCTGGGCGCGGGCGGTGAGCGCTTCGACGTGGTCGGCTATGGCGGCGGGGAGGTCGGTGGCGCCGCCCGCCCAATCGATCCAGGCGTCCAGCCGCGCCGTCGTCCAGTGAGCCGGGGCCTGGACCTCGACGAAGCGTCCACCGACCTCGGCGATCCGCGCTTCGATTCTCGTCCGCGACGCTTCGCGACCCATCCGCCGACTCCCTTAGGCGAGCCTAGGCGTCGCGGACGCTCCCGATCAATAGATGTTGCGGTCGCGCGCTGCTTCATCCCCAACATCTTGCTTCAGGTGCAGTGCTGGACGCTCCAAATCGCCCCGCCTATAGTCCGCCCGCCTATCTGCCCCTCCCATCCTGCTTTCCGGGACGAAACGCCTCGTGCTGAATTTCCTGAAGTCGATCTTCACCTGGTGGAACGGCGCGACCGTCGGCGCGCGCTTTCATATCGGCCGGCGCGGCCTCTTCGTGGGGCAGGATGAACGCGGCAACCGCTACTTCGAAGCTCGGGACAACTCAGACAGCTACGACGGGCGCAAGCGCCGCTGGGTGATCTACCAGGGCTACGCCGACGCCTCGAAGGTGTCGCCCGACTGGCACGGCTGGCTGCACTACACCTTCGCCGAGCCGCCGACCGTCGAGCCCTTCGCGATCAAATCCTGGGAGAAGCCGCATCTGCCGAACCTCACGGGCACCATCCATGCCTATCGTCCGCAGGGCTCCTTGGCCCGCGGCGGAGAGCGGCAGAAGGCCACCGGCGACTACGAGGCCTGGACCCCAAAGTAAGGTTCAGAGCCCCTTGTCACACCGCTCGACGATGAAAATCCTCCTCCGACGCGGGGTCTGGCTTGCCGCCCTGGCGGGTATGACGGCGGGCGGGGCAATGGCTGCCCAGCCGCCGCCACCGTCGTTGCCGCCGCCGCCAGCTGCGACCGAGCCCGCGCCGAAGGCAGCGGCGGCCGAGGAGGCGCCGCCGGTCAGCGTGCCGACGCCCGCGCCTCTCGTGGCGCCCCCGATTTCCGAGAAGGAAGTCGCCGCGGCCCCGCCGCCGACGTCGACCGCCGAGGCTAAGCCGCCCGGGCCCCCAGTCCGCCGCGCCCGCTACGACATCGCGGTGCTCGAGGCGCTGGACAAGGTGACGGCCGAAAGCCTGCGGTTCGAGGCCGCGGTGGGCCGACCTGTCCGTTACAAGAGCCTGATCTTCACGGTGAAGGCCTGCGAGCGCTCCACGCCGGACGAGCCCCTCGACGACTCCATCGCCTATGTGACCGTGGACTCCCAACCGCGGCCGGCGCCCGGCAAGCCGCCGCTATCGCCGCGCCAGACCTTCAAGGGCTGGATGTACGCCTCTTCGCCCGGCCTGCACCCGCTGGAGCACCCGGTCTATGACGCCTGGTTGATCACCTGCAGGGCCGCCGCGCCGCCCATCGCGCCGGCGCGCTGAAAGTCCGCCTGCGCCGAGAGCGCCTGCGCCAGCCTGCGGTGATAGTCGAGCCGTGAGATCTCCACCGCCCCGAACTGCGTGAGGTGCTCGGTCATGAACTGGGCGTCCAGCAATCGGTAGCCCCCGGCCAAGAGGCGCGCGACCAGGTGGACGAGGGCAATTTTCGAGGCGTCACGCCGACGCGAAAACATGCTTTCGCCGAAGAAGGCCCCCTGCAGCGACACCCCATAGAGGCCACCGATCAGTTCGCCGTCCAGCCAGCATTCGACGCTATGGGCGAAGCCGAGATCGTGGAGACGCACATAGAGGTCCTCGATGGGATGGTTGATCCAGGTCTCGACGCGGCCCGGACCCGAGGCCGCGCAGGCCTGCACGACGGCCCGGAAGGCGGTGTCGGTGCGGATCTCAAAGGGCTCGGCGCGGAGGGTGCGCGCCAACCGGCGCGAGACGTGGAAGCGATCGAGCGGGATCACGCCGCGCCGTTCGGGATCGATCAGGAAGACGCGCTCGTCCTCCCGCGCGTCGGCCATCGGGAAGACGCCGCGCGCGTAGCAGGACAGGAGATCGCGGGCGTCGAACTGCGCCATGGGCGAAGCTTACATGTCCTCGCCAAATCCGCTCATCCCGCGGCTTGAAATCAGCCGGCCTGAGCCTTCATCCAGTTTTCAAGCCAGTGGATGTTGTAGGCGCCGGAGATGATGTCCGGCTGGGTCAGCAACTCCTGGAAGAGCGGGATGTTGGTTTCGATGCCCGCCACCACGATCTCGCCAAGGCAGCGGTTGAGCCTGGCGATGCATTCGTCCCGGTCGCGGCCGTGGACGATCAGCTTGCCGATCAGGCTGTCGTAGTAGGGCGGGATCGTGTAGCCGGCGTAGAGCGCGGAATCGAGCCGCACCCCCAGGCCGCCCGGGGCGTGGAAGTCGGTCACCAGGCCCGGCGACGGTGCGAAGGTCTTCGGGTTCTCGGCGTTGATCCGGCACTCGATGGCGTGTCCTTCGAAGACGACGTCCTTCTGGGCGAACGACAGCGGCAAGCCGGCGGCGATGCGTATCTGCTCGCGCACCAGGTCGATGCCGGTGATCGCCTCGGTGACCGGGTGTTCCACCTGCAGGCGGGTGTTCATCTCGATGAAGAAGAACTCTCCGTTCTCGTACAGGAACTCGATGGTGCCGACGCCGAGGTAGCCGATGGCCTTGACCGCATCGACCACCACCTTGCCGATCCTGGCGCGGGCCTCGGCGTCGATGGCTGGCGAGGGGGCCTCCTCCAGCACCTTCTGGTGGCGGCGCTGCAGCGAGCAGTCGCGTTCGCCCAGATGGCAGACGTTGCCGAAGCTGTCGGCGATCACCTGGATCTCGATGTGCCGGGGCGTCTGCAGGTAGCGCTCCATGTAGACCGCGTCGTCGCCGAACGCGGCCTTCGCCTCGGAGCGGGCGGTGGAGACCGCCTCGTAGAGGTCGTCCTGCGTCTGGGCGACTTTCATGCCGCGCCCGCCGCCGCCGGCCGCGGCCTTGATCAGCACCGGGAAGCCGATCGCCTTGGCGGCCGCGAAGGCCTCCTCCTCGGTCGTCACCGCGCCGTCGGAGCCGGGCACGACAGGAATGCCGACCGCCTTCACCGCCTGCTTGGCGGTGATCTTGTCGCCCATCATCTTGATGTGCTCGGGCTTCGGCCCGATGAAGGTGAAGCCGTGGGCGCCGACGATCTCGGCAAAGCGGGCGTTTTCCGAAAGAAATCCGTAGCCTGGGTGGATGGCTTGAGCCCCGGTGATCTCCGCCGCCGCAATGATCGAGGGGATGTTCAGATAGCTCTTGGCCGCGGCGGGCGGGCCGATGCAGACACTCTCGTCGGCGAGCCTCACCCACATGGCCCCGCTGTCGGCCTCGGAATGTACGGCGACCGTGGATATGCCCATCTCCTTGCAGGCGCGGTGCACGCGAAGGGCGATCTCGCCGCGGTTGGCGATGAGGATCTTTTCAAACATCGCGTTAGCCGATGACCGCGAGCGGCTCGCCGAACTCCACGGGCTGGCCATCCTCCACCAGGATCTCCACGATCCTGCCGGCCCTGGGCGCGGGGATCGGGTTCATGGTCTTCATGGCCTCGATGATCATCAAGGTCTGGCCGGCGGCGACCGTGTCGCCCACCTTGACGAAGGGCTCGGCGCCCGGCTCCGGCTGCAGATAGACGCTGCCCACCATCGGGGACTTGATCACGTCCCCGCTGGCGCGCGCGGGCGCGGCGACTTCGGAGGATGCGGTCGCCGAGGCAGTTGCGGCGGCCAGGGGCGCGGGCGCCGGGGCGGCGGGCGCGGCGTGCATCATCTGCATGGGCGCGGCCGTCAGGGTCTTGGCCACGCGGATCTTCAGGCCCGAGTGTTCGACTTCGATTTCCGAGAGCCCGGTCTCCGTCAGGATGTCCGCCAGTCGGCGCACCAGGCGCGCGTCGATCGGGTCGGCGGCGGGGGCCTTGGGGGGGCTAGCCATGCAAAATACCTTCGTTGCTTACTTTGAGGCTTGGCGGGCCAGACCCGCGGCGGCTTCGACGGCCAGTTCGTAGCTCGCCGCGCCAAATCCGGAGACGACCCCGGTGGCGGCGAGGGAAACATAGGTCTGGTGGCGGAACGCCTCGCGCGCGGCGGGGTTCGAGAGGTGACACTCGATCACCGGAATCCCCAGCATCTTGAGCGCATCCAGGATCGCCACCGAGGTGTGGCCATATCCCGCCGGATTGATCACCAGGGCGGCCGCCTTCTCGCGCGCCTCCTGGATCCAGTCGATCAGCTCGCCCTCGTGGTTGGATTGGCGGAAGACGATCGAACAGCCCAACGCGGACGCGCGGGCTTCGCAGAGCCGCTGCACGTCTTCGAGGGTTTGATGGCCATAAATCTCCGGCTCGCGGGCGCCCAGCAGGTTGAGATTGGGGCCGCTCAGCACATAGATCGGTTTCGACATTCGGCTCCGCCGTCGATTCCGCCGTCTTGTACCGGTCGCGGACGGGGGTCACAAGCTTGCCGACTGGAGGTGCGTCGATGAACCTGACCGTCAATGGAGAGCCGAGGGCCTTCGAGGGCCTAGCCGACCTGGCGGGCCTGGTCAGGGCGTTGGGCCTGGACGGGCGCAAGGTGGCCATCGAGCGCAACCTGGAGATCGTGCCGCGCTCGGCCTATGGGAAGACGAAGCTCTCGGACGGCGACCGGATCGAGATCGTGCATTTCATCGGAGGCGGCTGACATGGATGGTTCCGTCCACACCGAAGATACGTGGTCTGTCGCGGGCCGCACCTTCCGCTCGCGGCTGATCGTCGGGACCGGCAAGTACAAGGACTACGCCCAGAACGCCGCGGCCGCCGAGGCCGCCGGCGCTGAGATCGTCACGGTGGCGCTTCGCCGGGTGAACCTGTCCGACCCGGGCCAGCCGATGCTCGTCGACCATGTGAAGCCCGACCGCTTCACCTTCCTGCCCAACACCGCCGGCTGTTTCACCGGCGAGGACGCGGTGCGCACGCTGCGGCTGGCGCGCGAAGCCGGCGGCTGGGACCTGGTGAAGCTCGAGGTGCTTTCCAACACCAAGCACCTGCTGCCGGACATGGAGGAGACGCTTCGGGCGCTCAAGCTGCTGATCGCCGACGGCTTCCAGGTGATGGTCTACTGCAGCGACGACCCGGTGTACGCCAAGAAGCTGGAGGACGCCGGCGCTGCGGCCATCATGCCGGCGGCCGCTCCGATCGGCTCCGGACGCGGCATCCAGAACTTCCTGAACCTCGGCCTGATCATCGAACAGTCGAGCGTGCCCGTCCTGGTCGACGCCGGCGTCGGCACGGCCTCCGATGCGGTCCTGGCCATGGAGGTGGGCTGTGACGCCGTGCTGATGAACACCGCCATCGCCGAGGCGCGCGACCCGATCCGCATGGCCGTGGCCATGAAGCATGCGGTCATCGCCGGCCGCGAAGCCTATCTCGCCGGACGCATGGCCAAGCGCTCCTACGCCGATCCGTCGTCTCCGCTGGCGGGGCTGATCTAGCCGAACCTGGGCGGATCAGCCGG
>FTAI01000612.1_pt1 | contig 9770 bp, 8 predicted proteins | sample 1638941 | NCBI WGS metagenome assembly FTAI01 (sample SAMEA3914813, study PRJEB12502) | metagenome | biome: forest; material: soil | place: Canada | collected 2011-07-07 | depth 0.3 m | reverse complement strand
GTTGATCGAGGTCTGGACCGTGGCGATCATGTTGGTCGCCTGGGTCACCGTCCCGATGGTGCCGGTCGCAGCCACCGTGACGTTGGCGCCGCCCACCGACAGGTCCTGAGCCGCCACCGTCAGCACAGAGCTGCCGCTGGAGTTGGCCAGAGCGGCGACGTTGGACGCGCCGCTCTTGATCAGGTTGATGCCGTTGAAGGCGGCGTTGTTGACGACCGATTGGATCTGATTGCGCAGAGAGATGAAGTCGGTGTTCAACGCCGCCCGGCTGGCCGTATCCAACGAACTGTCGGAAGCAGCCAGGGCCTTGGATTGCATCTGGGTCAGCAGATCGGAGATCTGGCCGCCCGCGGCGAGCGCCACGTCCGTCACGGATGACGCACGGTTCAGCGAGTCCTTGACGGCGTTCAGCGAAGAGGCGGTTGCGCGTTGGTTCTGGGCGATAGCCCAGGTGGCGCCGTCGTCCTTCGCCGAGCCGACCTTCAGGCCCGTGCTGATGATGCTCTGCGTTTGCTGCAATTGGGTGGCGGTCGCGTTGAGGTTCTGGAGCGCGATCATCGCGCCCACGTTGGTGTTGATCGAAACCATTCGACTGTCCTTCCATTCTGGTCGGGGGTTCTAGGCGGCTTTTGCCGCTGGGCGTTCTCGCCCGGAAATGCACAGCGCAAGGCTCGGGCCACGGCGATAAGCCGCAGCCAAAAATTAACCTTCTGTTTTTGCGAGGATTTCCTAATGACCGCGGGTCGCTGAAACGCGTCCTGCGCTGCGGGTTCTACCGCCGGGAAGGAATTGCCCGGAAAAACCCGCTCTTGGGAGCGCTCTGGGGGGGCGCTCATGGGGCGCCTTGGGGGCGCCTCCGCAAGGCAGTCTATTTGAAGCGGTAGGTGATCCGGCCCTTGGTCAGGTCGTAGGGGGTCATCTCCACCAGGACCTTGTCGCCCGCCAGCACCCGGATGCGGTTCTTGCGCATCTTGCCTGCGGTGTGGGCGATGATCTCGTGTTCGTTCTCCAGCTTCACGCGGAACGTCGCGTTGGGCAGCAGTTCACTGACCGTGCCCGGGAATTCCAAAAGTTCTTCTTTCGCCATGCGGCCTCTCGAATGCGACAACGCCAAAGCGACACGGCCCGGCGAATGAATCGCGCGGGCCGCGGGCCTTGGCGAGGCACTATAGCTCATTTGGCCGTGCAAGGTCGATGCGCTTGAGCATCCTGTGTGCAGCAAGATGGCGCGTCTGGCCTAGCCGCGCCGCAGTCGTGCTGCATTTGCCCGCCACGAGTTCTGCTATGGTCGGTTCCGAGGGACCGGATTCTCGAGGTCGTGCATGTCAACTTTTGGGGTTTGCCCGCGCCTGGATGCGAGGCGCGCATCGTCCTCGCCGTGGATGCTGGGCGTGGCGTTCGCGGCGTCGCTGGCGGTGTGGGCCCCGCCACGGACCGCGTCCGCGCAGGCGGCCACGGTTGGCGGAGAAATGGCCTGCGATGTCGCCCTCAGCCCCCCGATCTTCCAGAAATGGACGGAGATGGGCGGCAAGTCCGGGCGCCTTGGCTGCCCCGCCTCCCGCGAAAGCGCCAGCGTCAAGACCCTGGCCGGATCAGTCGGCCATGAGGCTGACTTTTCCGACAACGGCGGCTCGGCCATCCTCTGGCACGCGTCGGGGCCTCACGCCGGCCAGACCTACGTCGTCACCGGCTGCAACTACCGCCTCTATGTGCAGTACGGCGGACCGCGCGGCTGGCTGGGCCTGCCCATCGGCGAGCCGGCCAACAATCCCGACGGCCAGACCCAGGCCTTCGAGGGAGGCGTGATCAACTTCATGCGCGCCGACCGCAGCTGCACGGCCACCCGCGGCGCGCCGCCGGCGCCGCAGGTCGGCGCCCACGACGTCGCCCTGGACCAGGCCCCGAAGGTCCCACTGGGTCTCTATTTCGACAGCGCCAGCGGCGACCACCTCACCACGGCCACCGGCCTGCCGCCGCAGCTCACCGACTTCTACCAGACCGTCCGCGCCGAGGCGTACGTCTACAGCCAGCACCCGCCGGGGGCCGTGACGCTGAAGCTCTATTTCAAGGAAAGCACCGGCGATTACGCCACCGTCGCCACCCCCGAGGGCGAGCGCGACATGCAGGCGGCGGGCTATGAGTTCGCCGGCGGCCAGGGCTTCGTCTTCCCCAGCCCACAGCCGGGGACGGTCCCGCTGAAGCTCTACTTCAACGCCGACAAACACGACTACTTCCTGGTCGGCTCGTCGGAGAGCGAGGCGGAGGCGACCGGGGCCGGCTACACGTTCGTGCGCATCGAGGGCTACGCGCCGAGGGAACGGTGAGTGAAATCCCAGAGGGTCACGCCGCGCCGCCCTACCCGCCCACCGTCCGCGCCGGGATCGGGAAGCGTTCGCGGATCTTCGCGGCCAGGGCGTCGCGCACCGCGCGGTAGGCTTCCAGCACCGTCTCGCGCGAGCCCATCACCAGGGTGGGGTCGAAGGTGGGCCAGTATTCGATGTCGACCGACCGGCCGCGCGCCAGCTCCACCGCCCGATGCTGCGCCTCCGGCGTCAGGGAGATGACGACGTCGAAGCTGTCGTCCTCCAGGTCGTCGAAGGCCTTGGGCCGGTGGTCGGCCAGATCCACGCCCAGTTCGTCCATCACCGCCACGACGAAGGGATCGGGGATGTCATCCGCGTCGGCGCGCAGGCCGCAGCTGTCCACGAACACCCGGTTGCCGAACATCAGCTTCATCAGCCCCGCGGCCATGGGGGATCGGACACGGTTCTGGTTGCAGGCGAACAGCACCGCCCCGGGAAGGTCGGTCATGGCAGGTCGGTCATGCCGTCAGCCCCGCCAGTGCAGGGCGCAGATCAGGGTGAAGAGCCGCCGGGCGGTGTCCAGATCGGTCGCGACCTTGCCCACCAGCCGCGATTGCAGCAGCGCCGATCCTTCGTTGTGCAGGCCACGCCGGCCCATGTCCAAGGCCTCGATCTTCTGCGGAGTGGCGTTGCGGATGGCCTGGTAGTAGCTCTCGCAGATCATGTAGTAGTCGCGGATCACCCCGCGCAGGGGCGAGAGCGACAGGATGTGGCGTCGCTGGTACCCCGGCCCGCTGATGTCGAGGGCCAGGCGGTTCTCGATCAGGGATATCTTCAGGTCGTACGGCCCGCCCTCGGCGCCCTCCGGACAGAAGTGATTGTCCTCCAGCAGGTCGAAGATGGCGATCTGGCGCTCCTGCTCCTGATCGCGCGAGGCGGCGGCGAGGGAATCCTCGTCCAGCTCGACGGTCTGCAGGCGGTGGGCGCTCATGGCCCTTCCTTAGCGAATCCCGCCGCCGGGGCGAAGGGCGCCAAGGCTCAGCATGGATTCAGTTGCGCCGGATGGCCGCCGAACGGGCATGGGCCGGCAGGCCCTCGATCTCCGCAAGCGCCACGGTCGCCCCGGCGAGGGCCTCGAAGGCGGCCGCGTCGCACTTCACGATCGAGGTGCGCTTGATGAAGTCAAAGATCGACAGCCCCGAGGAGAATCGCGCCGCCCGGCTGGTGGGAAGGACGTGGTTCGATCCGGCCACGTAGTCGCCAATGGCCTCGGGCGCATAGCGGCCCAGGAAGATCGCGCCAGCGTGCCGCACGCGGTCGGCCAGGGCCTCCGGAGCGTCCACCGCGAACTCGACGTGCTCGGGCGCGATGCGGTCGACCAGGCCCGGCGAGATCTCCAGCGGCGCGATCACCACCGCGCCGTGGTCGCGCCAGGAGGCGGCGGCGTCGGCGCCGGTGGCCAGGGTCTTGAGCTGGGCCGCCATGGCCGCTTCCACAGCGTCGGCGAAGGCGGCGTCGTCGGTGATCAGGATCGACTGGGCGTCCGGATCGTGCTCGGCCTGGCTCAGCAGGTCCGCGGCGATCCAGGCGGGGTCGTTCCTGCCGTCCGCGACCACGACGATTTCCGAGGGTCCGGCCAGGGCGTCGATGCCCACGACGCCGTAGAGCCGACGCTTGGCCGCCGTGACGTAGGCGTTGCCGGGTCCGACGATCTTGTCGACCCGGCGGATCGGTCCGGCGCCGTGCGCCAGCGCCGCCACCGCCTGAGCCCCGCCCACCCGCCAGATCTCGGTGACGCCGACCTCCTGCGCCGCGGCCATCACCGCCGGCTGCAGCTTGCCCGGCGGCGTGACCATGGCGATCCGGTCCACCCCCGCGACCTTGGCCGGAATGACGTTCATCAGCACGGTGGAGGGATAGGCGGCCCGTCCGCCCGGCACATAGACCCCCACCGACTCCAGCGGCGTCCACCGCCAGCCAAGCTGCACTCCGGCCGCGTCGGTGAACCACTGGTCCGCCGGCCGCTGGCGCTCGTGGTAGGCGCGGATGCGCGCCGCCGCGAAGGCGATGGCCTCGCGCGCCTCCGCCGGGCACGCCGCAGCCCCGGCCTCGATCTCGCCCGCCGTCAGGCCCAACGTCGCCTCGGTGAGTTCGGTCCTGTCGAACGCCTGGGAATAGCGCAGCAGCGCCGCCACGCCTTCGGTCCGCACCGCCTCGATGACCTCCGCCGTGGCCGCGTCGACATCCGCGGGCGAACCCCGCGCTTCGCTGAGGAAGGCGTCGAAGGCGGCGTCGAAATTCGGATCGCTGGCGTTGAAGCGTCGCATGGCGCGCTAGATGGCGGCTCGAGGGCCGGATGCAAAGGGGAAAGTGGCTCTGCGGAGAGGGCGCCGCCCCTCATCCGCCCACGACTTCGCCGCGGCCCCCTCCGGGAGAAGGGTAAGGACGACGGCCGCGTCGAGGGGTTACGGCGCCGCCGTCAGCCCTACCCCTCGTGCGCCGGCTTGCGGGGTGTCGGCCAGGGATCCGACAGGTCGGCCAGGGCGGCGTCGACACACTCCACGCTCACGGCCAGGTCGCCGCCGCCGGCGAAGGTGAAGGTGATCGTCCCGCCCGGCGCGTCGCCCGGCTCGAAAGCCACGGCCAGCAGCTCCAGCACGGCCGCCTTGGCGTCACGGCGCAGGCGCCGCGACTTGACGCAGAGCACTCCGCCCACCTGCAGTCCGGTGCGCACGCGCTCGCCGCGGCGTCCCTCCGCTTCCCAGCGGAAGCGGTTGAACGCGATGGTCACCGACCGCGCCTTGGCGTCCCAATGGATGTTGCCGATCTTGGTCACTGCGTCCTGTAGCGCCGCGGAGATCACCTCCATGTCGTCCGGATCCTGGGCCAGCAGGCGAAGCATCACTCCTCCTCCTCGCTGCCGCCCTCGGCGCGAACGCGGCGGATCTGCGCGCCGCAGGCCGACAGCTTTTCCTCGAGCCGCTCGAAGCCGCGGTCCAGGTGGTACACGCGGTTGACGGTGGTTTCGCCCTGGGCGGCCAGGCCCGCGATCACCAGGCTGACGGAGGCGCGAAGGTCGGTGGCCATGACGGGGGCGCCGGTCAGGCGCTCGACGCCGCGCACCCGCGCCTCGCCGCCGGAGACGGCGATGTCCGCGCCCAGTCGCGTCAACTCCGGCGCGTGCATGAAGCGGTTCTCGAAGATGGTTTCGCGGATCACGCTCTCGCCGTCCGCCAGGGTCATCAGGGCCATGAACTGGGCCTGCAGGTCGGTGGCGAAGCCCGGAAAAGGGTCGGTGGTCAGCTCGACAGGGCCGAGCCTCGCGCCGTTGCGGCGAATGGTCAGGCCGTCGTTGCGGCGCTCGACCTCGACGCCGGCCTCCTCCATCTTGCACAGCAGGGACTCGATGAAGTCCGGCCGCGTGCGGGTCAGGCGCACCTCCCCGCCGGCCATGGCCGCGGCCATGGCGTAGGTGCCGGTCTCGATGCGGTCGGGGACCACCGCGTGGGTCACGCCCGACAGCCGGTCGACGCCGACGATCCGGATCACCGGCGTGCCGGCGCCTTCGATCTTGCCACCCATGGCGACCAGGCAGTCGGCCAGGTCGGTGATCTCCGGCTCGCTGGCGGCATTGGAGATCACCGTCTCGCCCCGGGCCAGGACGGCCGCCAGCAGGGCATGCTCGGTCGCCCCCACCGAGACGAACGGAAAGTCGATGTTGGCGCCCTTCAGGCCCCGCGGCGCCTGGGCGTAGACGTAACCCTCGTGCAGGTCGATCTGGGCCCCCAGCGCATCCAGCGCCTTGAGGTGCAGATCCACAGGCCGCGCGCCGATGGCGCAGCCGCCTGGCAGCGACACCTTAGCCTGGCCGGTCCTGGCGATCAGGGGCCCCAGCACGTTGAAAGAGGCCCGCATCTGGCGGACAAGCTCATAGGGGGCGATGGCGCTGGTGATCTCCGCCGTGGTCAGCAGGGTCTCGGGACCGTCCGGCCCGTCGCGCTCCTCGACCACGGTTCCCAGCCGCCGCAGCAGGGCGCCCAGGAAGCGCGTGTCGGCGAGCCTGGGCATGTTGGTGAGCCGCAGAGGCTCATCGGTCAGCAGGCTGGCGGCCATCAGCTTGATGGCGGAGTTCTTGGCGCCGCTGATGGCGATCTCGCCGTTCAGCCGCGCTCCGCCCGTGATGGCGATTCGATCCATGCTGTTCCTCGAAGCGGCCGCCCTCGAAGATCCAAGGGTTGATCCGGCCGGCCCATCCGTACAGGGTTCATATCCGGTGATTGCGGCGAGGAGAAGCGGCGTCGCCGGCGGGCTTGGCCTTGCGAGGCGCGGCCGTCTATAGAGACCGCAACAAGACCGCTCCGTCGCTGGCGACGGCCAAATCCCTCCAGAGGATGTTCATGAAGCTTACCCTCCTGGCCGGCGCCGCCGCGGCGCTTGCGGCCTGCGCCGGTGAAGCCTTTGCCGACGAAGGCATGTGGACTTTCGACAATTTCCCCGCCGCCAAGGTCAAGCTGGCCTATGGCGTCGACATCACCCCCGCCTGGCTGGACCACGTGCGCGGCGCGGCGGTGAGGCTGTCCAGCGGCTGCTCGGCCTCGGCGGTGACCGCCACGGGGCTGGTGCTGACCAACAACCACTGCGTCGCCGGCTGCGCCCAGAACCTGTCGACGCCGGGTCATGACTACTTCCAGAGCGGCTACCTGGCCGCCAACCGGCAGGACGAGCGCACCTGCGCCGGCATGCAGGCCGAAATCCTGACCGGCATCACCGACGTCACCGCCCGGATGACGGCGTCGGGCGCGGGCCTCAGCGGCCAGGCCCTGGTCAAGGCCAGGACCGCCGCCTCCAGCACCATCGAGGGGGAAGCCTGCGGCGGCGACGTGAAGTTCCGCTGCCAGGTGGTCGATCTCTACCACGGCGGCCAATACAAGCTTTACAAGTATCGCAAGTACTCGGACGTGCGCTTGGTGTTTTCCCCGGGCGTGCCGGCGGCGTTCTTCGGCGGCGACCCGGACAACTTCAACTTCCCGCGCTACGACCTCGATTCAGCGTTCGTGCGTCTGTACGAGAACGGCCAGCCGGCGGCCACGGTCGATCACCTGCGCTGGAACGCCGCCCCGCCCAAGGCCGGCGAGCCGGTGTTCGTGGCTGGCAACCCAGGCGGCACCGACCGCCAGCTCACCGTCGCCCAGCTCCAGACCCAGCGCGACCTGACCGTCCCCATAACCCTGCTGCAAATGTCCGAACTGCGCGGGCGCCTGCTGCGCTTGAGCGAAGAGAGCGAAGAGCACAGGCGCATCGCGGCCGACAGCGTGTTCGGCATCGAGAACAGCTACAAGGTCTACTACGGCCGCCTGTTCGCCCTGAACGACGCCACCTTCATGGCCGCCCGCCGCGCCGCCGAGGCGGACCTGCAGGCCCAGACCAAGGCCAAGCAGGCTCAGGCGGGAGCGGGAGGGCTTGGCGCGGGCTTTGGCAATCCCTGGGCCGACCTCGCCATCGCGCAGCAGTCCATCCAGGCCCTGTACCTGCCCTACCGCATGGTCGAGCGCGGTCCGATGGACTCCGACCTGTTCGACTACGCCAAAGACCTGGTCCGCGCCGCCCAGGAGCGGGAGAAGCCCTCGGCCGAGCGTCTGCCGGGCTATGCCGACAGCCAGCTGTCCTTGTTGGAGAAAGAGGTCCTGGACACCCGGCCGGTCTATCCGGAGCTGGAGCAGGTGACGCTGGAATTCTGGCTGACCAAGGTGCGCGAGTACCTCACCGCCGATGATCCCAACACCAGGCTGATCCTGGGCCGCGACAGCCCCGAGGCGCTTTCCGAACGGCTGGCCAAGGGCTCGCGCCTGGGCGATCCGGCGGTGCGCAAGGCCTTGTGGGCCGGAGGGCTGAAGGCGGTCCTGGCCTCGGACGATCCGATGATCCAGTTCATGCTGCGCATCGATCCGGCCGCCCGGCAACTGCGCAGCCAGTACGACGAACAGGTCGTCGGCCCCACCACCCAGGCGGCCGAGAAGATCGCCCGCGCCCGCTTCGTGGCCTATGGCGACAGCATCTATCCGGACGCCACGTTCACCCTGCGCCTCAGCTACGGCAAGATCGACGGCTGGTCCTACCGGGGCGCCGCCGTGCCACCCTTCACCACCTTCGCCGGCCTCTACGAGCGCGCCACCGGCCAGGCGCCCTTCGACCTCGACCCGCGTTGGGCCGCAGCCAAGGACAAGCTGAACCCGGACACGGTGTTCGACATCTCCACCACCAACGACATCATCGGCGGCAACTCCGGCTCGCCCCTGATCAACGCCAAGGGGGAGGTGATCGGCGCCATCTTCGACGGCAACATCCACAGCCTGGGCGGCGACTACGGCTACGACGGCGCCATAAACCGCTCGGTCGCGGTCTCCACGGCGGCGGTCACCGAAGCCCTGCGCAAGGTCTATGGCGCGCAGGCCCTGGCGGCGGAGCTGACGGCGGAGAAGTAGGAAAGGCCGGCCGGCGCGGGGCCGCTCCCCGCGCCGGCGTCAGCTCGCCGCGCACACCACCGCCCTCACCGCCCCGGTCAGCAGGGCCAGGTCCTCGTCGCCGATCACGAAGGGCGGCGTCAGATAGACGACCTTGCCCATGGGACGGATCCAGGCGCCGAGCTTGGCGAACCGGACGCAGAGGGCGCCGGCGTCCACGGGCGCCTCGAACTCCACCACCCCGACGGCGCCCATCACCCGCACGTCCACGACACCCGGCGCGGCGCGGCAGGGTTCCAGCGCCCGCTTCAGCGCGGTCTCGATGTGGCTGACGCAGGCCTTCCAGGCGCCGGTCTCGAACAGGTCCAGCGAGGCGTTGGCCGCCGCGCAGGCCAGGGGGTTGGCCATGTAGGTCGGGCCGTGCATCAGGGCCGCGCCTGGATCGTCCGACCAGAAGGCCTCGAAGACCCGCCGCGAGGCCACTGCCGCCGACAAGGGCAGGGTCCCGCCCGTCAAGGCCTTGGACAGGGTGATGATGTCCGGCGTCACGCCCGACCCTGTGCAGACGAAGAGATCGCCGGTCCGTCCAAACCCGGTGAAGATCTCGTCGAAGATCAGCAGCACATCGTGCGCATCCGCCAGACGCCGCAGCGTCCGCAGAACCTCGTCGTCGTGGAAAATCATCCCACCGGCGCCCTGCACGCGGGGCTCAACCAGGATCGCGGCGATCCCCGAGCCATGCGCGGCGAGATAGGCCTCAAGCGCCGCCGTCGAGGCCGCATCCACGGGCAGGCCAACCACATGCTGCGCCGGCATGACGTCGGCGAAGAGGCTGTGCATCCCCTCCTCCGGGTCGCACACGGCCATCGTGCCCAGCGTGTCGCCGTGATAGCCGCCCAGGAACGACAGGAACCGGCTGCGCCCCGCCTGGCCCCGGTTGATCCAGTATTGCAGCGCCATCTTCATGGCGATCTCCACCGAGACCGAGCCGGACTCGGCGAAGAAC
>FTAI01001655.1_pt1 | contig 9802 bp, 6 predicted proteins | sample 1638941 | NCBI WGS metagenome assembly FTAI01 (sample SAMEA3914813, study PRJEB12502) | metagenome | biome: forest; material: soil | place: Canada | collected 2011-07-07 | depth 0.3 m | reverse complement strand
TTTGTGGCTGAGCGCGGCGATCGGTACCTGGCTGAGGTGGAAGCCGCCGACGTGGACCACCTCTACCCCTGCGCCAGCCTGATTGCGGCCGGCGTCCCGGTCGCCGGCTCCAGCGATGCGCCCTACGCCAGCGCCGACCCCTGGGCGGCCATGGCGGCGGCGGTCAGCCGGACGACGCGCGGCGGACGGCCGCTGGGGTTGGGCGAGCGGGTCGAGCCGCGGCGGGCGCTCGATCTCTACCTGGGGGATTTCGACGATCCAGGCGGGCCGTCGCGACAGGTGGTCGTGGGGGCGCAGGCCGACCTGTGCCTGTTGCGCGCGCCACTATCGGCGGTGCTGGCGAGGTTGGGCGACGATCAGGTGGCCGCCACCCTGGTCGGCGGCCAGATCGTTCACGACGGGCGCTGATCCGGAGCAAACGCGGCTCGAATTGACCCACACCCTCTCGCCCGTCTTGGCCGGGCTTGTCCCGGCCATCCAGGAACACGGACCATCGAGGACCAGCAGCGTCGTTGCCGCTACCCGTCGGGATGCGTCGGATGTCGCGAACTACTCGGCTCCGCCAGTGTTCCTGGGTGGCCGGGACAAGCCCGGCCAGGACGGGGCTAAGGCATGGGCCAACTAACTGCTATGCGCACTACCGCCGATACACCGCGTCCCCCCGATCCCGCCGCCCGCGCTCCTCCGCCGGCTGCTCGAAGAAACCCCGATCGGCAGCCGCCTCGTAGCGCATCCATTCGTTGACGCCCTTGCGGTGGGCGATGCGCCAGACGCCGGCACGGCGCTCGAAGCGGTCGACGTAGCGTCCGCCCATGATCCGGTCTTCGTGCGGCTTTCCACCCGGGGGCGGGACCGCGCCGAAGCGATGATAGGAGGTGAAGTAGGTCTCCGTGAACGCGCGGTCGCCATCGAGGTCTATCGAGACCGGGCCGAGCTGATGGTGGGTCAGGACAAGGCCCGCCACGATCTGCATGGCGCTGGCGCAGAAGTCGGCGGAGAGGCCCTTGAAGGCCCCGTGTTCGTGGGTGGCGTCCGCGTGGAAGCAGCTGCGCAGCAGGGGCTCGTCGCAGCGGTCGATGGCCCGGCAATAGCGCATCACCACCTCGGCGATCTTGGCGCGGCTGGTCAGGTCCGCGATCTGGGCGGTGAGGGCGTCGATTGGGCCGGCCATCAGGCCGCCACCGCGCCGGCCTCGGCCAGGGCCGCGCCGACGATCTGCTCCGCGGCCTCGAACAGCGCCGGATCGACGGCCTTTTCCGAAGCGGCGACATTCTCGTCCACCTGCTCGGGGCGCGAGGCGCCGACGATCGCCGAGGCGACGAGGTCGCCGCGCAATGTCCAGGCGATGGCGAACTGGCCGATCGTCAGGCCGGCCGCCTCCGCCAGGGGCTTCAGCCGCTGCACCGCGCCGAGCACGGTGGGATTGAACCAGCGGCGGGGGAACTTGCTCATTTCCACGCTGGCGCCGCGCAGGCCGCCGGGCGGGCCGGCGTCCACCGGGTATTTGCCGGTCAGCACCCCCTGGGCCAGGGGCGACCAGATCAGCTGGCCGACGCCCTGCGCCCGGCAGGCGGGGAAGATCTCCGCCTCCGGGTCGCGCCACAGGAGGGAATACTGCGGCTGGCTGGAGACGAACCGCTCCGTCCCCATCATCGCCTGGGCCTCGCGGATCTTGTCCGCGGGCCATTCGGAAAAGCCGAGGTAGCGGACCTTGCCCTGGCGTACGACGGTGCTGAGGGCCTCCATGGTCTCCTCCAGCGGCGTGTCGTCGTCGTAGCGGTGGCATTGGTAGAGGTCGACGTAGTCGGTCCCCAGCCGCTGCAGCGACCCGTCGATCTGCTTGAACACCTCGGCGCGGGAGAGGCCCTGACTACCGTCCTTCATCGGGCCCCAGAGTTTGGTGGCCAGGACGTAGGAGTCGCGGGGGCGATGCGCCAGGGCCTCGCCGACCAGGCGCTCGGACTCGCCGAAGCCGTAGACGTTGGCGGTGTCGAACAGGTTCACCCCCCGGTCGAGGGCGCGGTGGAAACAGGCGATGTGGCGGCGCCGGTCCTCCCCCTCGCCGAAGCTGAGCCAGGATCCCAGGGAAATCTCCGAAACGACAAGGTCGCTCGTCCCAAGCTTTCGGCAGCGCATATCCGACCTTATTACTGATTATGATCACAAGCAATTAGGTCACCCTACGATGCTCCGCGGCGACGTTGAAGGGGTTTGTGACAGAGGCGTGGCGAGGGCGGCGCGCCTTGACCCTGTCCATAATACTGATAATCATAACTATAAATAAGATCGCCAAGGAGCGCGCGCTCCGGGCCGCCATGGGAAGGACGCGAGATGAGCTGGAATTTTGAGACCGACCCGGAATTCCAGAAGAAGCTCGACTGGGCCGAGACCTTCGTGCGCACCGACGTCGAGCCCCTCGACCACCTGCTGGGCGCCATCTACGACGTTAAAAATCCCGACAACATTCGCCTGGTCCGGCCGCTGCAGGCCAAGGTCAAGGCTGCGGGCCTGTGGGCCTGCCACCTCGGCCCGGAACTCGGCGGACCGGGCTACGGCCAGGTGAAGCTGGCCCTGCTCAACGAGATCCTGGGCCAGTCGGACTTCGCCCCGGTGGTCTTCGGCTGCCAGGCGCCGGACACCGGCAACGCCGAAATCCTCGCCCACTACGGCACCCCCGCCCAGAAGGCGCGCTTCCTGCAGCCCCTGCTCGACAACGAGATCGTCTCCTGCTTCTCGATGACCGAACCCCACGGCGGCGCCGATCCCCTGGTGTTCACCACCCGCGTCACCCAGGAGGGCGACGAGTGGGTGATCAATGGGGAGAAGTGGTTCTCCTCCAACGCCCGCTGGGCGGACTTCCTGATCGTCATGGCGGTGACCGACCCCGACGCCGCCCTGCCGCACAAGCGGATGTCGATGTTCATCGTGCCCTCCGACACCCCGGGCATCGAGATCATCCGCAACGTCGGCTTCGCCGGGGAGCGCGAAGCGGCCCACGCCTATGTGCGTTACACCAATGTCCGCATTCCCCTCGACCATCTGCTCGGCGAGCGGGGCGAGGGGTTCGCCGTGGCCCAGACCCGCCTCGGCGGCGGCCGCATCCACCACGCCATGCGCACCATCGGCGAGGCCAGGAAGGCCCTGGACATGATGTGCGAGCGGGCCCTGTCCCGGGTCACCCAGGGCGAGCGGCTCAGCGAAAAACAGATGGTGCAGGAGAAGATCGCCGACAGCTGGATCGAGCTGAAGTCGTTCCGTCTGCTGGTGCTGGAAACCGCCTGGCGGATCGACAAGACCCAGGACTATCGCAAGGTGCGCAAGGACATCGCCGCGGTGAAGGCGGCCATGCCCAAGGTGCTCAACGACATCGCCTCCCGGGCCCTGCAGATCCACGGCTCGATCGGCGTCTCCACCGAGATGCCGTTCGTGCGCCAGATCATTTCCTCATACATCATGGGCCTCGCCGACGGGCCGACCGAGGTGCACAAGATCACCGTGGCCAAGCAGGTGCTGCGCGACTACCGGCCCACCAACGACCTCTTCCCGGCCTACAGCCTGATCTCGGCCCGGGAACGGGCGCTGGAGCAGTATCCGGAATTCGAGGCGCTGGCGGAGGCGGAGTACGCCTGAAGGAGCTGCAACATCCTGCGTGGTTCGAGACGCGCGCATAGGGCGCGCTCCTCACCATGACTAGGTTCTTTGCCGCCCAAAATCTTAGTCATGGTGAGGGCGACCGCGGGGAGCGTCTCGAACCACTCACCCTCGCCGTGCAACTCTGCCGCAAGGATGGGACGTCGACTTCGCGCCGCCCCGTAAGAAATTCCGGGAACCCGGAAGTCAGTCCGCGACTGAAATGATAGGGCAGGGGCGGCCGTCAGCGGCCGCCCGGCGTTTATCAGGACAGAGTGGAAGGAACTGCCCATGAGCGAGCGCTTCGAGCGGGTCCTGGCCGCCGGATGCGAGTTGGGCGAGTCACCGGTCTGGCTGGACGCGGAACAGCGCCTCGCCTTCGTCGACATCACCGGCCGGCGGCTGCATCGGTTCGATCCGGCCAGCGGCGCCCACGCCTGCGATCCCGTGGACGAAGACATCGGCTGTATCGGCCCGGCGCTGGGCGGCGGGTTCGTTGCCGGACTGCGGTCGGGGGTCTGGCTGCTGGGCGCCGACGGAGCGAAGCGGAGGCTGCTGGTCGCCAATCCCGAAGCGGCTGCGACCCACCGCTTCAACGACGGCCACGTGGACCCCCGCGGCCGCTACGTCGCCGGCACCCTCGACGAGGCCAAGACGGCCGGCGACGCCGGTCTCTACCGCCTGGACAAGCGGGGCCTGGCGCGCATCGCCGGCGGGCTGATGACCTCCAATGGCGCGGCCTTCTCTCCGGACGGCCGCACCCTCTACCACTCCGACACGCCCCGCTTCGTCATCTGGCGCTGGGACTACGACCCCGCGACCGGCCAGGCCGAGAACCAGCGCGAATTCGCCCGCATCGAGCCCACCGCCAATGATCGCGGCCGGCCGGACGGCGCCGCGGTCGATGTCGAAGGCTGTTACTGGAGTTCGCTCTACGAGGGCGGCCGCATCCATCGCTACGATCCGGACGGGCGGCTGATGGCCGCCTATCCCCTGCCGGCGCGCAAGGTGACCATGCCGGCGTTCGGCGGTGCGGACTTCAAGACCCTGTTCGTCACTACGGCGGCGGACGAGGGCCGCGAGGGCGGCGACCTCTACGCCCTGGCGGCCGATGTCGCCGGCCTGCCGTCGGCGTTGTTCGATCCGGACGCCTGAGCGGCCTCGGCCTCGGCCAGGGCGGTCTCGATCGCGGCGAACAGGCGGCTGATTTCGATCGGCTTGGCGACAAAACCATCCATCCCCGAGGCGGTGTACTCGGCCACCTGATGCGACATGGCGTTGGCGGTGAGGGCCAGGATCGGGGTCGGGGTGCGGCCGGCGGCGGCCTCCCGCTGGCGGATCGCCCGGGTGGCGGAGACCCCGTCCATCACCGGCATGTGCACGTCCATCAGGATGATGTCCCAAGGACTGGTCTCCCAGGCCTCGACCGCGGCCCGGCCGTCGCCGACGATGGTCGGCTCGATGCCGGCCTGCTGCAGCATGGTCCGCAGCACCAGCTGGTTGACGGCGTTGTCCTCGGCGGCCAGCACCCGCAGGGATCCGGCGTCCACCGGCTCGGTGTGAGACGGGGCCTGCGCCTCGATCCCGCTCGCCGCGGCTTCCCCCGTCAGGCGCGGCAGGGGCAGGATGGCGGTGAAGCAGCTGCCCTGGCCGAGCGCGCTCTCGACGGTCACCGCGCCATTCATCAGGTGAACAAGGTCGCGGCAGATGGCCAGCCCTAGCCCCGTGCCGCCGAAGCGGCGGGTGGTGGAGGCGTCGGCCTGTTCGAATTTTTCGAACAGCTGGTCGAGGCGGTCGGCGGGGATGCCGATGCCGGTGTCCTTGACCGTGATGGTCAGGCCCGGGGCCGCCGCGCCGATGGTGACGCACACCTCGCCCTGCTCGGTGAACTTCAAGGCGTTGGAGACGAGGTTGTAGAGGATCTGCCGCACCCGGGTGCCGTCGCCGAGGTAGACGCCTCGGGCCTCCGGCTCGACGGTCAGTTCGAAGCGGATATCCTTCTGCTCGGCGACGCCGGAGAAGGCGCCGTGGGCGCCGCGGGCGAGTTCCGCCGCGTCGAAGGGCGCGGTCTCCAGCTCCAGCTTGCCGGCCTCGATCTTCGACAGGTCCAGGACGTCGTTGAGGATGGCCAGCAGGGTTTCGCCGGACTTCTGGATGATCTGCACCCGCTCGCGCTGCACCGGCGACAGGGCCTCGGCGGCCATCACCTGGGCCATGCCCAGGACTCCGTTCAGGGGGGTGCGGATCTCGTGGCTCATGGTGGCCAGGAAGGTGCTCTTGGCGATGTTGGCGGCCTCGGCCTCGTCCTTGGCGCGCAGCATCGCCTGTTCGGCCCGCTTGCGCTCGGTGATGTTCTGCATTGCGCCGACCAGCCGCAGCGGCCGGCCGTGCTCATCGGTATGCAGATCCGCCGTGCCCTCGACCCAGACTTCCTTGCCGTCCGCCCGGTCGATCCGGTACTCCGCCCGGAACGGCTCATCGTGGTCGATGTGGCGGCGCCAGAGGTCGCCGACCATGTCCCGGTCGCGCGCATCCACGGTGGTCCTGATGTCGCGGAAGACATCCTCGTAGGTCTGCGGGCGCATGAAGAAGGTGTCTTCGGCGCCGGCCTTGAACAGCTCGCGCCGGGTGTAGTCGACCTCATAGACATGCAAGTCGGCCAGGTTGAGCGCCATGTTCAGCCGCTCTTCGTTCCGCGCCACCTGCTTGAGGGCGCCGACGAGTTCGGTGACGTCGTCGGAGGCGACGATGATCCCGGCCACCTGGCCCTCGGCGTCTCGCCAGGGCGTGACTTCGGACTGCAGGTACGACACCGAGCCGTCGCGGGCCGGAATCTTGACTCGCTGACCGGTGAACCGCTCGCCGCCCAGGGTCTTGTGGAAAGCCCCCTCCCAGCGCCGGTAGAAGCCTTCGGCGAGGCCGAAGATGCTTTGGCCGCGAACGTCGATGTCCGTCACTCCCAGGCCGCGGGCCCAGATGCCGCTGTAGGTGACGATGTTCAGGTCGCTGTCGGTCATCACGATCGACATGGGCAGGGCGCTGATCAGGGCGGCCAGAGTCCCCCGGGCCGCGTCCCGCTCCCGTTCGGCCTGCTGCGACGCCCGCGCGGCGCTGCCCCGGTCCCAGTCGGCGGCGACCGTATCGGCCAGGTCCTGCAGGCATTGCGCCTTGTCCGCGTCGAGGGCGTGGGGTTCGGGGCCCGCCACGCAGAGGACGCCCACGGTGGTTCCGTCCTTTAGCCGGATCGGCGCGCCGGCGTAGAAGCGTCCGAATGGCGGGCCGGTGACCAGGCGATGGTCGCGGAGCAGAGGGTCGCGCCGGGCGTCCCTGACCCACAGCAGCTTGCCGGTGGCGAGAATCTTCTCGGCGGCGGGATCGTTGTGAAGAGTGGTCGCGCGCCCGGTGAAGCTCTGCCAGGCCTCGCCCTGGTTGACCAGGGTGACGCTGGCCTGGGCGCCGGCGAAAAGGCCGTTGGCGATGCGGATCGACCGGCGGATCACCGCCATCGACAGGTCCATGCCGAAGGGCGGGACCTCGGAAGGCGCGTCCCCCTTACGCTTTTTCATGTCGCCCGTCCCTCGACCGCCGCTTTTTTCCAATTGTGGGTATGCAGGGTTAACAACCGGATTACGCAGCGTAATCCTAAGCGCGGGCTGAGCGTGTTGACCGCGGCGGCGGGCGCCTGCGATGGTCCGCCGCGGGCGAGGCCCGGCAACCCGTCGAGAGCCCATGGCCAAGCGTCCGAACTTCCTCGTCATCGTCGCCGACGACCTCGGCTTTTCCGACCTGGGCGCCTTCGGCGGCGAGATCGCCACGCCGAACCTGGACGCCCTGGCCCGGGCCGGCCTGCGGTTTGCGGGCTTCCACACCGCCCCGGCCTGCTCGCCGACCCGGGCCATGCTGCTGACGGGCACGGACCACCATATCGCCGGCCTCGGCACCCTGGACGAGGTGGCCAGCCACCGCCAGCGGGGCCAGCCCGGGTATGAGGGCTATCTGAACGAGCAGGTGGTGACCGTCACCGAGGTGCTGCGCGAGGCCGGCTATCGCACCTTCATGTCCGGCAAGTGGCACCTGGGCATGACGCTTCAAACCGCGCCGCACACCCGCGGGTTCGACCGCTCCTTCGCCCTGCTGCCGGGCGCCGCCAACCACTATGCCTCATCGCCCAAGGCCGGCACCGGCTTTCCGCGGCAGGACCTTCTGTACACGGAGGACGGCGCTTTCGTCGGCTTGCCGGATAATTTCTATACGTCGGATGGCTTTACCACCAAGCTGATCGACTACCTGGCCGAGCGGCCCAGGGACGAGGCGCCCTTCTTCGCATACCTGGCCTTCTCCGCGCCGCACTGGCCGTTGCAGGCGCCCGACCACCTGATCGCCAATTACCGCGGCCGCTACGACGATGGCCCCGAGGCCCTGCGCACCCGCCGCCTCGCCGGCCTGATCGCCGAGGGGCTCTGCTCGCCCGATGTGACGCCGCATCCCTTCGTGGCCAAGAACAAGCCCTGGGACGAGATGTCCGCCGAGGAGCGCGCGCGTTCAGCTCGGGCCATGGAGGTCTACGCCGCCATGGTCGAGAGCATCGATGCAAACGTCGGCCGGCTGATCGAGCACCTGCGCGTGGCCGGCGACCTCGACGACACCGTGGTGGTGTTCCTCTCCGACAACGGCGCGGAGGGCGCGCTGATCGAGGCGGTGCCGGTATTCGGCCCCTATCTGATGGACTTCATCGCCACCCACTACGACAACAGCCTGGACAACATCGGCCGGCCCAATTCCTACGTCTGGTACGGCCCGCGCTGGGCCCAGGCGGCGACGGCGCCGTCGCGGCTGCACAAGACCTACACCTCCGAAGGCGGCATCCGGGTGGTGGCCTTCATGGGCGGCGGCCCGCTCCAGCGCCGGGGCGAGGTCAGCGAGACCTTCGTCACCGCCATGGACATCGCCCCCACGATCCTGGACCTGGCCGGCGTCGCCCACCCCGGCCCCACCTGGGACGGCCGCCCCATCGAGCCCATGCGCGGCCGGTCGATGGCGGCGTTCCTCGCGGGGGAGGCCGAGATCGTCCACGACGAAACCGTGGCCACCGGCTGGGAACTGTTCGGCCGCTGCGCCGTCCGCCGCGGCGACTGGAAGGCCCTGCTGATCCCACCGCCGGACGGGCCGGGGGCGTGGCAGCTTTACGACCTGTCGCGGGATCCGGGGGAGATTGATGACCTGGCCGAGGTTGAGCCGGAACGGCTGGCGGGGTTGCTCAGGGACTGGAGCGCGTATGTGGAGGAGACCGGGGTGCTGATCGTCAATCTGGCGACGTAGGGGGCGGCCACTTCCCTGAAAATACTTGAAGACAATAATGCTGTAGGGGCGACTCAACGGAGGCCTTCGCCCCTTGGGGGAGAAGGTGGGGCTGCGGCAACAGGATACCCATTGCCGTTGTCAAAACTCGATCTATGCGCCGGCCAGCGGGATTTGCCGCCACGGGTATCCTATTGCTGCATTTTCCACAGTAATTTCAACGTCATCGCCGGGCTTGTCCCGGCGACCCAGGAACACGAACCATGGTCCGTGCGCACTGACGAATGGATCGCCGGGACAAGCCCGGCGATGACGGGAAGAGGGGCGCGGACGTCAGGAACGACAGGCCGCCTACCCCGTCCACCCCCCATCGATCACCATCGCCGTCCCGGTCACGAACCGCGACTCGTCCGACGCCAGGTAAACCGCCATCGCCGCCACCTCCTCCGGCTCGCCCAGCCGGCCCATGGGCTGGCGGGCGATGAAGGCGGCGCGGGCGGCGACGGGGTCGGGGTTGGCGTTGATGCGGGCCTCCAGGGACGGGGACTGGATGGTGCCGGGGCAGATGGCGTTGCAGCGCACGCCCTTGGTGATGAAGTCCTGGGCCACGGCCTTGGTCAGGCCGATCACGGCGGCCTTGGTGGCGCCATAGGCGAAGCGGTTGGGGGCGCCTTTGATGCTGGAGGCCGCCGAGGCCATGTTGACGATCGAGGCCGGCCGTCCCCGCGCCAGCATGCCCGGCATGGCCGCGCGGATGGTGCGGTACATGGAGGTCACGTTCAGGTCGAAGCTGAACGCCCAGTCCTCGGGCGCGCAGTCGAGGATCGTACCGTTGTGTACGAAGCCGGCGCAGTTGAAGAGGATGTCCGGCGCG
>FTAI01001176.1_pt1 | contig 9874 bp, 6 predicted proteins | sample 1638941 | NCBI WGS metagenome assembly FTAI01 (sample SAMEA3914813, study PRJEB12502) | metagenome | biome: forest; material: soil | place: Canada | collected 2011-07-07 | depth 0.3 m | reverse complement strand
AGCCAGGCTGCAGCCCTCGATATCAAGCGCAAGTCGGAAGACGTCGTCGAGGCGATCACCGCCGAGGACATCGGCAAGTTGCCGGACGAGTCCATCGCCGACTCCATCGCCCGCCTGCCGGGGCTGGCCGCCCAGCGCGACAACAACGGCCGCTGGCAGGACATCAGCGTCAACGGCCTGCCGCCATCGATGAGCACCACCCTGTTCAACGGTCGGCTGCAAGCCAGCACCGACAACAACCGCGTCACCCAGTTCGACCAGTATCCGGCAGAGATCCTCAACAGCGTGCTGGTCTACAAGACAGGCGACGCTTCGCTGGTGGGCGGTTCGATCGCCACCATCGACATGCGGACCATCCGCCCGCTGGACTACGGCAAGCCCACCTTCGCCATCGGCGCTCAGGGTGAATACGACACCCGCGGCGCCCTGCAACCCGGCGCCGATCCCTGGGGCTATCGGGTCAACCTGACCGCCATCGACCAGTTCTTCGACGACAAGCTGGGCGTGATGGTCGGCTATTCGCACATGGTCGCGCCGAACCAAATCTACGCCCAGCACCCCTACGGCTTCAACGAGCCCGACGATGTGGTGACCGGCCTGCAGGATCAGGTCCGCAGCGACGTGTTGACCCGCGATGGGTTGGTCAGCACCGTGCAGTGGAAGCCGAACAACAACCTGGAAGTCACCCTCGACGGCTTCGTCTCGGACTATGACGACAACGCCGTGATCCGGGGCGTCGAGGTGCAGACCGCCTGCTGCGGCAACGCCACCCAGGTGGGGACGCCGACCGAGGGCCGGAGCAGCTGGGTCGTCGCGCCCCAACTCGAGAACTACGACTACGACGACAAGGCCCGGCTGAAGACCTTCGGCGCGACGGTCAAGTACAACCTGGGCGGCGGCTGGCGGCTGACCGGCGACGCCGGCTATTCCGACGCCCTGCGCGAAAACCAGCGCATCGAGCTGTACAACGGCTTCGGGACCAACGGCGCCCAGAACACCTCGACCGCCACCCTGGTGTCCGGCGCCGGGCAGGGCGGCATGATCGGCATCTCGGGTTGGAACGAGAACATCTCCAACCCGGCCCTGGTGGCGCTGGGCGAGAACCTGAACTGGCAGCAGGGCTGGTGGCCGTCGGCGTGGCCCGGCGGAAATGTGAATGGGGTGAACCTGGGTTCGCTCTACGGCGCGGCCTACTACCAGCGGGTCACCTCGTTGGACATGATCAACCAGACCAACTGGTCGCTGGACCACGATCTGCACTTCGGGCCGTTCAGCAAGATCGAGTTCGGCTTCGCCTTCAGTTCGCGCAAGAAGAGCTACATCGACCACGAGGGCATCGGCTATCTGAACAGTCAGAACGAGGCCCAGGTCATCCCGGCCAGCGTGCTGGAATCGCCGACCAACCTCGGCGCCTTCGGCCTGCCTTCGGTGGTCAGCATCGACGTCAACAAGGCCTGGAGCAGCCTCTACACCTACGTCGAGCGCCCCGACGAAGTGGACAAGGACTGGTCCGTCCGCGAGAACGTCTACACCCCGTATGTCGAGGCCAAGATCGACACCCTCGTCGCCGGCCGGCCGCTGACCGGCAACGTCGGCCTGCAGGCGGTGTATACCGACCAGCGTGTGAACGATGTGAACGAATCGGGCAGCTGGCCGAGCTACAACTTCACGCCGTATTCGGTGGACACCCGATACTGGGAGTTCCTGCCGTCGCTGAACCTGACCTACCACCTGGACAACCGGCAGGATCTCCGCCTGGGTCTTGACCGCTCCCTGGCCCGGCCGCGGTTCGACAGCATGGGCGGCAGCGCCGTCATCAACTACAATGCCGCCAACGCCAGTTCGACCAGCCTCAGTTCCAGCCCCTGGTCCGGCACCGTCGGCAATCCCCGGCTGAAGCCGTGGATCTCGGACGACGCGAACGTCGTCTACGACTACTTCTTCGCGCCCGGTGAAGGTTTGTCCGTGGAGCTGTTCGCCAAGTATCTTGAGAACTTCATCTACGACAAGACGATCATCGGTAACTTCCAGGCATACTATAACGCGAACCTTTTCCAGCCGACGCCCGTCCTGTTCGAAGGACCGATCAGCGAGTACGAGAACGCCACCGGTGGCTATGTCTACGGCGGCACGCTGAGCGGCAACTTCCTGCTCAAGCACATTCATCCGATGCTGGATGGGTTCGGGATCTCGGCCACCGCGACCCTGCTCCAGAGCACGGTTCACATTCCCGATCCCAACACCTCGCCGGACGGGCAGATTCCGGAACTGTCCCATTTCATGGGCAACATCTCGCTCTACTGGGAAAAGGGCGGCTTCTCGTTCAGGATCAACGACCGCTATCGCAGCAAGTACGACCAGGAGGTGCCGAACTTCGACGGCACCCTGCAGGCGATCCAGGGCGCGGCCGAGAACACCGTCGATGTCCAGGTCAGTTATCAGTTCCGGCGCGGGCCCTACAAGGGCCTGACGATGAGCTTCTCTGCCGAAAACCTGACCGACACGCCGATGAACAGCTATCTGGCCGGCAATTCGGCCCATCCGGAATACTACAAGCTGTTCGGGACCAACCTGCTGTTCGGCGTGAGCTACAAGTACTGATCGTCGATCCCACCTGCGGCTTTGAGGGTGTCGTGAAGTCCAATCGGGGTCGCAGGCGATCGGCGTGGCTTGGCGGACTGGCGGTCCTTGTCGGGATCGCCGGCCTGCTGGGCGCGCGCCCGGCCCTTGCGGCGCCGGGCGCTCTGGCCTCGCCCGGCGCTCTGGCCTCGCCGAACACTCTGGCCTCGCCGAACACTCTGGCCTCGATGCGCGCCCGCCCCCCCGAAGACGAGGTGATCTACTTCCTGCTGCCGGACCGGTTCGCCAACGGCGATCCCTCGAACGATCGGGGCGGGCTGGTCGGTGATCGGCTGAAGACCGGGTTCGATCCGACCTCCAAGGCCTTCTACAACGGGGGGGACCTGAAGGGCGTCCTGCAGCGGCTCGACTACATCCAGGGCCTGGGCGCGACGGCGATCTGGCTGGCCCCGATCTTCCGGAACAAACCGGTCCAGGGACCGCCCGGGCGCGAAAGCGCCGGCTACCACGGCTATTGGATCACCGACTTCACCGATGTCGACCCGCATTTCGGGACGCGCGCCGACTTCAAGGCCCTGGTCGACGCGGCGCATGCCCGTGGCCTGAAGGTCTATATGGATATCGTCGCCAACCACACGGCGGATGTGATCCGGTATCGCGAGTGTCCCGACAACGACTGCGCCTATCGCACCAAGGCCGACTATCCGCCGACCCGCCGGGGCGGCGTCGACGGGCCCGTCATCAACGATGGGTTCGAGGGCGATGAGGACCACAGCCTGGCGAATTTCGCCCGGCTGACCCGGCCGGACTACGCCTACACCCCCTACGTCCCTGAGGGTGAGGCCCACGCCAAGACGCCGGACTGGCTCAATCGGCCGATCTACTACCACAACCGTGGCAACTCGGACTTTGCCGGCGAGAGTTCGACCTATGGCGACTTCGCGGGCCTGGACGATCTGTATACGGAAAATCCCCGCGTCATCCGGGGCTTCATCGACATCTACGGCGCCTGGATCGACCGGTACGGCGTGGATGGGTTCCGCATCGATACGGCCAGACACGTGGACCAGCACTTCTGGCGCGTCTTCATCCCGGCGATGCAGAAGCGCGCCAAGGCGCGGGGGATTCCGAACTTCCACATCTTCGCCGAGGTCTACGACACCGACCCGGCGGTCCTCGCCGCCTTCACCCGGTCGGGCGGCCTGCCGGCCGTGCTCGACTTCGCCTTCCAGGCCGCGGTGACCGACGTCCTGGCCGGCGACGCCGGACCCGACCGGCTGGAGCGCCTGTTCACCGCCGACGCGGACTATGAGGGCGGCGCGGCGGCGGCGCGGCGGCTGCCGACCTTCATCTCCAACCACGACATGGGCCGCTTCGCCCACTTCGTGGAATCCCGGCGTCCGCAGGCTTCGGAGGACGAGATCCTGCGCCGGATCGTGCTGGCGGAAGCCATGAGCTTCTTCCTTCGCGGCCAGCCGGTGATCTACGCCGGCGACGAGCAGGGGTTCGTCGGAGTGGGAGGGGACCAGGCGGCGCGCCAGTCGCTGTTCGCGTCCAAGGTCGCGGCCTACAACGCCGAGACCCTGATCGGCGCACGATCGACCACCGCGGTCGACAACTACAATCCGGATCACCCGATCTATCGCGCCCTGAAGGCCATGGCCGCGGTCCGCCAGGCGGAGCCGGCGCTGCGCCGCGGCGATCAACGGATCAGATTGGCCGAAGGCAAGCCCGGTCTGTTCGTCGTCTCGCGCCGGGCGAAGGGAAGCGGGGAGGTTCTCATCGCCTTCAATACCGGCCCGACGGCCCGGACGCGCCGCGTGGAGACCGAGGCGGACTCCCAAAGCTGGCGGCCGTTGCACGGCGCCTGCCCGCCGGCCAGCGCCGCCCCCGGTTCGACCGAGATCACGGTTCCACCTCTCGATTACATCATCTGCAAGGCTTCGGTCGGGTCCCGATGAACACCCATTCTCAGCCCGAACCGACGGTCCGCACCGTCTCAGCGCCCTGGTGGCGGGGCGCCGCGATCTATCAGATCTACCCGCGGAGCTTCTTCGACTCCAACGGCGACGGCATCGGCGACCTGCCGGGGATCGTCTCCCGGCTTGAGCACGTCGCCTCGCTCGGCGTCGACGGGATATGGCTGTCCCCGTTCTTCACCTCGCCGATGCGGGACGGGGGCTATGACATCTCCGACTATTGCGCCGTCGATCCGATCTTCGGAACGCTCGACGACTTCGACCGCCTGGTGGAGAAGGCCCATCGCCTGGGCCTGAAGGTGATCATCGACCAAGTCTATTCCCACACCTCGGACCAGCACGGCTGGTTCCGCGAGAGCCGGCGGAGCCGGGACAATGACAAGGCGAACTGGTACGTGTGGGCCGACGCCAAGCCGGACGGCGCCCCGCCCAACAACTGGCAGTCCGTCTTCGGCGGTCCGGCCTGGACCTGGGATGCGCGGCGCACCCAGTACTATCTGCATAACTTCCTCGACAGCCAACCCGACCTGGACCTGCACAATCCGGCGGTTCAGGACGCCCTGCTGGCGACGGGGCGGTTCTGGCTGGAGCGGGGCGTCGACGGCTTCCGCCTCGACGCCATCAACTTCTCCATGCACGACCCATCCCTGCGCGACAATCCGCCGGACCTGCGTCCCGGCAAGCGGACCCGCCCCTTCGACTTCCAGCGCCATATCTTCAACCAGTCGCATCCCGGCATCATCGACTTCCTGGCCCGGATGCGCAGCCTGACCGACAGCTTCGGGCCGGGCTGCTTCACGGTCGCCGAAGTCGGCGGCGAGGACGCCGATCGGGAGATGAAGGCCTTCACCGGGGGCGAGCGGCGCCTGAACAGCGCCTACAACTTCGCCTATCTGTATGCGTCGCGGCTCACCCCCGAACTGGTCGTCGACAATATGACGAACTGGCCGGGGCGGCCCGACGAAGGCTGGCCCAGCTGGGCCTTCTCCAACCACGACGCGCCGCGCGCGGTATCCCGCTGGGCCCCAGCGGAGCGGCGCGAGGCGATGGCGAAGCTCTGCCTGCTCCTCCTCGCGACGCTGCGGGGCAACATCTTCATCTACCAGGGCGAGGAGCTGGGGCTGCCCCAGGCCGAGGTCGCCTTCGAGCGTCTTCGCGATCCCGAAGCGATCGCCAACTGGCCTGAGACCTTGGGCCGCGACGGCGCCCGTACGCCGATGCCCTGGTCGAGGAACGCCCCCTTCGCCGGCTTCTCCTCGGTGGAGCCCTGGCTCCCCGTCTTCACACCGCACATCGATCTTGCCGTTTCGGCGCAGGAGAGCGACCCGGCGTCGGTCCTGCATTTCGCGCGCGCGACGCTGGCGACGCGCAAGGCCAGGGCCTCGCTGCGGACGGGCGACCTGGAGGTGCTGCGATCCGACGCGCAGGCGCTGGTCTTCCTTCGCCACGCCCCGGGGCAGCGCTCGCTTTGAGCATTCAACCTCACCGACACGGTCGTGGAGATCGGGCCCCTGCCCGGATACCTGGTCGCCTTGTCGACCGGATCGGTCGATCTTGCGGCGGGGCGGCTGGGTCCCTTGAGCGGCGTGATCGCCGACGCCGCCCCCTGATCTGGCGAGGCGAAAGCAGAGAGGACGGCCCAACCATGCGCCAGAAGCCGATGCGGCTCACGCAGATCTGGAATATGTGCTTCGGCTTCTTCGGCATCCAGGTCGCCTTCGCCCTTCAGAACGCCAACACCAGCCGCATCTTCCAGACCCTCGGCGCGGACGTGGATCGCCTCGCGATCCTGTGGATCGCGGCGCCCGCCACCGGGCTGCTGGTCCAGCCGGTGATCGGCTATCTGTCGGACCGCACGCGGGGGCGGCTGGGCCGGCGGCGGCCCTATTTCCTGGGCGGATCGATCCTCGCCGCGGCCGCGCTCCTGTTCATGCCCCACGCCCCGTCGGTCTGGGCCGCGGCCATCGGGCTGTGGATGATGGACGCCTCGATCAATGTCGCCATGGAGCCGTTCAGGGCGTTCGTCGGGGACCTCCTGCCCGAAGAGCAGCGCTCCACCGGCTTCGCCATGCAGAGCTTCTTCATCGGCGCCGGCGCTGTGCTGGCCTCGCTCCTGCCGGCGCTGCTCACCCTGGTCCTCCACGTCTCCAACCAGGCGCCGCGCGGCCAGATACCGCCCTCGGTCCGCCTCGCCTTCGAGATCGGGGCGGCGGCCCTGCTGGTCTCGGTCCTCTGGACCGTCGTCTCGACCCCTGAACAGCAGATCTCAGTGCTCGAGCCGGCCCCGGAGGTCGACGCCGAAGCGCGCCGCCCGGGCAGCTACTGGCGCTGGTCGGCCGCCGGCCTGGGCGCAGGTCTCCTGGCCGCCGCCGTCATCGCGGGCTCGGGAGGCGGCCGGGAGCTCTATGTCCTGGCGGCGATCGCGGCCGGCTTCGGCCTGCTGCAGTTCACCGGCGGCCTGCTGCGCAGTTTTGGCCGTCCCGGCAACGGGATAACCGCCATCGCCGATGACATCGTGCTCATGCCCGAGGTGATGCGCGGCCTGGCCGTCGTCCAGTTCTTCTCCTGGTTCGGCCTGTTCGCCCTGTGGATCTACGCCACGCCGTCGGTCACCTTCCGGCAGTTCGGGACCCTGGACACCGCGTCGGCCGGTTTCGCCAGGGGCGCCGATTATGTGAGTGTGCTGTTCTCGGTCTACAACGGCGTCGCGGCGTTGGCCGCCTTCCTGCTGCCGACCCTGGCGGCGCGGATCGGACGGCGCCAGGCTCACGCCGCCGCCCTGGTCGCGGGCGGTGTGGGGCTGCTGTCCTTCCACCTGTTCAAGACGCCGGGCCTGCTGATCCTGTCGATGGTCGGGGTGGGCGTCGCCTGGTCGTCCATCCTGGCGGCGCCCTATTCGATCCTGTCCGGCGCGGCGCCCCCGCAGAAGATGGGCGTCTATATGGGAATCTTCAACATATTCATCGTCTTGCCTCAACTCCTGGCGGCCAGCGCGCTGGGGCTGCTGGTCCGTCGCCTGTTTGGCGGCGACCCTTCGCTCGCCCTGGCGGCCGGCGGCGTCTCCCTGGTCCTGGGCGCGGCGTTCAGCCTTGGCCTGAAGGACGCGGCCGACCCTCGGGCCTCCCAAAAAGCCCGGATGCAGCCGAGCGCGCCTTGAACGCAGAAGCCTGCAACGCCCGCCGCGGTCAGCGCGTCTGGCCGCCGTCGACGGGGATCACCGCGCCGGTCAGGAAGCTCGCGACCGGGCTCAGCAGGAAGGCCGCAGGCACGCCGATCTCGTCGGGCCGGCCGAACCGCTTCATCGGCACTTCCCGATCGATCCAGCGCTTCCAGTTCGCGGCCCGAGGTCCGGTGGAGCGTTCTTCCCAATCGCCGCCCGGGAAGATGATGTTGCCGGGCGCGATGGTGTTGACCCGGACGCCGGACGGTCCGGCGATCTTCGCCAGCTCCTTGGACAGATGGTTCATGGCCGCCTTCGAGGTTCCATAGGTCAATGGCGTACCCAGCGCGCCCAGCCCGGCGATGGAGCTGATCAGGAGGAGCGCCCCCTCCCCTCGCGGCGTCATGCGGCGCAGCACCGAGCGCGACAGGCGGAAGGCGGAATCGAGGTTCTGGCTGAGCCCGGCGTCCCAGGTCTCGTCTTCGATGTCGAACCCCGGCGGACAGGGGTGCAGGCCGACGTTGGCGACCGCTCCCCAGATCGGACCGAATTCGCTCTCGGTGCGCGCGACCGCGGTTTCGATGGCGGCCGGATCGCGCATGTCGCCGGAAAAGGTCCACAACCGGTCGGCGCCATAGGTTGCGGCCAGGCGCGCCCGCTGCGCCTCGAGCGCCTCGGCGCCCCGCGCGGTCAGGGCCAGCTTGGCGCCCTCGGCGAGGCAGGCTTCGACGATGCCGAGGCCGATGCCGCGACTGGCGCCGGCGACGAAGATCACCCGATCCTTGAGCTGCAGGTCCATAGCTCGCCTCCCCATTGTTCCGGGCGTCATCGCCGACGGTGTTTTCGGTCGCTTGGCGATAGTCAATTATGACGGCGCGGCCAATGCGCTAATCTCCGTTCCGAACCGGATGAATGATCCGGAGCAGGTCTGAGGCGAGCGATGGCGGGATTGAAGGACAAGCGCGGCTTTATCGACAAGGACCGGCTCGACCTGTCGGAACGGCAGGCCGTGGAATACTGGATGAAGCGCTGGGGGGTGACGCGCGAGCAGATCACCGCCGCCCACCGCAAAGCCGGCCGCATGGTCAAGGACATCGCGACGGAGCTCGGCAAGAAGCGCTGAACTGCGGGCGGCCGTTCTACCGCACCCGGGTCACGACCTTGCCGCCGTCGACGGACTGGACGCGCCAGTCGCGTTCGGGTTCGCGCTTCCTGGCGGTGCTGATCTGCCGGTCGGGCCGGCGGACATTGACCACACACGACTGCCCCGGACGCAGCGACAGAAGACGGGCGGTTACCTCTTCAATGTCCTTAGGCATGGGGTCTCGAAGAAAGGCGCCGCACGGACGCATGGCCTCCGCGCGGCAGTTGCAGGCGCCAGAAGACGGGAGGCGGCGCCTGGATCATTTCATCGTCGGGATGACGAAGCTGCTATCGGCGTGGCCCTCGAGCGCGGTGTCGGGCCAGCGGGCGGTGACGGTCTTGAGCTTGGTCCAGAACTTGACCCCCTCCATGCCGTGCTGGTTGGTGTCGCCGAACGCCGAGCGCTTCCAGCCGCCGAAGGTGTGGTAGGCCACCGGCACCGGGATCGGTACGTTGATCCCCACCATGCCCACCTCGACCCTGGCGGCGAAGTCCCGCGCCGCCCGGCCCGACTGGGTGTAGATGGCGACCCCGTTGCCGTACTGGTGCTTTGAGGGCAGCTCCAAGGCCTCCTCGAAGCTCTCGGCCCGGACCAGCTGCAGCACCGGCCCGAAGATCTCCTCGTGATAGGTCTTCATGCCGGTCTTCACCTGGTCGAACAGGGTCGGGCCGATGAAGAAGCCCTGCTCATAGCCCTGCAGGCTGAACCCGCGGCCGTCGACCACCAGCTCGGCGCCCTCGTCGACCCCGAGCTGGATGTAGTCGGCGATCTTGTCGCGGTGCGCCCGGGAGACCACCGGGCCGTACTGGGCTGAGGTGTCGGTGGAGACGCCGACCTTCAGCGTCTCGATCTCGGCGACCATCCGCTCACGGAGTTCGTCGGCGGTCTTCTTGCCGACCGGCACGGCCACCGGCAGGGCCATGCAGCGCTCGCCGGCCGAGCCGAACGCCGCGCCCGACAGGTCCTTGACCACCTGGTCCATGTCCGCGTCGGGCAGGATGATCCCATGGT
>FTAI01001069.1_pt1 | contig 9890 bp, 9 predicted proteins | sample 1638941 | NCBI WGS metagenome assembly FTAI01 (sample SAMEA3914813, study PRJEB12502) | metagenome | biome: forest; material: soil | place: Canada | collected 2011-07-07 | depth 0.3 m | reverse complement strand
GGCTTGCCCAAGCGCGGCGATCAGGCGCTCCGCCTCGTCGGCGGTGATCTTGCCTTCGGCCAGCATGCCCAGGATCTGTCGGCGGTCTTCGCTCATGACGAGCTCCAGTTCGGATAGTATCTCAGGTGATGTGGACGAACACGGACGCATCGGGGGCTTCGACCTCCACATGCGTGCCGGCCAGGGCGAACAGCACGCCGAACAGGCGGCCCACGGCGGCGAAGGGGTTCACGCGGCAAAGCGCGCCCAGCACCATGACGGCCGGGACTGCCAGCACCAGCAGCGGCGCCAGCAGGATCCAGAGCAGGATCAGCGGCAGCCAGATCCGCGTCGCCTTGCGTCCCTCGGCGGGGACGCTGACGGTCAGGAACATCGGCATCATTTGAGCGCCTCCAGCGCCTTGACCGCCTCGTCCGCCGACAGCTCGCCCCGGCGCAGCCTGTCCAGCACCTCGCCACGGGAGGGCCGGGGGCTTAGGTCCACGAACTCCAGGCGCTCGGCGATACGGTTCAGCCGCGCCTTCACGGTGGGATAGCTGACCCCGAACACCTGCTCCATTTCCTTGATCGAGCCGTGACTGCGCAGGAAGGCGGCGACGAACACCTGGTCCTCGGCCGACAGGCGCGCCAGTTCCGGCGGGGCCCAGCGACCTTCGATGGCGACGTCCTTGCCGGTCAGGCGCACCCGTTCCACGACAAAGGGCTGTTCGCGCGTCAACTCGGTCAGCTCCTGCCATTCCGCGGTGTCGCCGTTGGACATCGAAACCTCACTGATCTCGAAGAAGAACTTAAGATTTTAAATTTTTGACGGCAAGATAATAACTTTTCATGATCCAGCGGCCGAGCGCACCCAACGCTTCGCGAAGCCGAATGCGTGGCTGCGGCTCTTGCATCCGACGTGCTATCCGGGTTCATCGAAGCGTCGCCTGATGGCGCCAGAACCAGTCTGGACACCTGCGGAGAAATCCATGACCAAGCGGAAGCTGCTTCTCACCGGCCTGGCCCTGACGGCCGGCATCGCCCTGGCGGCGTGCGGCGGCGGAGGGGGCGGACAGACGGGAGCCGGCGGCGGCGCAGCCATCTCGGGCGCGGGCGCCACCTTCCCGGCCCCGCTCTACGCCAAGTGGGCCGAGACCTACAGGGCGAGCACGGGGCTCAGCCTGAACTACCAGGCCATCGGCTCGGGCGGCGGGATCAAGCAGATCGAGGCCGGCACCGTCGACTTCGGCGCCTCGGACAAGCCGCTGAAGCCAGAGGAACTCGACAAGCAGGGCCTCTACCAGTTCCCCACCGTGATGGGCGGCGTCGCCCCCATCGTGAACCTGCCGGGGATCACGCCGGGCCAGATCAAGCTCACCGGTTCGGTCCTCGCCGACATCTACCTGGGTGTCATCACCAAGTGGAACGCACCGCAGCTGGCGGCGCTCAATCCCGGCGTGCCGCTGCCGAACCTGCCCATCAGCGTCGTGCACCGGGCCGACGGCTCGGGGACCAGCTTCCTGTTCACCTCCTACCTGGCCGGCCAAAGCCCGGCGTGGTCGTCGAAGGTGGGGGCCAGCGATGCGGTGCAATGGCCGACGGGCCTGGGCGGCAAGGGCAACGACGGCGTGGCCGCCTTCGTGAAGACCACCGTGGGCGCCATCGGCTACGTGGAATACGCCTACGCCAAGCAGAACAAGATGACCTACGCGGACCTCAAGAACCACGACGGCGCCTTCGTGGCCCCAGAAGCCTTGGCCTTCGCCGCGGCGGCGGCCGGGGCCGACTGGACCAAGGCCCCCGGCAACTACCTGCTGCTGCTCGACCAGCCAGGCGCGCAGTCGTGGCCGATCACCGGCGCCACCTTCATCCTGCTGCACAGGACCCAGACCAATCCCGCCAAGGGCAAGGCCGTGCTCGCCTTCTTCGACTGGGCCTACAAGAACGGCGACGCCGAGGCCGCCACGCTGGACTACATCAGCCTGCCGGCGCCGGCGAAGGACATGGTTCGCGCGCAGTGGACCGCCACCCTCAAGGGCCCGGATGGCAAGCCCGTCTATCCGTGAGCTAGTGTCGGCCGGCGCAAGCGGGTAGGCCTTGGATCTCAACCGGGAGGATCAGGGTTTGTCCGCTTCGCGCCTGACACCGCTGCGCATCACCGCCGCGCGGGTGATCGTCACCTGTCCGGGGCGCAACTTCGTCACCCTGAAGATCGAGACCGATCAGGGCGTGTACGGCATCGGCGACGCCACGCTGAACGGCCGCGAGCAGGCGGTGGTCGCCTATCTGGAAGAGCACGTCATCCCGGTGCTGATTGGCCGCGACGCCCGCGCCATCGAGGACATCTGGCAGTACCTCTACCGGGGCGCCTACTGGCGGCGGGGGCCGGTGACCATGCGCGCCATCGCCGCCGTGGACGTGGCGTTGTGGGACATCAAGGCCAAGGCGCTGGGCGTGCCGCTCTATGATCTGCTGGGCGGCCCCAGCCGCCACGGCGTCATGGTCTATGGCCACGCCAACGGGTCGGACCTGGCCCATACGGTGGAGGAGGTCGGCCGCTACATCGACATGGGCTACAAGGCGGTGCGCGCCCAGTCCGGCCTGCCGGGAGTGAAGAAGCCGTACGGCGTCTCCGGCGACAAGCTGTTCTACGAGCCCGCCGACGCGGAGCTGCCCACCGAGACCGACTGGTCCACGCCCCGCTATCTCGACCACACGCCCAAGCTCTTCGAGGCCCTGCGCGACCGCTACGGTTACGGGACCCACCTGCTGCACGACGCCCACCACCGCCTCACCCCGCTGGAGGCCGCGCAGCTGGGCAAGGCGCTGGAGCCCTATCGCCTTTTCTGGCTGGAAGATGTGACTCCGGCGGAGAACCAGGAGGCCTTTCGCCTGGTGCGCCGGCACACCACAACGCCGCTGGCGGTGGGCGAGGTGTTCAACAGCCTGTGGGACTGCAAGGACCTGATCCAGGAGCAGCTGATCGACTACATCCGCGCCACAATCGTGGGCGCCGGCGGCGTCACCCACCTGCGCCGCATCGCCGACTTCGCCTCGGTGTGGCAGGTGCGCACCGGCTGCCATGGCGCCACGGACCTGTCGCCGGTGACGATGGGCGCGGCCCTGCACTTCGACACCTGGGTCCCCAATTTCGGGGTCCAGGAATACATGCGCCACACGCCGGAGACCGACGCGGTCTTCCCCCACGCCTATTGGTTCGAGGACGGTTGCCTGTTTGCGGGCGACGCGCCTGGCCACGGCGTCGACATCGACGAGGCCCTGGCGGCGAAATACCCGTACTCTCCCAGGCAGCTCCCCGTGGCGCGGCTGGAGGATGGGACGATGTGGAACTGGTAGGGCGGCTCTATCGGGGGGCTTCGACCGGCGCTTCGTCGGCCGCTTTCTCCAGATAAGGCAACACGTCCGCGGGCCGCGCAGCAGCGGCTCGGCGTTTTGCGGTCGCCATTGGAATCGGACTTCCATCGGCTCGCAGGCGCTCGCCAAGGCGGCCAGGAAGCCGTCAACGGCGCCCAGGCTCAGGCCGTGAGCCAGGCGCTGTCCCGGCCGCTTCAAGACATCCTCATACCCGACAAACAGGGCCGGCGTTACGAGCGGCCGGATCCGTTCATTGGAGACCTCGCGCAACAGAGCGTTGGAGGCGCCCACCCGGCTACGAAGGCCAGCGACCAGGATCGAGGTATCCAGAACAACCGCGAGGCATCGAAAGGGTTGGGGGAACGATCCAAGCACGCTACGAGCCAAGGCCGTGCGCACCCCAACCCTCGCTGACCCACCGAACTTTCGCCTCGCCAGCCGTGACGGATCGCGCCTCGATCTGGAGTCGGACACGATGGCAAGCGCGCACGTCTTCGTCCTGGCCGACGACATCATCCGGGTTCTGGTGCTGCCCCTGGGCGAGGTGCGCGGCCCCAACACCTGGGCGATCGCGCCTGGGCAGGACGACTGCCCCGTCGAAGGGCGGGATCGGTTCGACGTTTCCGGTTTCGAGCCGCCGACCTTCGACCATGCCGAGGACGATGGCCGGCTGACCATCACCACCGCGCGGCTCAGCCTGTCGATCAAGCTGGCCGGTTTTTCCTGCAGCTGGCGCCAGCGGGGGGCGGACGGCGCCTTCCATCCCATCGCCCGGGATCGGCCGACCCAGGCGTACGACTTCGGCTGGTGGGATGGGCGCGTCCATCACTACTTGGCGCGCCGCCCCGGCGAGCGCTACTTCGGCCTGGGCGAACGCACCGGGTCCATGGACCGGGCGGACGGGCGGTACCGGCTCAGCAACCTGGACGCCATGGGCTACGACGCGGCGTCCACCGATCCGCTTTACAAGCACATCCCGTTCTATCTCACCTATCAGGACGGGCCTGCCGGCGCCTTCGGCCTGTTCTACGACACCCTGTCGGACTGCACGTTCGACTTCGGGCGGGAGTTGGACAACTACCACGGCCACTACCGCGGCTTCGTCGCCGAGCACGGCGACCTGGACTACTGGCTGATCGCCGGGCCGGATATCGGCGGGGTGGTGCGGCGCTTCACCTGGCTGACCGGCCGCCCCGCCCTCATGCCCCGCTGGGCGCTCGGCTATTCCGGCTCGACCATGAGCTACACCGACGCGCCGGACGCCCAGCATCAGATGGCGCGGTTCCTGGAGGGCTGCGCCGAGCACGACATTCTGTGCGACAGCTTCCACCTTTCCAGCGGCTATACGTCCATCGGCGCCAAGCGGTACGTGTTCCACTGGAACCGCGAGAAGTTCCCCGATCCCGCCGGCTTCGTGGAGAGCTACGCCAGGGCCGGGGTTCGGCTGGTGCCCAACATCAAGCCCTGCCTGCTGCGCGACCACCCTCTGTTCGAGGAGGCCCAGGCCAGGGGCCTGCTGATCGCGCAGGCGGACGGCCAGCCGGCCTGGGTGCAGTTCTGGGATGAGGTCGGCGCCTACCTCGACTTCACCAACCCCGCCGCCGCCGCCTGGTGGAAGGCGAAGGTCACCGACAGCCTGCTGGCTTTCGGCATGGCCGCCACCTGGAACGACAACAACGAGTTCGAGGTGATCTCGCCCAAGGCTCTGGCGCACGGCTTTGGCCGCCCCCGCCCGGCCCGCGAGACCAAACCCCTGCAGACCCTGGCCATGATCCGCGCCTCCCGTGACGCCCAGCGCGCCCATGCGCCGGACAAGCGGCCGTTCCTGGTCTCGCGCTCGGGCGCGGCGGGGATGCAGCGCTATGTGCAGACCTGGTCGGGTGACAACGACACCCGCTGGGAAACCCTGAGGTTCAATCTGAAGATGGGCCTAGGGTTGGCGCTCAGCGGCGTGTCCAACAGCGGCCACGACGTCGGCGGCTTTTCCGGATCCGCGCCGGACGCCGAGCTGCTGGTGCGCTGGGTCCAGTTCGGCCTGCTGCAGCCGCGCTTTTCGATCCATTCCTGGAACGACGACGGCACGGTCAACGAACCCTGGATGCACGGGGCCGCGACGCCGTTCGTGCGCGACCTGATCAAGCTGCGCTATCGCTTCCTGCCGCAGATCTACAGCCTTATGGAATGCTATACCCGCGACTACGAGCCGGTGACGCGTCCGCTGTTCCTGGAGTTCCCGGATGATCCGGCCTGCCAGCAAGACGACGACAGCTACCTGCTGGGCCACGACCTCCTGCTCGCCCCGGTGGTCGAGCCGGGTCTGGCGGAACGCTCCGTCTACCTGCCCGCCGGCGCCGACTGGCTCGACTACTGGACCGGCAAGCGCCATGGCGGCGGGCGGCGGGCCACCCTGCCTGTCCCCTGGGACAGGCCGATCCTGCTCCTCCGCGCCGGCAGCGCCATGGCGCTGAACATTGCGCCCCAGACCTTCGCCCACCGCCCCGACGCGCGCGGCTTCCTGCTGGCGCCCTTCGCCGGCGCCGGAAGCTTCAGCGCCGAGTGCGTCGAGGACGACGGTGAGACCGAGGCCTGGCGAGACGGCCAGGTCGCCCACTGGCGGCTGGCGGTGGATTGCACCGTGGACGCCATCACCGTCACGCCCACCCTGGAAGGGCTCTACCCAGCGCCGGGCCGCGTTGTTCTGCTCCTGCCGCATGGCGAGACCCGGCCGCTCCGGGTCGTGGGCGCCGCCTCCGAGCCGCAGACTCTGTTCGAGGGCCGCCGGGCGGTGGCGGTCGAAGCGACCCGCGACTGATGCTGGTCCTCATCGGCATCGCGGTGGTCATCCTGGGCTTCGTGCTGCGGTTCAATCCGCTGCTGGTGGTGGTGGTCGCGGCCATCGTCACGGGTCTGGCGGCGGGGATGACGCCTGTCCACGTGATCGCCGCCTTCGGCAAGGCGTTCAACGACGCCCGCTACGTCAGCGTGGTCTGGCTGGTGCTGCCGGTCATCGGGCTGCTGGAACGCTCCGGTCTGCAGGAGCGGGCGCGCGAGCTGATTGGCAGGGTGCAGGCGGCCACCACCGGCCGGCTGCTGCTGATCTATTTCGCCATCCGCCAGCTGGCCATCGCGCTCGGCATCTCCGCGCTCGGCGGCCACGCGGCCATGGTCCGGCCGCTGATCGCCCCCATGGCCGAGGCCGCCGCCGAGACGCACGACGGGGCGTTGCCGGATCGCTCCCGCTGGCTGATCCGCGCCAACGCCTCGGCCGCCGACAACATCTCCGCCTTCTTCGGCGAGGACATCTTCATCGCCGTGGGATCGATCCTGCTGATCAAGGGCTTCCTGGCCTCCAGCGGCGTCGACGTGCCGCCGTTGAAGCTCTCCCTCTGGGCCATTCCCACCGCCGTCATCGCCCTGCTGGTCCACGGGACGCGCCTGCTGCTGCTGGACCGGCGGCTGAAGCGCGAGGCCCTGGCGGCGGCTCAAGCGGAGACTTTGGCGCAGATGGGGGCGGAGCGATGATCACCCTCGACTGGGTCTATGCCATCGCCGGGGTCCTGATGGCGGCCCTCGCCGTGCTCAGCCAGCGTGACCGCGCCAACCCGCGGCGCATTCGCAACGCCCTGTTCTGGGGCCTGTTCGCCCTCAGCTTCCTGGCCGGCAGCCGCCTGGGCGACTTCGGCAACGGCCTGCTCGTGCTCGCCCTGGCGGGCGTCGCGGCGCTGGGCCTTGGCCACGGCAAGCCCACGACAACAACGCTGGCGCAGCGACAGGCGGGCGCCCGGCGCTGGCGGGAGTGGCTCTTCGCCATCGCCCTGATCATCCCGGCCGTGGCCGTCACCGGCGCCCTGGCGGTCAAGGCGCCCGGAGTCGAGTGGCGCGCCATCCTGGATGTGAAGCAGGCGACGGTGATCGCCCTGACGCTGGGCGCCCTGGCCTCGCTCGGCGTCGGCATGGCCGTGCTGCGCCCGCCGATCCTGGCGCCGGTGCAGGAGGCGCGGCGGCTGATGGACGCCGTCGGCTGGGCCGCGGTCCTGCCCCAGGCCCTGGCGGCGCTGGGCGCGGTCTTCGCCCTGGCCGGGGTGGGCAAGATCATCGGCGATCTCACCGCCCAGGTCATTCCCGTCGAGAGCCCCCTGGCGGTGGTGGTGGCCTACTGCTTCGGCATGGCCCTGTTCACCGCGGTGATGGGCAACGCCTTCGCCGCCTTTCCGGTGATGACCGCCGGCATCGGCCTGCCGCTGATCGTGCACCGCTTCGGCGGCGACCCGGCGATCATGGCGGCCATCGGCATGCTGTCGGGCTTCTGCGGCACCCTGGTCACGCCCATGGCGGCCAACTTCAACATCGTCCCGGCCGCGCTGCTGGAGTTGCCGGACCGCTACGCCGTCATCAAGGTCCAGGCGCCCACGGCCGCCATCATGCTGCTCGCCAACACCGCCCTGATGTACGTCCTGGTTTTCCGGCACTGGAGTTGAAGATGACGCGGATGACGCCGATCCTCGCGGCGCAGTTTACCCAGATCGCGCTGGGCCATGTGACGCGCGAGTACCCCAACAAGCTGGATCAGGTCCTCACCGGCGACGGCGACCTGTCCGGCCCCAGGGCCCTGCATCCGATCTTCTATGGCAGTTTCGACTGGCATTCGGCGGTGCACAGCCACTGGCTGCTGGCCCGGCTCCATCGCCGATTCCCGGACCTGGCGAACGCCGACGCCGTGCGCGCGCGGCTGGACGAGGCCTTCACGCAGGCCAACGTGGTCGGCGAACTGGCCTTCCTGGCCAGGCCCTCGGCGCGGGGGTTCGAGCGGCCCTATGGCTGGGCCTGGCTGCTGATGCTGCAGGCGGAACTGGAGCGGAACGCGTTCGAGGACGGCCGGCGCTGGGCCGCCACGCTGCGTGCCCTGGCCCAGGCTTTCGCCCGGCGCTTCGCCGACTGGCTGCCCAAGGCCCTCTATCCGGTGCGCTCGGGCGTGCACTCCTCCAGCGCCTTCGCCTTCATCCTGGCGCAGGAGTACGCCGAGGTCGCGGGCGACGCCGCCCTGGCGCAGGCGCTGCGGACCACCGCCGCCGGCTGGTTTGGCGCCGACGCCGACTGCCAGGCCTGGGAGCCCAGCGGCAATGACTTCCTCTCCCCCGCCCTGGTGGAGGCCGAATGCATGCGCCGGGTGCTGCCCGCCGAGCGGTTCGGGCCCTGGTTCGCCCGCTTCCTGCCCCGCCTGGATCGCGGGGAGCCCAAGAGCCTGTTCGAACCGGCGTCGGTCAGCGATCGCACCGACGGCCAGATCGCCCACCTGGACGGGCTGAATCTCAGCCGCGCCTGGTGCTGGCGGTCCCTGGCGGCGGCCGCGCCGCAGACCCTTCGCCCGCGGCTGCTGGAGGCGGCCGACCGCCACCTCGAAGCGGGCCTGCCGCATCTGTTGGCCGACTACATGGGCGAGCACTGGCTGGCGACCTATGCCCTGCTGGCGCTGGAGGATGGGGATTGAGGGAGGGTTCAGGCCTCTCCGCGCCTGGCTCCCCTACCCGATTCTGCTCGACATGCCCCCGTCCACCGGCAGCACCACGCCGGTGATGAACCGCGCTTCGTCGCAGGCCAGGAAGAGCGCTGCGTAGGCGGTGTCCCAGGCCGTGCCCATCTTGCCGCCGAGGGGTACGCGGGCGTTGCGGGCCGTCCGGACGGATTCCTGGTCCTCGCCGCGGGCCTGGGCGATGCCGGCGATGGCCATGGGCGTGTCCATCAGGCCCGGCGCCACGGCGTTGCAGCGTACGCCCTTGGAGGCATTGGCCTGGGCGATGCTGCTGGTCAGGCGGTTCACGGCGGCCTTGGTGACCTCGTAGGCGACCTGGTTCCCGCCGGCGATGCCGGCCAGGGACGAGATGTTGACAATGGACCCGGCGCCCTGCTCGCGCAGGACCGGCAGGACCGCCTTGGCCATCAGCCAGGTCCCCTTGAGGTTCACCGCCGTGATCCGGTCGAAGGCGTCCTCGGTCAGCCGATGCGCCGGCCCGTCGCCGCCGCCACCGATGCCGACGTTGTTGACCAGGATGTCGATGCGCCCGAAGCGCTCGCGGGCCGCCGAGACCACGGCCTCGCAGGCATCTCCCTTGCGGATGTCGGCGGCAAGGGCGCTGGCGGTCCCGGCTTCGGCCTCGATCATCGCCACCGTCTCGGCGGCGCGTGCGCCGTCGCGGTCAACGCAGAGCACCCTGGCGCCCTCGCTCGCGAACAGGATCGCCATGGCCCGGCCATTGCCGATGGTCCCGCCTGGCGTCTGGCCGGCGCCGACGATGACGGCGGTCTTGCCCTCCAGCCGGCCCGCCACCCCTAGAAGCCCTTCAGGTCTGGATCGAGGGTCTGGCCTTCGTCGAGCTGCACGCCGAAGGTGTTCAGGATCATCGAGACCTGGGTGTACTGGCCCACCGTGAAGACCACGTCCATGCATTGCTTGTCGCTGAAATGCGCCTTCAGCGCCGTCCAGGTGGGCTCGGTGATGAACTGGTCGTGATGCAGCTCGTCGGAGGCCTTGAGCAGGGC
>FTAI01000280.1_pt1 | contig 9901 bp, 6 predicted proteins | sample 1638941 | NCBI WGS metagenome assembly FTAI01 (sample SAMEA3914813, study PRJEB12502) | metagenome | biome: forest; material: soil | place: Canada | collected 2011-07-07 | depth 0.3 m | reverse complement strand
CGCCGCGGACGGGGCGTCGTCGACCACCACAGCGGCCATGTTCACCCGCGCGCCGCGCCAGGTCGCGTTCAGCACCGGCGCCGGCGTGAAGACGGGCGAGGCGGGGACCAGCGTCTCGGCGGCCGGCGACCATGAGGCCCTGATCAGGCCGCCGGAGACCGGCTGCGAGGCGATGGCCGGCGCGGCCGCCGCCGCCGCGGTGTCGACGGTCGTTCGCCCATCCTCGCAGAGGTTCGGTCGGTCTCGGCACATCTGCGCATAGCCGCTCGGCGCATCGACCACGGCGCCGAGGGGAATGAACGGCGATGTGGAGTGGGTGAAGCCTTGATCACCCCCATCAATACTGGCGCAGGCGCCGAGTAACGAAAGGCTAAGAAAAATAACCGGAAGATTTACAAGCTTCATTGCCCCACTCCGAACGTTTTGTTCGAAGATGATTTATGCGCATTCAGCTTAAGTTGAGGTGAAACAAGTCGGTCAATTATCTATAAATACACGTTATATTCATAGTAAATAACGCATTCAGCAATTAGTATTGAATAATAAACCAATTAATCGCTCATTTGCACTTATTGATACCGATTAACCTTGGCCATGGGCGGCGGCAATAGGCAGGTTCGCGATGGGGCGGCGGCTCTGATAAGCCGGGAAGCGCTCTAGGTTTCCTGTTGGTCGCGCTTCCTGATCGGCTAGGCGACTTCAACTAGCCAGGAAGCGCTCTAGGCGCAGGCGGCGGCGAGAGCCTCCAGGTGGTCGATCCGGCTGGTGCCGACGACGACGCTGCTCACGCCTTCGCGCCTCGCCGCCGCCGCCACCGCGTCCACGGGGGCGATGCCCGGCTGGGCGCGGACCACCTCGCGCAGCAGCACCAGCCGCCTGTCGGCGTTCAAGGCCGGCGCCAGCCCCGCCGCCTCGGCCGCGGTCAGCAGGTCCAGGGACAGCTGTATGGCGCCCAGTCCCGGCATATCGAGCGCTGCGGAGAGATCATCGAGGTCTTCACAGGACGCCCCGACGCGCCGGGCCTTGCCGGCGCGCACGAAGCCGGCGAGGGTCTCGACCACGGCCGGGTCGCGGTAGACGTCGGCCGCCGGCCCATGCAGCAGCAGAACGTCCACGTCGTCGAACCGAAGGCGTCGCAGCGAGGCGTCGAGGGCGCCGGCCAGGCGGGCGGGGCTGAAATCACTGCGCATGACCCCTTCGCGCCGGGCCCTGACGGCCGCCCCGCCCCGCGACCCGGCGAGGCGCAGCAGAGGCTTCAGGGCCGGCTTGAACGGACGCAAGGCGCCCATGACCGGGGAAAAACCCTTGCCGATCTTGGTGATGACGCAGGCGGCGTCACGCCGCCCGGCCAGCACCCGTCCGATCTGGCGCTCGCTATCGCCCTGGCCGTAGATATCGGCGGTGTCGAAGACCGTCACGCCCAGGTCGAGAGCGCGCTCCATCAGCCGGCGCCAGTCGCTGAGGGAGGCTGCGGCGCCGAACGACCCCACCTGGCTGCAGCCGAGCCCCAGAGCGGAGACCGGCCGTGCGGCGCCGGCGCCCGGATCGACAAGGGGGGTTGTGGACGCCACCGCCCTACCCGCCCCGGCCAGGCGTTGGGGCGGCCGCCGCCCGCATCCTGAGGGTCCAGTCCGCGGAGGTTCGCACCGCCGGGAAGTTGGCGTCGATATAGGGGCCGTAGAGGGACAGCAGGCCCCGGGTCGAGGCGGGCTTGATCGGCTGGCGCGGAATCATCACGCAGCCGACGTCGCCCAGTTCCGCCGCCGCGGTCGGATGGACCCTGTCGGTGAAGGAATGGCCGGGGTCGTGCCAGGTCCAGGCGGCGTTCGGCGGCCGGCGGGTGAGCATGGTGAAGGGCTCGAAGAGATCCAGGGTGTAGACCTTGGCCCCGGCGGGGCAGGCGGCGAGCAGCCCCACCCCATCGCTCAGGGCCGCGGCGTAGAGGTCCCCGTCGATTACACCCGGCGTGCGCGCCTGGGGCTTGCCGGGCTGAAACCGCACGTCGGCGATCATCGGGATCGCCGGGTCCTGCGCCGGGACGCTGGCCGCGCCATACATATAGAGCAGCATCGCAACCGCGCTCGGCCCGACGACCAGCGCCGTCCAGGCGGCGTAGATGACGGTGGCGAGCCGCGCGAAGGGCGGCCGCGACGGAGACCCCGCATCCACGGGGTCCGCAAGCTGTGGCTCCAGCATGGCCGCCAGCCCCGCCCAGAGCAGGACAAGGCCCTCGACCTGCGCATTCTGCCAGACCACCAGCACCGCGGCGCCGGCCGTGGCGAGGGCGAACAGATAGGTGTCGCGCCGAAACACCCCGGTCGCCGCCAGGATCAGGGGAACGAAAACGCAGACCACCACGAGCTCGTAGCGGGCGTCGAGAAGGGTAAAGACGATATGGGCGATCCGCCCCCCGCCCGCCGCGGCGACCAGCAGGATGTCCCTGAGATAGGCGAGGTTGAACCCCGGCCCGAAGATCACTTCAACCGCCGCCGCACAGGCGAGGAGGACACTGGCGAGAACCCCGGCCGCGTCCAGCCGCCGCTCCCGCGCCATCAGCCAGGCGGCGGCGAAGATCAGGGCGAGGCCGCCGTAGGAGACCTTCATATAGAGGCAGGCGGCGACCAGCAGGCCGAGCACCGCCGCGTCCAGGCGCGGCCTTGGCCCCCGCCGGGGCGACAGCCAGAAGAGCGCCGCGATCGTCAGCACCGACCAGGCTTCGCGGTTGTAGATCATGGCGAAGGTCACGCCGGAGATGGCGGCGTCGGCGCGGGCGTAGGGCGCGGCGCCAAGCAGCATCAGGCTGAACACCGCCGCCGCCGCGCCCAGGTTCGACAGGCGCCGGCGCGCGACATAGGCCGCAAAGCCGCCGGCGACGAGGACGAAGGCCGCCGTGGCGATCTTCAGGCATCCGGCGACCGTGCCGCCCAGGCGCATGCCCAGGCCCATCTGCGCCTGGAACAGCACCCCGAAGGCGGAGTGGAAGTCGCGGCCGGGGGTCTGGCCCGCGGCCATCCGATAGCCGATGTCAGCCATCGACAGGCTGTCGTGCGGCATCGCCGACAGGTAGAGGCCGGGAAGCAGGAACAGCGGCGCCAGCACCACCAGCGCGGCCGCCGCCCAGGCGCCGCCGATGGTCAGCCAGTCCGCGGGCGCGTGAACCCAGCGATCCAGGCGCGCGATCCGCGAGGCCCAGACCACCGAACCCAGGCCGCGTCTCGCCGCGTCGCTCAAAAGCGGACCTTTTTGAAGATGAACTCCGGCATGAGCTTGATGATGACCATGATCCAGCGCCAAGGCCAGCGCACATAGATCACCTCGGCCCCGCCAATCTCGGCGGCGCGGAACACCGCCTCGGCCACCTCCTGCGGCGCGGCGGTCAGGGGGGCCGGCAGACTGAGGCCTTCGGTCATGCGGGTCCGGACATAGCCGGGCTTGATGGTGACCACCCGCACCCCGGCGCCGGCCAGCCGCTGGCGCAGGCCGGACAGGAAGGTCGTCAGGCCCGCCTTGGCCGCGCCATAGACGTAGAGCAGGGCGCGGCCGCGCTCGCCGGCCACAGAGCTGACCCCGACGATCGCCCCCGACCCGCGCGCGGCCATGATTTGCGCAAAGGCGCCGAGGATAAGCGCCGGCCCCTCGAAATTGGCCCGCAGCACCTGGGCGGCGTAGTCCATGTCCGCCTCGGCCCGCGCCTGGTCACCCAGCACGCCCACCACCGACACCACGGTGTCCGGCGCCGGATCGAGGGTGGCGGGGAAGGATCGCAGCTGGTCCATATCCAGGACATCGAGGACCACCGGCCTGACCGGGACGGCGAACCGCGTCGTCATGTCCCTGGCCTCCCGCTCGGCGTCCGCCAGGGTGCGGGCGGCGAGGACCAGGCTCCAGCCGGCCTTGGCGTAGCGCCCGGCGATGGCGCGACCGATATCCGAGGTGGCGCCGATGAGCAAAAGGGTCTTGCCGGTGGGAGTCATAGGCCGAGGCGCTCCGATTGCCGCGAGACGAAGGCTTTCGATGCGCCGGTCGCCCGGCGCAAGTCGCGGAAGTCGGCGAGACGCGGATAGCCGGCTTCCAGGGTGTCGCGAGACTGTCGCGCGTCCTTGGTCAGGTAGATGCGGCCGCCAACGGCGCGCAGCCGCTCGTCGATGGCGTCGAGCAGGTCGAAGGACTGCCGGCTCGCCGGAAAATCGATGGCCAGGGTGTAGCCCTCCAGGGGGAAGGCCATCATCGGCGAGGGATCCGGACCCAGCAGCTTGAGCACCGCCAAAAACGAGGGACAGCCCAGGCGCGCGATCAGATCGAGCACCTCGGCCAGGACCCGCCGGCCGTGGGCGCGGGGGATGACGCACTGGTGCTGCAGCAGGCCCCGGCGGCCGTAGACCCGCTTAAAGTCGCCGACGGAGTCCAGGATGAAGAAGTAAGGCTCCAGGGGAATCAGGCGTTTGGCTGGGGCGCTGGCGCCGGCGATATAGTAGGCGGTGTTGAAGGCCCGCACGCTCAGGCGATTGACGGTGAAATCGGGCAGGTCGAAGGGGACGCTGATCCGCGGCCGCTCCCGGGGCGCGGGGTCTGGCGCACCCTGCGCCTCCGCGGCCAGGGCGTGCTCGCCGAGGTAGATCAACGACCGGCCCAGGTGCGCTCCGCGGGCCAGGGTGTCGATCCAGCCGACAGCGTAGGTCCAGTCCCTCGACTGGTCGAGGGCGGCCAGGGCCGCGTCCAGATCCGGGGCGATAATGGTCTGCTGGCGTATCAGGCCGGTCTCGACCGGCAGCAGACGCACGCTGGCCTCGGTGATCACCCCGGTCAGGCCCATGCCGCCGATGGTCGCCCAGAAGAGCTCGGCGTTCTCGCTCGCCGAGCACCGCAGGGCTACGCCGTCCGCGCCGACCAGGACTAGGCTCTCCACATGGGCGCCGAAGCCGCCGACCGCGTGGTGGTTCTTGCCGTGGATGTGGGAGGCGATCATGCCGCCGATGGAGACCGCCTGGGTGCCTGGCACCACCGGAGGGAAATAGCCTCGCGGCAGGAAGGCGCGGATCACGTCGCCGAGCAGCACCCCGGCCTCGACGGTCAGCACGCCGGTGGCGGGATCGAAGTCGATCATCCGGTCGAGACCGCCCGTCATCAGGGTCGCCGGGTCGCCGATGGCCGCGTCGCCGTAGGCGCAGCCCGCGCCGCGGGCGATCACCGGCCCGGCCTTGAGGGTTTGGGCGATGTCGCCGGCCTGGTGCGCGCGCAGCCACCGGCTCTCGGCGCGGGGATAGCCGCCCCAGCCGGCGGTCAGCATGCGCTGGCCGCCTCGGTGAAGACGAACCGCCGGTCCAGCTGGTACTTGGCCCAATAGCCGATGGCGAGACCGATCACCCCGCCGACATCCTTGCCCCAATCGGCGCCCACGGCCCGCCACAGACCGATCTCGCAGGCCCAGAAGATCAGGGTCGTCACCACGCCGGTTGCGCCATAGAGGGCGATGCGCCCAGCCTCCTGAGCGGCGGCGGCGCGGGCGTCGAAGAAGATGAACCGCTTATCGAGGACGTATTTGCAGAGAAAGCCCGCGCCGGTGCCGGCGAGGATCGAGATCGCGACCGCAAACGGACCGCGGTAGGCCGCCAGGCTGAGATGCTGGAGTCCGAGGTTCACCACCGTGGAGACGACGGCGAAGGCCACATAGCGCGCGACAAGCTCTCCGCGGGTCAGGGTCATAGGGCGGCCAGGCCCACAAGACCGACCAGGGCGCCGGTCACCAGGCTGACCCTGTCGGTCAGGGCGAAGACGATCGGATCATCGTGCATGTCGCGGCGGTGGCTGAGCCCGATCGCGCGGGAAATCCAATAGAGCAGCAGCGGGATTTCCAGCCACAGGATGTGGGGGTGGCGATAAAGGGCGTGGACGGCGGGGCTCGACAGGTAGAGGGCGAAGACGATGATCGCCGAATAGCCCGCCGACGCCGCAAGCGCGATCAGCAGGGGCAGGTCGGTGACCCGGTAGTTGCGGTTGGTCGGGTCCGGCAGGCCGGCGTCGAGGCGCACGGCCATCTCCGAATGCCGCTTGATCAGGGCCAGAGACAGGAACAGGAACATCGAAAAGGCGAGCAGCCATTCCGACACCGGCACCGCAATCGCCGCGGCGCCGCCGACGACGCGCAGGGTATAGAGACCGGCCAGGGTGACCACGTCGATCATCATCTTGCGCTTCAGCACGAAGGTGTAGGCGCTGGTGGACAGGTAGTAGACCCCGAGCACCGCCAAAAAGGGCAGGGAGATAAACGCGGCGGTGGCCACCGCCGCGATCAGCAGCACGGGCGCCACGCAGACGCCGGCGATGATCGGCAGGTCGCCCGCCGCGAAGGGGCGGCGGCGCTTGGTCGGGTGGACGCGATCAGCCTGTATGTCGACCAGATCGTTGATCACATAGACGCTGGACGCGCAGAGGGAATAGGCGGCGATCGCCAGGGCCGTCTGCACCAGGGCGGTCGCCGAGAAGGCATGGGCGGTCAGCAGGGGCACCGCCACCAGGGCGTTCTTCGCCCACTGGTGGGGTCGCAGCAGGGTGAGCCAGGCCCGCAGGCCGCCATGGCCGGCGTCGGCTTCAATGATTTCCACCTGGCCGTGGCCGGCGCTCAGCCGGCGCCGGAGCCCCCCGCGCGCGCCCACGATCACAGCCGTTTCGGCCTCCGCCCAGACCGGCAGATCGGCGCGGGAGTCCCCGACATAGTCGAAGCCCTTGGACCCAAAGCGTTCCTGCAAATGCTTCGCCTTGGCCGCCCCGGAAAGATTGACCACGCCGCTGGAGCCAAACCATCCGTCGACGCCGAGGTGCTCGGCGACAAGACGCACGAGGCGCTCGTTGGAGGCCGAGGCGATATAGACCGGCGCGCCGGCGGCCTTGGCCGCGCGCATCCTGGCCAGCACCGCCTGATTATAAGGCAGGCTTGCCGGATCGATCTCGACCGCCTGGGCCAGGTGATCCTTGAGCACCGCCTTGCCGCGGAGCAGCCAGACAAGCAGGTGAAAAATGCGCCACGGATGGCGGCCAAGGTAGGCGAAAGCCGTCTCGATCAGCAGGTCGGTTCGCAGCAGGGTGCCATCCAGGTCGATGACCAGGACGCGATCGGCGGCGTGGGTCGGACCCGCGCCTTCGATTGCGCTGTTGGTACGATCGATCGCTGCGCCCATGTCTCGCGAAAGCTCCTCGCAGCCCCTCGTTGCGCCTGCCGGACCGGCCGTGCGGCCATTCGTTGGCAGCAAGCCCAGCCCGTGTCCAGGGCGGTCACGGGCCGGCCGGCTCCCGGCGACCGGATCGGGCCAAGAACCGCCCAGCGACCGCGTTGTTTTGCACACAATGTGTAAATTTAATGATGTATGGCTGAGCTACGAACTTTGCGGAGCGCCCAGCCCATGGAGGGTAATCGGTTCAGACCCAGCTATCCAGCGGTGGTTTGCACCTTGTATGTGGCGCTTCTGACTATCCTGGTCGCGATTTCCATCGCGATGTCGGATGGGCATTTAATATACAGCTTGGACGACCCCTATATACACCTTGCTCTTGCCGAAAATATTATTCGTGGCGTTTATGGTGTTAATCTATCTGAATATTCGTCGCCATCATCATCGATTATATACCCACTTTTTTTGTCGGCGACAGAATTTCTTCGCCTGGGATCGCTCGGCCCGCTTTTCATCGGCGGCTTGGCGGGGATGGCAAGCGTCTACCACGTTTGCAGATTTATTGAGCAAAATCTCGCGACCCCCTCCGTCGACACTGGCGGAAAGCTCTTTCTTTACGCCGCGACCTTGCTTTTGATACTTTGCATGAGCGCCCTTGCTCTGCCGATGACGGGCATGGAGCATTCCGTTCACGTTCTCCTGGTGGTGATCGTGCTGACGGGACTGGCCGGTGTGTTGGAGGGGCGAGGCGTCTCGGCGGCCCTCGGCGTGGCGACGGTCCTGACGCCGCTCATCAGATTCGAGGGCGCCGCGCTATCGGGCGCCGTCATCATCGCCCTGTGGCTGTTGGGTCACCGGCGGGCCGCCGTGGTGATCGCCCTCGCCGTCCTGGTCGCGGTCAGCGCATATTTTGCCGGGATGGCCGCCCTGGGACTGCCGTTGCTGCCCAGCTCGGTGCTGGTCAAGTCCCCGGTCGCGGCGGCGGCGGTGGACTCCGGAGGCTCGCATGCCCTGCTGTTGCTGGCCGGCAATCTGTTCCACTCGGTCACCCGGTGGGAGGGGCTGGTCCTGGCGGCGATGTTGGCTGGATTGGTCATCGGCTGGCGCCGAAGCCCGCCGGAGGAACGCAGCGGCGCCAGGACGATGGCCGCGGTCGCGGGGGCGGCCATCGCCGCCCACATGATCGCCGGTCAATACAACTGGTTTCACCGCTACGAGGTCTATGCCAACACCATCGGGCTGGTGGCGCTGATCTACGTCTTCCGAACCCCGCTGAAGCGGATGATCGAGGAGCGTTCATGGCTTCCCCGTATCCTGACCCTCGGCGCCCTCGCCCTCGTCGCGGTCCCCTACGCCTACGCCACCGTCCGCACGCCGTTCGCCGCGCGGGGAATATACGACCAGCAATTTCAAATGCATCGCTTCGCCGCCGACGTCTACAACCGGCCCGTCGCGGTGAATGATCTCGGCCTGGTCAGCTACCGCAACGACAATTTCGTGCTGGACCTCTGGGGGCTCGGCTCGGAGCGGGTCAGGCGGCTGAAGCGGGCGAACGCCTTCGACGCGACCCAGATCGACCGGCTGGCGCGGGACTACCACGTCGGCGTGGCGATGGTGTTCGAGCCGTGGTTTCAGGGGGGACTGCCCAGGGATTGGCGCCGGGTCGCCGTCCTGCGCACCCGCGGCGCCTTCGCCGCCTGCGACCGGGTGACGTTCTTCGTAACCCCGACCGGCAACCTCGACCAGGTGAACGCCGCCCTGCTGAAGCTCAAACCCACCCTCCCCGCCCGCGACAGCCTGGACATCGGCCCGGATGCGTCCCCGGCGCGCTGCAAATGACCCCCCGATCTTAAGAGCGCCCAGATTGCGCCTGGCGAACCCGTTCGGGACCGCCGCCGCTGGCGTTCCTGACAGCCATGCACCATGCTGGGGCCTGCCGCGCCAACCCCAGGACCGCCAACACATGCCAAGCCCGCCACGCCTCAAGTCGAGGGCGCCGCGCATCCTATGCGCGCCGTGGCGGGCTGGTCTGATCGGCCTGGCGATGGTCCTCGCAGGGGCCTCGACCGTCGGCGCCCAGGCGCCGCCAAAATCCGCGTCGGGCGTCGCCGGCGACGGGGCGGAGCAGCGGGCCAGGCTAGGCGTCGGCCAGGTGCACACATTGGAAGGCTTCGCCGTCGCCCTTGGCGTCCGCCTCGGCGCCGAAGACGACGGACGTGTGTTCGCCGCCGCCAATGACGCCATCATCAAGGCGAAGCAGTCCGGCGGCCTGGCGGTCGAACTGCCGATGGGCGTCGTGGAGCGGACCTCCGTGGGCCTGCTGCTGGATAACAACGGCGGCTATTTCTGCCCCGCGCCGGGCCAGTGCACGGTTCGGGCCGTTCGCGGCGCCGCGGAAAACGCGGCCACCTGGCTGGTGAGCGTGAACGATCCCTTCGCCACCAACCTCGTGCTGTCCGGGATCAACTTCTATGGGGGATGGTCCTATGGCCGCGCGGGGTACGGCGCCGCGCCGGAGGCCGATCCGTGGCTGGACAAACAAGGCGGGGTAAACATCACCCACGCCTTTGCCGGCGTCGATGACAGGCGCTTCAACCGCAACAGCACTGTCGGAGCATCGCTGCCCGTCGATCACATAGAAAATCTGTTCATTTCGTCGTTCGGCGGCGAGTGCCTCTTGGTCGTTGGCGCCGGCCAAAACAACTACCATAATATTCGAGGCGGAAATTGCGGCG
>FTAI01000794.1_pt1 | contig 9905 bp, 10 predicted proteins | sample 1638941 | NCBI WGS metagenome assembly FTAI01 (sample SAMEA3914813, study PRJEB12502) | metagenome | biome: forest; material: soil | place: Canada | collected 2011-07-07 | depth 0.3 m | reverse complement strand
GGTCGCGCATGGTGATGGCGCCTGATCCCTCAAGATTGGGAGGGCGCGTCTCCAGGCGCACCACGTGCGGCTGCTGGAGCTGCAGTTCGGCGGCGTCCTCGCAGGTGATCACCCGCTCGGTGGGGTCGATGAAGGCGGTGAGGGTGTTGAGTAAGGTCGTCTTGCCCGAGCCGGTGCCGCCGGAGATGACGATGTTGCAGCGCGAGGCGCCGATGACGCCAAGGACGCGCGCACCCTCCGGGCTGATCGAGGCGTACTCGACCAGGTTCTTCATGGTCAGCTTGTCCTTCCGGAATTTCCGGATGGTCAGGGTGGGGCCGTCCAACGCCAGGGGCGCGGCGATGACATTGACGCGGCTGCCGTCCGGCAGGCGGGCGTCGCAGATGGGCGAGCTTTCGTCGACGCGGCGGCCGACCTGACTGACGATTCGCTGGCAGATGTTCATCAGCTGGGCGTTGTCGCGGAAGCGGACGTTGGTGAGCTGCACCTTGCCGCCGACTTCGATGAACACCCGGTTGGCGCCGTTGACCATGATGTCGGCGATATCGTCCCGGGCCAGGAGGGGCTCGAGCGGACCGTAGCCCAGCACGTCGTTGATGATGTCCTGGACCAGATGGTCCTGCTCGGACACCGACATGGTGACGTTCTTGATCGCCACCAGTTCGGCGACGATGTCGCGGATCTCCTCGGCCGCCGACTTGGCGTCCAGCTGCGCCAGCTGGGCCAGGTCGATGGTGTTCAGCAAGGCGTTGAAGATCGTGGTCTTGGTGGCGTGATAGTAATCGCTCTGCTCACGGATGATCTCCGTGGGAGCGGCGCCCTGGGCGGCGCTGAGCTGTTCAAACCCCGGTGTGGCCCTGGGCGCGGGCTTGGGCGCGGTTGCGGGCGACGGCGATGCGGAGGGGTCCATGCGCTGGGGACGCGTGGCGATGGACGCGCCGCCGGCGGGGGCCGGGGGCGGCGCCTGCCGCGACTGGGGTGTGTCTGGCCCGCGCTTACCGAACACTTGTGGCTACTTCCGCTTGAACAGGGATAAGAGGACGGAGGATTTCGCCGCCGGGTTCGAGGGCGCCTCGCGCTGGTTGAGCAGCAGGCGCGTCAGCTGGTCGATGGATTCGGCGGCCTTGGTCTTGCCGGCGACCTCCATGATCATCTGGCCGTTGTTGGCCGCCAGGCCGAAGGCCTTGGCGTCGAAGGGGATGGCCATGGCGGGCTGGATGCCCAGGGCGTCGCCGAAGTCCTTGATCGGAATCTCGGGCCGGCCGGGCAGGCCGACCTTGTTCAGGATCACCCGCGGCGGGGAGTCGTTGGGCCGCGCGGCCTTGACCAGGTCGATGATGTTCTTGGCGTTGCGCAGGGAGGCCAGGTCGGGCTCGGCGACGATGACGAGGTCGTCGGCGGTGAGCAGCATGCGCCGCTTCCAGACCGTCCAGGCGTGGGGCAGGTCCAGGACCACATAGGGCGCGGCGGCGCGGATCTTCTGGATGACCTCCTCGAAGATCTCCGCGTCGATGGCGTAGTCCTGGTCCAGGGTCGCCGGGGCGGCGAACAGGCTCAGATGGTCGGTGTGCTTGACCATCATCCGGTCCATGAGCACCGGGTCGAGACGATCGGGCTGGCTGAGCGCGTCGAGGATGCCCTGCAGGGGATCGTGATTGAAGTTGAGGCCCGCGGTGCCGAAGGCCAGGTCCAGGTCGACGATCACGGTGCCCGCATTCATCCGCTCGGAGATCTCGTGGGCGACGTTGTGCGACAGGGTCGAGGCGCCGGCGCCGCCCTTGGCGGAGCAGAAGGCGATCTGGCGGCCGATGAACGGGGCGGTGGGGTCGGCGTAGAGCGTGGTCACCGCCGCGATCACCTGCAGGGTGCGAAGCGGCGGCACCAGGTATTCGCTAACGCCGCGTCGGATCAGTTCGCGGTAGAGGGCGATGTCGTTGGCCTGGCCGATGACCACCACCTTGGTGCCCGGATCGCAGACCTCGGCCAGGCGGTCGAGCAGGCTGAGCATGCGCGGCGCCGGGTCGTTGCTCTCGACGATCACCAGGGCCGGGGTCGGCTGGTTCTGGTAGTATTCGGCGGCCGCCGTCAGGCCCCCCGTGCGCACCGTCGTCGAGGCGCGCTCCATGCGCCGGTCGCCAGCCGCGCCGCGGATCAGGTCGCCGGTCTCGGGGGATTCGCAGAAGGCGTGGATGGTGATGCGCGGCACCACCGGCTCGCCCAGGGCGTGCGTGGCGTGGGCGATGATCTCGTGCACCGGATTTTGGCCGACGTGCGGCGCGCTCTCCGGGATGGTCGATTCTTCTGGCGAGGCGCTGCGGTCGCGCGGCGGCGTCGGGGGCAGGTCGGCGAAGGGATCGCTCAGCGGCTCGGCGGGCGCAGCGGGAAGGCCCGCGAACGGGTCGGGATGGGGAGAGGCGCCCTCCGGAACGTCGAATTCGTCGTCGCGCCAGGCTTCGTCGGCGACGCCGAGGGACGAGGACGCACCGCTCAAGCCGACGAAGGGATCGGGGTGCGGGGCCCCGGCAGGACCATCCGCCGGCGTCTCGCGCCAGACGTCGTCGATGTTGCTCGGCGCGGCGAACTCGTCGTCCGCCTCGAACTCGAGGTCAAAAGGGTCGGATTCAGCGGGCTTGGGTTGCATGAATTGGGCCTTAGTGGACCGCCGTCGAGACGGCGCCGTTGGCTTGGTCGTCCTTGGTGGTCGAGGTCGGCTCGCCCTTGCGGTAGTGGTCGAGCACCGTCTGGCGGCGGGCCGCGTCGCTGGCATCCATCGTCCGAAGAGACAGCAGGTCGGAGGGATTGGCGATTTCGGCCGCGAGGTTGGCGGTCAGGGCGCAACCGAAATTGTTGTATTCGCGGTTGTCCTTGGTGGCCGTCAGGTTTTCCCAGTTCTGGCCGCACTGGGGCCCCTTGGCCACATAGGCCGCGTAGCCGATGACGACCGGCGCCTGGTGATCGCTGGCGGCGTCGTAGTCGACGATACTGACGTGGGCCGATGAAACACCGTGGGCGAGCAGGTAGTCGCGTGCGTCCACCGTGGTGCGATAGGCGGCCTGGGGGTCACCCCCGTGGGAGGGCGACTTCAGGACGATGTCGCCGCCCTGGACGCCGTTCCAGTGGTCGAGGAACACGTCGAGAGCCGCGGTCTGGTTCGGCGACAGGCCGTGGGCGTGAGGCGCCAGGCGCAGCACCTCGGGGTGCTCGCGCACTTCGATGGCGAAGCGTTCGGTGGGCGTCACCGGCGGCGGCGTGGCCGTATCGGCGGCGACCTGGTCGGTGGCGCAGGCGCCGAGGGTGAGCGCGGCCAGGAGGATGAGCGAGCGTCTGATCACCTTTGAGGTCCTTGTCATTCGACCACGTAGCCGTACGGCCCCTGGTAGGTGTGGCCGGCCGTGGCCTCGGGCGGGCGTTTGGAGGCCTTGTTGATCCGGCCGAGCAGGACGGTGTCCACGTCGTTGGCGATCTGAAGGCCGTCGGCCGGGGTCTGCAGATCCGCGGGGCTGGCGGGATTGACCAGGTAGGGGGTCACGATGACCACCAGCTCGGTCTGGCCGGCCTGGTAGTCGCGCGAGCGGAACAGGGCGCCCAGCACCGGCAGGTTCATCATGCCCGGCACCGAGTCGAGGTCCTGCTTCATCTTGTCCTGCAGCAGGCCCGCGATCATCATCGACCCGCCCGAGGGCAGTTCGACGGTGGTCTCGGCGCGGCGCACGGACAGGGAAGGCACCACCAGGACAGGCCCGCCCGAGCCGCTGGCGAGCGAGAAGGCGCCGTCCTGCGAGAGTTCGGACACCTCGGTGGAGATCTTCAGGGAGATCCGGCCGCCCGACAGCACCACGGGGGTGAAGCCGAGACCGACGCCGAAGGGCTTGAACTCGACGGTCACCTTGCCGGTCGTGTCCTGGCCTGTGGGCACGGGAAACTCGCCGCCGGCCAGGAACTTGGCGGATTCGCCGGAGATGGCCGTGAGGTTCGGCTCGGCGAGGGTCCGCACCAGGCCCACCCGCTCGAACGCCTGGACCGTGGCGTTGGCCTGGTTGAGCTGGTTGCTGCCCGAGGTGGTCTGGGTGGTGGCCGTCTGCCAGTTGGAAAAGCCGCTGCCCGGACCGTGAACCACCTGAGAGCAGGTGCCGGTCACGCCGGGCATGCAGGGCACGTTCAGCTCCGGCTGCTTGGTGGTGTCGAGGTTGTAGCCGCCGGTGACGCCGCCCAGCAGGGCGCCGTTCACGCCGTAGGTGGGCGCGTGGTTCAGGAGGAATTGGGCGATCCCGGCCTGGCCGTAGAGGGTGGAAAGATTGAAGCCCAGCTGCTTGATCACCTGACGCTGCATCTCGACGATGCGCACCTTGAGCATCACCTGGTCCTTGCCGGCGATGGTGAGCATGTTGATCACCTTCTCGGGCTTTTCGACCGAGGCGCGGGCCAGCTGGACCGCCTTGTCGGCGTCCCCGGCGTTGGCGACGACGCCGCTGAGCACCAGGCTGCCGTTCATGCCGTCCACGCGCACGCGGGCGCCGGGAACGACGCGGTTGATCATCTCGCTGACCGCCGAGCCGTCGATGTCCACGCGGATGTCGAGGGAGAGGATGCGCCGGCCCGCGGCGTCGAAGAAGATGGCGTCCGTGGTGCCTTCCCCGACGCCCAGCACCGAGATGCGGCGGGGCGTGCGCAGCAGGACGTCGGCCACGCCCGGCCGGGTCACCAGCACATCGCGGGCGTCGACCGGCAGGTCGACGAGGGCCGACTTCCCGGCCGGGATGGCCAGGGACTGTGACGAGGCGCCGCCCGTCAGATCCACCCGGACGGTGGCGGGGGAATAGGCGCTGGTGGCGGCGCTGGTGGTCACCGGCTGCGCCGACCACGCCGACGGCGCGGCGGCGCCGAACAGCGCGGCGACCAGGAGGGCCGCGGACTTGGCGAGCATTCTCATCGCGACACCGTCACCTGGTTCATCTGGCCGCCCCGGATGAGGCGGACGCCGGAGCCGGCGGTGGCCAAGTCCTCGTGTTGAGGCCGGCCGGCCATGTCTGCGTATGAGCGCAGGGCCAGCATGATGTTGCCGCGCGCCTTGGCTTCGGTGATCAGGGGGGCCGCATCGGCCGGCACCTCCAGGGTGATCGTCGCCGCAACCGTGGAACGGCCATTCTTGGGCGGATCGGTGCTCTGATCGACGGCCAGGACACGGGCGTTGGAGACGACGATCTGGTTGACGTAGCCGGAGCCCCCGTTCTTGTGGGCCTGGTCGGCGTAGGACTGCATGACATCCACCCGGTCACCGGGCTGGATGAAGCCGCCGGCGGCCGATTCGGCGCTGACGGGAACCGCCATCGCCCGCATGCCTGGCGTCAGCACCACTGACATATAGCCGCCGTCGCCGGCTCGGACCAACTTGCCGCCGACGATGGGCTCACCCTTGGCGATCTCGGAGCGGACTACCGCGCCGACAAGGGCCTGCATGGCCGGTCCGCCGCCGGAGATGACATCCTTGGTCACCGTCTCGGCTTCGCGCGCCGCGCCGGCCGCTCCCGTGGGCTTGGGCGGCGCCTTGACGCCGTCGGTGATGTAGGCGGCGTTGACGGTGTCGGTGGGCCAGGGCTGCCAGGTCATGTCCTGGTTGGACAGGCGCACGCCCACCGCCAGATCGCGCTGGGCGACCAGCACGCGGGTGGTGAAGTGAGGCTGCTCGGCCGCCATTGGCGCCGGGGGCGCCTTGGGCTTGGCGCTGACGTTGCGCAACAGCAGCGCCACCATGACGGCGGCGATGGCGGCGACGACCAGGATCGCTATTCGGACAGGGTTCATCGGTTTCGCGCGGCTCCCGCACGGCGGATTGCTGAATGGGCGTCGCCAAGATTCCGGCGCCGCCCGATAACGATTCGATTCGCAACCCTTCTGGCGCCAGGCGAGAGTGCGTGGCCCATGGTTAACGTGGGCCTAAACGCACTCTCGGCAATCAGAGGCCGCCGCCGGGGCCCATGAAGATCCCCGCCGGAAAGGCCGCCAGGGCGCCGACCGCGATCGCCACGCCATAAGGCGTAGACCCGCCCGGCGTCGCCAGGCGGTCGACCCAGGAGGGTCCAATGGCGGCAAAGGGCCGCAACCACGTCGAGCGCGCCGCCAGCAAGGCCAGCGCCAAGGCGCCGCCGGCCAGGCCGGTGAAGAGCACGAAGGGCGCGAGGCCCTGGACGCCCAGCCACAGGGACGCGGCGGCCATCAGCTTGGCGTCGCCGCCCCCGATCCAGCGCAGGGCGAACATGACGACGCCGGCGATCAGCATCGCCAAGCCCACCAGCACCGACCAGCCCATGGTGGCCATGGGCACGCCAGCGACGATCGCGGCGGGGACGAAGGCGACGGCCAGGGCCGCGGAGATCCAGTTGGGAATGGTGAAGGTGGTCAGATCGCGCACGGCGGCGACAACGACCAGCACGGCGAAGATCGCGATCAACAGAGGACGGGCGAGTTCGAGCGCCATGGCGTTTTCCGGACCGGTGGAGTGGTCGCCCCAGATTGGGCCCAACCCGGTGAATCAATGGTTTCGACGCGGCGGCGACGACCGAAGGCGCCGGCGATGTGTCGCCCAAGGAAAAGGCCGCGGCGACAGCCGCGGCCTTTCGATTTCAAGACCTCCGTGGAGGTCGCCCACTAGCGCGTGCCGATTGCCGTGCCGGCCGCTTGGAATTTCCCATCCAATTGCGTGCCGACCGTGGTGACGGCGGCAATGATCACGACGGCGATCAAGGCGACAATCAGGCCGTATTCAATGGCCGTGGCGCCAGATTCGTCCCGCAGGAATCTCTTGATAACGTTAGACATGAACCATTCTCCAGAATGACGGACAACAGGCGCAGGCTAACGAAGTACCCCCGCCCCAGTACTTTCGTATGCTGGTGCGGTGCGAATTAATCTCGGGTAAAACCTTGTGGTAAAAACAGCTTAAGCTTGAACCAGACAAAAGGGCCGCAGCTTGCGCCGCGGCCCCCTTCGTCTCTTGGTCTTTGGAACGCTTAGCGCGTGCCGATCGCGGTGCCGGCGGCAGTGAACTTCGCGTTCAGCTGCGTGCCCACCGTGGTGACGGCGGTGATGATCACGACCGCGATCAGAGCGACGATCAGGCCATATTCGATGGCCGTGGCGCCGGATTCATCCTTCATGAAACGCGTGACGAACTTGGACATTGCTTGATCTCCTTGATTTGCAAGCAGGCTAATGAGGGATCAAGCCTGTCTTTGCCTGCTCGCCCCCGAACACGAGCACACTTTCCCTCATGGCGCTTAATGGCCAGTAAACATGGAAGTATTGAGCGACTTTTTTCTATGGTTTACTTGAATTTACTATTAGGATTGATTAACCATGCGCCTTTATAGGCCCGGCAGACGTTGAAGAGCTTGAATCGATGGGCGCGCGCGCGCACGAGGGGGCGTTCAAGCTTTGTTGACCATTCCGGCCCAGCCTCGGAGGCCTCAATCGGTTTTCGGATTCGCCGCCATGCGCCGCCTCGCCATCCTCATGACTATCGCCGCGTTGGCCCCTTCGGCGGCGCTGGCCCAGTCCATCGCGGTCAACATCGACCAGGCCCAGCGCGTCACGACCTCCCATGCGGTGAAGGATGTGATTGTGGGAAATCCGATGGTGGCGGACGCCATCATCCTCGATCAGCACCATCTGCTGGTGACCGGGCGCAGCTATGGCGTGACCAATCTGATGGTCACCGACGCCGGCGGGCGGACAATCATGAACCGGCAGCTGGTGGTGACGGCGCCCGACTACAATCGCGTTTCGGTCTATCGAGGGCCGGACGTCTACAACTACGCCTGCAGCGCCAAATGCGAGCGCACGCCGATGCCAGGCGAAAGAACGCAAGGCGTCTATGACGCGTGGGCGCCGCCGTACAGCGAATATGCCGGGCGGGCCAAGAACGGCGAACAGAATTCCGGACAAAATTCAGCGCCTTAAACATCCCATTAGGCACACTGCGCTACACTCCGCCCGGGCTGGACTAGGCTTAAGGGGCGCCGGGGGCGTGATCACCGAAATGAGATCCAGGTACGTCAAGGCTTGGCGGCGCTTCGCCCGCGCCGAGCGCGGCGCAACCGCGGTTGAGTTCGCGCTGATCGCCATGCCGTTCTTCGCACTGCTGTTCGGCACGCTGCAAATGGGCCTGCTGTTCATGAACTCGACGACCATCGAGTCGGCCGCCATGACCGCGGCGCGCCAGGTGCGCACGGGGCAACTTCAGACCACCGGGAACAACACCTCGCAGGGCTTCAAGGACCTCATCTGCGGCGATGCGAATGTCAAGATCTGGCTCACCCAGGCCGACTGCGAGCAGAATCTGAGCATCGATGTCCGCACCTTCGGCAACTTCGCTTCGATCACCTCGACGCTGCCGGTGAAGAACGGCGCCATCGACCCGGCCCAGCTCCAGTTCAATTCCGGAACCAACTGCAGCATCGTGATGGTGCGGGCGTTCTATCCCTACACCTTGTTCGCGCCGACGTTCACGCCGGGCCTGCCTGATCTCGGCTCCAATCAGAAGCTCATCACCGTCGCCACGGCCTTCCGGAATGAGAATTGGGGAACCACCCCATGCTGAAGCGGTTCCTGCGCGACACGGCCGGTGTGGCGGCGATCGAGTTCGCCTTCATCGGCCCGGTCCTGATCACCATGTATTTCGGCGTGGTCGAGCTTACCCAGGCGATGCTGGCGCAACGACGGGCGGCGCACGTCGCCTCGACCCTAGGTGACCTTGTGGCGCAGGGCACTTCGATCCAGGCGGCGAACTTCACCGACCTGTGGACCGTGGGCCGCACGATCGTCGCGCCCTTCCCCACCACGTCGCTGAAGATGCAGATCAACGGCATCGTCGCCGACGCCAACGGCAACACGACGGTGGCCTGGAGCGAAGCCAGCGGCATGGCGCCCCTGGCCAAGAACGCGACGGTGTCCGTGCCGTTGTCTGTGATCTCGGCCAACAAGGGCGTCATCCAGGCGGTGGTGCAATACACCTACACCTCGCCGGTAAGCTACATCCTCAGGACCCCGGTGCCGCTCAACACCACCTACTACCTGCGTCCCCGGCTTTCCGACACGGTGACCTGCTCGGACTGCTAGCGACGCAACGCCTAGGTCGAGGCGGCGACCCAGCCGCCGAGCGTCGCGGCCATGGGATGGTCGGGCAGGACCCTGTCGCCAAAACGCGAGACGGCGCGAACCCCGATCAGGCTGTTGCTGAGGATGATGGCCTGCGCCTCGGCCAGGGCGTCCAGCCCGGCGGCGACCTCTTCGACCACCAGCCCTTGCGAGCGGGCCCCCGCGATCAACTGCCGCCGCATGATGCCGTCAAGGACTCCGCAGGACAGGGCCGGCGTGAACAGCCGCTCGCCGGTTGTCCAGAACAGGTTGGCCGAGGAGGCGCAGGCCACCTCGCCCCTGGCGTTGAGCATCAGGGCTTCGTCGGCGTGCGCGGCCGTGGCCTCCCGGCGGGCCAGGATATTGTCGAGATAGGCCAGGGTCTTCAGCCGGGACGCCGGGGACCCTTCGTTGCGGCGCACGCTCGACACCACCAGCCGCGCCGGCCCCCTGGGCTTTGGCGCGGGGGCTGCTGAGGCGAACAGCCGCGGCGCCAGGCTCGCCGGCCGGTCCAGTCCACGTCCCCCCGATCCGGCGGTCAGGGTAAGGCGAACGGCGGCGCGGGCGTGTTCGAGGTCCGCCTGGGCCAGCGCCTGGCGGCAGAGCCGGCGGGCCAGGTCGCTGTCGGGCGACGGCAGGCCCAGGACCTTGGCGCCCGCGGTCATCCGCCGAAGGTGCGCCTCGAAGGCGACCAGTTCGCCCGAGCGCGCCAGCAGAGTCTCGAACAGGCCGTCGCCGAGCGTCAGGCCGCGATCATCGAAAGGAACGCCCTC
>FTAI01001536.1_pt1 | contig 9933 bp, 10 predicted proteins | sample 1638941 | NCBI WGS metagenome assembly FTAI01 (sample SAMEA3914813, study PRJEB12502) | metagenome | biome: forest; material: soil | place: Canada | collected 2011-07-07 | depth 0.3 m | reverse complement strand
GTGCTGTTCATGATCACCTTCGCGGTGCTGGCGCTGGCGCGCCTGATGCTGCGCAGCCAGCCGGGAGTCTGAAGATGGCCATCTCCCAGGTCCGCGTCGCCAGCCGGCGGATATCGAACACCATCTTCGTCGGCTTCTGCTTCGCCGTGACCGGCTTGGCCCTGGCCGCGCTGACCGCGATCCTGTGGTCTCTGGTGATCCAAGGCGTCAGCGGCCTCGACCTGGATGTCTTCACCAGGGTGACCCCGCCGCCGGGATCGCGCGGGGGGCTGATCAACGCCATCGTCGGGTCGCTGATGCTCTGCGTCCTGGCCATGGCCCTTGCGCTGACCATCGGCATCATGGCGGGCACCTGGCTGGCGGAGTACGCCGGCGACAGCCGCTACGGCTCGGTCATCCGCTTTCTGAACGACGTGCTGCTCTCGGCGCCGTCGGTCCTGGTCGGCCTGTTCGTCTGGTACATCCTGGTGCAGCCGTTCCACGGCTTCTCCGGCTTCGCCGGCTCGGTTGCCCTGGCCATCCTAGCGGCGCCGGTGATCACGCGCACCACCGAGGACGTGCTCAAGCTGCAGCCCATCTCCCTTCGGGAATCCGGCATCGCTCTGGGCGCCCCCTTCTGGCACGTGGTGCGGCAGATCCTCTGGCGGTCGGCCGGCAGCGGCATCCTGACCGGCGGCCTGCTGGCCTTCGCCCGTATCAGCGGCGAGACCGCGCCCCTGATGTTCACCGCGCTCGGCAACCAGTTCTTCAGCCTCGACATGACCAAGCCAATGGCCAATCTTCCGCTGGTCATCTACCAGTTCGCCCTGTCCGCATACGACGACCTGCGCCGCCTCGCCTGGGTGGGCGCGCTCATCATCACCGTCTCGGTGCTGGCCGTCACCATCATAGCCCGCGCCGTCTCAGGGGAGCCACGACGCTCATGAACAGTCTCGCGCCGGACGCCTTCGACGTATCAGTCATGCCGATCACGGATCGCAAGATCGAGCTCGATATCCAGAATCTCGACTTCTACTACGGCAAGACCCACGCCCTGAAAGGCGTCTCCATGCAGGTGGCCGACAAGGCCGTCACCGCCCTGATCGGTCCTTCGGGGTGCGGCAAGTCCACCCTGCTGCGGGTGATGAACCGCATGTACAACCTCTATCCGGGGCAGCGGGCCACCGGGAAGATCACCATGCAGGACCTGGGCGGGATCGACATCCTCAGCCCCAAGGTGAACCTGCCAATGCTGCGCTCGAAGATCGGCATGGTGTTCCAGAAGCCGACCCCGTTCCCGATGTCGATCTACGACAACGTCGCCTTCGGCGTGCGGCTCTACGAGACCCTGAACAAGGCCGACATGGACGCCCGCGTCGAGGAATCCCTGCGCAAGGCGGCGCTCTGGGAGGAGGTGAAGGACAAGCTGCACGCCTCGGGCCTGGGCCTGTCCGGCGGTCAGCAACAACGCCTGTGCGTGGCCAGAGGCATTGCGGTCAAGCCGGAGATCCTGCTGCTGGACGAGCCGACCTCGGCCCTGGACCCGATCTCCAGCGCCAAGCTGGAGGAGACGGTCACCCAGCTGAAGGTCGACTACACCATCGTCATCGTCACCCATAACCTGGGCCAGGCGGCCCGCGTGTCGAACTACACCGGGTTCATGTACCTGGGCGAGCTGGTCGAATTCGGCGAGACCGCCACGATGTTCACCAAGCCGGTGACCAAGCGGGCCTCAGACTACATCACCGGCCGCTTCGGATGACCCTCACCGGCGCGACGACCTGCCTGTCACAAATCCTCCCTAGCCTGGCTCGCACGGGTTGGGGCGAGTCGGACGCTTGAACGCCATGGAACACACCGTCAGGGCCTACGACGAAGAACTGGACGCCATCACGGCGGAGCTGTCGCGCATGGGCGGCCTGGCCGAAGCGGAGGTGACCGACGCCATTCGCGCCATCTCCCGGCGGGACGTATCCCTCGCCCAGGCCGTCATCGCCCGCGACGCGCGGCTGGACGAGCTGGAGATGGACATTGAGCGCAAGGCCATCCGCCTGATCGCCATCCGCCAGCCTGTGGCCGACGATTTGCGCCGCACCGTAGCGGCGATGAAGATCAGCATGAACCTCGAGCGCTGCGGCGACCTGGCCAAGAACATCGCCAAGCGCGCCCTGGTGATCGCCGAGTCGGATCCGCTGACGCCCCTGACCCGGTCCATCGAGCGCATGGGCGAGCTGGTGGCCGGCCGCCTCAAGGATGTGCTGGATGCCTTCGCCGCCCGCGACCCCGACCGCGCCGTTTCGGTGCGCGAGCGCGACAAGGAGGTGGACGAGCACTACGACGCCATCTTCCGTGAGCTGCTGACCTACATGATGGGTGATCCCAGAACGATCACCTCGTGCGCCCATCTGCTCTTCGTCGCCAAGAACCTTGAGCGAATCGGCGACCACGCCACCAATATCGCCGAGATCCTCTACTACGAGATCACCGGCATTGAACTGACCGACCAGCGCCCCAAATGGGACGCCGTCGAACAAGCGGACCGCTAAGGACTTAAACGAGTGACCCCTTATATTCTGGTGGTGGAAGACGAAGACGCCCTCGCCACGCTGTTGCAGTACAACCTCGACAAGGAAGGTTACCGCGTCGAGGTCTGCGGCGATGGCGAAGAGGCCCTGATCCGCATCGACGAGAAGCAGCCGGATCTGGTGGTGCTGGACTGGATGCTGCCCACTGTCTCTGGCATCGAGGTCTGCCGTCGCCTGCGCCAGCGGCCGGACACCCGCAACCTGCCGATCATCATGCTGACCGCCCGCGGCGAGGAGACCGACCGCATCCGTGGCCTGGACACGGGCGCGGACGACTACGTGGTCAAGCCCTTCTCGATGACGGAGTTCTGCGCCCGCATCCGCGCCGTCCTGCGCCGGATCCGGCCGGGGCTGGCCGAGGACCGGGTGCGCTGCGGCGACATCCTGATCGACCGCGTCGCCCACCGCGTGCGGCGGGGCGGCAAGGAAGTTCACCTGGGCCCCACCGAGTTCCGCCTGCTCGACTACTTCATGCAGCACCCCGGCCGCGTTTTCTCGCGCGAGCAGCTCTTGAACGCTGTCTGGGGCTCGGACGTCTATGTGGAGACCCGGACGGTCGACGTGCACATCGGCCGCCTGCGCCGGGCCCTGACCAAGGTCGAGGAAAACGATCCGATCCGCACGGTGCGATCCGCGGGCTACTCCCTGGACCTGTAGGGCGGCAGGGGTTGGCGCGGTGGCTTCGCGCCCCCCTCCGTCTCGCCGCCTCGCGCCGAGCCACCTCCCCCGTTTCGCTGCGCTACGCGGGTGAGGAGAGCGATTCTGGCCCTCCTCCTCACATGCGAGCCCACCCGCAGGGCGACGCGGGCGAGGTGGCGGCCCGCGTCAGCGGGCGGCGCAAGGCCGCCGCACCGCCTATCCAACCAAAGCCGACTTTGCTCTAGCGGACGTGTTCCAGCCAGAGGAGGCGCAGGATCTTGGGCGCCTCGTTGTTCTGGCTCTTGAGGTCGAAGTGGCGGGTGAACATCAGGCCCACGCGATTGTCGCGCCGCCACGCCATGTGCGCCTTGAAGGCCAGCCCATGGCTCATGTTGATCAGGTATAGCGGATCGGCCAGCAGGGTCTCAGCCGCAATCCGGATTCTCGCACCCGCGACAGAAAGGTCCTGGATCGCGCAGTCCACCGTCAGTTCGTTGACCGAATGCACCAGCTTGCCGGACAGCAGGACGCGCCGACGCTGTTCGCGACGCTTGCCCCCCGTGTTTTCCGTCGGGGGTTCAGAACTGGCCGGCGCGTCGGACACTAAACTCGCCTAAGGGTCTCTGCCTTGGCTATCTCACGGCAAAGTTAAGACGGCGTATGGTTCGCACAACCAAAAGACGATCTCAACGGCAGGTCGATGAAACCACTAGCTGTTCTCCAGGCCGTGAACGGCGCCGTCAGAAGAGCCCGGCCGCCAGATTGATCATCAGGGCCAGGATGGCGGTGTTGAACGCGAAGGCGATCAAGGTGTGCACTGTCGCGACCCGACGCATGGCCTTGGAGACGATGGTGATGTCGGCCGTCTGGGCCGTGGCGCCGATGATGATCGCAAAGTGCAGGAAGTCCCAATAGTCCGGCGGCTCGTCACCCGGGAACTCCAGGCCCTCACGGTTCTCGCCGTGGCACTCTTCGTGGGCCATGTAGTAGTCGTGGGCGTAGTGGAGGGCGAAGACCGTCTGCACGAACGCCCAGGACAGGGCGATCGTCCCGGCGCCCAGGGCCACTTGCAGCCCTTCCTGCCCGGCCTTCTGGCCCTTGGCCGTGGCCAGTTCGGCGGCGATGGCCGCGACGCTGGCTACGGCGGCCACCAGGGTCAGGATCAGAATGAAGTGCTTGCCCTCGTCGTGCTCCAGCGCCCGCTTCTTCATGCGTTCATGGTCGGCCTCGACCATTGAGCTCAGCGCCAGCGCCAGAAACGCCAGCACGCCGACGTCCCAGGCGATCAGGCCGCGGGTGATGTCGCGCACGATCCAGGGACCGCAGATCACATAGACCACCAGTCCCACGAGCAGGCCGGCCATCAGGCGCGGCCGGGCTGCGAAGGGCTGCAGCGCGCGCGGCAAGCGCAGCGAACCTGTTTCCTCTGCCAATGCGGCCTCCCGGTTACCAGAGCGCTGCAGCATAGGCCCTGAATCGACGGACCGCGCAACGCGGGGCTGCGCGGTCCGGGGCTTCCTATGACGGCGTCCGCGTTCTTGGGGGGCGCCGGCTAGATGGAAGGCGGCTTAGCCGATGCGGTGGCTGAGGCGGTTTTCCTGGTGATTCAGGCGCATTTGCTCGCCGCGGGTCAGATGGCCGTGGTGACGCATGGACATGCGACGCTCTTCCATCCGGATGCGGTAGTCGGCCCGGTGCAGGCGATGGGCCTGGCGGGCGTTCAGTTCGCCGTCGCGGCGCGCTTCGCCGATGCGATGGTTTTCATTGGCCAGCCGATGGTTCACTTCAGCGCGGGCGGGATGATGGTCCTGCCAGGCGGTTGCGGCCGAGGCGGTGGAGGCAGCGCCGGCGGCCATCGTCAGGCCCATGGCGGCAATCAGAATGTTGCGGAATGTCATGGTCTTTCTGGTCCTGTCCTTAGATCCCGAGGTCACCGATTTGGCCGGGGACGATATCGGTGTAGTCCCGCTTGGGTGAACCGGGACGGGATGGCGCATTCAGCGACCGTTCATGACCCGACCGCGCTTTGGGCGGGCTCGACTGACCCCACGGCATATGGGGTTGTGACTTGACTTCCCCTGCGCCTGCGCTGCAACCGGGCGCGAATTTCGAAGGAGGCTCAAGGCCTTGGACGATACCGTCATCCCCCTCGCCGCCGACTTCCCGGCCGCCCTGCGCGAGGACTGGCTGCAGCTGGTGGATAAGACCCTCAAAGGGGCCGGCGCCGACACCCTGGTCAGCCACACCGCCGACGGTCTCGATCTGGACCCGCTCTATTGCGCTGATGGGGGCGCCGGCGCGAAGACGCCGCGTCCGGCGGGAACTGGCTGGGAGGTCCGCGTCGCGGTGCGCCACCCCGATCCGGCCAAGGCCAACGCCGAAGCGCTGGAGGGCCTGGCGGGCGGCGGGCAGTCGCTGCTGGTGAGCCTCGACCCGGCCGGCCGCGATGGCGTAGCCGTCGGCTCGGCCGAGGACCTGGCGCGCACGCTGGACGGCGTGATGATCGACGTGGCGCCCATCGCCCTCGACGCCGGCTTTCTGGGCGCCAAGGCGGCCGACTGGCTGGGCGACCTGGCCAAGGCCTCGCCGGCCGCGCCGCTGCAGTTGCACCTGGACCCCTTGAGCGCCTTCGCCCGCGCCGGCGTCAGCCCCGGACCGGTCGAGAGCCACCTGATCGGCGCCGCCACTGTGGCGGTCCGCCTGGCCGCGCCCTATCCAAGAGCCGGCCTCTTCCTGGCGTCGGGCCGGGCGGTGCATGAGGCCGGCGCCACGGAGGCCCAGGAGATCGCCTTCGCCGCCGCCGCCGCCGTGGCCTACGCCAAGGCCCTCGTCCGCGCCGGCATGAGCCTCCCGGAGGCCCTGCCCCGCATCACCCTGGGCCTGGCCGTGGACGGCGAATACTTCACCAGCATCGCCAAGCTGCGCGCCGCCCGACTGGTCTGGGCCCAGATCACGGCGGCCTGCGGCGCCCCCTGCCCCGCTCGCATCGAGGCGCGAAGCTCCGGCCGCATGCTGGCCAACACCGACGCCTGGACCAACCTCATCCGCCTCACCGCCGCCGCCTTCGCCGCCGCGGTCGGCGGGACCGACGCCCTGGTTCTGGGGACGTTCACCGACGCCCTTGGCCTGCCCACCGCCTTCGCCCGTCGCCAGGCGCGCAACACCCAGCTGATCCTGGCGGAAGAAGCCGGCCTGGGCCGCGTCAACGATCCGGCCGCCGGAACCTGGTATCTCGAAAGCCTGGCGCACGACCTCGCCGCGGCTGCCTGGACGCGCTTCCAGGCCATCGAGGCGGTCGGGGGGATCATCAAGGCGCTGGAGTCCGGCCAGATCGCCGACGAGGTCGCCGCCGCCCGCGAAGGCTTGAGGTCCCGTATCGCCGCCGGCGAGCAGAAGATCCTGGGCGTCACCCAGTTCCGCAATCCGGACGAGGCGCCGGTGGAAGTCGAGACCGCTCCCGCAGAGCCGGCGTCCCGCGCGTCTCCGGATCCCAGGCTGCCCGGCCCCGACAGCCACTGTCCGCCCCTGACGCCCATCCGGTTCGAGGAGCTGGCCTGATGAGCGCCTTCCCCAACTTCGCCGACCTCCCCTTCGATCCCGCCGCCGGCGGGCCTTCATCACTCCCGCCCGCCGGCGAGCCCTGGGAGACGCCCGAAGGCATTCTGGTGCGCTCCGCCTATGGCGCCGCCGACGCCGCCAAGCTCGACTTCCTGGACGGCTATCCAGGCCTGGCGCCGTTCCTGCGCGGCCCCTACCCGACCATGTACGTCACCAACCCATGGACCATCCGCCAGTACGCCGGGTTTTCCACCGCCGAAGACTCCAATGCCTTCTATCGTCGCAACCTGGCGTCCGGTCAGATGGGCCTGTCGGTGGCCTTCGACCTGGCCACTCACCGGGGCTACGACAGCGACCATCCGCGGGTGAAGGGCGACGTGGGCATGGCGGGGGTCGCCATCGATTCCATCCTGGACATGCGCACCCTCTTCAGTGGCATCCCGCTGGATAAGATGAGCGTGTCGATGACCATGAACGGCGCGGTGCTGCCGATCCTGGCGCTCTACATCGTCGCGGCCGAGGAACAGGGCGTGCCGCACGCGGCCCTGTCGGGGACCATCCAGAACGACATCCTCAAGGAGTTCATGGTCCGAAACACCTACATCTATCCCCCCGATCCCTCGATGCGGATCATCGCGGACATCTTCGCTTATACGGCCAAGGAGATGCCGAAGTTCAACTCGATCTCGATCAGCGGCTACCATCTGCAGGAGGCCGGCGCCTCGCTGGACCTGGAACTGGCCTACACCTTGGCTGACGGGGTCGAATATGTCCGGGCCGGGATCGCCGCGGGCATGAGCGTCGACACCTTCGCCCCGCGCCTTTCGTTCTTCTGGTGCTCGGGCATGAGCTACTTCATGGAGGTGGCCAAACAGCGCGCCGCCCGCCTGCTGTGGGCGCGGCTGATGCGGCAGAACTTCGATCCGAATGACGCCCGCTCGTTGTCCCTGCGCGCCCATACCCAGACCAGCGGCTGGTCGCTGGCGGCTCAGGACGTGTTCAACAACGTCGCGCGCACCACCATCGAGGCGATGGCCGCCACCAACGGCCAGACCCAGAGCCTGCACACCAACTCCCTGGACGAGGCCCTGGCCCTGCCCACCGACTTCTCCGCCCGCATCAGCCGCAACACCCAGCTGTTCCTGCAGCTGGAGAGCGGCCTGACCCGCGTGATCGATCCCTGGGGCGGCAGCCACTACGTCGAGCGGCTGACCCACGACCTGGCCAAGCGGGCGCTGGAGCACATCGAGGAGGTCGAGCGCCTGGGCGGCATGGCCAAGGCCATCAACGCCGGCGTGCCCAAGATGCGCATCGAGGAGGCCGCCGCCCGCACACAGGGCCGCATCGACAGCGGCCGCCAGACCGTCGTGGGCGTCAACAAGTACATCCCGCAGACCGAGGAAGAGATCCCGATCCACAAGGTCGACAACTCCGCGGTGCTGGTCAGCCAGATCGAAAAGCTGCGCCGCTTGCGGGCCGAGCGGACCGAGGCGGACGTGAAGAGCGCCCTCAGCGCGCTGGAGAACGGCGCGCGCGCCGGCGGCAACCTGCTGGAGCTGTCGGTCAACGCCGCCCGCGCCAAAGCGACGGTGGGCGAGATCAGCCTGGCGCTGGAGAACGTGTTCGGTCGTCATCAGGCCAAGACCCAGGTGGTGCGCGGCGTCTATGCCGCGGAGGTCGGGCCGGCGCCCAAGGTCTCCCGCGCCCGCGCCATGATCGCGGCGTTCAAGGAGTCCGACGGCCGCCCGCCCACCATCCTGGTGGCCAAGATGGGCCAGGACGGCCACGACCGCGGCCAGAAGGTGATCGCCACCGGGTTCGACGACCTGGGTTTCGCGGTGGATGTGGGTCCCCTCTTCGCCACACCGGCGGAGACGGCGAAGGAGGCGGTGGCCCAGGGCGTGCACGTGGTCGGCGCCAGCTCGCTGGCCGCCGGGCACCTGAGCCTCATTCCCGAGCTCAAGGCCGAGCTGGACAGGCTGGGGCGCGGCGACATCATGATCGTCGTGGGCGGGGTGATCCCGCCGGCCGACTTCCAGGCCCTGCGCGAGGCCGGGGCCCGCCTGATCTTTCCCCCCGGCACGGTCATCGCCGACGCGGCCAGCGCCATCCTGGAGGAGCTGAACAAGGACCTCGGCTACGCCCAGACCGAGGCGGCCGCGTGAGCGCGCACTTCACCTATGTGCGGCTTGGCCTGGAATGGGGCCGAACCGGCCAACAGGCATTGGATGTCCGCCTGAAGGCGCTGGGTCGCGTCTTCGCCGATGCGGGCTGCCACATCGTGGGGCGGTTCGCGCCGCAGCTTGGCTGGGCGGCGGACGAGGCGACGGTCCTGATAGAAGGGTCCGGGGACGTCGCCGACCAGGCCGCGGCGATCGACGAACTGACTCTCCAGACGCCCGTTCTGCGATCCTCGACAGTCGGGCTTTTTCCCACGGCCCGTCCGGCCGGGCCTTTGGCCCTGAAGGCTGGAGGCGTCTATGTGCACCGCTGGTTCACGGTGGACACCCCGACCCTGGACGAGTTCGTGAGCCTTTCGGCCGAGGCCTGGCCCGATTTCGAAGACCGGTTCGACGCCCAGATCTTTGGCTTGTTCAGGGCCGGCCAGAGCGAGTCCGACACCGCCGCCGGCCACACCCGCCTGCTGTTGCTGACCCGGTATTCCGGTCACGGCGTATGGGAGGCCTCACGCGATCCCACCACCGCGGCGATGCAGATCTTCGCGCGGCGCCAGCTTCTCACCCGCCATACGATCGCGGCGAGCTCGCTGCTGGTTGGGGCGTAGAGCGCGCAGTCGCGGACGGCGCCTGGGGGGCGAAGGCGCCGTCCGCTGCGCCGGTTCCGCCGGCGGGGCCCGCCGGCCGGAACGACGTCTCCCAAAACCGGCTAGGCGGCTTCGGCGAGGTCTGCGATCTGGCCGCGCTTCCAGCGTTGCGCCGCTTCCGCCACGCGCACGCCTTGCAGGCGGGCGGTCTCGCGATCGCCGGCGGGGGGGCTGACGTCCGTGCCGGCGTTGTCCGACTGGGCAGCGAGACCCAGAAAGGAGCCGACGCGGTTGATGGTGTCGGGCCCGCGCTCGGCGGCGGTCACGTGCGGCGGCGCGATGCCGAGGTTGACCCAGTTCATGCCGTGCTGCGCCGCCAGGATCGCCAGGCTGCCCAGGCTATTGCCC
>FTAI01000771.1_pt1 | contig 10014 bp, 6 predicted proteins | sample 1638941 | NCBI WGS metagenome assembly FTAI01 (sample SAMEA3914813, study PRJEB12502) | metagenome | biome: forest; material: soil | place: Canada | collected 2011-07-07 | depth 0.3 m | reverse complement strand
CCAGGCCACCCCGCCGCCCCGCCTCTGACATCTTGGCCGCTCCCCTGATCCAGCACCGTTCCAGCACCGCGCGAACAATGGTGGGCTATCTCTAGCTATCATGGTGCAATGAAAAGCCAAGAGGCTCAGAGGCTTGGTGCATCTCTGGACAACATGGGGATACAGGGGGAAATTGATATCCCTTGCCCTCCGAAGGCAAAGGTCACACGTTCGAATCGTGTCGGGTGCGCCAGCGGTTTCAAGGACTTGTGGGGCGGGCGGCGATTCTAGCCCTGCGCCAGCATGGCGATTGCGGTGGCGAGTCCGTAGCCGACGATGCCCATGACCAACATCGTCAGCGTCCAGAACGACGGCTTAAGCGGCCGCAAGGCCACACGCCCGCCCGATGGCGTCCCTGATCTCCGACGGATGGAAGGGCTTGGCGACGAACTCCGATCCCGCAACGCCTTCGGTCGGGTGACGCGAGCCCATGGTCCCGGAGATGAAGACCACGGGAAGGTTGGGATAGCGGTCACGAGCGTGGTGGGCCACGTCGAAGCCGTTCAGCCCCGCGCCGAGATCGATATCGGTCAGGAGCACCTTTAGGTATTCCCCCCGGTCGATCACTTCAATTGCTGTCTCCGCGGTATATGCTGCGGTTACAAATATACCTAAATCTTCAAGAACGCCGCATATGTCCGCATTTATGACACAATCATCTTCAACCAACAAAGCTCGTAACCGGTGCATGGTTTTCGTCCTCTTGGTATTTACTAACTCCTAGGACGAACTATGTTTCCATGCATCTATAGGTGTATTTTGTCGCACCCCGCGATTTCCTGAATTCGGTCGGCGAACATTCGGTCCGCCAACAGGGAGCCGTGCTAGGTGGGGTCGTCGGATGCGCCCGCGTCGCGGATGACGGCGATCAGGTCGGCGCCGACGAACGGCATCTCGAGGATGGCCACCCCGCCCGTCCCCTCGCAGACCCGGCGCAAGGTCTCGCCGTCTCCGGTGATCAGGATCACCAGGCCGCGCCAGGGACGGGCGCGCAATCCGTCAATGAAGATCAAGGGTTCCGCCTTCAGCACGCGCGGACCGAGGATCAGCACGGTCGCGCCTTCGAGCGGCAACCCCTCCAGGCCCTGCATCGGGTCATGGAGGATCGCGGAGAAGCCGCTGGCGAGCAGGGCCAGCTCCAGCGACGAAGCCAGGACCGGTTCGCAGACCGCGACCACGGCGCGGGCCTCTTGGTTAGGGCCGGGCGGCACGATCACTGAGGCCTCCGCGCCCCGAACCGCAGGATGCGGAGCGGAGGCCAGCCCGGGATTCTAGGAGCCGCCCGAGGAGCGCCCACCTAGGGGTTCTACGGAGCGGGGCCATAGAGAACAGGGTTATGCATCGGCGTAGGTCCTCATCAAGCTTCGGCGTCCGATGAAACCCCCGGCCCAAGATGGGGATAAGGAAATAGCGCCCGCCGCCCCGGCCGCGCCCGCGATGCGACAATAATCGCGCTGGATCATACGCTGCCGGTATGACCTGCTTGCTTCCCAGTTCGAAGGCGTGGGACGGACATGGACTTGGCGTTCGCGGCGAGGTTGCAGCGACCGGAAAGAGTTGCGGTGTTCATCGCGATCGGGGTCGTGGCGATCGCGCTCGCGGCGTTTGTGGGCTGGCATACCGGCAGCGTGCCCCTGGTGGCGGTCGTCGCCGGCTCGGTGGCATTGCAGCCCGCGACGGCCATTGCCCTGATCCTCGGAGCCCTCGGTCTCGTGGCCGCCGCGGCCGGTCTTCGCTGGACCTCCCAGGCGGCCGGCGCCCTCCTCCTGACGGTCTGTGTGATGTGGCTGTCGGCGGACGCCGCGGGCCAGGCGCTGCCTATCGACCTTCTGCTCTACCGCAGCCAGGTGCTGGCCCAGCGGCCCGCGCCGGCATGGCCCGGGCGTCCCAGCATCATCACCTGCACGGTCATCGCCCTGTTCGCCCTGTCCCTGCTCGGGGTGAGACTGCGCCACCCCAGGGCGAGGCTGTTCGCGCTGGGGGCCGCGAGCCTGGGCGCGCTCGTCGCCAGCCTGTCCATCCTGCCCCACGTGCTCCAGGACTCCTCCCAGCTCTCGGTCCTGCACCAGAGCCTGCGCATCGCCCTGAACACCGCCGTGGCCATCGGCGCGCTCTGCGCCGGCGTGCTGATCCTCATGCGCGACACCGGCTGGGTGCGGATCGTCGCCGGCAGCGGAGAGCCTGCGCGCATCGCCCGGCTCCTGACCCCGGTGGCGCTGATCCCCGTCGGCTTCGGCATGATCGCCAACATCGGCGTGCGCGCCGGCCTCTATGGCGCCGACGTCCGCATGCTGCTGATCATCGTGCTCAGCGCCTGCGCCCTCCTCTTCCTGGCGTTCTGGGCGGCCCAGATGCTCGGCCGCGAGCGGCAGGAACGTGACAGCCTGAGCAGCGCGCTGGAGCGCTCGACGGTCATGGTCGTCGACGGGGACGGTCGGATCCGGCACTGGCCGCCCGCCTGCGAGGCCCTCTATGGCTGGACCTCGGCCGAGGTGCTGGGCCGCCGGCCCGGTGAGTTCCTCAACGTGGAAGGGGCCGCCGTGCGTCACACCACCCGCGCGGCGATCCGGGAAACCGGCGAGTGGCGAGGTGAAATCCGCCATTGGACCAAGACGGGCGAAATGCGCTGGGTCGCGCTCCAATGGGTGCGGCAGGAGAGCTCGACCAACGGTGAGACGCGGATCGTCGGAACGATCAGCGACATCACGGACCTGAAACTCGCGGAGGCCTCCTTGCGGGAGAGCGAGGAGCGGCTGCGGCTCGCTGTGGGCGCCTATGACCTGGGGATCGCGGACGCCGACCTGACGACGGGCAAGCTCACCGCGGAAAGCGGCTTCGAACAGCTCCTCGGCCTACCTGAAGGCGGGCTGGAGGGCGACCTCGCCCGGCTTCGGGACATGGTCGTCTCGGCGGATCCGGCTCGGGACGACGACATCGCGGCCGGCCGACTGCAACAGGCCGACAGCGTGCGCATGCGCCGCGCCGACGGCGAGATTCGCGACTTCCAGGGCGTGCGCCGGTTCTTCTACTCGCCGGAGGGGGTCCATGAGCGGACCATCGGCATCTATCGCGATGTCACCGATGAGCGCCGCGTCCAGGCCGAACTCGCCTTGCGCGGCGACCGCTTGACGGAGTTGCGTTCGGAGCTGGCCCATGTCTCCCGCCTCAGCGCCATGGGCGAGATGGCCGCGGCGCTCGCCCATGAGCTCAACCAGCCGCTGACCGCCATCGGCAATTCGGTCGGCGCGCTGAAGATCATGCTGGGAGACGGCGGCAAGGCCCTCGACGACACGGCGCGCGCCCGGGTCGTGCGGGCCGCCAACCAGGCCGAGGGCCAGGCGGTCAGGGCCGGCGAGATCGTGCGGCGCCTGCGCGACTTCATCGCCCGGGGAGAGGCCGACGCCAGGATCGAGCAGCTCGATCCGCTGATCGAGGATGCGGTGGCGCTCGCCGCGCCGAACGCCAAGGCCGAAGAGGTGGAGGTCCGCCTCGCTCTATCTCCGAAGGCCCGCCGCGTGCTCGCCGACCGCATCCAGATCCAGCAGATCCTGGTCAACCTGGTCCGCAATGCCGCCGAGGCCATGCGCGACGCTCCAGGTCCGCGCATCCTGACCATCAGCACGGCCGCCCGGCGCGGAATGGCGGAGGTCGCCGTGAAGGACACCGGTCCGGGTGTTCCGGCGGATCTCGCCAAAAGGTTGTTCTCTCCCTTCCTTTCGACCAAAACTACCGGAATGGGCGTCGGCCTTTCGATCTGCCGACGCATCGTCGAGGCGCATGGCGGACGGATGTGGCTCGAAGAGTCGCCAGGCGGGGGCGCGGATTTCCGCTTCACGGTGCCGCTGGCCTCGAAGGAGTTGCGTCATGCGGAGTAGACCAACCCGGGCGCGGGGGCCGAAATGACCAGCGAAGGCCAGTTCGGTGCGTCGATCGTGCGCTGGCTTCTGAACCCGTCCGGTTTGACGCCCCACGGCTTCTGCCTGAGCTGGGAGCCGGGACTCGTTGCGCTGCATGCCGGCTCGGACGCCGCCATCGGCCTGGCCTATTTTTCGATCCCGGTCGCCCTGATCTGGTTTGTTCGCGAGCGGCGCGACCTGCGGCAATACGCATGGATGGGCCTCCTTTTCGGAGCCTTCATCCTGGCCTGCGGAACGACACATCTGTTTTCAATCGTCACCCTCTGGGTGCCGGCCTACGGCGTCGAGGGCCTGGTGAAGCTACTCACCGCCTTCCTGTCCATCGTCACGGCCATTGCGCTGTGGCCACTGGTGCCCCGCCTCCTCGAGCTGCCTTCGCCGGCCCAGCTCACGGTTCTCAACAACAGTCTTTCCGCCCGCGTCGCGGAGCAGGAGCAGACAGCGGTGTTGTTGCGGGAGAGCGAGGCCCGCGGCCGCGCCATCAACGCCGAGCTTGAACAGCGGGTGGGCGAACGGACGGCCGAAATCCTGCGCACGAACCAGAAGCTGGAGGCGTTGCTCGCACAGCGTGAACTCGCCGAGACGTCCTTGAGGGAGAGCCGGGCGCGGCTGGCGATGGCGGTCGGCGCCTACGATCTCGGGATCGGCGACCTCGACGTCGCTTCGGACGAAATGATCGCGGACGAAGGGCTGGAGCGGATTTTCGGAGTCGAGGCCGGCGGGCTGAACGGCCCCCTGGACAAGTTCCGGGTAGCGCTGACGCCGGAAAGCCTGGAAGTTCTTCCGAGTCGCTCCGCCGCCGCCGTGGCGCAGCGGCTGCCCAGTCAGGTCGACGATCTGCAGATCCGTCGCGCCGACGGCGAGATCCGGGACATCCATAGCGTGCGGCGGCTGCTCTATTCGCCGGAAGGCGTCCACGAACGGACCATCGGTATCTACCGGGACGTCACCGAGGAGCGGCGGGCTCAGGCGGAGTTCGCCAATCGCGGCGATCGCCTGACGGAGTTGCGCTCGGAGCTGGCCCATGTGTCCCGCCTCAGCGCCATGGGCGAGATGGCCGCGGCGCTCGCCCACGAGCTCAACCAGCCCCTCACCGCCATCGGCAACTCGGTCGGCGCGTTGAAGATCATGCTGGGCGACGGTAAAGGACCGCTCGACGATACGGCCCGCAACCGTGTCGTGCGGGCCGCCAACCAGGCGGAAAGCCAGGCCGTGCGGGCTGGCGAGATCGTGCGCCGCCTGCGCGACTTCATCTCCCGGGGAGAGGCCGACGCCAGGATCGAGCAGCTCGAACCGCTGATCGAGGATGCGGTGGCGCTCACCGCGCCGAACGCCAAGGCCGAACAGGTCGAGGTCCGGCTGAAGCTCGCGCCGAAGACCCGCCGCGTGCTCGCCGACCGCATCCAGATCCAGCAGATCCTGGTCAACCTGATCCGCAACGCCACCGAAGCCATGCGCGACACCCCAGGTCCGCGCAGCCTGACCATCAGTACCGCGATGCGGCGCGGCATGGTGGAGGTCTCCGTCCGGGACACCGGTCCAGGCATGGCGCCCGATTTCGCCAAGCAGCTGTTCTCGCCATTCCTCTCCACCAAGAAGACCGGAATGGGAGTCGGCCTTTCCATCTGCCGCCGCATCGTGGAGGCGCATGGCGGGCGCATGTGGCTCGAGTGGTCGGAGAGCGGGGCCGACTTCCGCTTCACGATCCCCTCAGCGTCCAAGGAGCACCATCATGCCGAGTAGACGGACCGTGCACATCGTCGACGACGACGATGACGTGCGGGAGTCGGCAGCCCTCCTGCTCGAGAGCTCCGGCTACAGCGTCTTGACCTATCCATCCGGCGTCGACTTCCTCGAGAAGCTCGACCCGGCCATTCCGGCCTGCGTCCTCCTCGACATCCACATGCCGCAGATGGACGGCATCGAGGTCCAGCGCCAACTCGTCGAGCGCGGCGTCAATTTTCCGGTCGTCGTGCTCACCGGACAGGGCGATGTCTCCATCGCCGTCCAGGCCATGAAGAACGGGGCCTTCGAGTTCCTTGAGAAGCCCTATCTGAACGATGTCCTGCTCGAAGCCACGCGCGACGCCTTCACCAAGCTCGAAGCCACCACCGAAGATCGGGCCATGACCGCCAGGGCGCGCGAGCACGTCGCCAAGCTGACCAACCGGGAGATGCAGGTCATGCGGGCGCTGCTGACCGGCCTGCCCAACAAGCTCATCGCCTACGAACTGGAAATCAGTGTCCGGACCGTGGAGATCTATCGGGCCAATGTCATGGAGAAGCTGGACGCACGCAGCCTTTCCGCGGCCGTGCGGATCGCGCTCGCCGCCGGCGTCGAGCCCCTGGTCCCCGGCCGCGAACGCTAGCCGGACCCGATATTCATCTTGGGTCGAACGCTCATCCTTCTCTCCCCACCCGTAGGGGGAGGGGGACCGCCCGAAGGGTGGTGGCGGGGGACCGCCGTCGCCGCGCCCGTCTCAGGACAGATCACGGGAAGCTTCCCTCCTCCTCCCCCTGCGTAAGAGGACAGCACGGCTTCCTCGCAGCGCTTGGATGTCGGCTGCGCCCAGGTGGAACCTGGCGTCGCGACGCCGGCCCTCAGAACTGCACGTGGCCGGCGAGCTTCAGGTCGTAGATCGCCAGGCCGCCGCGGGCTTCGGCGCCGGTCTCGATGGCGAAACCGCCGGACCCGTTCTCGCCCTTGAGCGAGAGGTGAGCGGCGGCCCCTTGGCCGGAAATACTGTCGGCGCGCAGGGTGAAGGCGTCGCCCCCGCCAACGAAGCGAGCGGTGGTGTCGCCCAGGGATTCGCTGGCGACTCCCTTGTAGCCCACCAGCACCTCGGGTCCCCAGGAGTGGTCGGGTCCGTAGGTCGCGCCCACGGCCACGCCGGCGAAGGCCGCCAGGCGCGAGCTGGTGCGCGAGTTGACGGTGAGGTCCATGGCGGGCCCGCCGCCGGTCTCGGTATAGGAGCCCTCCGACAGCATCAGGTAGTCGAGGCTGAGCTGCGGGCGCACGTAATAACGGCCGAACCGCTTTTCGTAGCTGACCATGCCACGGGCGTTGAAACCGTAGGCGGACCAGCTGCCGTTGGCGGTGCGGGTGACCCCCAGGCCGTCGCCGCCCAGGACCGCGATCACCCGCGCGCTGGTCACCTTCATGTAGTCGCCGCCGACCTTCACATTGGCCGAGAAGCCGCCGTGGGTCGTGCGCCAGTAGACGCCGGCGTCCATCAAGGTCGTGTGCAGGTCCTCGGCGCTGTCGACGTTGTCCGGATAGACCTGGTTCGAACTCACCCCCAGGCTCGCGCCCAGGATGCCGAGCGACGTGCGGGGGAATTCGTAACCGCCCACCGCGCCGATGCTCCAGCCCTTGTAGCCGGGGTCGTCCCCATGGCCGGTGGAGACGACGCCGAGGTTGGTCTCCTGCAGCCAGAAGCCGCCGCCATTGGGATCCTGGCGGTCGTCGATCGGGCGGGCGAAGGCGCTGATGCTGGCCGCGGCGATGTTGAACAGGCCGCCCGAGTGGTTGGGCAATAGCTGGTTGTAGAGGTTGATCAGTCCCGCCCGCGTGGTCTGCGCCAGCAACGCGCCTTGCAGGCCTGAGTCCTTGCCGATGTTCTGGATCAGCGGCTCGTAGGCGCCGGCGATGGTCGCAGACAGGCCGAGCTGCGCGGCCGTCTTGCGCGACAGGGTCGCGTTGATGGTGCCGGCCGTGGTGTCGGTCGTCAGGCTGGAGGTGTAGAGGAACGGCACGCTGCCCAGGAGGCTCGAATCGATCGTGCCGGCGGTCAGGTGATCGGCGCGGATCAGGGTGTAGGTCGCGCTGGTCTGCAGGATGTCGTTCAGCCGCACGCCGATCTTGGCGCCGCTGGCGATCGTGGCATTGCCGGCGACATCCAGCTTCGTGGCCGTGTTGGTGGCCGGGTCGGCCGTGAAGATCAGGCTCGAGCCCGACGCGAGCGAGAGGCTGGTGAGCTTGAGCTGGCTCGCGCTCTTCATGTCCAGCGTCCCGGCGCCGACCGACAGGGCCAGGGTGCCGCCCTGGGCGGTGAGCGCGCCCGAGACCGTCGAGCCGCCGTCGATGGTCAGGCTGTTCGCGCCGGCGCCCAGGGAGAGGTCGCCGGTGAGCTTGCCGCCGAGGATCTCCACCTGGTCGGAGCCGGAGCCCAGCAGCACGGAGCCCACGATCGACGGCGGGGTCACGCCCGCGCTCATGTCCTTCTGCACGAGGTGGACGCCGCCGGTGTTGGCCGACAGGTCCATGGCGATCACCCGGCCGGTGATCGGGGCCGTGACGTCGGTGAGGGTCCGTCCGGCGGCGATCGTGCCGATGTTCTCGACCTCGCTCAGGGAGCCCGACTTGTCGACGATGGCGATGGCGTCGCCCTTCTGGCCGGCCACGCTGGCGCCGATGCTCGAGGCGTTCGCCAGGGTATGGACGTTGGCCCCGGCCTCGATGTCGATGGCGCGGGCCGCGGCGCCCGCGGCGTCGGAGCTCATGGACGCCCCGATGGTGCCTTCGTTGCGGATAAGCGGGGCCGACGCGCCGGAATTCAGCTGCAAGGTCGTGGCGCTGGCGGCGAAGGCCGTGGTGTTGACCGAGCCGGAGACCCGGATGCCGTCGCCGGTCGTGACCGCGCCGCCGCCGGCGACGCCCAGCTGGATCCCCGTGGCGGTGACGCCGTCGTAGACGCCATTGCCGAGCACGGTTCCCTTGATCTCGACGCCGAACGCGTCGGCGCCGGTTCCGACATCCCCGATATGGACATCGCGGCCGACCGCCCCCACCACCAGCGCCGGCGCGGCGCCGGCGGAGCTGACGCTGCCGGACACCGTCGTGACGGTTCCGGTGGAGCTGGTGGTCGAGGTGGAGTCGACCAGGATCCCCTTGCCGACGCTGCCGGCCACGGTGACGGCGGGCCCGCCCTGAAGCAGGTCGTCGGCCGTCAGGTGCGAGAGGAACGTCGCATCGGTGCTGCGCGTCGTGTAGCGGTAGCCGCTCGCGCTCACCGCGCCGTTGATCACGAACGCGCCCGAGACGTCGCCGCCGATCGAGGCGGCCCGCGTGCCCTGCCCAAGCGCGCTGACCGTGCCCCCCAGGGTCACGTCGCCGGTCACCGCGCCGGTGGTGCGGATGCCGACGCTGTTGTTCCCCTGGATGGTCAGGGAGCCCAGTTGGCCGATCGAGCCGGTCATGTTTGTTTCGACTGAGATCCCGGCCGAATTGTCGCCCTTGATCGTGATCACTCCGCCCACGGCGTTGGTTATCGGGCCGGTGAAGTCGCCGGGCCCCACCACGCGCACGCCGAACTTGTTTGTGCCCGTGGCGAAGGGGCCGTGGACGACCCCGTTGGAATCGGTGGTGGTGGTCGAGGTGTCATCGACCTGGATGGTGTTGTTGTTGGTCAGCGCGCCGGTATGGCCGCCCTGGATCAGGACGCCGGTCGTGTTGTCGATGTTCTGGAACTGGATGACGCCGGAATTGGCGACGGTGTTGTTGCTGTCGATGGTCACGGCCACGCCCGACGCCGGCTTCACCGTGCCGCCCGCGGCGATGGTGAGGTTGCCGGTCTTCGAGGTCGCCAGCGGTGCGGTGGTGTCGTTGCTGATGGTGGTCTGGGCGAACGCCTGACTGGCCCAGATCAGGGCCGTGGCGCTGACCAGGGGCGGTCCGAACCGCAGAATCCGCGCCCAACGCCGCCGCTGGCCCGCGATCTCCGCGGTGATCGGCGAAAAATACCCAGTCATCAAACTCTATCCCCTGCGACGGACCGATCGATTGAGCACGATTGTGTCCTGCGAATGACTTTCGGCCGCCCCAATCCGTCGGCCGGCCGGTGAGATCGCCTCTGTCGTTTCATCTCTGCATCGAAGACCGAAACAATCGGCTGGTGCGCCGACTTTCCCAGAAATTGCATGACCTTAGCCGCGCGGCGAGCCCCTCGGGGCGCAAATCGACGCGCGCCCTTTGAAACCGCATGCGAGGCTTAGATGCAAATATCTTCAACTCCAACAGCTTACGGAGGGGCTGAGGCGCAACGCCTCCTCAACCTGCT
>FTAI01001746.1_pt1 | contig 10092 bp, 5 predicted proteins | sample 1638941 | NCBI WGS metagenome assembly FTAI01 (sample SAMEA3914813, study PRJEB12502) | metagenome | biome: forest; material: soil | place: Canada | collected 2011-07-07 | depth 0.3 m | reverse complement strand
TCGCGGCGGCGGCCGGCTACCACTATGTGACCCTCAATCCGTTCAATCCCCTGCAGCTGCAGAACGCCACCACCTGGCTGCCGCAGATCGCCGACATCGGCCTCTACTACGCCTGCCTGCTGCCGTTCTTCTTCCTGGCCGGGGTCTATGTGTCCCTCAGTTTCGTGCTCAACGCGGGCGAGATCGGCCGGGTCTACGCCTACGACCTGATCGGCGCGGGGCTCGGCTCGGCGGCGACCCTCCTGCTGATGTTCGGCCTGCACCCTTACCTGCTGATGCCGGTCTTGCTGGCGCCCCTGGCGGCCAGCGCCCTGTTTCAACCGGGGCGGGGTCACGGGATCGGCGTCGCCGCGGCCGTGGTCGCCCTGCTCATCGGCGAGGGCGTCCTCTTCCTCGACACCCCCGCGCCGGTGAACGATTTCAAAGCCCTCTACGCCCCCCTGCACACCCCCGGCGCCCGGGTGCTGGACGAGGTCCGCTCCCCCCGCGGCGACTACGTCCTGGCCGACGACTTCACCGAGCGGGTGGATACGGACGTGTCCAACGACGCCGGCATGCTGGGCCTTTCCGGCCCGCCGCGGACCCTCGGCCTCTACCGGGACGGCAATCGCATCGCGGCCCTCCCCAAGGCCGGGGCCCTCGACGTCGGCTACGCCCACGCCAGCCTCGACGCCGCCCCCTATCTGCTGCGCCCCGCGCCCAGGGTCCTGCTGGTCGGCGCCTCCGGCGGCTACCGGATCGCCGAGGTCCTGGCCCTGGGCGCGGCCCATGTGGACGCCCTGGAGCCGGAGCCGGTGCTGCGCTCGGCCCTGCTGGATGGCCTCGACGGCTCCCAGCGCCTGACCCCCTCGGCCCGGGTCCGTGTCCTGAGCGGCGGGCCCGTGGAGACCGCGCGTAACGCGGGGCCACACACCTACGACCTGATCGACATCTCCGGCGACTTCCTCGACGCCGCCGAGGCCAATGAGACCGCCTTCACCGCCCAGGCCATCGCGGGCGACCTGCGCGCCCTGGCGCCGGACGGTCTCATCTCAATCCCGGTCTCGATCAAGGACCTGCCCGTCTACGCCGTGCGCATGTTGGCCACGACCCGGGAGGGCCTGCGGCTGGCCGGGATCGCCGACGCGCCCAGTCACGTGGTTGTCTATCGGTCGGCCTGGGGCGTTCGTATCCTGATCTCCCCCACCGCCTGGAGCGCCGACCGCATCGCGGCCCTGAAGAAATTCTGCGACGACCGCTCCTTCGACGTTTCCTACTATCCCGGCATCGACGTGAAGGCGGTGCGGGCCAGCCTCTACAACGACCTGCCGCAGGTCTCCTTCACCAGCGGCGAGATCACCTCCACCGGTCCCGACGACGCGGTGGCGGACGAAGCCGGCGCCGTGCTGGCCGGCCGCCCGACGGCCTCGGAAGAAGCTTTCAACCTCACGCCGATCACCCTCGACCGGCCCGCCTTCCACGCCGTCCTGCGGCTCTCCCACCCCGACACCCTGCTGAACCGCCTCGAGATCCTGCCGCAGGGGGAGATCGGCGGCCTGGTCAATCTGGCGGTGCTGGCCCAGGCGATCGTCTTCGCCCTGCTGGTGCTGGCGACGCCCCTGCTAGTGGTCGGGCGAGCCCGCAAGGCCTCGGCGGACGCGCCGAAGACCGAGGTCCTGCGGCCGGTGATCTACTTCTCGGCCCTGGGCCTGGGCTTCCTCTTCCTGGAAATCTTCCTGATCGAGCAGGTCAGCGTCTATCTGAACGACCGGACCAGCGCCTTCGCCCTGGTGCTCACCGGCATGCTGATCTTCTCCGGCCTCGGCAGCCTGATCGCCGAGCGGCTGAAGCGCTGGCCGCATGCCTCGGTGGCCGTCGCCGGGGTCCTGGTGCTCGCCTGGTGCGCGGCCATGTTCTGGCGGGGCGAGACGGCGATGATGACCACCCTGGGCCAGCCCTGGCCGTTGCGCGCCCTGATCGCCCTCGCCGTCACCGCCCCGCTCTCCATCGCCCTCGGCCTGCCCTTCCCCCTGGGCCTGACCCGGGTCGGGACCGGGGCCATGCTGCCCTGGGTCTGGGGGCTGAACGGCGCCTTTTCGGTGGTCGCCACGCCCTTGGCCAATCTGCTCGCCCGCCAAGCCGGCTATTCCAAACTTCTGATCGCCGCGGCGGTCCTTTACGTCATAGTGATGATCGCCATGCCGCCCATCGTACGGGCCGGGCGAGGGGGAGAAGCGCTGCCATGATCACCCGCCGCGGACTGATCGCGTCCACCGCCGCTGTCGCGGCCGTTCCGTTGGCGGCCTGCGATCCGGGTCCGGCGCCCACGTCGTCGTCACAGGCCTCGGCCGCCAGCGGCGCTTCGAGCGCTGCGCCCAGTGACGCCCCGGCGAACGTCGCCGCCTCCGCCTCTGATGGACCAGGCGTCGGCGAGGCCGCCGACGCGACCCGCGCCGCCGCCCTGCCCGCCGCGCCGCCGTCCGACTGGACCCTGGCCAAGTTCCGCGCCGCCATGGCCGCCTCGGGCCGCACGACCAGCCTGACCGAAGGCCAGTTCCAGGCCATTCAGGCGCGCAAGCCGATGGCGATCCACCGGATCCAGACCTACCTGACCCAGCGCCTCGGCTCGGCCGATCCGGCCGTGGTGGCCGCCTTCCAGGCCGTGCCGCGGGAGTACTACCACTACCTCTATTCCGAGCGTCGCTCCCAGGCGATCGTGGCCTATGAGGAGAGCCCCAAGCCCTGGCCCCTTGGGTTCGGCTCGGTGCTGTCGGACTATCTGGGCCAGGCCTATATGACCCAGGTGGCCAAGCCGAAGCCGGGCGACGTGACCCTGGAGATCGGCACCGGCAGCGGCTTCCAGAGTTCCCTGCTCTCGCGGATCGTCGGCAAGGCCTACACGATCGAGATCATCGAACCCATCGGCCGCTCCGTCGGCAAGATCTTCAAGCCCTTGGGCTACGACAACATCGAAAGCCGGGTCGGGGACGGCTATTTCGGCTGGCCGGAAGTCGACGGCGGCTTCGACATCATCATCGTCACCTGCGTGGCCCAATACGCGCCGCCGGAGCTGTTCAAACAGCTGAAGCCGGGCGGGCGGCTGCTGATTCCCATCGGCCAGCCCTTCAAGCGCGGCCAGGTGCTCTACGTCTATACCAAGGATGCGAACGGCAAGGTCCATTCGCGGCGGGACGTGGGCGTCTATTTCATCCCCATGACCGGCGCCATGCAGGCGACGCCCGCGCCGACGTAGGGGCTCTCAAACCTATTTCCTCGTCATGGCCGGGCTTGTCCCGGCCACCCAGGAACTCAGACCTCTCCGAATGCGCGAAGTGTTCGCCGTAACTTCCGTCGCCGCCTCACGGGTTGTGGATCGTTCCGCACCGCTCGTGTTCCTGGATGGCCGGGACAAGCCCGGCCATGACGGTGGAGAGGGGTAGCTCGGCCGGACTATGGAGCCGCCTAAGCCACTGCTTGCGCTGGCGCGGCCGTCCCGCGCTGGCTGATCAGCAGGGCGATGGTCTCCAGGAGTTCCATCGGCCGGATCGGTTTGGCGATGTGCCGGTCGGCGCCGGCGGCGAGGCTGGCCTTGACGTGCTCGTCCAGGGCGTTGGCGGTGAGCATGATCACCGGCGTGGGCGCGGCGCCGGTTTCCGCCTCGAAGGCGCGGAAGGCCGTGGTGGCGGAGAGGCCGTCGAGCTCGGGCATCTGCATGTCCATCAGCACCACGTCGACCGGGTGGGCCTTCAGATAGTCCAGGGCCAGCTGGCCGTTTTCGACGATGATCAGCTCCACGCCGACGGCGCCGAGAATGATCTGCACCACCCGCTGGTTGGTGGGGTGGTCTTCGGCCAGCAGCACCCGCCGGCCTTCCAGGTTCAGGTCGGCCTCGGCGCCCTCCGCGTCGCCTTCGCCGGGGGCCTCGGCCCGCTCCAGGGGAACCCAGACCTCGAATTTGGAGCCCCGGCCGGGGGCGGAGTCCGCCGAAACCCGCCCGCGCATCATCTCGACCAGGGAGCGGCTGATCGCCAGGCCGAGGCCCGTGCCGCCGTATTTGCGGCGGATCGAGGCGTCGGCCTGTTCGAAGCGCTGGAACAGGCGCGCCTTGACCTGGTCGTCGAAGCCGATGCCGGTGTCGGTGATGGTGAAGCTCAGGGCTTCGCCCGCCCCTGCGACGGTGAGGGTCACCGCGCCGACGTCGGTGAACTTCACCGCGTTGCTCAATAGGTTGGACAGCACCTGGGTCAGCCGCACCGGATCGCCGCGATAGTGGTCGCCGATGGTTGGGTCGACCGACCACTGGAACTGCAGCCCCTTTTCCTCGGCGGAGGCCTGGTGGAGGCGGGCGATCTGCGAGACCAGGCAGCGCAGGGAGAAGACCTCGCTGTTCAGCCGCACCTCGCCGGCCTCGATTTTGGAGAAGTCGAGGATGTCGGTGAGCACCTGTTCGAGCAGCCGCCCGGACGAGACGATCAGGTCGGCCAGTTCGCGGTTGGACCTGGTCTTCTGGCGGTCCGCCAGGGTTTCGGAAATGGCGATGACCCCGTTCAGCGGCGTGCGCAGCTCATGGCTCATATTGGCCAGGAAACGCGACTTTTCGGCGTTGGCCCGTTCCAGCTCCGCCGTGCGTTCCTGCACCCGGACTTCCAGGGACGAGAGCAGTTCGTCCGCCCGTTCGCGCTCGGTGCGCAGGGCGCGGGCGAGGACGCCGATCTCATCCTCGCGCGCCTCGATGTCGGTGATGTCGGCGGCCGCCACATCGTCGGCCGCGGCGGGCGCGCACGAGGCGCCCAGACGCGCCAGCGGCTTGACCAGGGTGCGCCGGGCCATCCAGACCACCAGCAGGGTCTGCAGCAGCGAGGCCAGCAGACCCAGGGCCAGGATCCAGGACGCCGACTTGGCCGCCGACCAGGCGATGGCGGCCTTGGGGTAGCTGAGCAGCAGGTACCAGTTGGGTCCGTATAATCGGCCGTAGGCGACGATGCTGCGTCCGTCGGGGCTGGTTACGACGCCGGAGTCCTTGCCGCCGGCGCGGATGGTCTTCAGCATCGTCTTCAGGCCCAGATCGCGCTGATAGCGCTCCACCAGTTCCGGCGAGGCCGACTTGCGCTGGATGAATTCGGGGGAGGCGATCAATTCGCCGTCGGCGGTGACGATCAGGCTGGAGGAGCCCGGCAGGGTGTTCTTCACCGCGCTCAGGAAAAAGCCGGTGAGCTGGATCGACGAGCCGAACGAGCCGACGTACTGGCCGTTCACATAGGCCGGGGTCAGGCAGCCGGTGGCCAGGCGCTCGCCGTGGGTGTTCTGGATCAGCCGTTGCAGCGCCGTGCAGCGGGTGACGCGCTGCGGATCGGCGGCGGGCAGGGTGATCTTGGCCATGTCCTCCTTGCTGATGTCCAGGCTCGGGGGCGCGTCGTGCCGGTAGAACATCAGGTGGTCCGGTCGGTCGGGGCCGAACATCACCAGCCGGGTGCCCGGGGTGAAGAAGTAGAAGTTGTCATAGCTGGCGTGTTCGGCCTGACCAAAGTCCGAGACGATGGTGTAGGCGGCCGCGAGGGTGGCTTTTTCCTTCGGAGTCAGCTCGCCGGGATGCGGCAGGAAGGCGCCCATGCCGTAGACGCGCTCGCCGTCGAACTTGGTCTCACCGTCGAAATCCATCGCCCGACTGCGGCGCGTGCCGTCGGCCTGCAGGGGATAGTAGGAGTCTATCAAACGGCGGACGTCGGCCGGCGCCAGATGGTTCACCCGCGCCTGCAGTTCGCGAACCGCGGACTGGTGCATGGCCTCAAGATTGGTGAAGCGACGGTCGATGTTGGAACTGCGCTCGCGAACATAGTCGTCGAGATAGCTGACCTGCCGCTGGGCAAGATCGTGCTGGAAAACCACGAACCCGCCGATCGAGCCGAGCACCGTCACCATCAGCGACATGACGCCGATACTGACCAGAAATCTTCGCGAGAGGGTCTGCATTGGGCCCGGACAAAGTCGTGTAGCGTCGGGCCACTCGTAAAGGATATTTCTTTCTCGCAGCTTTACATAACAGACATAACCTCGTTCGTTGAGTGCGTTATTCGAGAAGCGCGGCGCTGTCCGCGCGGATGCAGGGCGCCGTTTAGTAAAGCGCGGACCTGCGCTGTATTGACGCAGGCTAAAGACCTGAGAAGCACCAGTCTGAGGTCGAGGCGTCCGCGCTTGGTCTGCGGACGCTGGGGGATTCAATCGTCCGTCAGGTTCGACCGCGGCAGGGCCCGGTTCGACGCCTATCTGAACTGGCGAGTCATGACGACCAGTTTGCCTCCAGCCCTAGCTTCCCCAGTCCGCCGGTTCCCGCTCCAGCCGCGCCTGCGGGATCAGCGACCGCATCCGCCGGCCGAAGCTGCGCAGGCAAACCTCGTCCGAAGACAGCGGCCCCGCAACAAAGCTGGACGAGGCCATGCCGTCCTGCACCCGCGCCACCAGGGCGGTGTCCTCGGTGTTGACCTGACGGTTGATGCGCCAGTTCAGATAGCGCGCCGCCTTCATCTCCCGGCGATCGTCGGGCAGGGCGTAGGCGATCTCGCGGATCAAGGTTTCGGTGGCCGAGACCGGGATGAACTGCATGAAGTCCACCTGGTCCGGATAGATGTCGAAGGCGAGGTTCGGCCAGAGCTTGAAATAGGTCCAGAGGCGTCGACGCTCGGGCGGCAGGTGCTCCACCTCGGGCAAGATACGCTGGTAGAGCCGTTCGGACGGATTGTTCGACGGCTCGTCGATCAGTTCACCCCACATCTTGTCCACATGGTCGCGCGCCTCGACCCCGTATCCGCGCCCGAACAGGCGGGTCAGGCCCGGGTGGGCGATGGGGATGTGCAGGCCGTCGGAATAGTTGTCCGAAATGTTCTTCCAGTTCACCGTCCGGGGACGGAGGGTCACCCGGCCGATGGGTTGCAGCTCTTCGAACCGGTAGGGGGCGATCTCGTGGGCGTAGGGCGCCATCATCTCGGCGACGCCCGGCCCGGTTCCTTCAATCCGCACAAAGATGAAGCCGGCGAAGATTTCCAGTTCCAGCGGCGCCAGCCGCTCCGTCCCCATGTCCAGGGCCGGATAGGTCTCGCGGTGTGGCGCGCCGATCAGCCTGCCGGTCAGGTCATAGGTCCAGGCGTGATAGGGGCAGACGATACGTCCGCAATGCCCCGAGCCCGGATCGAGCAGCCGCGCGCCTCTGTGGCGGCAGACGTTGTGGAAGCCGCGGATCACCCCATCCTGGCCGCGGGCCACGACCAGGCTTTCGCCGAGGACTTCCAGGGTGTGGTAGTCGCCGGCCTTGGGGATGTCGTTCTGGTGGCAGACCAGTTGCCAGGAGGGGCGAAAAACCTTGTCGCGCTCGGCTTCGAAGAAGCGCGGGCTGGAATAGATCCAGCCGGGTAGGCCCCGATCTTCCTGGGTGTCGTTCGAGCGGGTTTCTGGCGCGTCCTTCACGGTCGGACCTCCCTAGCGCGCCTGCAGCGCCAGGCCGATGGCGCGGCCGAGGCTGTGGTCGCGCAGGATCTCCCGCGCGGCGTTGCGGCCGGGATTGCCGGAGACGCCGCCGCCGGGGTGGGTTCCGGCGCCGCACATATAAAGCCCCTTGATCGGCGCCCTGTGGCTGGCGTGCCCCAGCACCGGCCGGGCGGCCCAAAGCTGATCCAGCGACATATTGCCATGCATGATGTCCCCGCCGGACAGGCCCAGGGTGCGCTCGAGGTCCAGGGGCGACAGGATCATCCGTCCCAGGACCGAGGCCTTGAAGTTGGGCGCCCAGGCGTTGACCGTCTCGATGATCAGGTCGGCGGCGGCCTCGCGGCAGTCGTCCCAGGAGCGGCCGTCAGGCAGGGTGGGGGCGAACTGCTGGCAGAAGAGGCTCGCCACGTGCTGGCCCGGCGGGGCCAGGGTGTCGTCCAGGGTGGAGGGGATCAGCATCTCCACGATCGGCTGCTTCGACCAGCCGTCCGCCTTGGCGTCCCGCCAGGCGGCGTCCATGTAATCCAGGGACGGGGCGATCACGATGCCGCACTGGTGATGCTCGGCGACCGCCTTGCCGGGCAGGCAGGTGAAGTCGGGCAGCTCCGACAGGGCCACGTTCATGCGGAATGTGCCCGAGCCGTTCTTGTAGCCCTTGATGCGCTTGGTGAAGTCGGCGGGCACGGCGGCGGGGTCGACCAGCTCGCCGAACAGCAGGGCCGGATTGAGGTTGGAGACGACGACCGGGGCGGTGAACCGCCGCCCATCCATCAGCTCGATCCCCGTCGCGCGGCCGCCGGCGATGGTCACCGCCTTCACCGGCGCGTCGGTGATGATTTCCACCCCGGAGGCCTTGCACGCCTCGGCCATGGCCTGGGTAATGGCGCCCATGCCGCCGATGGCGTGGCCCCAGGCGCCCTTCTTGCCGTTCACCTCGCCGAAGGTGTGGTGTAGCAGCACATAGGCCGAGCCCGGCGCATCGGGGCTGGCGTAGTTGCCGACCACGGCGTCGAAGCCGAAGGCGGCCTTGACCGGGTCGCTCTCGAACCAGCCGTCCAGGAAATCCCGCGCGCTCTTGGTGAAGAGGTCGAGGAGGTTGCGCTTGTCCTCGCGGGAGAGGAAGGCGAGCAGCCCGCCCTGGCGCAGGGCGCGCAGCAGGCCCGGCACGCCGTCGCCCAGGTTGGGCGGGGTCTCGGCGGCCAGCTTGCGCAGCACATCGCCGATGCGGTCGAGCATGGCGTAGTAGGCCGGTAGGGCCTCGGCGTCCTTGGCGGAGAATTTCCGGAATTCTTCCTGAGTGCGCGCCTGGCCGCCGCCGAGCTTCAGGTAGCGGGTCTCGCTGATCGGCAGGAAGTTTGAGATCGGCCGTTCGACGATCTTCAGGCCGCGCTCGTGCAGGCCCATGTCGGCGATGACCCGGGGATTGAGCAGGCTGACCGTGTAGCTGGCCACGGAGTTGCGGAATCCCGGATGGAACTCCTCGGTCACCGCCGCCCCGCCGACCACCGAGCGCCGCTCGCAGACCACCACCTTCAGCCCGGCGCTGGCCAGATACCAGGCGCAGACCAGGCCGTTGTGACCGCCGCCGATGACGATCGCGTCCGCCGAGTGTGCGCCCTTGCTCATTGACTATCCGCCTCGTGTTCGGATGGCTTAGTAGGAGAGTGCGCGCGGGGGCGACAGGGGTTTTTCGCTGATCCTCGACGGGCCCGCGCCGCCGCCATCGACTTGAAGGAGCCGACCTTGGACGCCCTGACCCCGTTCCACATCGCCTTTCCCGTGGACGACATGGACGCGGCCCGCCGTTTCTACGGCCAGGTCCTGGGGTGCCCCGAGGGCCGCAGCGCCGACGACTGGATCGATTTCAACCTGTTCGGCCACCAGATCGTCGCCCATCTGAAACCGGGCGGCCGGGGCGAGGCGGCCCTCGCCAACCCCGTGGACGGCCACGACGTGCCGGTGCCCCACTTCGGCGTCGTCCTCGATATGGCGCGATGGGAGGCGCTGGCCGAGCGCCTGCGCGGCGCGGGCGTGGCCTTCGTCATCGAACCCTATGTTCGCTTCAAGGGCCAGGTGGGCGAGCAGGCGACGATGTTCTTTCTGGATCCGGCGGGCAATGCGCTGGAGTTCAAGGCCTTCGCGGACATGGCGCAGGTGTTTGCGACCTAGCCGGCCAGCAGCGCCAGCAAGGCAAAACTCCCCAGCCAATGCTCGCCCATATAATCCCCGGCCACGTGCGGCAGGCTGGCGGCGAGATGGACCTCCGCCGCCTCCAGCGCCGCCGTCCGCGCCGGGCCCGCCGGCAAGGCCGTGGCGATCCCACGCCAGCACCAGGCGCGGCTGAGGTTCACTCCGTCCAGATGCGCGATCTTGCCATCGCTCCGATCGCTGACCCGGGCCGGCGCGAAAAGGGTGGCCGGTTCGCGCCCGGCGATGCGCGGCAAGAACGCTGCGAACCAGGCTCCGAAGTCCCCGGCTGACAGCACCCGCCGCATCAGCTCGGCCTCGATCAGGGCCGGTGACAGGAAGTCGTCTCCCGACGGCTCCCAGGCCTGGCAGTCGGCGTCCGCGGCGTACCAGGCCCGCGCCTTGGTCTCGATCAGCGTCGCCAGGCCGGCGTCGCCGGCGCCCCGC
>FTAI01001399.1_pt1 | contig 10104 bp, 7 predicted proteins | sample 1638941 | NCBI WGS metagenome assembly FTAI01 (sample SAMEA3914813, study PRJEB12502) | metagenome | biome: forest; material: soil | place: Canada | collected 2011-07-07 | depth 0.3 m | reverse complement strand
CCGTCGATGTGCGCGGCCATGCCCAGGATCGAGGCGGTGGTGGTGACCCCGGTGCCGCCGATGCCGGTGAAGATGATGTTCTTCACCCCCTCGAAGGGCTCGATTTCCGGCAATGGCGTGGAGTCGGCGGTGAGCGTCGGCATGGCCGCTGCCTGGGCGTTCTGCGCCCCCTCGAGCGTCACGAAGGAGGGACAGAAGCCGTTGAGGCAGGAGTAGTCCTGATTGCAGGTGGACTGGTCGATCTTGCGCTTGCGCCCGAACTCGGTCTCCAGCGGCTCGATGGAGACGCAGTGGCTGGCGGCCGAACAGTCGCCGCAGCCCTCGCAGACCAGGGGGTTGATGAACACGCGCTTGTCGGCCTTGGCCATGGTCCCGCGCTTGCGGCGGCGGCGCTTTTCGGTGGCGCAGATCTGGTCATAGATCAGGACGCTGACGCCGGGGATCTCGCGCAGTTCCTTCTGGACCTCGATCAGGTCCGCGCGCGGACGGACAACGACGCCTGGCGCGAGGTCGGTGACGCCCTCGTAACGCTCCGGCTCGGCGGCGACGACGACCGTGCGCTGAACGCCTTCGGAGGCGAGTTGGCGGGTGATCTGGGCGACCGTGAAGCCGCTCTCCGTTGGCTGGCCGCCGGTCATGGCGACCGCGTCGTTGTAGAGCAGCTTGTAGGTGATGTTCGAACCCATGGCGATGGAGCCGCGGATCGCCAGGGAGCCGGAGTGGCTGTAGGTGCCGTCGCCCAGGTTGACGAAGACGTGCTTTTCCTCGGTGAAGGGGCTCGCGCCGGCCCAGCTCAAGCCCTCCCCGCCCATGTGGCTGGTCAGGTCGGTCTGCGGGTCGGAGAAGCTGGCCATGTAGTGGCAGCCGATGCCGGCCAGGGCGCGCGAGCCTTCCGGCAGGCGGGTTGAGGTGTTGTGCGGGCAGCCGGCGCAGAAATAGGGCTTGCGGATCTGGTCAGCGCCCAGGCTGACGGCCGCGACGCCGGCGGCGGAGACGCGGTCGAGGTAGGCGTTCACCCGCTCCATGTGCGGACCGGGCGGCAGGCGGTCGGCGATGGCCAGGGCGACTTCGGCTACCGAAAGCGAGCCGAGATCGGAGAGCAAGGGATGGCCGTGCTCGTCCACCTTGCCGATCACCCTGGGCTGGGCGTGCGCAGGGAGGTCGTAGAGGGCGGCGCGGGCCTGGGCCTCCAGCAGCGGGCGCTTGTGCTCCACCACCATCAGGGTCTCCAGGCCGCGGGAGAAGGCGCGAAGGCCGGTGGGCTCCAGCGGCCAGGGCATGCCGACCTTGTAGAGGGAGACGCCGAGGCTGGCGGCCTCGTCCAGGCCGAGGCCCATGGCCGACAGCGCCTCGAGCACGTCCTTCCAGGCCTGGCCGTGGGCGGCGATGCCCAGGCGCGGGCGCGAGGAGGTCAGCATCGCCCGGTCCAGGCGGTTGGCCTTGGCGAAGGCCAGCGCCGCGGGGATCTTGAAGAGGCGCAGGCGCCGCTCCTTGTCCATGGGCTGGTCCTTGAGCCGGATACCCAGGCCGCCGGGCGGCATGGAGAAGCCCTCCGGAACGATCAGCTTGTGGCGATCCAGGGTCACGTCGATCGTGGCCCCTGAATCCATCATGTCGGCCAGGGCGATCAGACCGACCCACAGGCCGGAAAACCGGGACATGGCGTAGCCGGCCAGGCCGAAATCCAGCACCTCCTGCACGTCGGCGGGGGCCAGGACCGGCATCTCGAAGTCCTGGAAGGCGAACTCCGACTGGGAAGGGAGGGTCGAGGACTTGCACGAATGGTCGTCGCCGGCCACGGCCAGGACACCGCCCTTGCCCCATGTCCCGGCGAAGTTGGCGTGCTTGAAGGCGTCGCCGGTGCGGTCCACGCCCGGCGCCTTGCCATACCACATGCCAAAGACGCCGTCGTAGAGCGCGCCGGGGAACAGGTTGGCCTGCTGGCTGCCCCATACGGCGGTGGCGGCGAGGTCCTCATTCAGGCCTTCCTTGAAGACAATGTTGCTTGCCGCCAGGTGCCTGCTGGCGCGGTGCGCCTGCTGGTCCAGGCCGCCCAGGGGCGAGCCGCGATAGCCGGAAACAAATCCGGCCGTCTTCAGGCCCGCGCGGGTGTCCAGACGGCTCTGGTCAAGCAGCACACGGAGGAGCGCTTGGACGCCGGTGATGAAAACGCGACCATTTTCGAGCACATATTTGTCGTCGAGTGTCACATCCGCATGGCGCATTGAAAAATCCTTCCCTTCGGACTGGCTCTCGCACCCGCAAGAATATATAAGCACCCGGAAAACGCTTGCCAAAGGTGTGCCCGACATTTGCCAGTTTGCGGCAAGAGACGTGCGCGAAACGACACTTGGAGGACCAAAACTTGTCCGAACTCCTGGACGCGGTAGACGCGAAAATCCTCGACCTCATCCAGCACGACGCCGGATTGTCCGTCGCCGAGATCGCCGAGCGCGTTGGGCTGTCGTCCAGCCCGTGCTGGCGGCGCATCAAGCGGCTGGAGGACGATGGCGTCATTCAGCGCCGCGTGACCATCCTGGACCGGGAAAAGCTGGGCCTGGATTTCGAGGTCTATTGTACGGTCAAGCTCAGCCTGCCCACCAAGGAAAACCTCGAGACCTTCGAGCAATCGGTGAAGCGCTGGCCCGAGGTCGTGCAGTGCGCCACGGTGACCGGCGCGGCCGACTACGAGCTGCGCATCGTCACCCGCGACATGCACGCCTTCGACGACTTCCTGCGCGACAAGATCCTGTCGCTGGGCCTGGTTTCCAACATCGAGAGCCGGATCGTCATCCGCGCCGTGAAGAACTCCACAGCCGTTCCTCTGGGCCTGATCAGCCCCTATGTTGGCGCCAGAGCCTGAGCTGAAAGGACGCCCACCATGATCGACCTCGTCATCGACTCCCGGCGGCGGGACCTGGGCGGGTTCGAGGTGGGGCGAGTGCTGCCCTATGCGCCGCGGCGGATGGTGGGGCCGTTCATCTTCTTCGACCACATGGGGCCGATGGACTTCGCGGCGGGGGTCCCGCGCAGCGTCGACGTACGGCCGCATCCGCATATCGGCCTGTCCACGGTGACCTATCTGTTCGAGGGCGAAATCACCCACCGCGACAGCGTCGGCTCGCAGGTCGACATCCGTCCAGGCGAGGTGAACTGGATGACGGCCGGCAAAGGCATCACCCACTCCGAGCGGTTCGACACCCTGCGCGTCAGCGGCGGTTCCATGCACGGCATCCAGGCCTGGGTGGCCCTGCCCGACGGCCAGGAGGAGATCGAACCCGCCTTCGCCCATCATGGGGCGGAGGACCTGCCGACCTATGAGGGCGACGGCCTCTGGGCGCGGCTGATCGCGGGCAAGGGGTTCGGCGCGCAAGCCAGGGTGAAGACCCATTCGCCCATGGTCTATGCCCACTGGCGGCTGAAGGCGGGCGCCACGGCCGGCATTCCAGCCGAGTATCCCGAGCGGGCCGCCTTCGTGGCCGCCGGCGAGGTGGAGATCGACGGCCAACCGCTGAAGACCGGCCAGATGGCGGTGTTCGCCCCCGGCGAGACGGTCACCGTCACGGGCAGCGAGGATGCCGAGGTCATGATCATCGGCGGCGAGCCCGTCGGACCGCGCTTCATCGACTGGAACTTCGTCTCCTCGTCCCAGGAACGCCTGGAACAGGCCAAGGCCGACTGGCGCGCCCAGCGGATGAAGCTGCCCGACCTGGACCACGACGAGTTTATCCCGCTGCCCTGACGATAGGGAGGCGCCGTGGCTCAGCGCAGTCGAATCACGGCCCGCCGGGCCCCCGCCGACACCCCAGACGCCAGCGCGACGATCCGCGCCCGCGCCCTGCTGCTTGGCGAGCGCATCTCCACCCAGGGGTTCGACCAGGATCGTGTCGTCTTTCCCGCGCCGCTGGGCGTGCGGGTCGGCGAGGCGGGCCTGGCGGTGGTGTTCCGCTATGGCGCCGTCGTGCTCATCGGCCTCAGCCCCGACGAGGAAGCCGCTTTCATCCAGGAACTGGAGCCGCGGATCGTGGCCCCGATCTGGCCGGTGGAGGAGGAAGTCGCTCCGATCCTGACCGGGTCCGCCGACGACGACGCGGTGACACCCTCCGGGGTCATCCAGCTGAAACACCACTCCGCCGAACGGCTGTCGATTGTGGCCGACGTCCTGGCCAAGAGCGTCGCCCTGGCCTGGGCCGAACGGGAGGTGGCCGGGGTCTTCGACGCTATCGAACCGATCTCCAGGGCCCTGATGAACGGCGGCGCTCCGCCGGCCGGGCGCAAGGCGTTCCTGCGGCTGATCGGCTCGGCCCTGATGGTGCAGCATCGCGTTTCCGGCCGCGTGGCGGTGCGCGACAAGCCCGACCTGCTGTGGGAGCGCCCGGATCTGGAACGTCTCTACGCGCGCCTGGAGACCGAATACGAGCTGGTGGAGCGCGCCGAGACCCTGGACCGGAACCTGGAGGTGGTCGGGGCGGCGGCCACCGCCATGATCGACCTGCAGGACACGGCCCGCTCGCAGCGCCTGGAGCTGCTGGTGGTGATCCTGATCCTCATCGAGGTCGGCCTGTCGCTGCTTCAACTCTATCTCGCCTGGCGGGGCTACCCGGCGGCCTGAGGTTCCCCTACTCCTCGCTCAGCGCCCGGCGGGCCTGTTCCCAGTACTGGGCGCCGGTGATCAGGGTGACCAGGGCGGCGAGCCAGAGCGTCGAGTGGGCGAAGATGGTCAGGTAGCCCAGCAGGTTCGAGGTCGGGGAAAGGCCGAAGGCGTCCCAGGCGACCACCAGGATCTCGGCCCCCAGCGCAACCAGCTGAAGCGTCGTCTTCCACTTGGCCAGCACCGTGACCGGCAGCTTCACCGCCCTGCCAGCGGTGACCTCGCGCAGGGCGCTGACGGTGAATTCGCGGAACAGGATCAGGGCGGCGGGCAGGACGACGGCGGGATTGGCGCCCTCGCACAGCAGGCCCAGCACCGCGCCGCAGACCAGCACCTTGTCTGCGATGGGGTCGAGGATGGCGCCCCAGACGGTGGTGGCCTTCAGGTGGCGCGCCAGCCAGCCGTCGAAGAAGTCGGTCACCGCCGCCACCACAAAGGCGCCGAACGCCCAGCGCTGCAGGCTGAGTTGCAGCGGCAGGGTCAGGGTGTCGCTGAACCACGGCACGTCGCCCGCCGCCGCCGCCAGGGCGAAGAACATGAACAGGGCTAGCGCCAGGCGAAGGCCGGTGAGCAGATTCGGTACGTGCCTCATGGGCCTAACCTAGCGCGACAGGGCGGGCATTGTCGCCAGCGACGCTTGGGAGACGCAGATGGCGAAGCGGGCCTTGATCATCGGCGGCTCGGGCCAGATCGGCCAGGCCGCAGCGCGTGCGCTGGTGGCGAACGGCTGGACGGTGACGGCCGGTCAGACCCGGCCCGCCGGCTTTCCTGACGACCTCCGCCGCGCCGGGGTCGAGGTCATCACCCTGGACCGGGAGGAGCCGGGTGTGCTGCCGCGGATCATCTACGGCGGCTTCGACGCCATCATCGACACCGTGGCCTATGACGACCGCCATGCGCGACAATTGCTGGAGGTGGAGGGCGATGTCGGCGCCTTCGTGGTGATTTCCTCCGGCAGCGTCTACCGGGACGATACGGGCCGCACGCTCGACGAGGCGCGCAAGACCGGCTTCCCGGCATTCCCCGTCCCTATCCCGGAGGACCAGCCGCGGGTCGCGCCGGGGCCACAGACCTATTCCACCCGCAAGGTGCTGCTGGAAGATACGCTGCTGGAGCGGGCCACCCGGCCGGTGGCGATCCTGCGCCCCGGCGCCATCTATGGCCCCGGCTCGCGGCATCCGCGCGAGTGGTGGTTCGTCAAGCGCATCCTGGATGGCCGCCGCCGCATCCCCCTCGCCTTCGCCGGCGAAAGCCGCTTCCACCAGAGCGCCACCGCCAACATCGCCGAGCTGATCCGCGTGGCGCTGGCCAAGCCGGAGACGCGGGTGCTGAACGCGGCCGATCCGCAGGCCCTGAGCGTCAAGGAGATCGGCGAGGCGATCGCGGCGGCCTATGGGGCGGACCTTCAGTTCGATCTGCTTCCAGGTCCGCCCAAGAGCGGGGTCGGGGCGACGCCGTGGAGCGTGGCCGGTCCGGTGGTGGTGGATATGAGCCGGGCCGAGGCCATCGGCTACCGGCCGGTGACGACCTACGCCCAGGCGGTGGGCGAGGCCTGCCGCTCGGCCGAGGCGGCGGCGAAGGCTGGAGTGGCGTTTCCCGACTACATCAACGCGCTGTTCGACTATGCGGCGGAAGACGGGGTGTTGGGCCAACCTTAGCCCGCTCATGCCTTGCGAAAAAAGTCATGGATGCGCTGGGCCAGGGCCTCGCTCACCCCCTCCACCTTCTGCAGGTCGTCCACCGAGGCGCGGCTGACGCCGCGGGCGGAGCCGAAGGCGTGCAGGAGGGCCTTCTTCCGCCCCGGGCCGACGCCGTCGATCTCATCGAGGGGGTTCTTGCGCACGTCCATGGCGCGGCGGGTGCGGTGGGCGCCGATGGCGAAGCGGTGGGCTTCGTCGCGCAGGCGCTGGAGGTAGTAGAGGACGGGGCTCTTGGGCTCGAGCATGAACGGCGTCTTGCCGGGCATGAAGAAGCGTTCGAGGCCGGCGTCGCGGTCCGGCCCTTTGGCGACGCCCACCACGGCGATGTCGTCCACGCCGAGGTCGGCCATGATTTCCAGGGCGGCGTCGAGCTGTCCGGCGCCGCCGTCCACCAGGACCAGGTCGGGGCGGGGCGGGTTCTCCCCGGCCTCCTCTTCCTTGGCGAGGCGGGCGAAGCGGCGGCGCAGCACCTCCTTCATCATGCCGTAGTCGTCGCCGGGGGTGAGCTCGGTGCTCTTGATGTTGAACTTGCGGTACTGGTTCTTCTGCAAGCCGTCCGGGCCAGCGACGACCATGCCGCCCACCGCGTTGGTGCCCATGATGTGGGAGTTGTCGTAGACCTCGATGCGTTCGGGGTTCGCCTCGAGCCCGAAGGTCTCGCACACCCCCGCCAGCAGCTTCGACTGGGCCGAGCTTTCGGCCATCTTGCGGCCCAGCGCCTCGCGGGCGTTGGTCTGGGCGTGGCGCACCAGGTCGGCCTTCTCCCCGCGGCGCGGGCGCAGGATTTCCACCTTGCGGCCGGCCTTGAGCGCGAAGGCCTCGGCCAGCAGGTCGCGTTCGGCCGGCTCGGTGCTGACCAGGATCAGGCGCGGGATCGGCTTGTCGTCGTAGAACTGGCCCAGGAACGCCGACATGATGTCGACGTCCTCATCGGTCTTGTCCACGCGGGGGAAGTAGGCGCGGTTGCCCCAGTTCTGGCCGGCGCGGAAGAAGAACACCTGGACGCAGGCCTGGCCGCCCTCAGAATGCAAGGCGAAGACGTCGGCCTCGTCGACGGTCTCGGGATTGACCTGGGTCTCCTGGGCGACGGAGGACAAGGCGCGGATGCGGTCGCGCAGGCGGGCGGCCCGTTCGAACTCCAGATCCTCGGCGGCGGCCTGCATCTCCTTGGCGATGCCCTCCATCACCGACCGGCTCTTGCCCTTCAGGAAGGCCTCGGCCTCGCCCACCAGGACCTCGTAGTCCTCCAGGGAGATTAGGCCCGTACAAGGCGCCGAGCAGCGTCGAATCTGGTGCAGCATGCAGGGCCGCGTGCGGCTCTCGTAGACGCTGTCGGAACAGGACCGCAGCAGGAACGCCTTCTGCAGGGTGTTCAGGGTCTTGGTCACCGCGAAGGCGCTGGCGAAGGGGCCGAAATAGTCGCCCTTGATGGAGTGGGCGCCGCGGTGCTTGCGCAGCTGGGCGGCAGGATGTTCGCGGCGGATGACGATCTCGGGGAAGGACTTGTCGTCGCGCAGGAGCACGTTGAAGCGCGGCTTGAGCTGCTTGATCAGGTTGATCTCGAGCAGCAGGGCGTCGGTCTCGGTGCGGGTGGTGGTAAATTCCATGGACCGGGTCAGGTCCACCATCAGGGCGATGCGCTGGGTGTGGAAGCGGCCTTGGGCGTACTGGATCACCCGCTTCTTCAGGGACCGGGCCTTGCCCACGTACAGGGCCTCGCCGTCGTCGCCGAACATCCGATAGACTCCGGGCGCATCGGGCAGGCGGCGCACCTCGTCCTTGATCAGGGCGGCGCCGATAAGCTGGCTGGGGGCGGCGTCATCGGGCATGGCGGCACATATAGTCGAGTCCGTGGGCAAGCTCACCTTCTTGGCGCTATGGTGCTGACATGCCAGCATTGCCGCGCGCCATTCTGTTCGACCTGGATGACACCATCGTCTCGGCCTATTCGCGCCCGGAGCTGGCGTGGCTGACGGTGACTACGGAGCTTGCCGAGACCCTGGCGCCGCTGTCGCCGGAAGCGGCGACCAAGGCCGTGGCCGACTTCGCCCTGGAGTTCTGGTCGGACGCCGACCGGCACAAGGAGAACCGCCAGAACCTGACCGCCGCCCGCCGCCGCATCGTGGCCGGCGCCCTGGCGCGGCTGGGCGCCGATGGCCGCCAGCCCTTCGCCGCCGACGTGGCCGTCCGCCTGGCCGACCGCTTCACCGCCTATCGCGACGAGCAGATGCAGCTGTTCGAAGGCGCGCACGAAACCCTGGACGAGCTGAAGGCGCGCGGCGTGCTGCTGGCCCTGGTGACCAACGGCGCCGCCGACGTGCAGCGGGGCAAGGTCGAGCGCTTCGACCTGGCGCATCGCTTCGACCACATCCAGATCGAAGGCGAGCACGGCTTCGGCAAGCCCGAGGAACAGGCCTACCTGCACGCCATGCGGGCGCTGGGGGTGGCGCCGCACGAGACTTGGATGGTCGGCGACAATCTGGAATGGGAGGTGGCGGCGCCCCAGCGCCTGGGCATCTTCGCCATCTGGCATGACCACATCGGCGACGGCCTCCCCGACGGTGTGCCGGTGCAGCCGGACCGGATCATCCGTCGGCTGAGTGAATTGCTGGACGATTGAGGGGAGCGGTTAGGGCGGTTGCGCCGTCTTGGAGGTCGAGGTCAGGGCGCCCACCTCCGGCCCGCCGTCGTCCTCCACGAGCGGCGCAGGCGCGCGGGCGTGTGGTCGCGGTAGGCGTAGGGGGAGCCAGGGACGGGGATCAAGGCTTCCTGGAGGGCCCCCAAGGGCTGGTCTTGCCAGTGGACCGCGTGCGACCCCCCGTTCCTCGCAGAGCGGCGCCAGCGCCTGGCCGACGCTGCAATGGGCGAAGCTGTCAGGCTTGCGGTCCATCCAGGCGTCGGCCTCCGCCGGCAGCCGCTCGGACTCTGCCGCCAGGCGGCCCTCCATCAAGCCGGGCCACCGCGCCAATGCGCAGAGGTGTGATTGGTCATCAAGCAAATGGGCGCGCGCCGTGGCGCGCGTTGGCGCTATCTTGCGTACAGTTGACCGACCTTTGTGGGGGCCTCACGGTTTTGCAAAAGGCCTAAAGCTATGACTGATGTTGCACAAATGACGAGAAGTGGATCGAACAGTATTCGCCCGTTCAGTGTGAATATTCCAGAGGCAGATCTCGCCGACCTGCGCCAGCGCCTCGCGCAGACCCGGTTACCCGACAAGGAAACCGTCAGCGATTATTCGCAGGGCGTACCACTCAAGACCGTCCAGCAGGTTCTGAGCTACTGGCAGAGTGACTATGACTGGCGGAAAGTCGAGGCGCGGCTCAACGCCGTACCGAACTTCATCACCGAAATCGACGGCTTGGACATCCACTTCATCCATGTCCGCTCCAGGCATGAAAATGCACTGCCTCTGATCGTGACGCACGGCTGGCCCGGTTCGGTGATCGAACAACTGAAGATCATCGGACCGCTCACCGATCCCACCGCCCACGGCGCGAGCGCGTCGGACGCCTTCCATCTGGTGATCCCGTCGATGCCCGGTTACGGGTTTTCCGGCAAGCCGACCACGACCGGCTGGGGGCCCGAACGGATCGCGCAGGCATGGACCACGCTGATGCGGCGCCTTGGCTACAAGCACTTTGTCGCGCAAGGGGGCGACTGGGGCGCGGTCGTCACCGATCTGCTGGGCGTGCAGGCGCCGCCGGAACTGCTCGGCATTCACAGCAACATGCCCGGCATATTTCCAGCCGACAT
>FTAI01001013.1_pt1 | contig 10122 bp, 5 predicted proteins | sample 1638941 | NCBI WGS metagenome assembly FTAI01 (sample SAMEA3914813, study PRJEB12502) | metagenome | biome: forest; material: soil | place: Canada | collected 2011-07-07 | depth 0.3 m | reverse complement strand
GTCCTTCGATACAGTCGGCTGCGCCGACTTACTCAGGATGACGAACCGGGGGAGCTGCGGATGTGTGAATCCGGTAGCCTCTTCGAGGGGGGAGGGAGCGCCGCGCCCGGATCAGCCCTTGAACTTGATCCCGAAGAAGAAGCGGCGGCCGGACTGGTCGTAGGTGAAGGGCTCGTTCTTCCACTGCAGATAGGTGTGCTGGGCGGCGTTGGTGATGTTCTGCACCGAGAACACCAGGCCGACGTGCGGGTTGAAGTCGTAGCCGATCTGGGCGTCGAGCTGGCCATAGGGCGCGGCGTAGACCTGGTAGATGCGGTTCACGCCGCTCTGGTCGGGGAAGGAGAAGGTCGATCCCACCGCCGAGTCGTTCACCGCCGTGTCGCGCCAGGAATAGGAGGTGCGGGCCGAGAAGCCGTAGCGCTCATAGTAGAGCGTGCCGGTGAACGAGTTCTTGGACACGCCGGGGATGGTCGCCTTGGTCGAGAACGAGGTCTGCGAGTCGGCCTGGGAGTCGGAGTAGGTGTAGTTGGCGGCGAGGCCGAAGCCCTTCAGCCAGGGCGCGATGCTCTCGTCGAAGGCGTACTGGCCGCCGAGTTCGATACCGTAGACCCGGCCTGAGCCGGCGTTCTCGGGCTTGCTGACGACGCGGGTGGTGCCGCCGAAGTCGTCGTTCACCAGGGTCGGTATGTTCTCGAGCTCGACGAAGTTGTCGATCGCCTTCCAGAACCCGGCCACGCTGATCAGGGCGCCCTTGGCGAAGTAGTTCTCGTACGAGATCAGCCCCTGGGTCGCCCGGTAGGGATCCAGCTGGGCGTTGCCCGACGAGCCGCCGTCGAAGGCGAAGCCGTCCTGCAGGCCGGTATGGATGTTGGTCCGGCTGCCGATCTGGCGGGTGAAGTTGTAGCTGTCGCCGAGGCCGAGCTGGAACAGGTCCTGCGGCGACACCACCTTGGCGGCGCTGAGGCGCAGGATCTGCTTGTCGGTCAGGTCGTAGGTCAGGTTGAACGAGGGCAGGACGTCGGTGTAGCTGCGCGAGGTGGTGACGGGCACGACATTGCTGGCGACGCCGTTCCACGAGGCGGTGCCGTAGTAGGTCGGGACCTGGGCCGCCGCGCCGTTGTTGATGGTCAGGTCGGTCTGCACGATGCGCACGCCGAAGTTCAGGTGATAGCGCGAACTGCGGTTGCCGACGTCGGCCATGATGTAGCCGGCGGTGGTGGTTTCGTGGACCGCGAACGAGCTCAGGCCGTCGACGAAGAACTGCTCGGTGTTGTTGGGATAGGCGCCGACCCCGGCCTGCGACCAGACCTTGTCGAGATAGGTCGAGGGGTCGGTCATGCTCGCCGGATTCTTGACGATGATATTGCCCACGGCGAAGTTGTTGACCGTCTTGGCCAGGCCCGGGCTGCTCACCGCCGTCGAGTAGGGGATGCCGATATAGCCGGGGTCGAGATAGTAGAGCCAGGTCCCGCCGTTGGGGTCCTGGCAGCAGTTGGCCAGGGGCTGGCCCGAGGCGCTGAGGCCTTCGATCAGATAGCGCCCGAAAGTCTGGTCGACCTTGCGGTCGCCGTAGCGGATCCCGGCCGAGATCGTGACGCCCCAGTTCTGCAGGAAGCTCGGGTCGTACTGCGCGTCGGCGCGGATCGAATACTGCTCTTCCTTGGTCAGGTTGGCCCAGGCCCAGTTGGACTTGAAGGTGGTGTAGTTGGGGTTGGACAGCACGTCGGCGTAGGGCGCCAGATAGCTGACGCTGGGCAGGCCCGAGCTGCCGCCGTTGTTGTAGCTGAACTCATAGCCGTGATTGCCGGGTCCGGGCGGATTGGGGCAGGTGGTGGCGCCGCTGTTGCAGCCGGGCGCCGTCGGCGAGGTCGGGACCCCGGCGAAGGTGTTGTAGAGGCCGTGCTCGACGTCGGCCTGGTCGGCCTGCAGGTTGGAGCTGGCGTGGGCGTAGGCCAGGTTCAGGTCGGCGCGGAACCGGCCGCCGTTGTCGTACTTGGTGCCCCATTGCAGGTTGTTGGCCTCGGAAATGTCGTGCTGGTAGAGGGTCGCGGTCTCCGCCCCGTTGGCGGCGAACACCCCGCTCTGCACCACGCCATTGGCGCCGATCGCATAGGGCTGGGTGGCGTCGATCCCCGGCAGCAGCGTGCCCGGCGACGTACCCTGGCCGTTGAACCAAGTCTTGTCCGAATAGGTGATGGTGGTGTCGTCCTCGCGTGAATAGAACCAGTTGAGGCGGGTGGTGATGGCGTCGGTGACCTTGACGGCCACGCCGATCGAGGCGCCCAGGGTCTTGCGCGTGTCGTTGATGTCGCTGAAGTAGCCGAGCTGCGGGTCGATATAGGTCTGGCCGCCCGGCAGGGTGGTCAGGCTCGCCGCCGTCGGGGCCCCGGTGTAGGGCAGGCTGGCCGTGTTGGTGATCAACCACTGGCTGCGGTTGGCGTCCTGGAATTCCTTGGTGTGGGTGTCTTCCTCGTCATAGGAGACGCTGCCGGTGAAGGCGATCCGCGAACTCGGCTTCCACGACACCACCAGGGTGCCGTTGGGAGTGGTCGAATTGGTGTTGTCGGCGTCCACGCCGCGCAGGTTGCCGCCGAAGTGGAAGCCCATCGGCTGGGCCAGGGGATCGCGGGTCTTCAGGTCGATGGTGCCGCCCAGGCCGCCCTCGGTCATCGACGCCTTGGGGTTCTTGTAGACGTCGATGCCGCCGATCTCTTCGCTGGGGATGCCCTCCAGCGAGTTGTACTGGGCGTTGGCGCCCGCGCCGTTGCCCGACGCCTCGCCCGACACATAGAACTCCTTGCCGGTGAGGAAGATGTCGCCGTTCAGGGTGGTCAGGTTCTGGCGCAGGCCGTCGATCAGCACCGAGGTGCCGATGCCCTGCGAGCGGTCGATCTGCACGCCCGGCAGCCGCTGCAGCGACTCGGCCACGTCCTGGTCGGGGAATTTGCCGATGTCTTCCGGCGCGATCGATTCGATCGGCAGCACCGAGTCCCGCTTCTGGAGCAGGGCGCTCTGCAGCGAGGCCCTATAGCCGGTGACGATCACTTCGTTGGCGGTCGGCGCCTCCGCCGGATTGGAGGCGGCCGGGGAGGGGGGCTGGGTCTGCGCAAGCTGATTTTGGGCCCCCTGATTCTGGGCCCCCTGATTCTGGGCAAGAGCAGGCGCGGCGATGACCAGGGCCCCCAGGGAGCCGGCGGCCAGCAAGGCGGCGCGAAGCCGCTCGCGACGAATGGTCGTCATGTCTCGTTCCTCCAACGATCATCCACGACGGAGCAAGCCAGCACCCGCTTGTAACCCCCGCGTGGCCGGTGTTCTTCACCGGACGTTCTTGTGCAAACGACGTCTGCGACGCCGCCCTGGGGCCACGGAACGCCGAAAAAACAGCGCTGTCAATATGAGCTTCGACAAACGCGTCAAAAATAAGATTCCTTACGTACATTGGATTGACAGCGCTGTTAGTTTTGAGGTTGCTGGGAAACCGATGTCGTCGCAAGGCGGGATCCAAGGGCGTAGGCGCCGTTCATCCGTGAGCGGCGACGGGCCTCAAAGTGGTGGAGGGGCGGCGTTCGCAAGCGCCGGACCCTTGCCGGAAAAATACAGTGACGGGACGGATTCGCATGGATCGACGACAGCTGCTCTTGGCGTCCACCGCAGCATTGCCCGGTATTGTGGGGCCCGGTGTGGCGGCTGCGGCCCCGGCGCCGGCTAGGCCGTTCCCGCCGGGCTTCCTGTGGGGCGCGGCGACGGCCGCCTACCAGGTCGAAGGCGCCTGGCGCGCCGACGGCAAGGGACCCTCGATCTGGGACACCTTCGCCCACACGCCCGGCGTGATCGCCGAGGGCGACACCGGCGACGTCGCCTGCGACAGCTATCACCGTTACCTCGACGATGTGGCGCTGATCCGCCGCCTGGGCCTGAAGAGCTATCGCTATTCGATCAGCTGGCCGCGGGTGCAGCCGGACGGGCGCGGTCCGCTGAACGCCAAGGGTCTCGACTACTACAAGCGGCTGACCGACGCGGTGCTGGCGGCGGGCGCGCGGCCGTCGGTGACCCTCTATCACTGGGACCTGCCACAGGCGCTGGAGGACCAGGGCGGCTGGCCGAACCGCGACACCGCCGCCCGCCTGGCCGACTATGCCGGGCTGATGGGCGCGGCGCTGGGCGACCGCATCGAGCACTGGGCGGTCCACAACGAGCCCAAGACCTTCACCCATCTCGGCTACTGGCAGGGCATCCATGCACCGGGCCGCAAGGAGCCGCTGGCCTTCCTGAAGGCGACCCATACGGTGAACCTCGGCCTCGGCCTCGGCTATCGGGCGCTGAAGGCCGCAAGCGGTCGCGCGCAGGTCGGAAATGTGTGCGACGTGGCCCCTATGCTGCCGCGGACCGACAGTCCGGCCGACCGGGCGGCGGCGGCCCGCTACGCCCGCTTCCTCAACCGCTGGTTCCTGGAGCCGGCCCTGACCGGCGCCTACCCCCGGGTGCTGCCGCCGGACCGCGAGCACGATCTTCTGGGCTGGCGCGACGGGGACGAAAAGCTGATCCGCGCCGACCTCGATCACGTCGGGCTGAACTATTACACCAGCTGGACCGTGGCCGACGATCCGTCGGGCTCGAACGGCGTGCCCGGGCTGAACACCCTGGCCGACTGGGGCGCCGGCCCGCACGCCAAGACCGACAACGGCTGGGACATCTATCCCCAGGGATTCTACGACATCCTGGTCGACATGCACGGGCTGACCGACCACCGGCCGATCGAGATCACCGAGAACGGGGCCAGCTACAACACCCGGCCGGACGCCGAACACCACATCCACGACGCCCGCCGGATCGACTATCTGCAGAGCCATCTCGGCGAGGTGCGCCGGGCGATCGACGCCGGCGTGCCGGTGCAGGGCTTCCACTGCTGGAGCCTGATCGATAATTTCGAGTGGGCGGCCGGCTATACCCAGCGCTTCGGCCTGGCCTACGTCGACTTCAAGGACGGACTCAGCCGGACGCCCAAGGATTCCTTCGTCTGGTATCGCGACGTGATCGCCCGCAACGGCCTGGCCCATAGCGATCTGGGCTGAAGCCGCCATGCTCGCCGACGCCCGCCTCGCCACCTCCACCGATCCCGTCCCCGACGGCCAGCCCACGGACGGCGCCCCCTTGGACCAGGTCGGGGTAAGCGCGCCCGACCTGCAGGTGTTCGTCTTCGGCCTGTTCTTCATCTTCGGCGGCATCACCAGCCTCAACGACGTCCTGATCCCCAAGCTGAAGTCGCTGTTCACCCTCAGCTATGGCCAGGCCATGCTGGTGCAGTCGGCCTTCTTCGCCGCCTACTTCCTGATCTCGATCCCGGGCGCGGCGATCGTGCAGCGGATCGGCTTCATGCGCACCGCCGCCTTGGGCCTGCTGACCATGACCGCGGGCTGCCTGCTGTTCGCGCCGGCCTCCCTGACGGCCGCCTTCCCCATGTTCCTGCTCGCCCTGTTCGTGCTGGCGGCGGGGATCACCATCGTGCAGGTGGTGGCCAATCCCCTGATCTCCATGCTGGGGCCGCCGCGCACGGCGCACAGCCGGCTGACCTTCGCCCAGGCGTTCAACTCGCTGGGCACCACCGTCTTCCCCTATGTCGGGTCGATCCTGATCCTGGGCTCGTTGGCCAGGACCGACGTGGGCAGGCTCGCCGGTCCGGCGCTGGACGCCTTCCGGGCGCAGGAGACCTCGGTGGTGGTGCGGGCCTATTTCGGCCTCGCCGTCGCCCTGGCCCTCGTTGCTGTGGTGGTCTGGACCCGCCGCAACCGGTTGAAGGAGGCCCCGGTGGAGCGGGCCAACCCGTTCGCGGCCTTCACCCTGCTGGGCCGGCCGCGCTTCGCCTTCGGCGCCCTGTGCATCTTCCTCTACGTCGGGGCCGAGGTCGCCATCGGCTCGCTGATCGTCAACTATCTGATCCAGGCCGACGTGTTCGGCATCGGCGCCGAGGCGGCGGGCAAGCACGTGCCGTTCTACTGGGGCGGGGCCATGGTCGGCCGGTTCGCCGGGGCCTGGCTGCTCCGGGTGGTTTCGCCCGGCAAGGTGCTGGCCGGCGCCGGCGCGGCGGTCCTGCTGCTGCTGGCGACGGCCGCCGAGACCCACGGCGCCGTGTCCGGCTGGGCCCTGCTGGCCATCGGCCTGTTCAACTCGATCATGTTCCCGACCATCTTCACCCTGGCCAGCGAAGGCCTCGGCCGGCGCGCGGCGGAGGGTTCGGGGGTGATCTGCGTGGCCATCGTCGGCGGGGCGGTGATCCCGCCGCTGACCGGCCATCTCGCCGACCTGACCAGCCTGCGCGTCGCCCTGGCCGCGCCGGCGCTGTGCTATCTGGCGATCCTCGCCTTCGGCCTGTACACCCGCAGGGCGCTAGAGTATGTCAGGCCAAAGTGGACCCGGTTTGGCCGCCTGGACATGCTCTAATTATAAGATTCTAGACCCTTTTTGTCCGGATCAGATGAGTCCATCTGATCCGGAAAGGGTCTAGCGGCCGAGCCGGCCTGAGTCGGGGGCGAGACCGCCATGAGCCTGCTCCAGCTTGGCGTCAGCCTCAGCCGAACCGAGATCATGGCGGCCGTGATCGATGCGGAAGGACGCCTGCGCCGCCTGGAGCGCGCGGCGACGCCGTCGGGTTATGCGGCGGTTCTCGCCGCCGTCTCCGAGCTCGCCGACCGGGTCGACCGCACGCGCGCCCTGCCGTTCGGCCTGGCCATCCCGGGATCGACCGCGCCGCTCAGCGGGCGGGTCCGCAACTGCAACCTCATCCCTCTGAACGGCCGGGACCTGCGCCCCGATCTGGAGGCCGCGGCCGGCCGGCGCGTGCGGCTGGCCAACGACGCCGACTGCCTGGCCCTGTCGGAGGCGCGCGACGGGGCCGGCGCCCGCGGCCGCGTGGTGTTCGGCGTGATCCTTGGCGCCGGCGTCGGCGGCGGGGTGATGGTCGAAGGCCTGCCGCTGACCGGCGCGGGCGGGGCCGGCGGAGAGTGGGGCCACTCGCCCCTGCCGTGGCCGCGGCCCGACGAGGTTCCGGGGCCGCGCTGCTGGTGCGGCCTGGAAGGCTGCATGGAGCAGTGGGTGTCGATCCCGGCGCTCGAACGCGAACACCAGCGGCTGGCCCGTCCGGCGCGGCCGGTCCGGGTGGCCGAGATCGTCCGCCAGGCCAACGACGGCGCCGCCGCGGCGCGCTCGGCCCTGGAGGATTACGTCAACCGCCTGGGCCGCGGCCTCGCCGCGCTCTGTAACCTGATCGACCCCGACGTGATCGTGCTGGGCGGCGAGGGCGGCGACCTCGGCCTGCTCTACGACCAGCTGCCCGACGCGATCGCGCCCTACGCCATCAGCGACGCCTCGGCCGCCGCCATCGTCAAGGCCGCCCACGGCGAAGCCTCGATCGCGAGGGGCGCGGCGTGGCTGTGGCCTGGGACGGCGCTGGCGCGGGCGTGAGCTGATTCCCCCACCCGGCGGGCTTCGCCCTGCCACCCTCCCCACAGAGGGGGAGGGATGACAAGCGTCGCCGTTCCTTATCCCTCCCCTTTATGGGGAGGGCGGCCCGAAGGGCCGGGTGGGGCAGCGCGACGTCAGCTTTTTAGACTCCCGCAAGCACAAACGCCGCGTGCGCGCCGCCCAGCAGGGCGGCGTAGGGGTGGGTGATGACGAAGGTGGGGATGGCCTCCACATAGTCCGAGAACCGGCCCTTGGCCTCGAAGGCCTCGCGGAAGCCGCCGCCCTGCAGCTGGGCCAGCAGGGTGGGGGCGATGCCGCCGGAGATCTGCACGCCGGCGCGGGCGCCGAAGATCAGGGCGAAGTCGCCGGCCGCCGCGCCCAGCATGCGGCAGAACCGGTCGAGCGCGGCGCCGGCCAAGGCGTCGCCCGCCGCCGCGTATTGGCCCACCTCGGGCGGGGTCTTGCACAGGGCCGGGACGCCGGCGATGTCGGCCAGGGTCTCGTAGATGTTGAGCATGCCGGGACCGGACAGCAGCCGTTCGCGCGACACATGGCCGAAGCGCGCCGCGAGCCGGCGCCAGATCTCGACCTCGTCCTCGTCCGACGGGGCGAAGTTGGTGTGGCCGCCCTCGCCGACGCAGACCAGCGGCCGGGCCTGATGATTGGCGGTCGGGCGGTTGGGAATGAAGGCGGCGGCGTTGGTGCCGGTGCCGGCGTTGAACACCAAAAGCGGTGCGCCGGCGTCCGGACGGCGGGCCGGGGAGGGGCCGATCTCCACCAGGTCGGCGGCGGTGAGCAGGGGCGCGGCCCAGGCCATGGCTTCAAGGTCGTTGAGCAGGAGGGCGTGCGGCAGGCCGAGCGCCGCCGCGAACGAGACCGCCTTGATCCGCCAGCTGAGGTTGGTCATCTCCACCTCGCCGTCGATCACCGGGCCCGCGCAGGCCGCGGCGGCGAAGCTGATCGGACGCCGCCCGACGCGATCCTGGAAGGCCGCGGCCGCCGCCTCGATCCCCGGATAGTCGTGCGCCGGCAGGCTGGTCGGCTGTTCGAGCTGGATGGCCCCGGCCGCATCCACCAGGGCGTAGGCGAAGCGCGCATTGGTGCCGCCGATGTCGGCGACCAGGCCGACCGTGCCGGCCGCGGCGGAAGCGCCCATCGGCCCGCTCAGAACAGCACGCTGGCGCCGGCGTCGGCGCGGCTGACCGCGGCGCGCATGTGGCCGAACAGCGCGCGGCCGAACCCGAGCTGGTCCTGCACCACCACCGCCGGTTCGCGCGCCATCAGCACCGCCGGCTCGACCTTGGCCTCCAGCACGCCGGTCTCGGCGTCGAAGCGGATGACGTCGCCGGTGCGCAGACGCGCCAGCATGCCGCCGTCCGCGGCCTCGGGGGTCACGTGCAGCGCCGCCGGCACCTTGCCCGAGGCGCCCGACATCCGTCCGTCGGTGACCAACGCCACCTTATAGCCCCGGTCCATCAGCACCCCGAGCGAGGGGCTGAGGTTGTGCAGCTCGGGCATGCCGTTGGCGCGCGGGCCCTGGAAGCGGACCACCGCGACCAGGTCGCGGTTCAGCGCGCCGCTCTGGAAGGCTTCGGCCAGGCTCTCCTGGTCGTCGAACACCACCGCCGGCGCTTCGATCACCCGGTGGCCGGGCTTCACGGCCGAGATCTTGGCCACCGCCCGGCCGAGGTTGCCGGTCATCAGCCGGATGCCGCCATGATGGTCGAAGGGATCCTCCACCGGCCGGAGGATATCCGGCGACAACGAAATCGCCGCGCCCGGGCGCCAGGCCAGCACGCCGTCCTGCAGGACGGGCTCCTGGGTGTAGCGGTCCAGGCCCGGGCCGGCGACGGTGACCACGTCCTGGTGGGCCAGGCCGGCGCGCAGCAGTTCGCCGATTACAAAGGCCATGCCGCCGGCGGCATGGAAGGCGTTCACGTCCTCGCTCCCGTTCGGATAGACCCGCGCGATCAGGGGTGTGACCGACGACAGCCGGTCGAAGTCGTCCCAGGTGAACATCACCCCCGCCGCCCGCGCCATGGCCAGGAGGTGCAGGGTGTGGTTGGTCGAGCCGCCGGTGGCTAGCAGGCCCGCCGCGGCGTTGATCACCGCCTTCTCGTCCACCACCCGCGCCATCGGCGTGGCGTGCTGCTTGCCGGCGGTGAGGGTGATGGCGTGCACGGCCGCGGCCCGGGTCAGGGCGTCGCGGAGCGGGGTGTAGGGGTGCACGAAGGCCGCGCCCGGCAGGTGCAGCCCCATCATCTCCATCATCATCTGGTTGGAGTTGGCGGTGCCGTAGAAGGTGCAGGTGCCCGGCCCGTGATACGAGGCCATTTCGCTCTGCAGCAGTTCGTCGCGGCCGACCTTGCCCTCGGCGTAGAGGGCGCGCACCCGCGCCTTGTCGGCGTTGGAGGCGCCCGAGGTCATCGGCCCGGCAGGCACGAAGAGACTGGGGATATGGCCGAAGCTCAGCGCGCCGATCACCAGCCCGGGCACGATCTTGTCGCAGACGCCCAGCATCAGCGCCGCGTCGAAGGCGTCGTGGGTCAGCGCCACCGCCGTCGCCATGGCGATGACGTCACGGGAAAACAGCGAAAGCTCCATGCCCGGCCGGCCCTGGGTGACGCCGTCGCACATGGCCGGCACGCCGCCGGCCACCTGGGC
>FTAI01000786.1_pt1 | contig 10144 bp, 8 predicted proteins | sample 1638941 | NCBI WGS metagenome assembly FTAI01 (sample SAMEA3914813, study PRJEB12502) | metagenome | biome: forest; material: soil | place: Canada | collected 2011-07-07 | depth 0.3 m | reverse complement strand
CATCGCCAAGAAATACACCAACCGCGGCCTGCAGTTCCTGGACCTGATCCAGGAGGGCAACATCGGCCTGATGAAGGCGGTCGACAAGTTCGAGTACCGCCGCGGCTACAAGTTCTCCACCTACGCCACGTGGTGGATCCGCCAGGCGATCACCCGCTCGATCGCCGACCAGGCCCGGACCATCCGCATCCCGGTGCACATGATCGAGACGATCAACAAGATCGTCCGCACCTCGCGCCAGATGCTGCACGAGATCGGCCGCGAGCCGACGCCGGAGGAACTGGCCGAGAAGCTCGCCATGCCGCTCGAGAAGGTCCGCAAGGTCCTGAAGATCGCCAAGGAGCCGATCAGCCTCGAGACCCCCATCGGCGACGAGGAAGACAGCCACCTGGGCGACTTCATCGAGGACAAGAACGCCGTCCTGCCCATCGACGCGGCCATCCAGAGCAACCTTCGCGAAACAACGACGCGAGTGCTCGCGTCGTTGACCCCGCGCGAGGAAAGAGTGCTGCGCATGCGCTTCGGCATCGGCATGAACACCGACCACACGCTCGAGGAAGTCGGCCAGCAGTTCAGCGTCACCCGCGAACGGATCCGCCAGATCGAGGCCAAGGCCTTGCGCAAGCTGAAGCACCCGAGCCGCTCCAGGAAACTGCGGAGCTTCCTCGACAGCTGAGCCCGGGGCCACTCGGCAGCCCAACCTTTGGAACCCCGCTCGGGAACACCCGGGCGGGGTTCTTGCTAACGCCCCCAGCCGCGCGCGATCTGGAAGAGGGTCAGCGCGATCTCGGCGAGGATCAGGATGACGATGGCCGCCTCCAGGCGCAGGGACCGTTCGGTGTCGATCAGGTCGGTCATCAGCCGGGCGGTCTGGCCGATCAGCCCGAGCTTGCGGTTCAGCACCTCGGCGCGCTCGCCCAGTTCGTACTCGTTTTCCAGCCGCGCGTAGAGGCGCTCCAGGTCGGGGCGGTCCCACAACAGGTCCGGCTTCTCCCCCACCGCCACCCGCCCGCTGACCCGGTGCTCCACCAGGAGCGCCGAGCCGATCATGCGGATCATGGCCCGCCGGCCCACGGGCGCGCGGCCGCGTGTCGCAAGGTCCCGCGACCAGGGCTCGAGCGCGTCGAACACCTCGGCCACCTGGCGCTCGTCGTGCGCCAGGGCGGCGCTCTTGGCCAGGACGTCGGCCACGATCAGCAGCCGCGGCGGCGAGCGGTCGGCGATGCGCACCACGCCGTCCGGCTCGATCCGCTCCTCCCGCCCGTCCCAGGACGCGAGCCGCACCGCCTCCTCCTCGCGGATGGGGAAGGGTGCGATCACCCGCGGCGCGATGCCGCGCAACGCGTCGTCCTCGGCCAGCGGATCGAGCCCGATCAGCACCACCACGCCATAGCGGAAGACCACGGCCACGCCCTGCTCGCCGACGCCGAAGGCGAGCGGCATGGTCGACAGCGCGTCGTGCCGCTCGAGGCCGGCGGTGTCGATGCGTTCGCCGAGCAGCACCGCGCGCGCCGTCAGCGGCGCAAAAAAATCGGCCTCGGCGTCGGTCGCGGTCTCGACCATGCCGCAGGGGAGCACAGCCCACCGCGGGCCGCCAGTGTCCCGGTTCCTGGGGCGCTTCAGGTCCGCATCGCGGATCGAGTCCGGGAGTGCGGCGTTTGCTTCGTCGTGGAATACCGGCGTTCTCCAGTTGAGTTCCCACCCCGCCGCATCCCCGCCACCCTGGCGCGCCCGGCCCAGGCCGCGCTCGCCCTGTCCCTCACGGCGTCCATCGCGGCGGCCGCCCCGCCCGCGCCGGTCCAGACCGGCGTCGCGTCCTATTACGCGCCGCAGCTGGCCGGCAAGCCGACCGCCAGCGGCGAGCCGCTCAAGCCCAACGCCCTCACGGCGGCCAGCCGCTCGCTCCCCCTGGGCGCGACGGCCAAGGTCACCAATACCGAGAATGGCCGGTCGGTGACCGTCGAGATCACCGACCGCGGCCCTTACGCCAAGAACCGCGTCCTCGACGTCTCGCCCAAGGCCGCCGAGCACCTCGGCTTCAAGGACGACGGCGTCGCCAATGTCGCCGTCCAGCCGCTGAAGGCGCCGCCGGAGCGCTGAGGTTGGGACCGCCTCGACGTCCGCCACGGGTTGAGGGCCGGCCTCGATTGGGCGCATGGTGCAGCTTGCCCCAATCCACGGCAGGCAAGCATGTCGGCGTCGAGGGGCAGGAGCTGGCATGACCATGGGACGTCGGTCGCCCTTTTTCGTCCTCTGTGTGGCTCTGGCGGTGGCGACAGGCCTCTTCGGGGCGCCCCTTGGACTTTCACTCCCGGCGCGTTGGGCGCTCGCCGCCGTTCTGATGGGCGTGATCCTGGTCGCAGCCTGGAAAGCCGGCTTGGTCCTGATCCGCACGCGGTTCGACGCCGACGGCAAGGCCTTGGCCGCCGCAGCTCTGCTGATCGCTCCGGTCGCGCTATTCTCGCTGATGCCGGGTTTCGGGCCGCCGGAGTTCAGCGATCACGCGCATAACGTTTTTCGCTATGTGGTCCTGCTCGTCGACGCCGTGGCCATCTTCAGCGGGGCGATGATCCTGCAGGAGGTTCTGCAAGCCTCGGGCGAGGCCCTCTATGGGCGGCTCGGATTTTCTCTCGTCGCGGCGGCGACGCCGCTCTACCTCGTTTGGGCGGCGATGTTGCTCGAAGCCCACCATGCCGCCCTGGCAGGGAGCCCCTGGGCGTCGGGGCCGTGGACCACCTGGTTGATGTCGTTCTCCGACGTCCTGCTGTTCTTCGGCGGCCTCCTCACCTACGCGGCGACGGCCCTGTTCGCCCTGTCCCTCAGACGCGTCCGGTTGATCGGAGCCGGCGCCAGCGTGGGTTTCGTCGTCGTCAGCCTGGTCCTGGCTCTGTGCCTGATCGTCCGAGGCCTCGATTTCCCCGACCCGGCGGTGGTCTTCGCTCAGGGCTACACGATCCCAGGGTGGATCGCCGGAATCCCGGCCGTGCCTTGGTTCATGCCCTGCATCCTTGGTCTGATACTGCTCCGCGGCATCGGTCGGGAGCCACAACTATCGCCGTCGGCCACTGGCGCGGTCATGGTGGAGCGCTGACTTCCGCTGAGGGTCGCTTCCGCCCCTTGGCCACAGGACCGAAAGCGGACCTGACCTCCGCCGCGGCCATGCACGATGTTGGAGATGTGTGTGAGATGAGCACCGTCTATGACGAATTGGACGAGACGCTGATCGGCTTCATCCGCCGCCAGAAGCTTTTCTTCGTAGCAACCGCGCCCCTGTCGGCTGAGGGTTCGGTCAACATCTCGCCAAAGGGCTACGAAAGCTTGGCGATCATTGATCGCAAGACTGTCGCCTATGTGGACCTCGGTGGCTCTGGGATCGAGACCCACGCCCATTTGCGCGAAAACAGTCGAATCACGTTGATGTTCTGCGCCTTCGAGGGGCCGGCGAACATCGTGCGGGTCTATGGCCGTGGCGAGACCTGCTCATTTGACGAGCCGGGGTTCACCCGGAAGATGAAGCTTTTTCCGGCATTCGAGCGCGCGCGCGGCGTCATCACAGTACGAATCCACCGTGTCGCCGACAGTTGCGGCTGGGGCGTCCCCTTTTTCGACTACAAGGGCGAGCGCGACCAACTCCGGCGCTGGGTCGTCGCCAGAACGGATGAGGAATGGGCGGCCCGCCGGTACGAAGCCAACGCGGTCTCCATCGATGGCCTGCCCGGCCTCACGCCGTCCCCGAGCGCTGACATCCGGCCTGCTTCGGCCTCGCGCAAACCCGGAAACTGAACTTCCGCTCGGGGTCGAAGGGCGCCCTCGGTTGACGGCCAGCAAGCCGACCCGCCGAACGTCGGTGACGCGTGGCGAGCGGACGTCCGTGAACTCCAGGCGCGCTCCGGCCGGCGTTTCGAGATCACCGGGGCGAACGCGCCTGGCTCAAGGCGCGCACCGTCTCCAGGCTGACCGGTCCCCAACGAGGATCGTCGGCGTGTTCCGCCAGCTCCGACAGGCGCAGCACCTCGAACAGCAGCGCGATCCGCTCGCGGTCGAGCAACCGGCCCGTGAGGGCCTCGTACCGGCCGAGGATCCGGGCGGTCAGGTCGGGGGAGATCATGTTGGAGTAGATGAACTCCTGCTGCAGCTGGCCGAAGCCGGAGTCGCCGAAATCGTAGACGCCATTCAGGCGCTGGGCGGAGGGGTCGAAGGCCATGTTCCAGCCGTGGCCGTCGAAGAAGCCGTAGGTGCGGCCGTGCGGGTCGGGCGGCAGGGCGCGCCAGGCTGCGATGGTGCGTTCGGCGTATTTGCGCAGCGGCTCGCTGAGGACCGGCCACGTCCGCCTGAGGATGTCATCCGGCTCGAGCCACGGCTTGATCGGATCGGCGCCGGCCGCCGCGAGAGAGGCGGCGGGCAGGGCGTGGAGCTGGGCGTAGAACAGCGCAAGGTCCTGCGCCAGGCGATCGCGCGCCGGTTCGGCGAGCTCGGCGTAGCGGGGCGGCTCGAGGTGGCCGCCTCGCAGCTTGTCGTGGCGCGAGAACAGCGGCGGCCCCTCGTGGAGCGTCATGTTGGGCACGGGCAAGGTCACCGCCGGATGGATGATCGCCAGAAGGGCCGCCTCACGCACGAGCCCGGCGCGGCCGGCCTCGTGGCGAGGGAACTTGAAGATCAGCCGGTCGTCCACGTCGATCGCGACGCTGTCCCATCCCCGGCTCTGCGGCGTGAACGCGCCTGCGGCGAGGTCGGGGAAGGTCTTGACGATCACCGCCCGCAGGATTTCCGGATCCAGCGGCGAAGCCACGGGTGCGTCTCCCCCACGAGTGCGATCGCCGAGCCCATAGCCCGGCGACGGCGCCAGCGCTAAGCCGAAAGAGCGGGGGCGTCGAGCCTGCGGCGCGGGCGCGGCGAGCCATGGTCCTGAAGACCATAGCCTTCGGTCCGGCCCTGCCCGAGATCGGCGGCGCGTGCTCGGCGGAGCAAGGCGCCGAGCCCTCCAAAGCCCAGAAGCGCCAATGCCCAGCTGGCGGGCTCCGGCGCGCCGGAAGGAATGGAAGGTGAGTTCACAGCATACGAATAGCCGTTGGAGGAAAGAACAGATACGCCAGGGATGATGGCCCCGCTGCTATCCAGGAATGTGAAAGTAAGCGGGTCGTTCAGGCGCGCGGTTCCATTTACAGCAAACACATCTGCACTCACCGTCAGGGGGATCAATCCGACGGGCCGCTCCAGCACCGACTCGACATTTATCACGTACTGCGGGTCGCCACCGTCATCGCCAATGTGATCGACAGGGCGGCTATGGGACTGACCGTCGGAGCCGATCGTGAATACGTGGGCGCCGAACCCCGAGAATGGGTCGCCGAGTGTCGTAGTGACCGAGGCTCGCGACCCCGGATCGGCCGAAAAGCTCAGTCGATCGGTGATTTCAATTTGAATTGGCGTGAATGGATCCAGAAATAGGCTTCTCTCGCTTACTTGATATACACCGTCCTTTAGAAACGATGTTGTGATGTGGAACTGAAGAAAATCAGTAAAAGATGCGCCGGCGAGCGCAAAGGCGACGTTGCTGGGGTCCGTGGATGCAGAGCGCGCAGTGAGACGAATGGCTCCGGAATCGACGCTGGCCGAGGCGTGACCCGCAACGGACGCTGTCGATCCCGGGACGGGGACATAGGAATAGCTTTGGACTGCGAATGCGGCCGCGGCGCTGGGCCCCGATTGGCTGTCGGACTGGTAGCATCCCCCCTCGCCCGCGCCGACGCAGGCGTGAGCCGACGCCTGGGCGTGCGCCGCCTCAGCGCTTAGGAAGAGGGTAATGACGCCCAAGGCGCACGCAACATGGCGCCCACGGAGCGCCGTCAGCATCGTAGCGCTCACGCCCACCTCCCCCTCTTGCCTCACAGCGGCTGACCCGGAGCTTGACTCCTCAAACCACGTTCGCACAACCCGATTCGCTTCTGAGGGGGTTTTGCTCGACCAGCGGGCGCTGTCAGGGCATCGGCGATCACCCGTGCGGAGCGTCGAGCGAAGGATGCGCGGCAGTCGGCCGTGCGCCGGGTGCGGACCTCAGGATGCGTCCGGCAAGCGGACAGTCGGCGGTCCGGCCGCATACCTCGAAAACCCCTGTTGCAATCCGCCATGGTTCCCGCTGCAGTGATTTAATATTCACCTACGTATTTCTACATAAGTTATTTCCACACCGCCTAAGTATGGAGTAATTAAGCTCGAATTGACGTTCGTTCATTAGTCATGACCGTCAATTGGCGGGTCATGAAATGAAGACGTTCGCGCGATCATTGGCATCGCTCGCCCTCTCTTTTGCGCTCGGCGCCAGCCTCGCTCCCATGAAGGCCGCGGCGCAGGCGGCGGACCTGACCAAACTCAGCCTCGATGACCTGCTTTCGCGTGAGGTCACCTCGGTGGCCAAGAAGCCTCAGAGGGTCGACGAGGCCGCGGCGGCTGTCTTCGTGATCTCGCAGGACGATATTCGGCGGTCCGGCGCCACGACGATCCCTGAACTCCTACGCATGGCCCCAGGGATGGAGGTGGCCCAGCTTCCGTCAGGTGGCGCAGCGGTCACGGCCCGCGGTTTCAACGGACTGGAGGCCAACAAGCTCCTCGTCCTGGTGGACGGCCGCACGATCTACAGCGGCAATTTCGGTGGGGTCTTCTGGGACACACAGCTGGTTCCGGTGGAGAACATCCAGCGCATCGAAATTGTCCGTGGGCCCGGCGCCACCCTTTGGGGCGCCAACGCCGTCAACGGCGTCATCAACATCGTCACGAAACACGCCATCGACACCTTGGGCGGCGCGGTAAGCGCTCAGGCCGGCGATCGCGGCGACGCCCGGTTGACGGCGCGCTTCGGCGCACAGATCGGCGGGCGTACGACCGTCAGGGCCGATGTCACCCTCCGCAGCCTGCACGGCGAGGTCGAGACGCTCGCCGGCCGCGGCGACGACAACGCCAGCGCCGCCCAGGTCGGCTTCCGACTGGACTCCGAACTGTCGGAGCGCGACGCCGTCACCTTCCAGGGCGAGATCCAAGACGGCCGCAACAGCCTGCCGTCCGGGTCAGCGCTGGCGGCTCTGCCGCCGAGCTCTTCAGGCCTGCCCTCGCAAGGGCGGTTCACCGGCGCGAACCTCCTCGGCCGGTGGGTGCGGACGTTCAGCGACCGATCCGGATTCGCCCTGCAACTCTACTGGGATGACGCCAGGCACGACCTGCTCGACCTCGGCCTGCACAGGGACGAGCTCGACGTCGATTTTTCGGATCATTTCGATCTGAATGCCCGACATGCGCTGATCTGGGGCGCCAGCTTCCACCGCAACTGGTATGCGGCAAGCAGCCGGAGTCCGGCGACCACGATCTCGCAGAGCTCCGGCACGAACGATGTGTTCAGCGGCTTCGTCGAAGACGACATCACACTGATCCCCGGCCGCCTGACGTTTTCGGTCGGCACGAAGCTGGAGGATGAGGGGCAGACCAGGGCCGAATGGCAGCCCAGCCTGAGGGCGATCTGGCGCGGCGGCGACAACTGGTCGGTGTGGGGCGCGGCCTCGATCGCTGTGCGCACGCCGTCGGTGGTCGAGACGGCCCTGGGATTTTCCACGCCACGACTCGTTCTCTCGCCAGCCCGAGACCTCACCTCCGAGGACGCCTTGGCCTACGAACTCGGCTGGCGTGCGCAGGTCCGCCCCGGCCTCGCGCTGGATTTGGCCGCCTACTACACAACCTATCGCGACCTGCTCTCCTGGAACGACGCGGGTTCCACCCCGGCGGGCGTTCCGATCGTGCAATACCGCAACAGCGGCCACGGCCGCAGCTCCGGTCTGGAGATCGCGCTCGACGCCGCGATCACGCCAACCTGGACCGTCAAGGCGGCGGGTGACATCGCCGGTCTGGTCATCGAGCCCGGCGGCATCGACACGGTGGCCTCTGGCAACTCTGTCGACGACCATGCCTCGCCCAGGGGTCAGGCGTCGGTCCGCTCGCTCTGGAGCCTCACCGAGTCGGTCGATTTCGACGCCTGGTACCGTCACGTCGGCAAGCTGCGGACCGGTTCGATTCCGGCGTACGACGACCTTGGCGTTCAGCTGGTCTGGCGCCCGACCGCCCATCTGCAGCTGTCGGTGATCGGGAGCAACCTGCTCAGCGCGCGGCGAATCGAAATCCGCGATCCGTCCATGCCGCTGCCGGCGATCGTCGCGCGGGAGCTCGTCATCAAGATCTCGGCCCGGCTCTAGGCCCCCCGTGAACAACCTGCGCCACGCATCGCCCGCGCGAATTCGGGGCCTCTGCGCGGCCCTGGTCCTGGCCTGCGCCGGGATTGACCATGCCGCCGCCGATAGCGACGTGCGCGCACAGGCGAACGCGACCAAGGCCGCGATGATCTACAACTTCGCCCGGTTCGCGACCTGGCCGGAGGGCCGATTCAGCCGCCGCGATGCGCCGCTTACAGTCTGCGTCGACCCTGCCGAGCCGCTGGCGGGTGCGCTGGCCAGCATCGATGGGCAACGGATCGACCAGCGGAGCCTGGTGGTCCGGCGAACCGCCAAGATCGACGAAAACTGCCAGGTGGCGTTCGTCTCCGCGGCGAGCGCCAGCGAGGCCTATCTCGCGAGCCTGGCGGCGCGGGGCGTCCTGACCGTCGGCGAGACGCCCAATTTCACCCAGGCGGGGGCGATCCAGCTGGTGACGATCGGCCGTCAGGTCCGCTTCGCCATCAACCAGCGGGTCGCCCTGGCCGCCGGCGTCCACCTCAGCTCGAATCTCCTGCGTCTGGCGGTATCGGTCCGATGAAACAGCTGTTCGGCGGTGTCTCAATGTCCCTGCGGATGAAGGTCGGTGGCGTCATCCTGCTCACCACCTTGATTGCAGTCGTGCTGTCGCTCTCCCTGTCCACCGTGCATGAAGCCCGCTCGCAGCGATTGGCGCTTGCGCAGGCCCGCGCTTCCGATGCGGAACTGCTGGCCGCCAATCTGTCCGCGTCGCTGGTGTTCGACGACCCGGCGAGCGCCAGGACGATCCTGGATTCGATACGCCGGGTTTCAAGCGTCCGTGACGTCTATGTCCTGGACAAGGATGGCCGGGTGTTCGTCGCCCACGGACCGCACCGGGCTGAGCTTCTGGTAGCGGCGCTCGAAAGCCGCCAGGGCCTCAATGTGCTGGAGACGCGCGCTCCGATCATGGTCCATCGCGAACGCGTCGGCGAGCTCGTCCTGATCACGGGCCTCGGTGATATGAGGGGATCGCTGGTGCGCAACGCGCTCACCTCGGCCCTGCTGTCGCTGATCGCCATCGTCATCGCTCTCGTCGCCGGGTCCAGGATGATCGAGCTGGTGGTCGGACCGGTGCGGCGCCTGTCCGCGGCCTGCGCACGCGTCCGGACGGCGGGCGACTTCTCGGAGCGGGTCGAGCGCACGAGTTCGGATGAACTCGGTCAGTTGACCGATGAGTTCAACGCCCTGTTCGAGACGCTCGGCGAGAACGATGGCGTCTTGCGCCAGAACATGCTCGACCTCACCAAGGCGCGGGACGCCGCGGAGGCCGCCAACATCGCCAAGTCGCAGTTCCTGGCCAACATGAGCCACGAGGTGCGAACACCCCTCAACGGCGTCCTGGGTATGGTCCACGTGATGCAGGCCACGGCCGTGGACGACGTCCAACGCGATCAGCTCGCCACGATCCGGCAGTCCAGCGAAACCCTGCTCCAGGTTCTCAACGACGTCCTCGACTTCTCCAAGATCGAGGCAGGGAAGCTCGAGGTGCGGCCCGCCGACTTCGTGCTGGAGGACGTGGTGACCGGCGTAAGCGGGATGTTCGCAGAGGCCGCGGCGGCCAAGGGGCTTCAATGGAGCTGGGAGCTGGCCGACGGCGCTCCCGGGACCTGGTTCGGCGACGCGGTGCGGCTTCGCCAGATCCTGATGAATCTCCTGTCCAATGGGCTGAAGTTCACCGAACGCGGCCAGGTTTCGCTGGTCGTCACCACGACGGACGAGGGTCTGGCGTTCGCGGTGTCCGACACAGGAATCGGCATTACCGCCGAACAGCTGCCGCAGCTTTTCAGCAAGTTCTCCCAGGTGGACGCCTCGAACACGCGTCGCGCCGGCGGCACAGGGCTCGGCCTGGTGATTTCGCGTGACCTCGCGCAGCT
>FTAI01001058.1_pt1 | contig 10175 bp, 12 predicted proteins | sample 1638941 | NCBI WGS metagenome assembly FTAI01 (sample SAMEA3914813, study PRJEB12502) | metagenome | biome: forest; material: soil | place: Canada | collected 2011-07-07 | depth 0.3 m | reverse complement strand
GAGGCGCTGATCGAGGCGGGCTATCCGGCCGTCCACGCCGTCGGCCGCGCCGCCGTCCCCGAGCGCGCGCCGCGCATGATCGAGATCACCTGGGGCGAAGAAGGCCATCCCGTGCTGGCGATCGTCGGCAAGGGCGTGGTCTTCGACACCGGCGGCCTGGACATCAAGCCCTCGGCCGGCATGCGCTGGATGAAGAAGGACATGGGCGGCGCCGCCCACGCCCTGGCGCTGGGCCGGATGGTGATGGCCGCCGCCCTTCCGGTGCGGCTGACGATCCTGGTCCCGGTGGTGGAGAACGCCATCGCCGGCGACGCCATGCGCCCTGGCGACGTGCTGGCCTCGCGCAAGGGCCTCTCCATCGAGGTGGGCAACACCGACGCCGAGGGCCGCCTGATCCTGGCCGACGCCCTGGCGCGGGCGGCGGAACTGGACCCGGTCCTGACCATCGACCTGGCGACCCTGACCGGCGCGGCCCGGGTGGCGCTGGGGCCGGAAGTCATCCCCTTCTACACGGCCGACAAGGCCCTGGCGGCGGAGATCGCCGCCGCGTCCGAGGCGGTGGGTGATCCCCTGTGGCGGATGCCGCTGTGGGCCGGCTACGAGCCCGCCCTGGACAGCGAGATCGCCGATCTGAAGAACGATCCCGACGCCTGGGCCCAGGCCGGTTCGGTGACGGCCGCCCTGTTCCTGAAGCGGTTCGCGCCGGAGAGCGGATCGTGGGTCCATCTGGACATCTTCGCCTGGAGCGGGCGGGGGCGGCCCGGTTGGCCGGCCGGGGCGGAGGCCCAGGCGATCCGCGCCCTCTACGCCGTCCTGAAGGCCCGCTTCAAATGAGCCTCGATGCGCGCGTGACCCTGGCGCGCCCCGACCTGGCGCGGGCCGAGCTGGAGGGCCTGGTCAAGGCCGCCCGCTTCGCAGAGGCGACGCCCCGCGGCGTCCTGGCGCCTGTCGCCGCGATCCGGCGCGCCCCGGACGAGGCCGCCGAACAACTCGACCAGCTGCTGTTCGGCGAGGTCTTCGACGTTCTGGAGACCCACGACGCCTTCGCCTGGGGCCAGGCGCGGCGCGACGGCTATGTGGGCTATGTGGCGGCCCACGCCCTGGGCGAGCCGCCGCCGGCGCCCACGCACTGGGTTAGCGCCCTTCGCACCTACGCCTTCGCCGAGCCGTCCGTCCGCGCACGGGCGTTCGGCCCGCTGTCCATGAACGCCCTGGTAGGCGTCGACGAGGTCTCCGGCGCCTTCGCCCACGCCGTGGGCGCGGGCTGGATCGCCTCGCGCCACCTGCGGCCGGTGGGCGAGGCCCTGTCGGATTTCGTCGAGGTGGCGGAACAGTACCTGGGGGCCCCTTATCTGTGGGGCGGCCGCGACAGCCTGGGCCTGGATTGCTCCGGCCTGGTGCAGCAGGCCTTCTACGCCTGCGGCCAGGCCTGCCCGCGCGACACCGACCAGCAGGCGACTCTGGGCGCCCCGGCGCCGGGCGCCGCCCTGGTGCGCGGCGACCTGGTTTTGTGGAAGGGGCATGTGGGCGTGATGCTGGACGGCGCACGCCTCCTACACGCCAACGCACACCATATGGGTGTGGCCATTGAGCCGCTCGGCGAGGCGATTGCACGCATCGATGCAGCCGGTGTCGGCCAGCCGACGGGCTTTCGCCGCGTCTAGGACCGAGGCCATCATATCTCGCTGTTGATGATCTTGGCAAACAGAGTCGGGTCGACATTGCCGCCCGACAGGATGATCACCGCCGTGCGCCCGGCCAGTTGCAGCTTGCCCGCCAGCAGCGCCGCCAGGGCCACGCCGCCGCCCGGCTCCACCACCAGCTTGAGGGTGTTGAAGGCGTAGCGCATGGCCTGGGCGACCTCGGCGTCGCTGACGGTCAGGACGCCGGCCAGGTTCTGCTGCAGGATCGGGAAGGTGAGCTCGCCCGGCATGGGCGATTCCAGGGCGTCGCACAGGGACCGCGGCGCCGCCGGCGCGCCCACCCGGCGCCCGGCTTTCAGGGAGCGGCGCGTGTCGTCGAAGGCCTCCGGCTCGACGCCGTAGATGTCGATCTCGGGATGGCGGGCCCGCAGGGAGACGCAGGTCCCGGCCATCAGGCCGCCGCCGCCGATGGGTCCGATGGCCAGGTCCAGCTGGGCTCCGAGCAGGCGGGCCTGTTGGGCGATCTCCAGGCCAACGGTGCCCTGTCCGGCGATGATGAAGGGATCATCGAAGGCGGGCACGACGATGGCGCCGCGCTCGGCGGCCAGGGTGGCGGCGATGGCCTCGCGGTTCTCGCGGGCGCGGTCGTAGAAGCGGATCTCCGCGCCAAAGGCCCGGGTGGCGTCGACCTTCACCTGCGGCGCGTCCGACGGCATCACGATCAGCGAAGGCATGCCCAGCATGCTGGCGGCCAGGGCCACGCCCTGGGCGTGGTTGCCCGACGAGAAGGCGACGACGCCGTGCGTGCGCTCCTCCTCGTTCAGGCGGCTGAGGCGATTGTAGGCGCCGCGGAACTTGAAGGCGCCCACCAGCTGGAAGATCTCCGGCTTGATCAGCACTCGCCCGCGCACCCGCTCGTTCAGCATCGGGCTTTCCAGCAGGGGCGTGACCACGGCCTTGCCGATCAGGCGGTCGGCGGCGCTGATCACGTCGCGGGGGATGATGGTCATTTGGCGAACACCATGGCGTCGTCGGCGAAGGCCTTGAATTCCAAGGCGTTGCCGGAAGGATCCAGGAAGAACAGGGTAGCCTGCTCGCCAGGTTCGCCCTTGAAGCGGACCTGGGGTTCGATGAGGAAGCGCGCGCCGGCGACCTTCAGGCGATCGGCGATGGCCCGCCAGGCGTCCATTGTTAGGATCACCCCGAAGTGACGCACCGGCACGGCCTCGCCGTCCACGGGGTTGGTGGCGGTGGCCCCCTCGTCCGCGCTGACCAGGTGGGCGACGATCTGGTGGCCGTGGAAGTCGAAATCCACCCAATCGGCGGCGGATCGCCCCTCCGGACAGCCTAGCAGCTCGCCATAGAACGCGCGCGCCTCGGCCAGGTCACGCACCGGGAAGGCCAGATGGAATCTTGGACGGCTCATGTCCCCCGCTCATAGACCGACTAGGGCCGCGAATGAAAGGCCAGGGGGGCGAAAGGCATGGACTTCGAAAGCCTGGCGCGCTCAAGGTGCGCCCTTCATTTTCGACAGGAGCCGGCGCCCCCATGAACGCTCTCAGTTTCGATCGCGAAGTGTGGACCGCGGCCGGCGAGTCGCTCCTGCCTGACGCCATCGCCCTTCGCCGGGCGATCCACGCGGAACCGGAACTGGGCCTGGATCTGCCGCTGACCACCGCCAAGGTGAAGGCGGCCCTGGCCGGCCTGCCGCTGGAGATTCGCGAAGGCAAGTCCACCAGCGGCGTCGTGGCCATCCTGCGCGGCGCCGCCAACGGCCGCACGGTGCTCCTGCGCGGCGACATGGACGCCCTGCCCCTGGTCGAGGACACGGGCCTGCCCTTCGCCTCCCAGACCGAGGGCGCCATGCACGCCTGCGGCCACGACACCCACGTGGCCATGCTGGCTGGCGCCGCCCGGGCGCTGTGCGAAAAGCGCGACCGCCTGGCCGGCACGGTGATGTTCATGTTCCAGCCGGGCGAGGAGGGCCACCACGGGGCCCGCTTCATGCTTGAGGACGGCCTCTTGGACCCGCTCCCCGACGCCGCCTTCGCCCTGCACATCTCGCCCAACATGCCCCGCGGCGTATTCGCCGGCCGCACCGGGCCGCTGCTGGCCTCATCGGACAAGCTCCGCATCAAGGTGCGCGGCCGCGGCGGCCACGCCTCCATGCCCCACGATGCGCTGGATCCAGTGCCGATCGTCTGCGAGATCGTCACCGCCCTGCAGACCCTGGTCACCCGCCGCATCAACGTCTTCGACCCGGCCGTGATCACCATCGCCCGCATCGAGGGCGGCACCACCGACAACGTCATCCCCGAGGACGCCCGCCTGTGGGGCACGCTGCGCACCCTGTCGGAACGGACCCGCCAGACCGCGCACGAGGGCATCCACCGGGTGGCCGAGAACATCGCCGCCGCCCACGGCGCCGTGGCCGAGGTGCAGATCGAGCACGGCTTCCCGGTGACCGTCTGCGACGGCCGCATCACCGAGCTGGCGCAGCGAACCGCCACGGCCCTGTTCGGCGACGAGGCCTGGATCACCATGCCCAACCCGATGATGGGCGCCGAGGACTTCTCCTACGTGCTCCAGAAGCTGCCCGGCGCCATGGCCTTCCTGGGCGCGGCGCCGGAGGGCGGCGACTTCCGCACCTGCTGCGCCCTGCACTCCAACCGCATGGTCCTGGACGAGACGGTGATGTCCCGCGGCATCGCCATGCACTGCGCCATGGCCGAGGCGGCGCTGTCGGGGGATCTGGAGCTTTAGCAGGTTGGCGGGGAGGGACGCGGGTCTGAAAGGCGTCAAGGACGAGGGGTCCAGGCCTCGCCGTTCGGCCCCCTACTCCCCCTCGCCCAGCTCCCGCGCTTCCTCGGCCAGCATGATCGGGACGCCGTCGCGGATGGGGTAGGCCAGGCGGGCGCCGCGGCTGATCAGTTCGGCGTGTTCGCGGTCGTATTCCAAGGGGCCGCGGGTCACCGGGCAGACCAGGATCTCCAGCAGGCGCGGGTCGACCTGGGGCGGCGGGAGCTCGGGCGGGGTGGCGACGGTCGTGGGAGAGGTGATGGGAGCGGTCATGGGGCCCTCGTCTACTGCAGCGAAGGCGGCTCGTCATCGTCGTCGTCGGTGAACAGGCCGGCGTCAATCTCCAGCAGCGTCGCCAGCGCTGCGCGGCGCTCATCGAAGCCCGGCGCCTCCAGCAGGGCCTGTTTCTCCGGCGGGTCGAAGGGCAGCAGCATGCACAGGCTGTTGATCAGCGCCGGGCCGGGGGCGACGTTCACCGCCTCCCACTCGATGCCCAGGCCCCGCTGGTCGAGATAGCGGCGCAGCAGGTTCAGGAACGGCGCGCGCTCGAATTCCAGCTCCGGCTCCTCGTCCCTCAGGTCGGCGTCGAACAGGGCGTAGTTGGCGCGCACCTGGCGATAGGGCGTGGGCATCGGCAGCTCGTCGCCGACCTCGAAGCGACACACGCCGGTGAGGGTGATCAGGTACCGGCCGTCGCCGGTTTCCGAATAGCTGGTGATCCGCCCCGCGCACCCCACGCGCGCCAGGCGCGGCCGGGCCCGCTCGCCGCCGCGCCTGGTCTGGACCATGCCGATCAGGCGGTCGCCGGCCATCACGTCGTCGACCATGTTGAGGTACCGCGGCTCGAAGATCTGCAGCGGCAGGGCGCCGCCCGGCAGCAGCAGGGCGCCGTCCAGGGGAAACACGGGGATCACCTGCGGCAGGTCGTGGGCCTTGCGGTAGTTTCCGGCGACCATGGTCCGCCCCCTGCTGATTCAGGCCTTCAGGAAAACAGGATCGCCGACAGCCGCCGCCGGCCCTGCTTGGCGACGTCGGAGGCCATGCCGGCGGCTTCGAAGACGGTGAGCAGCTGCTTGCGCGCCGCCTCGTCGTTCCACTCGCGGTCGCGCTCGATGATGGTCAGCAGCTCGTCGGCGGCGGCCTGCAGCTCGCCGCGGCCGGCCAGGGCCTTGGCCAGCTCCAGGCGGGCCTCATGGTCGTTGGGGTCGGCCGCCAGGCGCCGCTCGAATTCGGAGGTCTCGGATGGCGCCGCCTCGGCCAGCTTCAAGGCCGCGCGGACGCTGTCGAGGTCGGCGTTCCTGGCGTCCGAGGGCGCCATCTCAGCGACCTCCCGCGCCCGCTCCAGGTCGCCGCCGTCCAGGTAGCAGCGGGCCAGACCGCCGATGGCCGCGACGTTGTCCGGCTCCAGCTGCAGCACCTGCGCATAGGCCTGGGCCGCCCCGCCAACGTCGCCCACCTCGATGGACTCTTTGGCCAGGCTGAGCAGCTGGTCGATATCCGACGGCGCGGCGGGGCCGGCCAGCTTGTCGATGAAGGCCTTCACCTGGCTCTCGGGCAGGGCGCCCATGAAGCCGTCGACCGGCCGACCGTCGACGAAGGCGTAGACCGTGGGGATCGATTGCACGCGCAGCTGGCCGGCGTAGACCGGGTTCTTGTCGACATCGATCTTGACCAGCTTCACCGCGCCCTTGGCGGCGTTCACGGCCTTTTCCAAAGCCGGGGTGAGCTGCTTGCAGGGCCCGCACCAGGTGGCCCAGAAATCGACGATCACCGGCTGCTCGCGCGACGCCTCGATGACGTCGGCCGCGAAGGTCGCGTCGGACCCTTCCTTGATGAGGTCGCCGGCCGCCTTGGCTGGCGCGGTGTCTCCGAGCAGGGTCATGACCACTCCGTCCATGTAGGAAAAACTCGCCGCCTAAGATGGTCCCGCTCCCGCCAGCTTGCAACGCGGGTCGAGCCCAATGGGTTCACTGACCTTAAGCCTCCCCGTCGCCCTGACCTTCTACCCCTCTCCCACCTTCGAGAAATCCACCACCACCGGCTCGCGCCCCAGCGCCGCCAGGAACCGGCGGAACCCCGCCTGGCTGAGCGCTGTGGTGGCGGTGTTGGTCAGGGGGTGGAAGTTGACCGGGTCAGCGGCGGCCAGGGCTGCGTCGAGCACGAAGCGGACGCTGTGGTCCGGATCGTTGATCAGGGCCAGTGCGGTGACCGATCCCGGCGTCACGCCCAGGTGTTTCAGCAACAGCCCCTCGTTGCCGAACGACAGCCGCGCCGAGCCGATTGCGGGGGGCAGGCGCTTGAGGTCGATGCGGGTCTCGCCCAGGGCCGAGATCAGCCACAGCCGGTCCTTGGCGTCCTTCAGGAACAGGTTCTTCGTATGCCCCCCGGGCATGGAGGCCTTGATCTCCTCGCCCTCGCCGACGCGGAACACCGCCTCGTGCTCGAGTGTCGAGTGGTCGATGCCCTGCGCGTCCAGGAAGGCGAACAGGTCGGCGCGGGACTTCGAGGCGGGCTGCATGAGACGGCCTCTTTGCACGCGGCGCCTTGGCCCGCTAGAGGTTCGGGCGACCCGCCCATTCGTCCCAAGCCCCCTAGCCAAAGTCCCCAAGGACCCGTCCATGGAACTCGAAGCCTTCCCCACCAGCCCCCGTCCGCCGGACATCGTGCCCGGCCGGCCGCAGCGCGCCTGGATGGACAACTTCTTCGACCGCCATCCCTATCGCTGCCTGCCGCTCAGCATGGCCAATTCCACCGGCTGGGAGATCCTGTGCCCGGTGGGCTTCACCGCCGAGTGGAACGGCGGCCTGAACCAGACCGACATCAAGATCACGCCGGACCACCCGTTCCCGCTGTTCGACGACTTCGCCAAGAGCCACTTCAGCCACGGGGTGCTGACCCTGCACCCGCAGTACCTGTTCCGCACGCCGGAGGGCTGGTCGATGTGGGTGATGGGCCCGCCCAACCACATCAAGGACGGCATCCAGCCGCTGATGGGCCTGGTGGAGACCGACTGGCTGCCCTTCCCCTTCACGATGAACTGGATCTTCACCCGGCCGGGGAAGGTGAAGTTCAACAAGGGCGAACCGTTCTGCTTCATCACTCTGGCCCAGGACAAGCCGCTGGAGGCCTTCGACCTGGTGCAGCGGCCACTGGAGCGGGACATGGAGCTGGTCGGCCAGTACGAGGCCTGGCGCAAGCAGCGCTCTGACTTCAACGCAAAGCTCTTCAAGCGCGAGCCGGGGGCCGTGAAAGAGGCCTGGCAGCGCTACTATTTCCGCGGCGAACTACCCGACGACACCGGCGCGGCGCCCAAGGTCCACACCAACAAGCGGCGGCTCAAGGCGCTGCGGCTGGGGCTGTAGAGGGCGCCTTGGGGGCGCCTTTTGACCCCTTGCAAACCGCCAAGGCCTCTGCGATAAGCCGCCTCCCGATCGGGCGGCCCCACAGGGCGGCCCAAGGAGCGCGGGCGTAGCTCAGGGGTAGAGCACAACCTTGCCAAGGTTGGGGTCGGGCGTTCGAATCGCCTCGCCCGCTCCAAATTTCTTCACGGAAATCAGAGAGATAGCCCAGCCCTTCGGGGCAAATCCTTGCTTACAACGCGGCCTCCGCGCGCCATTGAAAGCACCTTGTAAGCGCTGACACTTTGCTCGGACTTGCTTTACGCGGCCAGAGCCGCAGAAAAGGCCCTCGGTGGCCGATTTCAAGCTAGCTTCGCCAGCAGTTGTCTCCGCCTTCACCGCGCCTACCCGCTCGAGGAGCATACTTCCAACGTGGCGGAACCCGCGCTACCGCCTCGAATTGCGTCGGTTCCAGTCGCGATCGTCGCCGTCGTCGTCCTGCTCTTCTTCCTCCACCACTAGCAGGGTTGTTGCCCAGCCATCTTGCTGGAGGGCCACTTGCTCATAAATTGCGGTGATGGAACCGCGTTCATTCAGCCAACGATCGGTGAGCACCTCGACCAACTGCGATGTGGTCTCTCCGTCGGTAGGTTTGAATTGGCGGGCGAGCGCTTGGCGGGGCAGTGGAGACCGGATGGATAGGCCAAGGTAGGGAAAGCCAACCGGAGCGATGAGACGCTGGGTTATGCAGTTATGCGAAGTGATGATCGCCGCCTTTTTGTCAACGCTACCCACGTAGATCTGCGCCATCATCTCGTGTGAGACGCCGAACTTATTCGTGAGGGTTCGGACATGGCGCAGGTCGCACCCAAGCGGGAGGGCTTTCAGCGCTACGCGAAACTCCGGCAACGGCACTAGTACCGCTGCACTGAGGTTATGACTCTTTGACTGGGTAGGCCTTGCGGAGTTTTACGCGGGCCTTTTCCGTCGTGAACATCCAGTTGATCTGCGCTTTCTCGGCGTTGCGTCGCTGCTCCCAGGCGGCGATCTCGGCGATGAGCAGGGCCTTGTCGTCGATGCGGCGGTCGAGGCATTGGCTGCGCAGCACGCCGATCTCGATCTCGACCATGTTCAGCCAGCTGGCGTGTTTTGGCGTGTGGTGGAACTCCAGCCGCTTGAGGATCCGGCGGGCCTCGGTTGCGGGGCAGGCGTCGTAGAGGGCGCCTGCGGAGTGGGTGGAGAGGTTGTCCATCACCACCCGGATCAGCGGGGCCTGCGGATAGTGCAGGTCGACCAGGTCGCGCATGCACTCGGCGAAGTCCGGATTGGCGCGCCGGTCGGTGACCTTCACCCTGCGCCACGGACGGTGGGCGTCGAGGAAGACGAACAGGTTGACCGTGCCGTTGCGGCGATATTCGCAATCGTAGCGCTCCAGCTGTCCGGGCTTGGCGGCGATCGGCGCGCGCACCTCGCCGATCAGCTGGGTCGGGCTCTCGTCGAAGCAGACCACCGGCCGGTTGGGATCGGGGGCCTCGGCGTAGAGGTCGAGCACGTCCTCCATCCGCGCGACGTATTCGCCGTCGAGCTTGGGGATGCACCACATGTCCTTGCGCCAGGGCTTCAGGTGGTTCTCCCCCAGCCGCCGGCGCACCGTCTCGCGGGAGAGCTCGTCATGGTCGGTCAGCGTGACCATCTCATCGGCCAGCAGCTCCAGGGTCCAGCGCGCCCGTCCCGGCGGCGGCTTGGAGCAGGCGGTCGCCACCAGCAGGGCTTCCTCCTTGCCCGACAGCTTGCGCTCCGCCCCGGGCCGCGGCTCCTCGCTCAGCGCCCCTTCCAGGTTGGCCTCCACGAAACGGCGCTTGGTGCGGTAGATCGTCGAGCCGCTGACCGCCAAGGTCGCGGCGATGACCTCGTCGCTGGCCCCGCCGTCCGCCGCCAGCAGGATCTGCGCGCGCTTGAGCTTGCGCGCCGCATGCCGACCGCCGCTCAACAGCGCGCCAAGCTCGTCACGTTCCGGTTGGCTCAGCTCCACCCGATATCGTACGTTCATCCGGACCTCCTGTTCCTGGGAGGCGAGACGAATCTGCAAATGAATCAAAACTCTGACCCGAAGTCAGCGGCCGACCAACCCCGCTTCACCAGCACCCAGGGGCAATACCTGGCCTTCATCGACGCCTATAGCCGCGTCCATGGCTACCCACCCGCCGAGGCCGAGCTGCAGCGACACTTCCAGGTCACCCCGCCCTCCGTTCACCAGATGATCCTCACACTCGAGCGCCTCGGCTTCATCCGCCGCACGCCCAGAACCGCCCGAAGCATCGAGGTGCTCGTCCCGTCAGAACTCCTGCCCAGGCTCCAGCACCAACCTGTCAAATCCTCTGTGCAGCGGTACTAG
>FTAI01000763.1_pt1 | contig 10240 bp, 8 predicted proteins | sample 1638941 | NCBI WGS metagenome assembly FTAI01 (sample SAMEA3914813, study PRJEB12502) | metagenome | biome: forest; material: soil | place: Canada | collected 2011-07-07 | depth 0.3 m | reverse complement strand
GTTCTACGGCGACGGGATCATCACCCCTGCGATCTCGGTGCTCTCGGCGGCCGAGGGCCTGAAGGACGCGCCACACATGGGGCAGATGTTCACGCCCTACGTCCTGCCGGCGGCGGCGGTCATCCTGGTCTGCCTGTTCCTGTTCCAGGCCAAGGGCACCCACCGGATGGCGGCCTTCTTCGGCCCGATCACGGCGGTCTGGTTCCTGGTGCTGGGAGCGTTGGGCCTGTTCCACCTGAAGGAGGACCTGACGATCTTCCGGGCCATCTGGCCGGGCTATGGCGTCAGCTTCCTGGTCGAGAACGGCTTCGTGGGCTTCGTGATCCTGGGCAGCGTCTTCCTGGCGGTGACCGGGGCGGAGGCGCTCTACGCCGACATGGGCCACTTCGGACGCGACCCGATCCGCGCCGCCTGGCTGGTGCTGGTCTTTCCCTGCCTGGTGCTCAACTACCTGGGCCAGGGCGCGCACGTTCTGCACGCCGGCGCCATCCACGACGTCGGCGCGCGGCTGAACCCGTTCTGGAGCATGATCCCGGACTTCGCCTACTGGCCGGTCCTGATCCTGGCCACGGCCGCCACAGTGATCGCCAGCCAGGCGGTGATCACCGGCGCCTTCTCCATGACCCAGCAGGGCGTGCAGCTGGGCCTGCTGCCGCGCCTGGACATCAAGCGCACCTCCGAGACCCAGGCCGGCCAGATCTTCGTGCCGGCGGTGAACAGCCTGCTGATGGTCGGCGTGCTGGTGCTGCTGGTGGTGTTCCAGAACTCGCACCGCCTGGCCTCGGCCTATGGCATAGCGGTGACCGGCGCGATGTTCGTCGACACCCTGCTGGCCTATGTGATCGCCAAGCGTATCTGGAAGTGGAACAATCTTCAGACCGCGGCGCTGCTGGTCCCGCTGGGCCTGGTGGACATCACCTTCATCTCCTCGAACCTGCTCAAGATTCCGGACGGGGCCTGGCTGCCGCTGGCTTTCGGCGCGGCCATGGTGACCTTGATGTGGACCTGGTCGCGGGGCGTGCAGATCCTCTCGGAAAAGACCCGCCGCGACAGCGTGCCGCTCAAGGAGCTGATCGAGATCCTGGCCGTCCGTCCGCCGCATCGCGCCCAGGGCACGGCCATCTTCCTGACCTCGGAGCCGGATGTGGCGCCCGTGGCGCTGATGCACAACCTCAAGCACAACAAGGTCCTGCACGAGAAGAACGTGATCCTCACCGTGGCCACCGCCGAGACGCCGCGGGTGCGCGAGGAGGACCGGATCAAGATCTATCCCTCCAGCGGCGACTTCACCAAGGTGGTGCTGACCTACGGCTTCATGGAAAGCCCCAACATCCCCAAGGCCCTGGCCCAGTGCCGCAAGCAGGGCCTGAAGTTCGACATCATGGCCACCAGCTTCTTCTTGGGGAGGCGCTCGATCGTGCCCTCGGCCAATTCCGGCATGCCCCTGTGGCAGGACCGGCTGTTCATCTTTCTGATGCGCAACGCCGCCAACCCCACCGACTTCTTCAAGATCCCGCCCGGCCGCGTGGTTGAGCTGGGGACGCAGGTTTCGGTGTGAGCGACTGGTCCACGCCCCTGGCCGCCTTCCTGGCCGGCGTGGAGGCTTCGGCGGACCGGGCGCACGTGGGGCAAAGACACGGGACCATGCGGGTGTTGCTCTATTCGCCCCGCGACGTTGACCGCCAGACCCCGCACCGCCAGGACGAGCTCTACATCATCCAGTCGGGCTCGGGCCTGTTGCGCAAGGGCGACGAAGCGATCGCCTTCGGGCCCGGAGATGTGCTCTTCGTCGAGGCGCACGCCGACCACCGCTTCGAGTCGTTCACGCAGGACTTCGCCGCCTGGGCGGTGTTCTGGGGACCGGAGGGCGGGGAAGGTTGGACTGCGTGAATTTCCAGACGCCGTAACCCCTCACCCTCCCAGTCGCTGCGCGATCGGCCCTTTCCTCTCCCTACGGAAGAGGTGTTCCGAGCCTTGCCTGAGACGGCTGTAGAGCCCTTTCTCCAGAAGGGGAGAAGGAGGGGCCCGCGCTCGGAGAGCGTGGGAGGATGAGGGGCTCAGGCTCTCCACCTTGTCGCTCAATCCGGTTCGAAGGGTCCGTCCAGGGCCGCTTCGGCCACGGGATCCGGAGCGGGGGCCGGTTCGAGGCCGGCCTTGATGGCGTCGTCCACCCGTTCGAGCCAGATGAACTCCAGCTTGTCGCGGACCTCCTGGGGGATGTCGTCGTAGTCGCGGCGGTTGCGGGCCGGGAGCATGACGCGGGTGATGCCGGCGGCCGAGGCGGCCACCACCTTTTCCTTGATCCCGCCCACCGGCAGCACCAGGCCGCGCAGGCTGATCTCGCCGGTCATGGCGGTGTCGCTGCGCACGGAGCGGCCCGTCAGCAGGGAGGTCAGGGCGGTGAACATCGCCACCCCGGCGCTGGGACCGTCCTTTGGCGTGGCGCCGGCCGGGACGTGGACGTGGATGTCGGACTTCTCGAAGGCCGAGGGGTCGATCAGCAGGGTTGGGGCCTCGGTCTTCACCAGGCTGAGGGCCGCCTGCACGCTCTCGCGCATCACCTCGCCCAGCTGACCGGTGAGGATCAGCCGCCCGCCGCCGGGGGTCTTGGCGGCCTCGATGAACAGGATGTCGCCGCCCACCGGAGTCCAGGCCAGGCCGGTGGCCACGCCCGGAACCGCCGTGCGCATGGCCACTTCGTTCTCGAAGCGCGGCTGACCAAGCACCGGTTCGACATCGTCGGGGGTGATCCTGACCTCGGTCTTGTCGCCCTCGGCGATCTGCATGGCGGCGTTGCGGAAGGCCCGGCCGATCTCGCGCTCCAGCCAGCGGACCCCGGCCTCGCGGGTGTAGCCCTCGATGATCCTGACCAGCGCCTCGTCATCGATGTAGGCCTGCCCGGCTTTCAGGCCATTGGCCTCCAGCTGTCGACGGACCAGGTAGCGCTTGGCGATCTGCAGCTTTTCGCCGGCGGTGTAGCCGGCCAGGCTGATGATCTCCATGCGGTCGCGCAGCGGGCCGGGCACGGTGTCGAGCATGTTCGCCGTGGCGATGAACACCACCCGCGACAGGTCGAAGGGCACGCCCAGGTAGTTGTCGCGGAAGGTCCCGTTCTGTTCGGGATCCAGAACCTCCAGCATGGCCGCGGAAGGGTCGCCCTGGACCCCCGCGCCCATCTTGTCGATCTCGTCCAGCATCATGACGCAGTCGCGGGCGCCGGCCTTGCGGATGGACTGGATGATGTTGCCCGGCAGGGCGCCGACATAGGTGCGGCGGTGGCCGCGAATCTCGGCCTCGTCGTGCACGCCGCCCAGGCTGACGCGGACGAACTTGCGCCCCATGGCCTTGGCGATCGACTGGCCGAGCGAGGTCTTGCCCACCCCTGGCGGGCCGGCGAAGCACAGGATCGGCGCCTTGCCCTCCGGCGCCAGCTTGCGCACGGCCAGGAACTCCAGGATGCGGGTCTTGATCTTCTCCAGGCCGTAGTGGTCGGCGTCGAGGATCTCGCGGGCCTGCTTGATGTCGATGGTCTTGGGGGTCGGCGTGGCCCAGGGCAGCTCGATCAGCCAGTCCAGGTAGGTGCGGATCATGCCGTACTCGGCGGCCGCATCGGGCATCTTCTGCAGGCGGCGCAGCTCCTTGCGGGCCTGGGCTTCGACGTCCTCGGGCATGCCCAACTTGTCGATGGCGGCGGACAGCTCGGCGATCTCCTGATTGGCGCCCTCGTCCTCGCCCAGCTCGTGCTGGATGGTGGCCAGCTGTTCGCGCAGCAGGGCGTCGCGCTGGCGCTTGGTCAAGGACGCCTGGGTCTGGGCGCCGATGTCGCGCGACAGTTTCAGCACCTCCAGCCGGTGGGCCAGGAGCTTGGACACCTTGTCCAGGCGCGGCGCCAGGTCGAGGGTCTCCAGGATGTCCTGCTTCTGGTCGGGCGGAATGTCGGTGTAGGCCGCCGCCATGTCGGCCAGGACGCCGGGGGCGTTGATCGACTCCACCGTGGCGCGCAGCTCCGGCGGCGTCTGGGGCAGGATGTCCAGGATCTCCAGGGACTGCTGGCGCAGGTTCAGGAACCGCGCCTCGATCTCGGGGGTGATCTCGGTGGGCTCGGGCAGGTGCAGGCCGCGGGCGACCAGATAGGGCCAGCCCTCCAGGGTCTCGGTGATGTGGAAGCGCTGCACGCCCTGGCAGATGATGTGATGCTCGCCGTCGGGGGCTGTGATGTAGCGCAGGATGTTGGCCACCACGCCGACGGTGTTGAGGTCCGAGCCGCGCGGCTGCTCGACGGAAGGATCGCGCTGAAGGACCACCACCACCTGCCGCTGCTCGCGCACCGCCTGCTGGGCGGCGGCGATGGAGGCGGGGCGGTTGATGGTCAGGGGGACGACGATCTCCGGGAAGAGCACGGCGCCGCGGACCGCCACGACGATGAAGGCGTCCGTGGGCGGCGAGGGCCGGACCTCCTTGGCGGAGACGGGTTCGGGGGCTGCAGTTTCGGCCATGGGTCCTCCGAAGCTCAAACGATCTTGCGCAGGCTGACCTGCAGGCATCCGTCCAGGGCGCGGTGGCGGACCTGGTCGTAGCGGCCGGGGGGAAGGGGTACGCGGCGCTCGAAGCGGCCCTGGGGCAGCTCCAGGCGGTGGATGCCGGCGGTGCGCAGTTCGGGCGGCAGCACCCGCTCGCCGGCGATGATCAGGCAGCCGCCGTCCAGGATCAGGGAGACGGCGTCTTCGCTGACGCCGGGCAGGGCGGCGATGATCAGGACCTCGCGCTCGGTCTCCAGGACATCCACCGGCGGTGTCCAGACCGGATGCGCCGAACGGGCGCGCACCGGCTCGAACATCTGCTGATGCAGGCGCTCGGCGCGGGCCAGGACCTCCAGGGCGTCCCCCCACATCCAGTTTCGCGGATCGTCATTGGCCATCACATGGGTCTCCCGGTCCCAGATTCAGGCGAGGCGTCGCCCCCGTCTTCGTCGGCAGTTCACACCGTTCGCCGATAGGTGGGAACGCGCAAGGCCGAAGCCTAGTGCCGCATCGTCGAAGCCTTGGCGCCCGCGGCGGCGCCCGCCTTGATCATTCCGGCCGCGGCGAGGGTTGAATTGTCATCGGCGAGGGCCTTAAAGGCGCGGCTGTCTCTTAAGAACGCCTCCAGGAAAACCGATGTCCGCCGACAAGTCGCCCAAGAAAGTCGTCCTCGCCTATTCCGGAGGTCTCGACACCTCGATCATCCTGAAGTGGCTGCAGGAGACCTATGACGCCGAGGTCGTGACCTTCACCGCCGACCTGGGCCAGGGCGAGGAACTGGGCCCCGCCCGTGAGAAGGCCCTGATGCTGGGCATCAAGCCGGAGAACATCTTCGTCGAGGACCTGCGTGAGGAGTTCGTCCGCGACTTCGTGTTCCCGATGTTCCGCGCCAACACGGTCTATGAGGGCCAGTACCTGCTCGGCACCTCCATCGCCCGGCCGCTGATCGCCAAGAAGCAGATCGAGATCGCTCGCCAGGTGGGCGCCGACGCGGTCTCCCACGGCTCCACCGGCAAGGGCAACGACCAGGTCCGCTACGAGGTGGCCTACTACGCCCTGGAGCCGGACATCCACATCATCGCCCCGTGGCGCGAATGGGATTTCAAGAGCCGTGAGGCGATGATCGAATACGCCGAGCGCAATCAGATTCCGATCGCCAAGGACAAGCGCGGCGAGGCGCCGTTCAGCGTCGACGCCAACCTGCTTCACTCTTCCAGCGAGGGGAAGGTGCTGGAGGATCCGGCGCTGGAAGCGCCGGAATTCGTGCACATGCGCACCATCGCGCCCGAGGACGCGCCCGACAAGGCCACCGTCTTCACCATGGACTTCGAGAAGGGCGATCCGGTCGCCATCGACGGGCTGCGCCTGTCCCCCGCCGCCCTGCTGACCAGGCTGAACGAACTGGGCCACGACAATGGCGTCGGCCGCCTGGACCTGGTGGAGAACCGCTTCGTGGGCATGAAGTCCCGGGGCGTCTACGAGACCCCCGGCGGGACCATCCTGCTGGCCGCCCACCGAGGCATCGAGAGCATCACCCTGGACCGCGGTTCGGCCCACCTGAAGGACGAGCTGATGCCCCGCTATGCGGAGCTGATCTACAACGGCTTCTGGTTCACGCCGGAGCGGGAGATGCTGCAGGCGGCCATCGACCATTCCCAGGCCATGGTCACCGGCCAGGTGCGTGTGAAACTCTACAAGGGCAACGTCACCGTCATCGGCCGCACCAGCCCCTATTCCCTCTACGACCAGGACCTGGTGACCTTCGAGGAAGGCAAGGTCGCCTATGACCACCGCGACGCCACCGGCTTCATCAAGCTCAATGCGCTGAGGCTGCGGGTGAAGGCCAAGCGGGACCAGCGCGGCTAGCCGCGCCCTTCCTCCCCGTCAGGGTTGGATGAGGGGGCTCGCCGCGTGATGACCTCACCCCGCCACCACGATCTGTCCTTCCACCTTCACCCGCCAGGGCCACAGCGCCTTGCCGGCGCACGGGCCGCCGATGCAGAGGCCGTCGCGGGGGCGGAAGAGGGCGCCGTGGGAGGAGCAGAGGATCAGGTCGCCTTCGCGCGTCAGGAACCGGTCGCCAAAGGTGGCGAGCGGCAGGCCGGCGTGGGGGCAGCGGTCAATGTAGCCAAACACTTCGCGACCCTGGCGCACCAGGAACCCCATGAACAGCTTGTCGCCCTCGCGCCAGGTGAGGCCTTTGGCGCCGGGATCGGCGATCTCCGCCAGGGCGCAGAGTATCGTTCCCGGTTCGGGTTGGGCGGGATTCTCCCTCAACGGCGCCGCCTCACGGCAAACGACCGAGGGTGACCTTCATCGGCCGCACCTCACGGCTCTGGAACAGGCCGGCCACGGTGTAGGGATCGTTGTCGCTGAACGCCTGGGCCTGGGCCGGCTCGTCCACCTCCAGGATCAGCATCGACCCGGTCATGTCGCCGCCTTCGTTCAGCAGCGGTCCGCCCAGGCGGATGAGGCCGGCGTTGGCGCGGCAATAGTCCAGGTGCGCCTCGCGGTTGGCCAGGCGCAGGGCCAGGCTGCCCGGCTTGTCGACATTCATCAGGACGAAGGTGGCCATTTGGAACGACTCTCAGGTTTCCGTGCGGAGGGGACGCGACAGGAGGCCGACGATGGCGGCGTCCACATCGATACGGCCGTCCAGGATGGCGTCAACCGCGTCGCAGATAGGGGTTTCGACGCCCAGCTTCCGGGCCAGCGCCGCTACGGCCGGGGCGGAGGCGACGCCCTCGGCCACGGACCGCTTGCCGGCTAGGGCGGCCTCGAGAGTCTCGCCGCGGCCCAGCGCCAGGCCGACGCTGTTGTTGCGCGACTGGCTGGAGGAACAGGTGAGCACCAGGTCGCCCAGGCCGCACAGGCCGGCCACCGTCTCGGCCCGGCCGCCCAGGGCCACGGCCAGGCGGGTGAGCTCGGCGAAGCCCCGGGTGATCAGGGCGGCGTGGGCGTTGGACCCCAGGCCGCGGCCCTCCACTACGCCGGTGGCGATGGCCAGGACGTTCTTCACCGCCCCGCCGGCCTCGGCCCCGATCATGTCGACGGCGGCGTAGGGTCGGAAGGTCTGGGTGGCGATGGCGGCGGCCAGGTCCTGGGCCAGATCCAGGTCCTCGGCGGCCAGGGTGACGGCGGTGGGCAGGCCCTGGGCCACCTCGCGGGCGAAGCTGGGCCCCGAGAGCACGGCGGCGCGGGCGGTGGGCAAGGTCTCCGCCAGGACCTCGCTCATCAGCTTGAGGGTGCCCTGCTCCACGCCCTTGGCGCAGAGCACCACCGGCAGGCCCGACGGGGCTGAGGCGGCGAACTCGATGAGCGCGGCGCGCAGGTGCTGGGCCGGCGTCACCGCCAGGATCAGGTCGCGGGTGGCCAGGTCCGCCAACTGAGTGGTGGCGGCGATGGAGGGATCCAGCGCCACGCCGGGCAAGAACAGGCGGTTTTCCTGGTCCTGGCGAATGCTGTCGGCCACCTCCGGCTCGCGCGCCCAGAGGGTGACACCCAGGCCGGCGCGGGCGCAGACCTGGGCCAGGGCGGTGCCCCATGCGCCGCCGCCGATGACGCCGACGGTCTGATAGGTGTCGCTCATCAGGCCGGCCCCCTCATGCCTTCGCGCCCTTGCGGCCGGGGATGTGGGTGGGGTTGAGGCGGGCGGCGGCCTCGTCGAGGGGCCAGCGCGGCCGGGCCACGGCGTCCAGGCCGTCGGTCATCCCCGCCGCCAGCCGCTCGGCGCCGGCCAGGGCGATCATGGCGGCGTTATCGGTGCAGTAGGCCAGCGGCGGGGCGGCGAAGGCGAAGCCCTCGGCGGCGCAGAGGTCCTGCAGCGTCCGCCGCACCGCGCCATTGGCCGCCACCCCGCCGGCGACCACGAACCGGCGCGCCTGGCCGGCATGGCTGGCGGCATAGACCCGCATGGCCCGGGCGGTGCGCTCGGAAAGCTGCCGGGCGATGGCGGCCTGGACGGCGGCGGCCAGGTCGCGGCGGTCGGCGTCCGACTGGAGCGTCACGGCCAGCCGAGAAGCCGCGGTCTTCAGGCCCGAGAACGAGAAGTCGCAGCCCTCACGGCCCAGCAGGGACCGCGGCAGGGGGAAGCGGGCCGGATCGCCGCCCTGCGCCAGCCGTTCCAGGGCCGGACCGCCGGGATAGGGCAGGCCCAGGCTCTTGGCGATCTTGTCGAAGGCCTCGCCGGCCGCGTCGTCAATGGTGGAGCCCAGGCGGCGGCAGGCGCCGACGCCGGCCACCTCCAGCAGCTGGCAATGACCGCCCGAGACCAGCAGCAGCAGGAAGGGATAGGGGATGTCGACGCCCAGGCGAGCGGAGACGGCGTGGCCCTCCAGATGGTTCACCGCCACCAGTGGCAGGCCCCGCGCCAGGGCGATGGCCTTGCCGAAGGACAGGCCCACCATCACCCCGCCCACCAGGCCGGGACCGGCGGTGGCGGCGATCCCGTCGATGCCCGAAAGGTCCAGCCCGGCTTCGCTGAGGGCGCGGGCGACGATGGCGTCGATCACTTCCACATGGGCGCGGGCGGCGATCTCGGGCACCACCCCGCCGTAGGGGGCGTGGTCGGCGATCTGGCTGGCCACCACCGAGGAGACGACCTGCGCCGCCCCGCCCCCCGCCGGCAGGCGCACGACGGCCGCGGCGGTTTCGTCGCAACTTGTCTCTATGCCTAGGACGGTGAGTGGGGCGGAGGTCATTCGGTTGCCGGGGCGTGCGCGCTGGAGTAGCGAGGCGGTGAGCGGCCCCGTCTCGGCGGCCATCGAAGTGCGCGAGGTAGTCTTCTTACCGTGACGAGGCAACAGGTCCGCATCGGCACGCGCGCTTCCAAGCTCGCGCTGGCCCAGTCGGGGCAGATGCAGCGGCGCATCGCCGCCGCCCTTGGCGCGCCCGCCGACGCCACGCAGGACATGATCGACGCGCTGGCGCCGCTGGTCCGCATCACCACCACCGGCGACCGCATCCAGGATCGCCGCCTGATGGAGGTGGGAGGCAAGGGCCTGTTCACCAAGGAGATCGAGGAGGCGCTGCTGGAGGGCCGCATCGACTGCGCCATCCACTCGCTGAAGGACATGCCCGCCGTGCTGCCGCCAGGCCTGGCGATCGCCGCCAATCCCGAGCGCGAGGACGTGCGCGACGCCTTCCTAAGTACAAGCTGGAATACATTCGACGCCTTGCCCCACAAGGGCCGGCTGGGCACCGCCAGCCTGCGCCGCCAGGCGCAGGCTCTGTACCGGCGGCCCGATCTCGACATCGTCATGCTGCGCGGCAACGTGGACACCCGCATCGCCAGGCTGGAGGCGGGCGAGGCCGACGCCATCCTGCTGGCGCTGTCGGGCCTGAAGCGCCTGGGCCTGGGCCATCTGCCCAAGATGCTGCTGGACCCGATCGAGGCGCCGCCGGCGCCGGGGCAAGGCGCCCTGGCCATCGAGACCCGGGAGGCTGACGCCGATCAGCCCTGGCTGGCGGCCCTGCGCCACGCGCCCACCACCTTGGCGGTGGCGGCCGAGCGGGGTGCGATGATGGCCCTGGAGGGATCGTGCCGCACGGCCATCGGCGCCTACGCCCGCGTCGACGGCGTCCGCTTGACCCTGATCGTCGAGGCCCTGACGCCGGACGGGGCACGCCGCTTCCGCCGCGAGGGCGAGGCCGACGTGGGCGGGGCGGACGGCGAGGCCCGCGGGCGCGCGCTCGGTCTGGCGCTGGGCGAGGCGATCGCC
>FTAI01000784.1_pt1 | contig 10255 bp, 10 predicted proteins | sample 1638941 | NCBI WGS metagenome assembly FTAI01 (sample SAMEA3914813, study PRJEB12502) | metagenome | biome: forest; material: soil | place: Canada | collected 2011-07-07 | depth 0.3 m | reverse complement strand
TCAGCATCGCCATTCCCAACATGATCGACGCCCACGACGATGGCCTGCTTTGGGCAGCCATGGCGCTGGGCGTTGTCGGCTTGCTGGCCGCCGGCTGGCTGGCGGTGACGGTGTGGCTGAGCATTGTCCGCTTCCGAGAAAAGCCGCTCAACCTCGAAGGACCCAAACGATGAAACGCCTTTTCGTCCTCTGCGCCGCGGCCTTGCTGCTGGCGGCCTGCGGCCAGGTCAAGCCTGGCCACGTGGGCATCAAGGTCAATCAGTACGGCTCGGGAGCCGGGGTCTCCAGCGAGCCGCTGGGGGTCGGCACCTACTTCACGCCGTTCGGCACCAACATCATCGAGTATCCGGTGTTCACCCAGACCTACACCTATTCGGGCAGCAGCACCGAAGGGGGGCCGAACAATGAGGAGTTCACCTTCCAGGACAAGAACGGGCTGAACATCGAGAGCGACATCGCCGTCAGCTTCTCGGTGAATGCGCCGCTGGCCCCCAAGCTGTATTCGAAGTTCCGCACCGACGCGAACGGACTGGTGGCCGGCCAGATCCGCAACGCCATCCGCAATTCCCTGAATGACCGGGCCTCGTCGCTGGGGGTGGAGGAAATCTACGGACCGAAGAAGTCGCAGCTGCTGGCCGACGTGCAGAGCGATGTGTCGAACTACTTCAAGCCCTATGGCCTGAATATCGAGAAGCTGTTCTACGCCGGCACGATCCGCATGCCCCAGCAGGTGCGCGACCAGATCAACCAGCGCATCGCCAACGAGCAGGCGGCCCTGGCGGCCCAGGCCAACGTCGCCACCGCCACGGCCAACGCCCAGGCCAAGATCGAGGCGGCCAAGGGCGACGCCGAAGCCAACCGCCTGATCGCCGAGTCGATTCGCACCAATCCCGAGATCGTCCAGCTGCGGGCGGTGGAAAAGTGGAACGGCGTGCTGCCGGTCTATACCGGCGGCGGCGGGCCGATGCCGTTTATCGGGATCGGCAAGTAGCGGGGAGCTCGGCGTCAGAAACGGCGGCGCCGTTCAGTCATCCCCAAAGCCACTGCGCGTGCGGTTGACCGAGATTGCCTTCAGACAGCCTTGGTCATCCTGTGAAAGACTCACGGTCCAGGTCACCTCGCCGAGCGTCCCGCCAGATGGGCGGACAAGCATCCCGAACCGGCAGGTGATCTGGCCGGTCGATGGCTGGTTGGGGCAATAGGCGTCGGCGCTCCGCAGCCGCTCGATCGCGTCGTGGATCGGCATTCCCATCCGAGTTTGTTCGGCGAGGAAGGCTTTGGCCGCGCTCATCCGCGTGTCGTAGCAAGTATTCCAGGTTTCGAAATGAGAAATGCGGCGAGGCCGCCTCGGCCGCGGTGAAACTAACAAGCGTCATCGGCGTGCTCAACAAGGTCGCTGCAAAGGCGGTGGTCAAATGCAACGCGTTTTTCATGGCCCTATCCTTTCAACTTAGAGCGCGGAACACAGGAACTGCGAACGCGCGCGTTTCTTGTGTTGAAAGGAATGCCGTCAATGACCAATCAATTCCAACGGTAGTTTTCGATATGATTGTTCGATTTGATCGAACGTCGCATTGCGCTACTGGGCGCCGATGGTGCGGTCCAGAGCTTCCAGGCCCGTCAGCATCTCGGCGAATCCGGTCTTGCACGCGAACCCCAGCCGCCGCGCGGCGCGGGAAGGGTCGTAGATGCGGTCGATGGACTGGAACATGGTCCAGCCGCGGCGCGCGTAGAGCGCCGGGTAGTGTGGGAAGTAGCGCGCCACGACGGCGGGGGCGTCGGCGATCAGGGCTTCCGCGTCGTCCAGGGTGAAGGGCGGCGTCGCCGAGACGATGAAGGTGTCGAAGCCGATCTGCGGGGCGCGGTCCAGGGCGGCGATGTGGGCTTGCGCTGCGTCCTCAACGGTGAGTCGGCGAAACAGCAGTTCGTTGGCCTTGGTGTTCTCGTCGGACTGGGCGATGGCGTGGGCCATGTCGTCGGTCTCGGGGAAGAACCGGGCGGTGCGCAGGACCACGATGGGCAGGCCATGCTCCTGGTGGAACAGGCGGCAGAGGTTCTCAGCGGCGAACTTGGTGACGCCGTAGATGTTGCGGGGCTGGGGCGCGATGTCCTCGGTCAGCCAGACGGCGCGGGTGGCGCCGCCGGCGGCCCCGGCGCGGATCTGGCGGGAGATCATCAGCGAGGTGGTGGAGGTGAAGACGAAGCGCTCCACGCCTTGGGAGATGGCTTCCTCCAGCAGGTTCAGGATTCCGGTGACGTTGACGTCGACGAAGGCCTGGCGCGAGTGCTGCTCGATGTTCGGCTTGTGCAGCGCGCCGGCGTGGAGGATGGCCTGAGGCCGAGCCTTGGCGATGGTCGCGCGGACAAGGTCGCGGTCGGCCACCGATCCCACCACGCTGGTCTGCGGCGAGGGGACCGGGTCCAGGCCGGTGAGCTCATGGCCCAGCGCGCGCAGGCGCGGCGCCAGGGTCTGGCCCAGCCAGCCCGAGGATCCGGTGAGCAGGATACGCATGGCTTGTCTCCGAACGCGGCAAGTCGGCGCTCTCATGCCCTGGGGCCGTCGACGCGGCAACCGCCTCGGCGCCTGACGGCGATTGTCAGGAACTGACGGTGAGCGTCAGTATCGGGGGCAGAACACCTGGGCCTAGTCTTGCCTCGTCGGCGCGTTCTGCGACCGCACGCAAGGATTGGAGCCGAACATGCCTGCCATCACTTCAGTCGTCATCGGGTTTGCCCTGGCCGCTGGCGTCGTTGCGGTTTCGGTCGCCGCCTGGCCGGCGCAGGCCACAGGCGCCGCGGGAACCTCGGGCGACAAGGCCTCGATCAGCCGCTGGAAGAAGGACTTCACAGAGGTTCACCAGGTTGCCGGGTGCCTTCTGCGCGGGGATCGCTTTGGCCAGATCTTCGTGGGCGGCGGCGTGGTGTACAAGGGCAAGGCCTACCGGATCACCGATGTCGCCGTGCGCGCCAACCGCATCTACTACACCGGGCCAGGGGTCGCCGCGACGTTCACGCCGGACCGCGGCGTGAAGGTGCTGGAGCACGAGCAGAACGATTTCGTCGAGCCGCCGGCCCGCGGCGCGGAGCCAAGGGGCAATGTCGAGATCCAGGTGGCCGGCGCGTCTGTGACGCTCAGAGGGCGCGAGGACTGCGTGGCCTACGAATAGGTCGCCGCGATCGACAGGTCCCGCATCAGGCGGCGGGCCGCGGCGGAGGAAGGCGTCCGGATCGAGCCGCCGAAACCGCGAGGGCCCGCCTCGACGATCATGATCAGCCAAAGATAGGCGCGATAGAGGGCGAGGCGGCGATCGGCCTGCGCGTGCGGCTAAGGCGGGCCGCCTCCTTCGGCCAGGGCTTGGAGCAGGGCGGCCCGTTCGGCCGGGCTCTCCAACAGGGTCAGGCAGACGACATCGGCCAGGGGGTCGCCAAAGAAGGCCCGTTCCCAGTCGACCAGGCCGCTGACGGTCCAGCCGTCCGGACCTTGTCGGACCAGCACGTTGCCGTCCCAGAGGTCGAAGTGGGTGAGGCGGGCCATCGTGACGTCGTCGAAGGCTGGCGTGGCGGCGTCGAACAGGGCGGCGATCTCGTCAGGAGGCAGCGGCAATTTGGCGTCGAAGCGGCGGGCGTCGGCCAGCAGGGCGGCTGTGATCCGTCTGAACGCCTCGCCCCAGGTCGGCGCCTGAAGGTCGGTGTTTCCGGGATAGCCGAACGCGGGCGCTGTGACGGCGCCGAAGGTGGCCGCGATGGCGCCGATCTGCGCAGGCCGAGGCGCTGCGCCTCGTCCAACTGGTCGCGTGCGCCGGACAGGCAGACGCCGTCCAGGTCCAGATGATAGGCGGCATTGTACATGCCCTCCTGGGCCGGGTGGCAGGCGGTGACGCGGACCGAGGTCCCGAGGGCGTTCGGCGCGAGGGCCTCGATCGCCGCCGGCGCCAGGTCGACCTTGGTGCGGCTCATCAGCCCTTGCGCGCCGAGGCGACGATCCAGGCCGCGGACGAGAGGGTCAGAGCGATCAGGAGCAGAGTGATCTCGGTGCGGCTGGTCGGGGCGGATGCGACCCGCGGAACGTGCACCAGCAGCACGAAGGACGTCATCATCGCCGCCTCGATCGTGGCCGCCGGCCGGACCCAGCGACGCAGGACGAGGGCCAGACCGGTCAGGACATGGACGGCGCCGGTCGCATAGGCGAGGACCAGGGTCATGGGCAGCCACCGCGGGACCATGCCGGCGGTGAACCTGGCGTAGACGAAGTGGGAGGCGCCGAACACCAGGCAGCAGAGGCCAAAGACGCGCACGGCGATCCCCACGCCGGGCCTGGGGTCGCGGAACAGGATGAAGGCCCCGATGGCCATGGCCGCACACTCCGCCACCGCCAGCCAGATGGTCAGATCGGCGGGATGGGCCAGGACCCTCGGCCCGTGCAGGACGACTGCCCAGAGTCCGATGAAGGCCGCGGCCAGGGCGGCGCCCCACGGAAGGCCGCGCCGGACCAGGATCGCCAGCCCGGCGCCCAGCAGGATCAGGCCGGACGCCACAGCCAGGAGGTGGCGCGCCGGCCAGTGTGCGGGAACCGGCTCCCACTGAAGGGTGAAGTCGCGATAGATCAGTGACAGCAGCCCAAGGCCCGCAAGGCCCGCCGCCAACCCCACGACGGCCACGGGCCGTAGCCTCTCCGCCCGTTTGCCGCCCATCGCCCGCCCCCTCAAAGCCGTCACTCTTGGCTCACCCTAACGCGGCGCGGCCGGATGACTACCTGCCGCGTAATCGACGGCGCGCGCCGGGACGCCGATGGTCCGCTCATCAACGGGTCGAGACCCCAGGTGACAGGAGCTGACGATGAATCAACATTTGAAGCGGGGCGCGGCGGCGGCCCGGCCGGCGGATATCGAGACCCGCGACGGCGTGCGGCTGTTCTGTCGCGACTGGGCGCCGGACCAAGCAGGCGGCGGCGGCCCGGTGGTGTTGATGGCCGGCTGGGGCCTGCCGTCGGACGCCTGGGGCGCGGTGATGGCGCGGCTGTGCGATGCCGGCCTGCGCTGCGTGGCCTATGACCGGCGCGGCGTCGGCCGTTCGGACGACCCCGGCCGCGGGTACGACCTGGACACCCTTGCCGACGACCTGGCGGCGGTGCTGGAGGCCCTGGACCTGGCCGGTGTGACGCTGGTGGGTCACTCCATGGCCTCGGCGGAGATGACCCGGTACCTGACACGGCACGGCAGCGGGCGGGTGGCGCGGGTGGTGTTCCTGGCCCCGACAACGCCGTGCCTGGGCCGGCGCGACGACAATCCCAGCGGGCTCGATCCATCGGTGTTCGCCGCCGTCCGCGCCGGAGTGGCCAAGGATTTCCCGCGCTGGATGGACGACAACGGCAAGGGATTCCTGACAGCGGACGCCGCCGAGGGGACTATGGCCTGGATCAAGGCGATGATGACCCTCGCCTCGATCAAGGGCCTGGTGGACTGCAACAAGGCGATGACCGAGGCCGACCTGCGCGCCGAGGTGGAGGCGATCGACGTGCCGGCCCTGGTGATCCAGGGCGACGCCGACATGTCCGGCCCCCTGGCTCTGACCGGCGCCCCGACCGCCGCGCTGCTGAAGCACGGGGCGCTGAAGGTCTATGAGGGCGGACCGCACGGGTTGATGTTCACCCACGTGGACGCGCTGGCGGAGGACCTGGCGGCCTTCGTGGCGGGCTAGGGCCGTGTCTGATCTCCCCCGTATGGAATGAGGGGGAGTGGCGAGGCTAAGGGAGCGAAGCGTGCAACCGGGAAGATCCTCGACCAGGCCCGCCGACGGGGAGAGAAGCGGCAGGTAAAACCCCACCTTCAGCGCTGACCCGGCCGCACCGGCGGTGGGCGTTCGTCGCCGGTATCGCCTCTGGCGATCCCACGGCGCTCTTGTGAGGCCGCCGGCTCCTCCCCCTTCCGTCGCGCGGCCTCTGCTTCGCGGAGGCGCGCACGACACCTGGCCCGCGCCTTCGCGAGGGGAGGATCGCTCTTTTGTGGGGGTTCTTTACGGCGCAACCAGCCTGTCTCTGACCGCTTCGAGCGCCCGATAGGCGGCCGCAGCCCCCTGGGCGGTGCGGATCAGGGCGGGGAGTTCCTGGGGGCGGGCGGCCAGGGCGGTGAGGACGGCGCCGACGTCGGCCGTGCCGTCGCTCTTGAGGCCAGCCAGGGCGGCGGAGGGCAGGGTGTGATCGGGGCCGTCGGAGATGGCGCGGACCACGGCGAAGGGCCGGCCCGCGGCCTGGGCGCTCTGGGCGGCGATGTGGGACTCCATGTCGACGGCCAGGGCGCCGGTGGTGGACCACAGCGCCTTCTTGGCGGCGACGTCGCCGACGGCGGTGTCCGATCCGGCCACCGGCCCCAGGCGGGCGCCGCGGTTGGCGCGCAGCAGCCGGCGCACCCAGTCGCCGTCACACGACCAGCGATCGCCCTTGCAGAGGACGGCCGAGGCGACCACCAGGTCGCCCATGGGAACATCCTTGGACAGCCCGCCGGCGACGCCGAAGCTGATCACCGACGCGCCGGGAATGAGGGCCAGGGCGCGCTCCAGGCCGGCCTTCAGCCGGGCGCCGTCGCCGCCGCCCACGACCACCTCAAAGCCAAGACCTTCGAGGATCTTCGCCTCGCGCGTCATGCCCACCACGGCGATCAGCCCCCCGCCCGGCATCATCACATGCCCCAGGCGACCCGGGGCTGGTTGCCCCGTTTTAGGTTGCGGTAGCGGGACAGGGCCCAGAGGGGAAAGAACTTCGAATAGCCGTGGTAACGCAGGTAGAAGACGCGCGGGAAGCCGCCGCCGGTGTAGTGGTCCTCCGGCCAGGCGCCGCGTTCGTCCTGGTTAGCCGCCAGCCAGGCGACGCCCCCGGCGACGGCCGGATGGTCGGTTCGGCCGGCGGCCATGAGGCCCAGCAGAGCCCAGGCGGTCTGTGAGCTGGACGAGGCGTGGGGCTCGTAGCCCTTGTAGTCCAGGGCGTAGCTGTCGCAGTCCTCGCCCCAACCGCCATCGGGGTTCTGGACCCTCACCAGCCAGTCGGCGGCCTTGGCGACCATCGGATGATCGGGCTCCAGTCCGGCGGCGCCCAGGGCGCAGAGGGCCGACCAGGTTCCGTACACGTAGTTGACGCCCCAGCGGCCGAACCAGGAGCCGTCGACCTCCTGTTCGCGCTCGAGATAGGCCAGAGCGGCCTTCATGCGCGGACTGTCGGTCTCGCCGAGCTGGGCCAGCATGCTCACGCACCGGGCGGCGACGTCGACGGTGGGTGGGTCCAGCAGGGCGCCGTGGTCGGCGAAGGGAATGTTGTTGAGGTAGTGGTAGGTGTTGTCGGCGTCGAAGGCCGCCCAGCCACCGTTCTTGGACTGCAAGCCGTTCACCCATTCACGGCCGCGGTCGATGGGCATGTCGTAGGTCTTGGGATCAGGCGCGCCGGCGACTTCGGAAAGGCGCCGCGCCCGGTCCATGGCCATGACCACGACGGCGGTGTCGTCAAGGTCGGGGTAGTGCGGATTGGCGTACTGGAAGGCCCAGCCGCCGGGCCGCACGTCCGGCCGCTGCTCCGCCCAGTCGCCGACCACGTCCAGCACCTGGAGCGGCTTGAGCCATTGCAGGCCGCGCAGGGCGGCGGCCTCCGCCTCCGGCGAGCCGGCTTCCAGCAGGGCGTGACTGGCCAGCGCGGTGTCCCAGACCGGGGAGAAGCAGGGCTGGCAGTAGGCCTCGTCGTCCTTGATCACCAGCAGGTTCTCAACGGACTTGCGGGCGATGGCGCGGCGGGGATCGCTCTGCGCAATGCCCAGGGCGTCGTACATCATCACACTGTTGGCCATGGCCGGGAAGATGGCGCCCAGGCCGTCCTCGCCGTTGAGGCGCTCGGTGACGAAGGTGGCGGCGCTGTCGATGGCGCGCTGGCGCTGGCCCTTGGGAAAGTGCGGCTCGGCCACGCGCAGGACCTTGTCGAGGGCGAAGAAGAAGCTGGTCCAGGGCTCCTTCTGGTGCGCGCCGCGGGCCAGGCCGCTGATGGTCGCCGGAGGCTGGATGAAGAGCTCGTCGATGGTCACGCCGCGGGGGTTGCGGGCGCGGGGCTTGATGCGGCGCAGCACCAGCAGGGGCACGATCACCGTGCGCGCCCAATAGGAGATCTTGTCCAGGTGGATGGGGAACCACTTGGGCAGCAGCATGATCTCCACCGGCATCTCCGGCACGGCGCGCCAGGTCAGGACGCCGTAGAGGGCCAGCAGGATGCGGGTGAAGACGTTGCAGGCGCCGGCGCCGCCATGGGACAGCAGGGCCTCGCGCGCCCGCACCATGTGCGGGGCGTCCGGCGAGTCGCCGATCATCTTCAGCGCGAAGTAGGCCTTCACCGTGGCGCTGACGTCGAAGGCGCCGCCGTGGAACAGGGGCCAGCCGTCGTGGTCGCCCTGGATGCGGCGCAGGTAGACGCCGATCTTGCGCTCCAGCTCGGCGTTGGCGGGCTCGCCCAGATAGTGGACCAGCAGGACGTATTCGGCCGGGATGGTGGCGTCGGCCTCCAGCTCATAGACCCAATGGCCGTCGTCGCGCTGGTTGGCGAGAAGGGCGTGGGTGGCGCGGCCGACGGCTTGATCGATCAGGTCAAGGGGCGGGACGGCGTCGGCGAACTGGTGGGCGGGGGCGTCGTCCATGGGGCACTTCACAGGTTCCGGTTGGGCTTTGTAACCCAAGTCAGGCGGCTTGGGTGAGAACGAGGTGCGCGGCCTTGTGACCCGACCGCACGGCGCCTTCGATGGTGGCGGGAAGGCCGGTGTCGGTCCAGTCGCCGGCCAGGCAAAGGTTGGCGAACTGCGTGCGGGCGCCGGGGCGGCGGGCGTTCTGGGCTGGCGTGGCTTCGAACGTGGCGCGCTTTTCCTTGACGATCTGCCAGGGTGGCAGGGGCGCGTTTCCGAGGCCGTGCGCGGCGGCGACATCGGCCCACAGTAGACGGGCGAGATCCTCGCGGTCGCGGTCAACCAGGGATTCCGCTCCGCTGACGGTGACCGAAAGGCGGTCCTCGAAGGCGAATATCCATTCCGCTTGGCCGCCGATGACGCCGAGGATGGACGGGGCCTGCGGGGGCGGGGGCGCCAGGAAGTGGGCGTTGACGATGGACTGGAAGCGGTCAGGCGCTGTGAGCCCGGGGACCAGGGTCTGGGCGATCCAGGGCGGCACGGCCAGGATGGCCTGGTCCAGCGGGCCCAGCGCGATCGAGCGGTCGGCCAGGTGCAGGGCCGTGATGCGGCCGTCCGAGTCGTCCAGGGCGCGCAGGCGCTGGCCGAGGCCGACCTGCGCCCCGCGCGCCGCCAGCCAGGCCAGGGCCGGGTCCACGAAGGCGGCGGCCAGATGGGGAGAGGCGATGCGCGGTTTGTAGTGGTCGCCGCCCAGCGCCAGGCTCTCGCGGATCACGGCGGCGGCCAGCGCCGCTGACCCCTCGCGCGGATTGGTATTGAGGGCGGCCAGCAGGAACGGCTCCAGCAGGCGCTCCCACAGCGGGCCCTCGCAGCGGATGGCCTGGTCGATGCGCCGGTCGCCCCGGGGCGCCAGGAGCGCGGCCAGGGCCAGGTAGTCGGTCGCGCGGGTGCCGGGCACCCGGCGGCTCTTGGCCAGCACCCACCAGGCGATGGGGCCGGGGTTGGGGCGGATGGTCCAGCGGTGGCCGTCGCGGATGTCCATGAACTCGAACACCGCCTCGTCCGGTCCGGCCAGATGGTCGCTGGCGCCGATGCGGGCCAGGTAGGCCATGATGGCGTGGTTGCCCGACAGGACCAGGTGGTTGCCGTTGTCGATGGTCACGCCCAGCGCCGGGTCGACGTAGGACCGGCAACGCCCGCCCGCCTGGGCGGCGGCCTCGATCAGCTCGACCTTGGCCCCACGCTCGGCCAGGGCGGTCGCGGCCGCGAGCCCGGCGAGGCCTGCTCCAATGATGTAGGTGGTTGCGGCCCTGTCCCTGGCCGTCATTCCACCAGGCCGTGGCGCAGCAGGGTCCAGATCAGCTGCACCTTGCCGATCTTGGCCCGCGAGCGGGGCGGACTCCAGCCGATGGCTTCCATCTTGCTGAGGATCTGGCCGTAGACGGCGCTCATCAGGCGCGGGGTGCGCAGCTTGCCGGCCGGTCGGGCGTGCATGATGGCGTCCGCGGCGCGGTAGTGCTCGTGGGCCTTGGCGGCCACCCAGCGGCAGGCCTTGTCGATGTTGCGATGGTTGACCACGGCCACGGGGTCGGTGGTCTCGATGCCGGCGGCGG
>FTAI01000456.1_pt1 | contig 10290 bp, 7 predicted proteins | sample 1638941 | NCBI WGS metagenome assembly FTAI01 (sample SAMEA3914813, study PRJEB12502) | metagenome | biome: forest; material: soil | place: Canada | collected 2011-07-07 | depth 0.3 m | reverse complement strand
TCACCCAATGAAATCGCTTTCGCGTCGGTTCCTGATCAGCGTCGGCCTGATGTCGCTGATCATGACGGTGCTCGGCACCTTCGGCGCATTTGTCGTCTTCGAACGCGAGCTGTCGAGCCGGCAGATCGGCTATCTCACGGACTATGTCCGGGAGCGCAGCAGCAATGTGGATCGCCGCTTCTCCAACCTTTCGACCCTTCACAAGGCCGCCGCCGAGGAACTGGAGCGGCGGATGGGCAAGCTGTCCGACGCCGAGGTGGCGCGACAGGCCGAGGCCTATTTCCCGACGCAGGGCGACGGCACCCGCCGCAGCCGCCCGCAGTACTTCGACGGCGTCATGGAGAACGGCGACTTCACCTACGGCATGGGCGCCTTCATCGGAAACGCCAAGGCGGTCCCGCCGCAGGAATTGAAGGTCCTGGTGGCCGCCTTCAAGCTGGTGGGGGACTTCGGTCAGGCGGCGCGTCGTGACTACGACAACTTCTATTTCTTCACCCCCTGGCAGACCCGGCTGGTGATGTACGGGCCCGATCGGCCCGACCACCTGATGTTCTACCGTCACGACGCGCCCGCCGACCTCAGCATCGCCGGCGAGGAGATGGCCAAGATCACGCTTCCCGCCTTCGACCCGCAGCGAGTGACGCGCTGCACGAACCTGCAGCGGCTGATCCAGGACAATGTCGGCAAGCGGCTGGCCACGGCCTGCCTGACGCCGGCCTATGTGAACGGCCGCTACGTCGGCTCCTTCGGCTCGTCCATGGAGCTGACCCACTTCTTCCTGAGCGCCCTGAAGAACACGCCGACGGGCGCCTCGCCCCTGATCGTCACCTCGAAGGGCGAGCTGATCGCCTATCCGGGCTTCACCGACCAGAGCCGCTCTCCGGAGAAGACCCTCGCCGAGTACCAGAAGAAGTTCGCCCTGACCGGCCTGGTCGCCGCCATCGCCAAGGACGGCCGCGAGAACGGGGTGATCGACAGCCCCGACGGCCGCCAGATCGTCGCCTTCGGTCGGCTCAACGGCCCCAACTGGTATCTCCTGCTGACCTATCCCAAGGCCAATGTGATGGCCTCGGCGGCGCGCTCGGCGTCCTGGGTGCTGCTGATCGGCGGCGTCGCCTCGCTGATCCAGGCCCTGGCGGTGGTGCTGATGGCGCGGCGCAGCATCGTGCGGCCGGTCGAGCGGCTGGCGGCGTCCTGCGACCCCGAAGCGGCCGATCGCCCCGACGTCAGCGACGTGGAGCGCCGGAACGACGAGATCGGGGTCCTGGCCGTCTCCCTGAGGACCGAGCGGGAGAAGACCGAGGCCGCGTTCGCCTCCCTGGAGGACCGCGTCAGCGAACGCACCGCGCAGCTGGAGCGGGCCAACGCCGAGAAGTCGCGCTTCCTCGCCAACATGAGCCATGAACTGCGCACCCCGCTGAACGGGGTGATCGCCATCTCCGAGACCCTGGCCGGCAAGCAGACCACGCCCAAGGGCCGCGAGCTCGCCGAGCTGATCGTCTCGTCGGGCCGGCTGCTGGAGCGGGTCCTGACCGACATCCTCGACTTCTCCAAGATCGAGGCGGGCGAGATCACGCTCGCCCGCGACGAGTTCACCATGGAGCGCCTGGTGGCCGGCATCGCCGAGCTGCACCGCGCGTCCGCGCAGAGCAAGGGCCTGGCCTTCCGCTGGTCGGTCGCGCCGGACGCGGCCGGCCGGTTCGCCGGCGACACCGTGCGCCTCACCCAGGTGCTTTCGAACCTGCTCTCCAACGCCGTGAAGTTCACCGAATCCGGCGAAGTCGCCCTCGATGTGATCCTGTTCGGCGACGAGATCCGCTTCCAGGTCTCCGACAGCGGCATCGGGTTCGACGAGGCGACCGGCGCGCGCCTGTTCCGCCGTTTCGAGCAGGCCGACGCCTCCATCCGCCGGCGGTTCGGGGGAACCGGCCTTGGCCTGGCGATCAGCCGGTCGCTGGTCGAGCTGATGGGCGGCCGCATCGTGGTGCAGTCGACCCCGGGGCAGGGCTCGACCTTCTCCGTCTATGCGCCGCTGGAGCGGCTCGAGGGCGAGGCCAGCGAAGAGGGCGACGATCACGTCCAACCGCTCGATATCACCGGCTGCCGCGTGCTGGTGGCCGAGGACCATCCGACCAACCAGAAGGTCGTGGAACTGATCCTGGAGTCGGTGGGCGTCATCCCGACCATCGTCGAGAACGGCCAGCTGGCGCTCGACCTCCTGAAGACCGAGCGGTTCGACGTCGTCCTGATGGACATGCAGATGCCGGAGCTCGACGGCCTCTCGGCCACCGCCATGCTGCGCGCCTACGAGCGCGAGACGGGCCAGCCGAAGACGCCGGTGATCATGCTGACGGCCAATGCGCTGGACGAGCACATCCGCTCCAGCCACGAAGCCGGCGCGGACCTCCATCTCTCCAAGCCGATCCACGCCCAGGCGCTGATCGAGAGCATCATGACCGCGATCGCTCCGTCTGCGGACGAGGCGGCCGGGCCGGTAAGCGACGTCGCCTAACGCACCGCCGCGTTGAGGTAGATCGGGTTCCCCAGCAGCCAGAGCCTGCCATCCGGCCCACGCACGTCGATGCGCAGCCAATGACGCCGGCCGTCGCTGGCCACCTCGAAGCTGCGGGTCTCGTCGTCGCCGGGCAGCGAAGCGTCGGCCAGCTTGGGCTTCGGGCCGTCGCCCACGAGCGACAAGGACGCACCCGGCGCATGCGTCACGCGGATCGTCACCCGGATCGGCGCGCCGGCCGGCGCGGCCAGCGTGTCGCCCATCTCCGCGGATCGCCCGCCCGACGTCGCCGCGACCTCCAGGGCGCGGTCGCGGCTGCCGGTGATGTCGACGAAGACGTGGCCGGCTCGGATCGCCGCCAGGACGGCCGGCTGCGAGAGCTCCGAGGCGTGGACGACGGTGGTCGGATAGCCGATGCCCGATTTCGTCGCGGGATCCAGGCCGGCGTCATGGTTGTCCGAACCCCCCACGGCGGTGATCCGGAAGCCCGCGTCGAGGCGAGCCTCCCAGAAGGGAATCCCGGAGATCGCGCTCTCGGCCCCGCCCGGCAGGCGAAGCGATCCGCCGTTCACCGCCTCGATGGCCTGGATGCGCGAGAAGTCCGTGTCCTTCACCGTCCAGCCGCAGCCCATGCAGGTTTCGCCGGACGGCTGGCCCGGGTGGTTGATCGAGATCAGGCCGCCGGCCTTCTCGACCTGCGCCTGGATCGCCGCCAGCGTCGGGGCGCGGGGCGACCCCAGCTGGAAGTCCATCGGGCTCACGGGGCCCCAGACGTTGGCGTGGCCCTGGAAGGTGGTGGTCTCACGGCCGGGGATCAGCAGCAGGTCGTCGAAATAGGGTGCGAGCTCGCGCAGGGCGTCGTTCTGGGAGGCGGCGTTGTGGTCGGTGACGGCGATGAAGTCGAGGCCGCGCGCCCGGGCCGCCTCCAGCGTCTTGAACACCGGGCAGGGCACGCGGGCGCCGCGGTCGGACAGGCAGGATCCGTCCGAGTGGGCGGTGTGCATGTGCAGGTCGCCGCGGTACCAGCCGGGCCCGGCCTTCACGGGCGCGGCGCTGAACCCCGCGAACGCGCGGCCGTGCTCGAAGGAGATGCGGGCGGTGTAGCGGGCCTCGGCGCCGGCCCTCAGGTTGGGAACGCCCAGCACCAGCTTCCAGACGCCGGCCGGCAGGGGCCCGGGAAGATAGGAGGGCGTCGCCTCGGCGTCCGAGATGGTGAAGCTCTGCTTGTTGCCGCCGCTCCAGCCGCGGAGCCGTTGCGGATCGCGGACGCCCAGGTCGATCACCGACTTCTGGTCCTTGCCGGTGTAGGCGAACTGCACCGTCAGCCGCGTCGTCCCCGCCGGCACCCGGAACGGGACCTCGCGATAGGTCTGGTGATCGGCGCGGGTCATGACCCCGGTCAGGGTGAGGTCCGGGGCAGGCGGGCCCTCCGCCGCCTGGGCCGAGGCTGCGCCGGCGGCCATGGCGGCCGCCGCCCCGGCCGCGAGGCGCAGGACGATTCGGATGAGGCTCATCAGAAGCGATATAGCACGGCCGCCCGGAAGGTCCGGCCGAGCTCGGGGCGAGCCAGGTAGTACCGCGCGCCCGCCTCGCCGGAGATGAACTGCCCGGCCCGCGGATTGCCCTCGGTGAGGCCGATCTCGTTGGTCAGGTTCGTGCCGTAGGCATAGAGCGTCAGCTGGTCCGTGAGGTTGTAGCGGACCTCGGCGTTGAGCAGGAAATAGCTCGGGATGGTCAGGGTGTTGGCCAGGTCCGAGAACCGCTTTTCGTAATATTGCAGGTCCACCTCGGCGCGCAGCTTGCCGTCCAGCAGATTGACCCCCGGCGTGATCCGACCGCTGAACGTCGGCGTGCGGATCAGGGTGTTGCCGCTGAAATCGTGCGGCCGCAGGCAGCCGCCTCCGGCGGTCGCGACGTCGCCCGGCTGCGGGCAGGCGCCGGCGACCTTCGCCACCTGTTCGTTGAAGATGAAATGGCCCAGGTGCGGGTCCTGGACCGTGCCGTTGAAGCTGACGTCGAACCAATCCGTCGGTCGGATCGTGCCCTCCAACTCCAGGCCATAGGCCTCGGTGGACGCGAACTCGGTGCGGCTGATGAAGGAATTTGTGGGCTGGTCGAACCGCGTCTCGGTGAAGCTCTGGCTGTCGAAGGCGGTGTAGAACGCGGTCAGATAGACGTTGAAGGCGGGCCTGGCGATCTTGAACCCGGCCTCCGCCATGTCGAAGGCCTGGGTGCGCGGCGCGGTGTTGGTCGGGTTGGTGATGAAGTCGCCGAGCGAGGGCAGGCGGAAGGCGCGGGTGTAGCGGGCAAAGGCGCCGACATCCGGTTGGAACTGGTAGTTGACCCCGACGGTCGCGCCCCAGCCGTCGAAGTTGCGGCCGAGCGCGTCGAACACGCCCGTACCGCTGAGCGCATTGTCGTCCGCGAAGGTCGGGGACTGGTTGAGGTTGATCGCGGCGCTGCGTTCGTTGCGCCCGGACATCTCGATCTTTTCCCAGCGAGCGCCCAGGTCGACGCGCAGCTTGTCGGTGAGCCGCCACTCGTCCGAGCCGTAGACCGCCCAGGACTTTGAATTGCCGGACGCGTTGTTGAACTGGCTGCCGTAGCGCGAGAAGCCGTTCTCGGTCATCGTCGCCACCACCTGGCCGGCGGCGTTGAGCGCCTCGAGGTTCAGGAGCCGGGCATTGCCGCGGATGTCGGTCAGCACGGCCGCGCCGTTCTGAACGAAGGTCTCGTCGTCCTTGGCGAAATAGACGCCGAGCGCCACGTCGTGTGACTGGCCGCCGAGGTCGAAGCGGCGCAGCAGGCGCAGGTCGTTGATCCATTCGTCCAGCTTGATGTCCTGCTGCCGCAGGAAGGCGTCCTGGACGAGCCCGGTCCCGTTCTGGTTGGCGATGTCGAAGGGTTGGCCGCCGTTTACGTAGGTGAGCCGGCCGGACACCGCACCGAGCGCCGCGGGCAACCGTGCAAGGTCCTGGGCGATGCGCGCGCTGCCCGCGATCGGCGTGTTGGGGAAGAGGCCGGCGCGGCTCAAGGTGCTGGTCCGGTAGCGAAGGCCGTCGTTCAGCTTCCAGCCGCCGAGGTCCCAGCTGCCCTGCAGGGTATATTGGGTGAGCTTGAGGTCGGCGCCGCGGGTCTGGTCGAAGTTGAACGGGCCATGGTTGGTGCGGAACGTCAGGTGGGCGGTCTCAGGGCCGGAAAAGGTGCCGTAGTTCGGATCGAAGCCCGGGACCGCCGCGGCGCCGCCGTGCGAATCGAAGGTCAGCGGGACGGGCAGGTAGAAGATGGTGTTGTCGTCGATGTGCTTGACGTTGAAATCGACGGAGCCGTGCTCGAAGTCACGGCCTATCGACAGGCGCGCCTGGCCGCCCTTGTTGGCGGTCCAGCCGGGGTCGCGGACGCCGTCATCCTCGCGGTAGAAGCCGCCCACCCCGACGCGAAAGCCTGCGACCGGCCCGCCGATCCATAGATCGCCGCGCTTGAGGCCGTAGTCGCCGACCTCGGCCTTGGCCAGTCCCTCGAAATGGTCGCTCCCCTTGCGGGTGATGAAGTTCACCACGCCGGCCGGCGCGTAGCTCGCGAAGATCGTCGAGGGCCCGCCCCGCACCACCTCCACCCGGTTCACCGTCTCGTCCATGCGGAAGGAGAAGTCGGTGTTGAGGAAGCCCAGGCCGCCGTCGTTCTGGACGGGAAGGCCGTCCTCCTGCAGCCCGACCGCGGCATAGCCCTCGATCGGGATCCCGCGCGCCCGGATGTTCGCGCCGCCGACGCCGCCGGAGGCTTCCACCCAGAAGCCGGGCACGTTCTTGAGCACCTCGGCGACGCTCACCGGGGCCTGCAGGCGAAGCTTCTCTTCTGAAATCGTGGTGATCGCATAGCTCGCCTCGACCTTGCGCTGGGTCTCGGCGCCGGCGCGCCCGGTGACGATCAGTTCCTCGACCGAGGGAGCGGCGGCGTCGGCCGCGAAGGCGGAGGCGGTCGGGATCAGCGCGCATGCCGCAACGGCGGCCAAAAGCATGGTCTTCATGGATATCCCCAGTCCTGAAGCGAGAAGCCTGGGGCGTAGCGGCGCTGTGTATCCGATCCGAGACGGGTCTGTGTCGCTTCGGTAGTAATCCAGCAACAGCTGGATGATCCGGGCGCCGGGTGCGGACCGGCGCCCGGATAGGGCTACGGAACCTCGTTGGAGAAGATGATCGTGCCCGAGGCGGCGAACATGCCGCCGACGCCATGGGAGACGCTGATCTTCGCGCCGGGGACCTGGGCCGGGGCTATGCCCCGCATCTGCCGCACGCTCTCCTGCAGGGCGTACATGCCGTACATGCCGGAGTGCATGTAGGAGAGGCCGCCGCCGTTGGTGTTGAGCGGCAGCTTGCCGCCCTTCTTGCCTTCAGAGGGGGGCGCTGTGTTCCGCTCACGGATGAACGTCGCAGCCTCGCCCGGCTTGCAGAAGCCGAGGTCTTCCAGGCCGTAGAGCGGCAGGTGGGCGAAGGCGTCGTAGATCATCAGGTGGTCCACGTCGGCGTGGCCGATGCCGGCTTCCTCGAACGCCTTCCTGCCGGAGACGCGGAAGGCCTTTGAGGAGGTGAAGTCCTCCATCTGGCTGACCAGCGGCGTCTCGACGCTCTCGCCCGTCCCAAGCACATAGACAGGCTTCTGCGGGAAGTCCCTGGCCCGTTCGGCGGAGGTCAGGATCAGCGCCCCGCCGCCATCGGTCACCAGGCAACACATCAGCTTGGTGAACGGCCAGGCGATCATGTCCGAGCCCAGCACGTCGGCGACGGTGATCGGGTCCCGGTAGCTGGCGCGGGGGTTCTTCGCCGCCCACTCCCGCTGGATCACCGCGACCATGGCCAGGTCCTCGACCGTATAGCCGCGCGCCTTCAGGTAGCGGAGGACAGGGATGGTGAACATGGTCGGCGGGCCCATCGGGCCGTAGGGCATCTCGAACTGCCCGTTGAGGCTGGCCGCCCCTCCGCCGCCGAACCGGCCCCCCGCGCCGACGCGGCTGCGCCCGCTTTCGCCGTGGGTGATCAGGACGGTGTTGCAGAGGCCTTCGTTGATGGCCGCCGCCGCATGACGGACGTGCAGCATGAAGGAGCAGCCGCCCACCGAGGTGCCGTCCGCATAGGTGGGCGTGATGCCGAGGTAGTGGGCGAGCGCCGTCGGGCTCTCGCCGGCGGTGGCCACGCCGTCGATGTCGGAGGGTTTCAGCCCCGCGTCAGCGAGCGCGTTCAGGGCCGCGTCGGCGTGCAGGCCGAGCACCGACATGTTCGGGATCTTGCCCATCTGGGTGGTCTCGGCGGCGCCGACGACCGCGATTGACTTGGGTTTCATGCGGCTCAGCCCTCCCTTGCTTGCGACGAGGGGGCCGGTTCGAACAGCGGAAGCGAGATGTCGTCGGTCTGCTTGGCGAAGCTGACCTTGAGCGGCATGTCGAGCTGCAGCGCCTCGGGCGTCTGCGGGCAGTTCACGATGTTGGTCATCATCTGCGGGCCTTCCGCGAGCTTCACCACCGCGATGGCATAGGGCTCGGTCCCCATGTCGGGGCGCGGCCGCATGTTGATCACGTAGGACCAGAGCACCGCCTGGCCGCTGGCGGCGTACTCTTCGACCTTGCGGCTGCCGCACTTGGGGCAGAAGGGCCGCGGCGGGAAGTAGCTTCCGCCGTCGCATTCGGTGCAGCGCTGCAGGCGAAGTTCGCCCGCTTTGCAGCCATCCCAGAAATGCCGGGTCTCCGGCGTGGGCTCAGGCAACATCCGTGGTGGCATCTTGAAATCCGTCCCGGTCAAAATCGCTGAAAAACCCCCGAAGCCGGGGGTGGCGCAGCAAAGCCGACCGCACCTGCTTTGTCACGCTTTCGCGTGACGGGACCTGCTTTGTCACGCCTTCGGGTGGCGGGACGCGCTGGTCACGCCGCGGCTTCGTCGGCCAGGACGACGCCGAAGATCTCGCGGAAGGCGTCCAGGCCGCGTGGGCTGAAGCTGACGATGCGGGTGCCGGGCTCGCGCGCCGCCCAGCCCAGGCCGTAGAATCGCTCCAGCAGGGCCGCGCCCAGCGCGCCGGCCAGGTGGGAGCGCCGCACGCTCCAGTCGAGGCACCCCTTGCACAGCGGCCGGCGCAGGCCGGAGAGCGCGGCGAGGTCGAGCCCGAGCGCGGTCATGAACGCCTCGCCCTGGGCGGTCAGGACAAGGGTCTCGCCGGAGCCGACGATCATCCCGCGGTGGGTCAGGCTGTCCAGCATCGCCACGCCCAGGTCGCCGGCCAGGTGGTCGTAGCAGACGCGCGCGCGGCGCAGCGCCGGCTCCCTGGGGCCGGTGCGGACCCTGGTATGGCCGGTCCGGGCGGCGAGGCCGGTGAGGGCCTCGATCACGCCCGCCACGTCCGGGCCGGAAAGCGAATAGTAGATGTGCCGGCCCTGTTTGCGGCCCTCGATCAATCCGCCGGCGGCGAGCTTGCCCAGGTGCGAGCTCGCGGTCTGGGCGGTGACGCCGGCCTCGCGGGCGAGTTCCCCGGCGGTCAGCGCCTGGCCGGCGGTGAGCGCCGTCAGCATGTTGGCGCGGGCGGGATCGCCGAGCAGGGCGGCGATGGTCGCGATATCAGGTCCGACCTTCATGGTTCGACTATAGCCGTATCGTGCCTGTTCGACCATGGCCTAAGCTTCGAGCGGGGTCGAAGCTTAGGGCGGCGCGCCTGGGCTAGAAGGGTCGCCCATTCGAGAGGAGCCCGCATGAGCATCACCTGCTGCATCCGTTACGTCATCGACCCCTATCAACGCGACGCCTTCGAGGAATACGCCCGCAAATGGCTGACCATCATCCCGCAGATGGGCGGCGACCTGCTCGGCTATTTCATGCCGCACGAGGGGACCAACAACGTGGCCCTGGCCATGATCGGCTTCGAGTGCCTGGCCTCCTACGAGACCTACCGCGGCCGGCTGCGCTCCGACGCCGCCTCGCTGGCCAATTTCCGCTTCGCCCAGGAGAAGAAGTTCATCCTGGAGGAGACCCGCACCTTCCTGCAGCCCGTCAGGCCCAGATGATCGCCGTCATCTTCGAGGTCGAGCCGCACGCCGGGCGTCGGCAGGACTACCTGGACACCGCCGGCGAGCTGAAGCCGCTGCTCGAAAGGATCGACGGTTTCGTCTCCGTCGAACGGTTCGAGAGCCTGGCGACGCCGGGCAAGATCCTGTCGCTCTCCTTCTGGCGCGACGAGGCGGCGGTTGCGGCGTGGCGCGGGCTGGAGGCGCACCGCCACGCGCAGGCCGCCGGTCGCCACGGGATCTTCGCCGACTACCGGCTGCGGGTGGCGAGTGTCGTCCGCGATTACGGGATGGACGAGCGGGACGAGGCGCCGACCGACTCCCGGGCCGCCAACGGCTAGTCCACCACCATCTCCGGCCCGGACGGCGGCGGGCCTCTCGGGGGCTTGAGGAGCAGGAGGCTGGGCGCCAGCAGGAGGCAGCCGACGGCCATGCCGCCGAAGAGGGCGTCGTAGCTGATCATCGAGCCCTGGCGGGTGACCTCGCCGTTGAGCGCGCTCAGGCCTGGGACGGACCGCAGATCGAACATCCGGGGCATGGCCCAGCGGATCACCGGATCGGTCACCGTGACGTGCTCGGAAAGCCGCGCGTGGGCGACGGCGGCGTCGCGGATCAGCATGGCCTGCAGCAGCGAGATGCCGGCGCTGGAGCCGAGGCTCCGGGCCATGGTGGCGACGATGGTCCCCTCCGTCCGGTGCACGGGCGCGAGCTTGGCGTAGGCCAGGGTGTTGAGCGG
>FTAI01000180.1_pt1 | contig 10359 bp, 10 predicted proteins | sample 1638941 | NCBI WGS metagenome assembly FTAI01 (sample SAMEA3914813, study PRJEB12502) | metagenome | biome: forest; material: soil | place: Canada | collected 2011-07-07 | depth 0.3 m | reverse complement strand
TTGCGGATCGCGTCGAGCTTGCGCATCAGAGGATGCGCCGAATTGACCTCGTTGTCCCGGTAGGCGCCGATCAGGATCAGGCCCCGGACATCAGGCTGGGTCAACAGATCCTCGAGCACATCGAGGGTAGCCGCGTCGAGCCATTGCAGGTCATCGAGGAACAGGGCGAGCGGCTGCTCCAGCCGAGCGAACACGCCGAGGAAGCGCCGGATCACCAGCTGGAAGCGGCCTTTCGCGTGCTGGGGCGGAAGCTCAGGGACCGGCGGCTGGTCGCCGATGATGAGTGTCAGTTCGGGGACCAAGTCTGCGATCAGGCGCCCATTCGGGCCCAGCGCCTCCAGAAGGGCGTCCCGCCAGGGCGCCATTTCTGCATCGTTCTTCCCCAGAAGCGGACGGAGCAGGCTCAGAAAAGCTTGCGCGAGCGTCGAATATGGGATGTCGCGCTTGTATTGGTCGAACTTACCGGACACGAACAGGCCGCGGGGCGGAACGAGCACCTTGTGCAACTCATGGACAACTGAGGACTTGCCGACGCCGGAATAGCCGGACACAAGCACGAGCTCCGGGGCGCCGCCCTGGACGATGCGGCCGAAGGCGGCCAGCAAGGTCTCTATCTCGCGTTCTCGCCCGTACAGTTTCTCGGGTATCAGCAGCCGGTCGGGCGTGTCGCCCTGGCCGAGCAGGAAGTCATCGCAACGGTGTTGCGCCTCCCATTGGTCAAGGCATCGGCGAAGATCGCTCTCCAACCCGGCCGTCGTCTGGTAGCGCTCCTCGGCCGTCTTGGCGAGCAGCTTCATGACGATTGCTGAGATGGCCCCGGGCACTTCCTTCAACCGCTCGGCGGGCGGAACCGCCCTTCTCGCGATGTGGCAATGCACCCATTCCATCGGATCGGACGCGTTGAACGGCAGAGAGCCCGTCAGCATCTCGTACAACATCACCCCGAGGGCATAGAGGTCGCTCCGGGAGTCGATCGATCGGTTCATGCGTCCGGTCTGTTCCGGCGCCATATAGGCCAGGGTCCCGGCGATGACCTCGGGGGGGGCAGGCGCCTGGTGTTCGCGGGGAAGACGCGAGGCAATGCCAAGCCCGGTGAGCCGCACCTCTCCCATTGCATCGTTCACCAGGACATGGGCCGGCTTCAGGTCCTTGTGGATGAAGCCACGTTCGTGCAACCGGCCAAGCGCGGCCGCAAGAGCGAGGGCGAGCCGAAGGAATCTCCCGACCTCCATGGGCGCGCCGAGCAGGGCTGCGAGGGGTTCGCCGCCGGGGTCATCGAGCAGCAAGATGGTGCGACCGTCCTGGCGCAAGAGCTCCAGGGGCCGCACAGACCAAGCCTCCCCCAGCTCCTCCTTCAGTCCGTATTCGTGAGCGAGCCGCTCGAGGTCGGCCAGAGTCGGATGCTCGGCGGCGGGCAGTACGGCGAGCACCGAGCGGCGCTGGCCGGCGGCGTCGAGGCGCCATCCCCGGCAGACGACGCGTTCCTCGTCCTCCCACAGGGGCTGGAAGCTACTCTCCCCAGCCTCGTCAAGCCGAAAAGACGATTTCAACGGGGACGCTCCGGCATCAAGCCAAGGGCACGGTCAGACTGACTGCGACAATTCATTCGCCCAGGCTAGCCGACCGAGGTTCAACAACGATTCTGCCACAGAGGATGCGGTCTGACGATGTCAATTCCTCGACGATGTCGATTCCTCGACGCAGAGCGGTCTTACGTGGGGGCGGCCCCAATCGGTGCGCAATGACTCAGCGGTTCGCGTTGTTTCACAGTCGACCTCACCGCTGTCCCTCGTGGTCCCGCGAGCCGCACGGCTGTGGAAGTCGTTGGAACCCTCGGCGCTAGCGTGAGGGGGCGAGAGCTTCTGAGCGGCGAAGTGGTCGCCAAACATGGGCAAGCCGCTCAGGGAGGATATCGGCTGCGACCCAGCAGCCGGCGGCCCGCCGAAGAATCGGCCGTGAGCGATCACATTGTCTAGACCGCGGCTGTCGCCGGCGCGTCCGCGCCCAGCCGCCAGGCGGCCCAGAGCCCCAGCAGGGCGATCGGCACGACAGAGACAAAGACCCAGAGGCCCGCGGCGCTGGCCGCCTTGGAGGTGAGTCCGGCTGAGACGCCGACGAGATTGGCGACGGCGGCGGCCATGGCCGCGCCGGCCGCCGACCCCGTCAGGCGGACGGTGGTCATGGCGGCGGCCCCCGTGCCCCGCTCGGCGCCGGAGAGGGTGGCGAGGATCCTCTGGCTCATGAAGCTGTAGGAGACCCCAAAGCCCGCGCCCAGGGCCAGGCCCGCGATGATCGCGCCCACCACCGAGCCCGAGGGGAAGGTGAACGCGCAAAGGACAACGGCCAGGACGATCAGCAGGCCGCCCAGTCGGATCAGGCGGCCGGGCCACGGGCCGGCAAGATGAGTGACCAGCAAGGCGGTCACCGTCCAAGCCACCGATTCGGAGGCCACGGCATAGCCGGCCTGCAGCGCCGAGAGCCGTGACAGGGTCTGCAGGATCGCCGGGCCGTAGACCGAATAGCCCATGGAGGCGGCGGTGATCAGGAACATGGCGGCAAAGCCGATCCCGGCCACCGAGCCCAGCTTCCCCGAGCCCGCCGGCAACAGGCGCACGATGGCGCGCTCATCGACCCAGACCATGGCGATCAGGAGGATGACGCCGAGGATGGTCAGGGCCGTCGAGGTGGAGAAGCGGCCGGCGATATCGGCCAGGGCGATGGCGCCCACGCCCAAGGCCACCAGGCCCAGCTGCGCCCAGGCCACCCGCCCCACAGCCGAGCTGTCGCCGGTTCGCGGCAGCATGACGAGGGCGGCGGCCGCAACCGCCACGCCCTGCACGGCGAAGAACCAGAACACCCAGCGCCAGATACCAAGGTCGGCGAAGATGCCGCCGATGAGGGGGCCCAGCAGGGCGGCCACGCCCCAGACGGCGGAGACGGCGGCATAGACCCGCGGCAGGGTGCGGTCGGGGAACAGCAGGCCGATGGCCACCGAGCAGAAGCCCATCACCCAGCCGCCGCCGACCCCTTGGAGGAGACGGCCCACGAGGAAGGTTCCGATATCGGGGCCCGCGGCGCTCAAGGCGCAACCGAATGCATAGACCAGGGCTGCTGCGGCCGTCGCCCGGCCCAGGCCAAAACGCTGCGCCAGCAGGCCTGAACTCGCGCCGGCCAGGACCGAGCCCAGGAGAAAGCCGGCCGTCGCCCAGCCGAAGTATTCGAAGCCGCCGAGGGCGCGTCCGACGCTCGGCATAATGGTGGTGGCGACCAGGCTGTCGGCGGCGCCCAGCCACACGCCGATGCAGATGAGCGCAAAGCGAGAGGCCCTCCCCTCGCCCAGCACATCCAGCCAGCTTCCGCTCGCCACCGCGGTCATGTCGCTCCGACCTTGCTCATCGAGGCGGTCGGGGTAGACCTCGACCCGCGATTTTGCAATAAACTTATTGTCATATGAAGAGCCCCTCCGACGACGTCCTGCTGTTTCTGAAGACCCGCGGCCCGGCGCACACGATGGATATCGCGCAGCATCAAGGCGTCAGTCGCCAGGCCGCGCGCGTCCAGATGGAGAAGCTGGCCACCGAAGGGCTGGTTGAGCACGCCGTCGAACGCGCCGGAGTGGGACGGCCCAGACAATCCTGGTCCCTCACGGACAAGGGCCATCAGCGCTTCCCCGACACCCATGCTCAGATGACTGTCGAGCTGATCGAAGCGGTTCGCGAGGAGTTCGGAACCGGGGGCCTCGAACGTCTGATCGCGCGCCGGGAGGCGTCCACCCGGCAGGGCTATGACCGCGCCCTGGCCGGCATCACTTCGCTGGAAGAGCGGCTGACCAAACTGGCGCGCTTCCGCGCCGCCGAAGGCTACATGGCCGAGTGGCGCGCTCAGGACGACGGGTCCTACCTCCTGCTGGAGAACCACTGCCCGATCTGCGCGGCGGCGGAGGCCTGCCAGGGGTTCTGCCGCTCGGAACTGCTGCTGTTTCGGGCGCTGCTGGCGCCGGCCAAGGTCGAGCGCACGGAGCACATCCTCGCCGGCGCGCGCCGCTGCGCCTACCGGATCACCGCTTAGTCGGCCGTTCGCCTCACTCCCCGGTTCAAGTCCCGCTGGAACGACCTATAGGAACCGGCGAGTGGCGTGGGAAAGTCCAGGCTAGGCTGCGGCTTGCCTTGACGGCGGTCACAATGGCTTTAATCCAAACGATCCTGTAGACGAGCCGCCAACTAAAAAGGGAGCCTTCATGAGCGAACAACAAGACAAGACCGCCCTGGTCGAGATGACCACCGATATCATCTCGGCCTATCTTGGACAGAACAAGATCGCGGTGGCCGACCTGCCGGCTTTGATCAAGTCCATTCATGACACGCTGGCGAGTGTCGCCACCGGCGCCCCTGAGGCTGCGCCCGAGAAGCGCGAACCGGCCGTGTCGATCCGCCGCTCGATCACGCCCGACTTCCTGATCTGCCTGGAGGACGGCCGCAAGTTCAAGTCGCTGAAGCGCCATCTGCGGACCAAGTACGAGATGAGCCCCGAAGACTACCGGGCCAAATGGGGCTTGCCCAAGGACTACCCGATGGTGGCGCCCAGCTATGCGGCGGCCCGCTCCGAACTGGCCAAGAAAATGGGCCTGGGCGCCGGAGGGCGGCAGCCAGCGAAGCCGGCGGCCAAGGCGGTCGCGAAGGCCCCTGCCAAGGCGGCCGCCAAGGCGAGGACGGCCAAGGCCAGATAGCGCGTCGCCTCGCTGGCGGCCTCGTCGCTCCGTAGCGAACCCCTGGCGAGACGCGGCCTAAATCCAGCCGAGGGCGCGCAGCAGCCATCCCATCAGGCCGGAGAGAACGACGCCCGTCAGGACGCCAGAGGCATAGGCGCCGTGGCGATCCCACCACTGGCGGCGAGCGCGTTCCCTTTGGGCGCGGTCAGGTTTGCGTCGATTCAGCCCCATGGTGTGCCTCTGGCGGCTCGACGCTGCGTTGGCAACCGCCAATCGGAAACGGGCGGGGGCGGCGCGCGCCGCCCCCGCCAGGCCTACTCGGCGGCGAACGCCACAGTGGAGGCTGATTCCGCGTCCGTCGACGCCACTGTTTCCAGCGTGTCGTCGGCGATCGGCATGGTCAGAAGGAGACAGTCGGTGAAAGTCACCAGGGAGAAGTCGGCCGAGAATCGGGCGACGCTTATTGAGACGGCAGCACGCATGTTCCGGGAGCGAGGCATCGACGGCGTCGGCGTCGCGAAGATCAGCAAGGCGGCGGGCCTGACCCACGGAGCGCTCTATGGTCAATTCACATCGAAGCAGGCCTTGGTTGCGGAGGCTTTGGCGCATCGGTTGGCGCGCAGCCACGCCTACATGACGGCGCCCAAGCCTCATGGCGCGCCGACGTTGTCCGACCAACTGTATCTCTACCTGTCGCTCGATCAGCGCGACAATCTGGCGGATGGCTGCGCCATGGCGGCATCGGCAAGCGAAATCGTAGGCGTCCACGTGGACTACCGCGACGACCACAAGCTCTTCGAGCTGGTGATCGGCGACAGCATCCACTGACCTGACAACGGCGCCCGCGCCTGGAATGCCGGCCGCGCATGGCGATCGCCATAGGACGCCCCGGCAAGCGGCGTGGCGGCGACAGTCATCCGGGATTCTCCCGACAAGACTCAGTAGAGGAAAGCCTCCAACGGTTCACCGAGCCGCCATGGCGAATCGCCGGCGCGCTTGCCCATCTTGGCTGGCTCGCGGATGCGGCGCAGGATGGCGATGGTGTCCAGACAGGCCTTGGCGGCTTCAAGGCCCTTGTTCGAGGCGTCGCCTTGGCTTCGAACCTTTGCCTGTTCATCGGTGTAGGCGGTGAGGATGCCGAAGGCGACGGGGGCTTCCGTGGCCAGGCTCGCCGTCATCAGGCCGACACTGGAGGCGAGACTGATGAACTCGAAGTGGGCAGTGTCGCCCTTGATGACGCAGCCTAGGCAGACGACGCCGTCATAGCGTCCAGTGCGCGCCAGCGATTGGGCGATCAGGGGCAGTTCGAAGGCGCCTGGCGCGTCGATGATGTCCTCGTCTTCGGTGGGCGCGCCCTGCCGGGCCAGGTAGTCGCGGGCGCCGCTCAGCAGGCCCTGGGTGACCTCTGGGTTGAACGAACTGACCGCGATGGCGATGCGGACGGGTTGGGCGGCGATGTGGATGGTCATGTCAGGCGGCGCTCCGGTCATGAGGGTCCGATGAGGTGAGGCGGTGACCAAGCTTGTCCCGCTTGGCGGCGAGGTAGCCGAGGTTGTGGGGGTTGGCGGGTGGGATGAGCGGCGCCTCCTCGCTCACCTCGACGCCGTTTGCGATGAGACCTGTGGTCTTGCGGGGATTATTGCTGAGGAGGCGAACGCGGCGGATGCCCAGCGCCTTGAGGATCTGGGCCGCGATCCCGTAGTCGCGCAGATCGTCGGCGAAGCCGAGAGCGGCGTTGGCTTCCACCGTGTCCATGCCCTGGTCCTGCAGGGCGTAGGCGCGGATCTTGTTGGCCAGCCCCACCCCGCGCCCCTCATGGCCGTGGAGATAGATCAGCACCCCGCTCTCGCTCTCGCCGATCCGGCGCAGGGCGGCCTGCAGCTGCGCGCCGCAGTCGCAGCGCAGAGATCCGAAGGCATCGCCCGTCAGGCACTCCGAATGCACCCGCACCAGGGCGCCGTCGGCCAGGGGACCCTTGATCAGGGCCAGGTGTTCGCGCCCGTCGATCCGGCTGCGGAAGGCCCGCGCCGTCAGCCCCCCGGGCGCGTACAGCGACGGCAGGCGCGCGGAAGCGACCGACTCGACCAGGGTCTCGTGCGCCATGCGGTGGGCAGCCACCTCAGCGATGGTCAGGATCGGGATATCGTGCCGCTGGGAGAAAGCGCGCAGGTCGGACAGCCGAGCCATCTCGCCGTCGTCGTTCATCACCTCGCAGATCACTGCCGCGCCGTGCAGGCCGGCGATCCGCATCAGGTCGACCGAGCCCTCGGTATGGCCGGCCCGGACCAGCACGCCGCCAGGATCCGCCCGCAGCGGGAAGACGTGGCCCGGCGAGACAATGTCCGCCGCCGTCGCGTTGGGCGCGGCCGCCGCCTGGATGGTCCGGGCCCGGTCGAAGGCGGAGATGCCGGTGGTGACGCCGGTCCTGGCTTCAATGGAGACCGTGAAGGCGGTCTTTCGGCTGGTGCGGTTGTCGGCGACCATCGGCGCCAGACCCAGGCGCTCCACCGCGGCGTCCTCCAGCGCCAGGCAGATGAGGCCCCGGGCGTAGGCGGCCATGAAGTTGACCTGCTCGCCGGTGGCGAACTGGGCGGCCAGCACCAGGTCCCCTTCGTTTTCCCGGTCCTCGTCGTCGACGAGGATGATCATCCGTCCCGACTTCAGGCGTTCGATGGCGTCAGATAGGCGTGACATAGCCGCTCCACATATTTGGCCAGCACATCGACCTCGACGTTGACCTCGTCGCCGACGGCGCAGTGCTGCAGATTGGTGTGAGACCAGGTGTGGGGGATCAGGGTGATGGCGACCGCGAAGCGCCCATCCGCTTGGCCGGCGTCCACGGCGTTCAGCGTCAGGCTGACGCCATTGAGGGCGATCGAGCCCTTCTCCACACAATAGGGGTGCAGCTCGCCCGGCAGGCTCAGCGTCACGCGCCGCGCCTGGCCTTCGTCCTCGACGGACAGCAGGCGCGCCTTGCCGTCCACGTGGCCCTGCACCAAGTGGCCCGAGAGCCGGGTGGCGAGGCTGACCGACCGCTCCAGGTTGACGTGGGCGCCGACGGCCAGGGCGGACAGGTTCGACCGCACCAGGGTTTCCGAACTGACGAAGAAGTCGGCGCAGCCCAGGGCATCGTGGCTGACCACTGTCAGGCAGACGCCGTTCACCGCGACGCTCTCGCCCAGGGCGAGGTCGCGGTAGCCCATGCCCAGCGTCAGGCGCCGCGCCGAACCTTCTTCCGCGACGGCCTGCACGCGGCCCAGCTGATCGATGATGCCGGAGAACATGCCGCCGTCCCTTCAGACCGGCTGCCGGGTGAGGACGTCGATGACGTTGGGCCTGCCAGCGGCGGGGCTCTGGCGGATGGTGACCTTCTCGTCCCACAGATCCTGGCCCAGGAAGGTCCCGGCCAGGGTCGGGCCAGCCTCCACCAACGCCTCCGTCACGCCGGCGGCGCCCAGTTCGGCCAGGAGCGCCCCCACATCCGCGCGGAGCCAGACGTCGAAGCCCCGCGCTTTGGCGGCCCCGACATAGTAAGGCGGCGTGCGGCCGCGGCGGTCGAGGATGGCCAGGATCCGGCGCTTGCCGGCATGGTCGGCCACGTGGCGCACGGTGAAGGCGGGATCGTCGGCCAGGACGCAGCCCGAGCCGGTGATGATCGCGTCGGCGCGCCGTCTCAGGCGATGGGCCAGGAGCAGGGCGGCCTGATCTGCGAAGGTCTTGCGGCCGGCGGGCGGGATCATGCTTCCGTCGGCGGCGATGGCCCGCTTGACGGTCACCCAGGGCCGGCCGGTGCGCGACCAGAGGGCAAACGGCGCGATGAGCCGGCGCGCCGACCAGGCCAGACCACCGGCGCTCGGGTAATCTAGCTGGTCCAGGAAGCCGATCGCCAGCCCCTTCGCCGCCAACCGCGCGGCGCCCCCGCCCCGGACGCTGGGGTTGGGATCGCGGACCCCGATCCACACCGCCTTGGCGCCTGTCGCCAGGATGGCGTCGGCGCAGGGCGGCGTGCGGCCCTGGTGGTTGCAGGGCTCCAGCGTCACCACCACGGAATGGATGCTTTCGGCGGCGCCCGCGCGGCGGCAAGCCTCGATCGCGGCCGCCTCGGCGTGAGGCTGGCCGGCGCGCTGGTGAACCTCGCAGGCCAGCACCTGGCCCTGCGCATCCAACAGGGCGCAGGCCACCGGCGGATTGGGCGCCGTCGCGCCGGCGACAGCCTCGCCCGCCGTCAGGGCCAGGCGGAACGCCTCGGCGATCATCGCCGGCGCGGGAGCGGTGGCCGGAGCAGCGGCATGCAGGAGGCTGAGCGCGCGAGTTGTCATCCTTGCGCTCTAGGGCCTAAACCTCAGCCCAACCAAGCCGAACCGAAGTCGTGTCAGCCTTACATGTTACGTGTGATCCAGATGAACGCGTCATTGCCGACCACCCGTCGAATGAAGGGCCCGGCCAACAGCGTCGGACAGGACGGCGACTGGGCGCCGGGCCTGCAGAAGGCGCGGATCTACGAGCAGATCCTGCTGGACATCATCCTAGGCGAGCTTGCGCCCATGCATGTGCTCGACGAGCGCACCCTTGCGGAGCGCTACGCCGCCGGGATCGCGGGGGTCCGAGACGCCCTCGGCCGGCTGGCGCTGGAAGGACTGGTGGTCCGCCGGCCGCGCGTGGGCACCATCGTCGCCCCCCTCGATATCCGCGAGATCGAGCAGGCCTTTGAAGGCGCGGAGACCGCGATCGCGGCGGCGGACTTCCGGGCTATGCTGGCGATGGACCGGGCCTTTCACCGGGCGGTGGCCTTCGCGACCAACAACACCCCCCTGGCCCGGTTCGTCATCTCCCTCCAAAACGTCGCCACCCGCTTCTGGATCTGGGAGATGGAAAAGCAGTCGCCGGAAGATCAGTTGAAGGACGTCGCCCTGCACCGCGCTCTGGGCGATGCAATCGCCGCCCACAATCCCACCGCCGCCGAGACGGCCGCGCTCAAGCTGGTGGGCGAACCGCCCAGCGCTTATCTGGGCTGAGCCGGCGCCGGCCAGACTGCCGCCAGGTCGGGCCAGGGCCCGAAGGGGAACGGCGACGACCTTTCCCGAAGCCCTGGACGACTTCGTGGAGCGTGTCGTTTCCGAGCTTCAGCGCAGGGGGCTGTTGCGCACAGAATACAAGGGCAAGACCTGCGCGGGAAAACCTCGATCTTCGCCGACCCGCGGCTCGGTCCGACCGGCAAACGAATGCCCGCCAAACCGAGCCCCCTGCTTGAGGCGTAGCAAGGGCGCCGCTCGACGTGGAAGATAGCCTGCCACCGCTGCTTCTGTATCCTCAGCCCCTTCCCCAGTCTGGGCCTCGCCCCGGCGCCCGCGACGGCGTTGGTGATCTGCTATGATGCCGCAGCGGGTGCGTGGCCGTTACAATCTTTGGGGCAGCAACCTCATAGGTTGCCGAAGTACTCAACTGAGGTCGGGCCTTTTCAGTCAACCTTTGATTGAACTCGGCCACCTCCCCGCTGCCAGTCAACGTCACTCTGGCAGTTGCGGGGGCCATGGTCGCCGGTGCCGCGGGCGTCCACGCCGTACATAGTCCGGCAAAACCGACGGTCAGGTCATTGCCGTGTGGTGCGAGCAAGCAGTGGGGAGCCCTTGACGAGCTGTGCCGCGGGCACT
>FTAI01000560.1_pt1 | contig 10363 bp, 10 predicted proteins | sample 1638941 | NCBI WGS metagenome assembly FTAI01 (sample SAMEA3914813, study PRJEB12502) | metagenome | biome: forest; material: soil | place: Canada | collected 2011-07-07 | depth 0.3 m | reverse complement strand
GCGCCGCCCGGTCCTCTCCGACGACGAGGGCCGCACCGTGGGTTCCTTTATCCTGCCTGTCGCCGCCTAGGTTGCGTCCGCACGTGTCCGCTCCGGCGCCGGTCGTCGCCGTCGCAAAAGAGGCTGTCTAGACCGCCGAACCTACCAGGACACGTGGCCGGTGGCGGTGGCCAAGCCGATCGCCATGGCCGCGCCGAGAAGGAAGATGAGCACCAGGCTGAAGTCGTCAGCCCGGGATTCGGCCTTTTCAAGCCGGTCTTCCATCCTAAGGCGCGGATGATGGTCGGAGTGGGCCGCGCCAGGGGAAGTCTCCGGGGCGGAGGGTGGTCCAGACGTCGAAGTCGTTACTGAGTGAACCATAACAAAGTTATCTTACGCCGTTCCGGGGGAATGCGCGATAAGTTTGGTGTGATCTTGGGCTGTTCTTGGTGGATGGGGGCGAATTGAGTTGGCGCGCCCTGAGCGTGGTCGATTCAGGTTGGCGTGGTGGCGTTGCGCCCCCTCCGTCACGTCTCGCTTCGCGAGCCGCGCCACCTCCCCCGCGTCGCTGCGCTCGCAGGGTAGGAGAAGGCCGCTCTGATCCTTCTCCTCACCCGTGAAACGGGGGAGGGGGACCGTCCGGCGAAGCCGGATGGTGGAGGGGGGGGAGGCCGCCGCCGGCCCTAGTGAAAGTCCGGGGCGAAGCGGATGTTGTCAGCTTCGAGGCCCTTGAGGACCACGTCCAGGCCGCCGGACTTGATCATCCATTCCAGGCGGTGGTCGCGGTATTCGCGCTTGAACAGGCCCTGGGCGACCAGGGCGGCGACGTCGGTGAGGGCGCCGTCGAAGGCGCGGGCTTCCTCCATGGTCTTGGCCACGGTGGGGCGGGCCACGGTGCGGGCGAGCCACGCGTCCAGGGGCGAGCCGGCCGTGGGGCGGTGGCCCATGGCGGCGGAGGCAGCGACGAAGGGAACCACGCACAGGTCGCCCCAGCCGAAGGCGCCGCCGTTGAACCACTCGCGCTCGCCCAATTGCCGCTCCAGCCAGGTGTAGAAGCCCTGGGTCTGCTGGGCGGCGCGGGCCTTCAGGCTGGCAGCCAGTTCGCCCTCGGCGCGGCGGAACCAGTTGATCTCGCCCATGGCCCAGTTGATGGCCTCGTAGTGGGTGTCCATGACCTCCTCGATCATGCGCACGCGGGCGCGCTCGGCGGCGCCGTGGGGCAGCAGGGGCGGGGTGGGCCAGTTGTCCTCGACATATTCGAGGATGACGGTGGAATCGAAGACGCGGACCTCGTCGTCGATCAGGACCGGGACTTCGGCGCGGGGATTGGCTTCGACGAAGTCGCCGCTGGCCCCGCCGGCTCCGAGACCGCCCGGCAGGGCGGCCTCGAAGGAGAGGCCCTTTTCGCGCAGGGCGATCTTGACCTTCTGGGCGTAAGGCGAGAGCGGGTGCTCATAGAGGGTGATCATTTTAGTCCTCCCTGGAAGCGACCCGCTCTCTCTGGTCTGGCGGGATCAGCGTTCGTTGCTGAAGATAATGGTCCCCGACGCGGCGAACATGCCACCCACGCCGTGGCAGACCGAGATCTTCGCGCCCGGCACCTGGGCCGGGGCGATTCCGCGCATCTGGCGCACGCTCTCCTGCAAGGCGTACATGCCGTACATGCCTGAGTGCATGTAGGAGAGCCCGCCGCCGTTGGTGTTGAGCGGTAGCTTGCCGCCGATGGCGGTGTTCCGTTCACGGATGAAGGCCGCCGCTTCGCCGGGTTTGCAGAAGCCGAGGTCCTCGAGGCCGTAGAGGGGCAGGTGGGCGAAGGCGTCGTAGATCATCAGGTGATCGACGTCGCTGTGCTTGATGCCGGCCTCGTCGAAGGCCTTCTTGCCCGAGACGCGGAAGGCCTTGGAGGTGTTGAAGTCCTCCATCTGGCTGACGATCGGCGTCTCGACGCTCTCGCCCGTGCCGATGATGTGCACCGGCTTGCTTGGAAAGTCCTTGGCGCGGTCGGCGCTGGTCAGGATCAGGGCGCCGCCGCCATCGGTGACCAGGCAGCACATCAGCATGCGGAACGGCCAGGCGATCATCGGCGAGTTCAGCACGTCGTCGACGGTGATAGGGTCCTTGAAGCTGGAGCGTGGGTTCTTCGCCGCCCACTCGCGCTGGATCACGGCCACCCAGGCCAGGTCCTCTTCCGTCAGGCCATAGGTCTTCAGGTAGCGGAGCACCGGGATGGTGAACATGGTGGGCGGGGAGGTGACGCCGTAGGGCATCTCGAACTGGCCCATCAGGCTCGACGCGTTGCGCCCGAAGCCGCCGGCGCCGACGCGCGAGCGCCCGCTTTCGCCGTGGGTGATCAGCACGGTCTTGCACAGGCCCTCATTGATCGCCGCGGCCGCGTGGCGGACGTGCAGCATGAAGGAGCAGCCGCCGACGCTGGTGCCGTCGGCCCAGGTGGGGGTGACGCCAAGGTAGTGCGCCAGCTCTACCGGGCTGGCGCCGGCGGTGGCGACGCCGTCGATGTCGGAGGGCTTGAGGCCCGCGTCGGCCAGGGCGTTGAGGGCGGCGTCGGCGTGCAGGCCGATCACGGACATGTCCGGGATCTTGCCCATCCTGGTGGTCTCGGCGGCGCCGACCACGGAAACGGTTCTGGGTTTCATGGGGCCTACCCCTTCACAGGTTGGAAGAGGGGCAGGGCGATTTCGCCGAAGGTCTCGAAGGTGACCTCGACCGGCATGTCCAGCTGCAGGGCCTCGGGGGTCTGGGGGCAGCCGATGATGTTGGTCATCATCCGCGGGCCTTCCTCGAGCTGCACCACGGCGATGGAGTGGGGGTCCTTGCCCATGTCGGGGCGGGGGCGGTGATTAATGACGTAGCTGTAGAGGCTGGCCTTGCCGCTGGCCTTGACGACCTCGACCGAACGCGAGCCGCAGCCGGGGCAGAAGGGACGGGGCGGGAAGTAGGTGTGGCTGCAGTCGGCGCAGCGCTGAAGCAGGAGTTCACCGGCCTTGCAGCCGTCCCAGAAATGCTGGGTCTCCGGCGTCGGTGTTGGAAGAGCTCTATCCATTGGGGATTCTATCCTCGAAAACGTCGCTTTGAATGGCGCACTAAAAAGACTACCCGGCCGCGCTTGTCGATGTGGTTCCGCGCCGGAAGGCAAGGCCGTCAAACAGGCCGATGCGTCGCCATACGGTCTTGACCCCGGCGCCCCGAGGCGATGAGTGTCCGGCCGGGGAGCGCCGCAAAGTCCATGTCGCTAGTATCCATCTTCCTGACCACCCTGGCGCTGACGCTGATCATCGCGGTCCGCTACGTGCTGATCGCGTGGGGCGCCTATGCGCTGATCTGGGGGCGGGGGCCGCAGAAGGTTCCGGGGCGGCGGCTCAATCGCGATATGCCCAAGGCGGCGACCATCCAGCATGAGCTGAAGCTGTCGCTGTTGTCATCGTGGATCTACGCCCTGCCGGCGGCGCTCGCCTTTGAGGCCTGGAAGCAGGGCGGGACGCAGGTCTATCTGGATATCGGCCGGTATGGCGTCGCCTGGCCATTCGTCAGCGGGGCGATCTACCTGCTGGTCCAGGACGCCTACTATTACTGGCTGCACCGGATCATGCACAGTGCGGCCCTGTTCCGGTGGGTGCACGCCGGCCACCACCGCTCGCGCCAGCCCACGCCCTTCGCTTCGTTCTCGTTCGACTGGGCCGAGGCGGCGCTGAACGCCTGGCTGCTGCCGCTGCTGGCGTTCGTGATCCCGATCCATCCGGCGGTGATCCTGGTCCTGCTGACCCTGGCGACGGTGGCGGCGGTGCTGAACCACAGCGGCGCCGAGCTACTGCCGCCCTGGATGGTCAACGGGCCCGTCGGCGACTGGCTGATCACCGCGACGCACCACAGCGTGCACCACAGCCAATACCGGAAGAATTTCGGCCTCTACTTCCGGTTCTGGGACCGGCTGATGCGGACCGACACGATGTGATCGGCCCGGGACGGCGGGCAGAGATGTTTCGGCCGGGCCGCATTGCCCTGCCCAATCTGGCCACCACATGTGGAGAGTTGAACGCTCCCCCAGTGTGGATTTTTCGATGACCCCCGACGAACGCAACCTGTTGCAGCGCTTCCTGCAGGACCTTGCCCATACGCCCAGCGGCGGCAAGGATCCGGAGGCCGACGCCATGATCACCGCGGCCCTGCGCGACAACTCGGACGCCGCCTACGTGCTGGTGCAGCACGCCATCCTCTCCGACCAGGCCCTGCAGGCCGCGCAGGCGCAGATCGCCGCCTTGCAGGCGCAAGCCCAGCAAGCGCAGCCGGCGCGCTCGTTCCTGGGCGGCGCGGGCCTTGGCGGCGGGGGCCCGGGCGGCGGGGGCCAGTCGGCCTGGGCGCCGCAGCCGCAGACGTCGCAGACGCCGCCGCCGTCGGGTCAGTCGTACGCCCCACCGTCCGGCCCCGGCTATCCGGGCCCTGGGCCGTTCTCCAGCGAGGGCGGCCTGGGATCGTTCCTGCGCAACGCCGGCACCACGGCGGCGGGCGTGGCGGGCGGCGCCTTCCTGTTCCAGGGGCTGTCGGGCCTGTTCGGCGGGCACGGCGGCGGCGGTATGGGCGGGGGCCTGGGCGGCTGGGGCGCCGGTCAGCAGCCGGCGGTCGAGAACATCACCAACAACTACTACGACGACAACAACAACGATGACCGCGATGACGGCGGGTACGACGACGGCGGCTCGGACGGCGGCTCGGACGATAGCAACGACACCTGAGGCTCGACGCCGGCTCTGGACAAGCTGGGCGAAGCGCAGACCAACTGGGCCATCCGTGGAGATGACGCCCATGTCGCGATGGCTGGCCCCAACTACGTTCCTCTTGTTGGCTCCCCTGCTGATCGCCGCGGCGCCGACCGACGCGCTCAAGAATACGCCCTCGGCCGCCGAGATCGCCGCCGCGGCGCCGGCGTCGGACTGGCGGGCGATCGATCCGGAGGACACCGTCTATCTCGACCTGCCCAAGGGGCGGGTGATCATCGAGCTGGCGCCCGCCTTCGCCCCCAACCATGTCGCCAACATCAAGGCCCTGGCCCGCGCCCGCTACTTCGACGGCGCCTATGTGGTGCGGGTGCAGGACAACTATGTTGTCCAGTGGTCCCAGCCGGACGCCAAGCTCGGCCTGGGCGCGGGCAAGGCGACGCTGAAGGCCGAGTTCGACCGGCCCAACGGGGCGGACCTGCCGTTCGCGCCGCTGCCTGACCCGGACACCTATGCGGCGCAGACGGGCTTCTCGGACGGCTTTCCGGCGGCGCGGGATCCGGCGCAGGGGCGGGCCTGGCTGGCGCACTGCTACGGCATGGTGGGGGCGGGACGGGACAATGACGCCGACTCTGGCGGCGGGGCGGAGCTCTACGCCGTGATCGGCAACCCGCCGCGCAACCTCGACCGCAACGTCACCCTGGTGGGCCGGGTGGTGCAGGGGATCGAGCTGATGTCGGCCATGCCGCGCGGCACAGGCGACCTGGGCTTCTATGAGCATCCGGAGGAGCGGATACCCATCAAGGCGATCACCGTCGCCGCCGATCTGCCGCCGGCGCAGAGGGTCGACCTGGATACGATGCGCACCGGCAGCGCCAGTTTCGCCAGGCTGGTGGAGGCGCGCCGCAACCGCCACGACGACTGGTACAAGCACGCCTCAGGCCACGTGGACGTCTGCAGCGTGAAGGTCCCGGTGCGGGTCCACGGGTCGAATTGAGGCCCATCAAGGCTTGTTGATCGGGCGGCCCGCGGCCGCGCCATGCGGCGCTTGTTCCCAGGCTGCATCGGCGCATAGTGACGTCACGGCGGGCAATCCGCACGCCGCCTCAATGCTTCGTTACGCCATGCAGGGCGACCGAACGCCAAGGCCGTCCTCCTGGCCAGACAGACCGGAGGAACAGCCATGCCACACACCCAAGATGGAAAGGTTCGCGCCCTGGGGCTTGTAGGCCCCACGGGCGGCGGCAAAACGACCCTGCTGGAGGCGCTGCTTCTGGCGGCGTCGGGCGAGGGGGAGCGACGCGGCGACAAGGTCGGCGACACCAGCCCGGAGTCCAAGGCCCGCAGCCACTCGGTGGAGATCAACTTCGCCAACTTCGAATTCATGGGCGACCGCTACGCCGTGGTCGACTGCCCCGGGGCGCTTGAGTTCTCGGCCGAAGCCGACTCGGCGCTGCCGGCGCTGGATCTGGCCATCGTGGTGGCCGAGCCCGAAGCGGCCAAGGCCGTGCTGTTGCAGCCGGTGCTGCGCGAACTGGAGCGCCTGGGCGTGCCGCGCGCCCTGTTCGTGAACAAGATGGACCAGGCCAAGGGGGCGCTGCAGGACCTGCTGGACGCCCTGGCGCCGATCAGCGCCACGCCGCTGGTGGCCCGACAACTGCCGATCTACGAGAGGGAAAGGGTCAGCGGCTTCATCGACCTGGCCCTGGAACGCGCCTTCGTCTATCGGGCCGGCCAGCCGTCGCAGCGGGTGGACATCAGCCCCGACATGGCCGACGCCGAGGCCCAGGCCCGCTTCCACATGCTCGAGCTGCTGGCGGATTTCGACGACGAGCTGATGGAGCAGCTGCTGTCGGACGTCACGCCCACCCAGGACCTGGTGTTCTCCGACCTGGTGCGGGACATGAACGAGGGGCTGATCACGCCGGTGTTCTTCGGTTCGGCGCTCAATGGCTTTGGGGTCCGCCGGCTCTTGAAGGCGCTTCGTCACGAGACGCCCGCCCCGGAGCGCGCGGCCGAACGGATCGGGGTGGAGGGTTCGGGCGCCTATGTGCTCAAGACCGCCTATGCCGGGCAGGCCGGCAAGCTGGCCTACGCCCGCGTCTTCGGCGGGCGGCTGGCGGACGGCGCCGAGCTGACCCTGCCGGGGGGCGAGCACAGCCGCGCCGGCGGTCTCTTCGGGGTCCATGGCGCGGCGCTGAAGAAGCTGGCGGCGGCGGACGTCGGCGAGGTGGCTGCGATCGGCAAGGTCGAGCAGGCGTCCGCCGGTCAGATCCTGTCGGCCGGCGCCAGCGCGCAGGACTGCCACGCCGCCCCGACCAGACGCCCGCCGCTGTTCGCCGTCGCCGTCTCGGCCAAGAGCCGGAACGACGATGTCCGCCTCTCCGGCGCCCTGCTGCGCCTGGTGGACGAGGATCCGGGGCTGAGTTTGCACCACGACGCCGAGGCCCGGCAGGTGCTGCTGCACGGCCAGGGCGACGGACACGTGCGCCTGGCGCTGGAACGGCTGAAGCGGCGCTTCGGGGTCGAGGTGGCCACCGACCGTCCCAAGACGCCCTACCGCGAGACCATCACCAAGGGCGCCACGCAACGGGGCCGGCACAAGAAGCAGAGCGGAGGCCACGGCCAGTTCGGCGACGTCACCATCGACATCAAGCCTCTGCCGCGCGGCTCTGGGTTCGTCTTCGAGTCGAAAATCACCGGTGGGGCGGTGCCACGGCAGTGGATCCCGGCGGTGGAGCAGGGGGTGCGGGACGGACTGACCAAGGGGCCGCTGGGCTTCCCGGTCATCGACCTGCACGTCACCCTGATGGACGGCGCCTGGCACAGCGTCGACAGCTCCGAAATGGCCTTCCGCACGGCCGGCCGCATCGCCATCGAGGAGGGCCTGAAGGCGTGCGGGCCGATCCTGCTGGAGCCGATCGAGCGGCTGACGGTGTTCACCCCGGCCACGGCCATGTCAAACATCAACTCGGCGCTGTCGGCCAGGCGCGGCCAGATCCTGGGCTTCGGCCCGCGGCAGGACTGGCCAGGTTGGGAGGCGATCGAGGCCTATCTGCCGCAGGAGGAGTGCGTGGACCTGATCGCGGAGCTGCGGTCCCTGACCCAGGGGCTGGGGGCGTTCGAGACCAGCTTCGATCACATGGCCGAGAGCCGGAGGGGCGCGGAGGCCGGGGCGTAGGGATCGGGGGAATGGCGGAGAGGCCGTAACCCCTCACCCTCCCGCGTCCGAAAGGACGTGGAGGGTGGGGCCGCAGGGACCTAGATTCCCGCCTGCCGGTTCACCAGGGCCTGGAAGGCCGCGAACAGCTTGCGGACGTGGGGGGATTTGTAGGGGAAGATGTCGGGGGGATCCATGTCGTGGATGATCAGCGCGTTGTCGGCCTCGAAGACCAGCAGGCGGCCGTCCGGGGTCTCGGCGCAGTCGACGCCGAAGTAGTCGAGGGCGAAGCGGTCGTTCAGGGCCTCGAAGGCCTCGCGGTGGCGGTGGGCGAAGGCGTGGTCGAAGTCGGCCATGGCCGCCGCTTCCTCGGCGCGCTTGGCCGCGGCTTCGAGCATGCCGGCGTTGAGGTAGTGCACCATCCAGTTCTCGGAGATCGCCAGGTGGGCCAGGAATGGCTCGCCGGCCACAAAGACCACCCGGTACTTGCGGAAGAGGCCGTCCTGGCTGCGGTAGTCGATGAAGGGGGCGATGTAGAAGTCCTCGCCGTCCTGTCCGGCCAGGTAGGTCTGCAGCTCTGAGGCGTCGGCGAGCAGCTCCAGGCCGCCGCCGGCGTGCGATCCCACCGGGCGGGCGATGATCGGGAAGTCTTGGGCGGGCAGCAGATCGGCGACCTGGCGGTCGCCCGTGGCGACGTCGCAGAGGCCCGCGCGGGTCGCCCGGATGGTGGCGGGCGCGAGGATGCCGGGTTCGTCGGCCAGCAGTTCGGCGGCGAGGTCGCGGCGCATGGCCAGGATGCCGCCCGTCTTCCGGTTCAGCGTAGGCCTGGGCCAGGCGCCTCGGGCATCGTCCAGCGCCTTCAGCAGGCGGGTGCTCTGGTCCGATTCGCCCACGGCGACGAAGGCGACGTCGTGGCCCGGCAAGGTGGCGGGCAGAGGCTCGTCCTGGCCGACGAAGTAGAGGTCAAGGACGGCGTTGGAGCCCTCAAGCAGGAAGTCGACCGGCGTGTTGGCCATGAAGTCGCCGGGCGCGCAGAGGGCCAGCAGGCGCGCGCCGCTTCCGTCGCCGTGCACGGTGCGGAAATGACGAACGGCAAGCAGGATGTCGTGCTGCAGGGCCAGGGCCTGCTCCTTCTGCCCCACCAGTTGCAGCAGCAGGGACAGGTCGAAGGCGGCGCCCATGTCCGGCTCGGCGGCGGCGGCGCGGGCCTGGAGGTCGGCGGCCAGGGGATCGAGATCCTCGCGCCGGAAGACCCGGCCGGCCAGGTCGGCCAGCCCCAGGCTGGCGGCCGGTCCATCCTCCCGCGAAGCATTCGGTGCGGAAGCGCTTCGCTGGGCGGCTGCGGACATGCTGGGAATCCCGACTGAGTGGCGCCTCACTCGCAGAGCGTCATGCGAGGCAGAGCCTAGTTGGCGAAAGCTGGGTTAACGCGCTCATAATCAGGGTGCGGCCGCAGGTCGCACATCGCCTGGCTCTGATGAAGGAGACGCCGCCATGCCGACGCAAGCCAAGGCCGCGTCAGGCCGCGTCATCCTGGCCGCCCTGGCCGCCAACCTGGCCATCGCCGCGATCAAGCTGGCGGCGTTCGGTCTGACGCACTCCAGCGCCATGCTGAGCGAGGCCGCCCATTCGGCGCTGGATTCCATCGACCAGGTCCTGCTGGTCATCGGCCAGCGCCGGGGTGCGCGGCCGCCCGACGAAAGCCACCCGCTGGGCTATGGCATGGAGATCTATTTCTGGTCCTTCATCGTCGCGGTGCTGGTGTTCGCCGTGGGCGGCGGCGCGGCGGTCATCCAGGGGGTGCAGCGGGTGATGCATCCCGAGCCGCTGATCCATCCGTGGGTGAACTACATCGTGCTGGTGCTCTCGGCGGCGCTTGACGGGGCAAGCTTCGTCGTGGGGCTGCGGGAGTATCGACGGATCAGCCGCGGGCGCCTGAACCTCGTGCAGTTCCTTGAGGTCAGCAAGGATCCGCCGCTGTTCGCGACCCTGATCGAAGACGCGGCCGCGTTGTTCGGTCTGGTTTTCGCGGCGATCGGCGTGACGGCCTCGGCCTACTTCGGCCTGGGCTGGGCGGACGGGGCGGCGTCGATCGCCATCGGCCTGCTGCTGGTGGCGAGCGCGGTGTTCATCGCCAACGAGACCCGCAGCCTGATCGCCGGCGAGTCCGCCGCGCCCGTCGTGGTGGCCAGGGCGCGCGCCGTCGTCGAGGAGGACAAGCGGGTCACGGCCATCGAGCAGTTCCTGACCCTGCACCTGGGTCCCACCCGGATCCTGGTGGCCGCCACGGTCCACTTCCGGCCCGAACTGGGCCGCGCCGCCGTGGAATCCGCCGTCCTTCACCTGTGCGCGCAGATCAGGGCCTCGGACGAGCGCATCCACGATGTCTTCATCCGCGCCGTCGGCTGCCTGATTTGAGGCAGATCGAGGTTCGCCGAACGGGATGGGTGGCGACAGGTCGCATCGGCGGATGGCGCGACACCGCCTAGGTGAG
>FTAI01000220.1_pt1 | contig 10380 bp, 10 predicted proteins | sample 1638941 | NCBI WGS metagenome assembly FTAI01 (sample SAMEA3914813, study PRJEB12502) | metagenome | biome: forest; material: soil | place: Canada | collected 2011-07-07 | depth 0.3 m | reverse complement strand
TCCCCCATCCAGGGCCGGATCGCGGCGGGCAGGTGCGCGGCCCCCATACGCACGATGCGCGCGTCGTGGACCATCTCCACCACGATCGAGACCTGATCCTTGGTCTGCACGATCTGGTAGGTGTTGTTGTAAAGCACCGGCATCATCACCGGGCCCGAGGAATTGCCGAAGGAGAGCAGACAGCGCTCGCCCAGCGCGCGGGTCTCCGGGTTGTCGCTGGGGCTCATGCCGCGCGGCAGCGGCGCCTGCCCGAAGGGGCCGAGCCTCAGGTCCTTGCGCATGGGCACCCGGCCATCCGCCGTGGTGGTGATGAAGCCGTTCCGCGGCTGGCCGCCCACCCGCATGACCGTCGAGCCGGGGTCCGTCCAGGCCGCGTTGTAGTTGCAGTTGGCCCCGCGCCCGTCGCTGCAGTCGGCCGGCAGGTCGGTGACCTTGGCGTTCGGATCGGTGGGCTTGTTACCCAGGGCGATCAACTCGTCGTTCCGGTGCTCGATCTTGCGGGTCTGCGCCTCCGTCAGGACCAGGTCCTTGCCGTAGCGGGGATTGCGCTCAAGGCGCGTCATGGACGAGTTGGTCCAGATCCCCTGCAGGTCCGGATGTCCAAAGGCGTCGCGCGGAACCTTGTAGGCGGTCTTGGGCGGCGGCGGCGCCTGGGCCGCGGCGAGGCTCGGCGGGACGGCCAGCCCGAGGACCGCCGCCCAGGCCATCGCCTTCAGTCCAGTCGAAACCATGGAGCCCTCCCAAGCGCCTGCAGTCATCGCTGACTACGGGTGGGAGTATTCCGGCCTTCGCGGCCTGGGGCAAGGGCGGGCTAGAGGCCCAGCCGCCGCGCGCGGCCGGCCACCGCCAGCGCCAGGCGCTCGGCGATCAGCTGGTCGGGGGAACCAGCCGTCTTGCAGAGGCGATCGGCGTTGAGGACCTCCGGCTGGATACGGTCGAGCTCTTCCAGCGTCCAGGTGCGGGCCTGGCGCAGGAACTCGCGCTCCTGCTTCCAGAACACCCCCGAGGCCTTGGCCGCTTCCTGCAGGCCCGCGCCGCTCTTGGCGAGGGTCAGGGTGCGGCGCAGACGCCCCAGGTGCATACCCATGGCGCGGACGGCGGCCGGACCGGCCTCGCCCTCCTGGGCCGCGCGACGCATCCCGGCCTGGGCGTCGGCGAGGCGTCCGCCGAAGGCGTCGGCGGCGGCGGCGGCCAGCGAGGCCTCGGGCTCGACGCCCAGGAACGGCTCCAGGTCGGCCGGCGTCGCGACCGCGCCGCTGCCGGGGCCGAGGAAGAGCGCGAGCCGCTCGATCTCCTGGCGGGCGACGCCGCGCTCCTTGGGCATGCGCGCCACGAACAGCGCCAGCGCTTCGGAGCTGAGCGACAGGTTGTCCTTGGCCAAGGCTTCGCGCACCTGGCGGGCCACATCGCCGGGCTCGTCCTCGTAGCAGGGGATGGTGGCCACCGCCGGGGCCTTCTCGGCCGCCTTGCGCAGGCCGGAATCGCGGCCCAGGGCGCCGGCCTCGATCAGCAGGAAGGCGTCCGGATTGAGCTCGCCGGCGGCGTGGCGGGTCAGGGCTTCGGCGGCCAGCTTGTCCAGGCCGGCCTTCTCGGTCGCGAAGCGCAGGCGCACCAGCCGCCGCCCGCCCATCAGCGATTGCGAGGCGAGCTCGCCTTCCAGCCGGCCGGCGTCGGCGTCCAGGTCGCCGTCGGTGAGCTGGGCGACGTCGAAGGGATCGTTGGGGTCCTTGGCGATCCGGCTGGCCAGCTCCTGGCCCCGCTCGCGAACCACGCCCAGGTCGCGGCCATAGATCAGGGCGGCGCGGATCTGGCTGTCCGGGCTCCTCAGGAAGCGTTCGATGTCGGGGCGTTTGCCGAGGATCATGCCCTCAGCCTTTCTTGAGGTTCCCAGACGATTTGGGCGGCACGACCGTCGGCGCCTTGGACGCCTTCGGCTCGCCGGTCGCCAGCCAAGCGGCGAGTTCGAGCTGGATGCGCCGGGCGACCTCCTCAGCGCCACGGTCCTGCGCGTCCTGCTGGGCGGCGATCGAGGCGTAGGGCTGGTCGGCGGAGTCGTAGGTCAGCTCCACCCGCACGCGGCCCCTCTTGGCGACGTCGCCGGCCGGCAGGTTGGCCAGGGTGTAGTCCGCGGTCAGCACATATTCGTAGCGGGTCGCCACGTTGTTGGTGCGGATGCCGCGCGGATAGCGGGCCTCGGAGAGCGCCAGCCGCATGGAATATTTCGCCGGGCCCGAGTGGTTCTTGGCGAAGGCGTCGTCCAGGTGCTGGCGCAGCAGGTAGCCGGTGCGGCCCTGCGGCGCCACCACGTCTATGGCCGCCAGGTTCGAGACCACGCCCGGCTGGGCGTAGAGCGGCGTGAACCCGCAGCCGCCGAGCGCAAGGCCGGCGGCGCCGATCGCGGCGAGGGCGAGGAGCGGGCGCCTCATCAGGCGGCCACGATATTGACGATGCGGTCAGGCACCACGATCACCTTGCGGATGGTCAGGCCCTCAAGGCGCCGTGCGATCTCCGGGTCGTCAAGCACGATCTTCTCCACGTCGGCCGCCGAGGCCCCGGCCGGCGCCGAGATTTCGCCCCGCCGCTTGCCGTTCACCTGCACCGGCAGGACGCGGACCGCGTCCTCGGTCAGAGCCGGGTCGAACTCCGGCCAGGGCGCCGCCGCCACCATGCCCTGTCCGCCCACCCGCACCCAGCATTCTTCGGCCAGGTGCGGGGTGAACGGCGCGATCAGGCGCGCGAAGGCCGACAGCGCCTCGTGGCGGGCGGCCAGCAGCACGGGCGATGCGCCGGCGGCCGGATTGGCCTTCAGGAGGTTCAGGAACTCGTACAGCCGGGCGATGCCGGAGTTGAACCGGAAGCCGTCGATGGCCTCGGTGACCTGCTTGATGAGCTTGTGGGTGGCGCGGCGCACGGCCGTGGCCGCGGCGTCCTCGCCGCCATCGCCGTCGCCGCGGTCGCTGGGGGCCCGGGGCTGGCTGTCGAACTCCTCCCAGACGCGATTGACGAAGCGCCACGCCCCTGCGACCCCGGCGTTCGACCACTGGGCGTCCCGCTCCGGCGGGCTGTCCGAGAGCACGAAGAGACGCGCGGCGTCGACGCCGTAGGCGTCAAAGATCTCTTCCGGCGCGACGGTGTTGCGCTTGGACTTCGACATCTTCTCGACGTCGCCGATCACGACGTCCGCGCCGTTCTCCAGCAGCCGGGCGCGCCGCGACTTGCCCTCGACGATCACCTCGACCTCGCGGGGCTCGAGCCATTCCCCGTTCTGCCGGCGATAGGTCTCGTGGGTCACCATGCCTTGGGTGAACAGGCCCGCGAACGGCTCGCGGACGCCGACCTGGCCGTCGTCGGCCAGGGCCTTGGTCATGAAGCGCGCATAGAGCAGGTGCAGCACCGCGTGCTCGATCCCGCCGACATACTGGTCGACCGGCAGCCAGTAGTCGGCCGCCTGCCTGTCGATGGGTTCGGCGGCGTCCGAATTGGCGAAGCGGGCGAAGTACCAGGAGCTGTCCACGAAGGTGTCCAGGGTGTCGGTCTCGCGCGTCGCCGGGCCGCCGCACGCGGGGCAGGTGGTGTGCTTCCACGTCGGATGGCGCTCGAGCGCGTTGCCGGGCTTGCCGAATTCCAGGTCGTCGGGCAGGGCCACGGGCAGGGCGGACTTGGGCAGCGGGACCACGCCGTCCTTGGGGCAGTGGACCACCGGAATCGGGCAGCCCCAGGCGCGCTGGCGGGCGACGCCCCAGTCGCGCAGGCGATAGACCGTCGCGCCCTCGCCCTTGCCCTGCGCCTCGATCCGCTCGATCGCCGCGGCCTTGGCGGCCTCGATGTCCAGGCCGTTCAGGAAGTCGGAATTGTAGATGGTCCCCGGACCGACGTAGGCCTCGTCCTCGATCGCGAAGGTGGCCGGATCCTCGCCGGGCGGCAGCACCACCGGCTTCACCGGCAGCCCGTACTTGCGGGAGAAATCCAGGTCGCGCTGATCGTGCGCGGGACAGGCGAAGATCGCGCCGGTCCCGTAGTCCATCAGGATGAAGTTGGCGATCCAGACCGGCAGCTCCCACGCCGGGTCGAAGGGGTGCGTCACCCGCAGGCCGGTGTCGAAGCCGATCTTCTCGGCAGTGTCGATCTCGGCCTGGGAGGCGCCGCCCTTCTTGCACTCGGCGATGAAGGCCGCGGCCTTCGGGTCCGCGGCCGCGATCTGCTCCGCCAACGGATGATCCGGCGCGATGCCCACGAAGCTCGCCCCGTAGAGCGTGTCCGGCCGGGTCGTATAGACCTCCAGGCCCCCACCGAAACCCGGCGGCGGCGCCGGCGCGAAGTCGAAGGCGAACCTCAGGCCCTTGGAGCGGCCGATCCAGTTCTCCTGCATCACCCGGACCTTCTCGGGCCAGCGGTCCAGGGTCGCCAGGTCGTCGGTCAGCTGGTCGGCGTAGTCGGTGATCCGCATGAACCACTGGTTCAGCTTGCGCTTCTCGACCACCGCGCCGGAGCGCCAGCCGCGGCCGTCGACCACCTGCTCATTGGCCAGCACCGTCTGGTCGACCGGGTCCCAGTTGACCATGCCCTCCTTGCGATAGACCAGGCCACGGGCGAACAGGTCCAGGAACAGCGCCTGCTGCTGGCCGTAGTAGGCCACGTCGCAGGTCGCGAACTCGCGGGACCAGTCGATCGACAGCCCCAGCTCCTTCAGCTCGGAGCGCATCCGGGCGATGTTGTCGTGGGTCCAGCCCTTGGGATCGACGCCCCGCTCCATGGCAGCGTTCTCGGCCGGCAGGCCGAAGGCGTCCCAGCCCATCGGATGCAGCACGGAAAAGCCGCGGGCGCGCTTGAACCGGGCGATCACGTCGCCCAGGGCGTAGTTGCGCACATGGCCCATGTGCAGGCGCCCCGACGGATAGGGGAACATCTCCAGCACGTAGTACTTGGGCCGGGTCGGATCCATCACCGCGCGGAAGGCGTCGGTGTCCGCCCAGGCCTTGCGCCACTTGGGCTCGGTTTCTTTGGGATTATAGCGGGCCATCGTCAGGGAGGCTTTGGACTGGAGTTGGACTTCCGGTCAACGGCCTCATCCGAAGCACGCCGACTTTGCGAACGATCTAAGGGGGCTTGTCAGCCCTTGATGTTCGAAAGTCGGAGCTGGCGCGCGCGGGTCAGGATGGCGTTTTCGATGTCCGTCTCGGTCTGGCTGGCCGAGGGGGCGTCGATCCAGTTCCCGGACGCGTCCTTGTTCTGCTTGAACACGGCCACGTTCAGCCCGTCGGCGCGCAGGCGCGCGTCCAGGATGTAGACGGTGCACTTGAACCGCTCGTCCGGCTTTTCCGGGTTGGTGTACCAGTCGGTGATCACCACGCCGCCGTAGGGGTCGGCCGAGGCCAGCGGCATGAAGGACAGGGTGTCCAGGGTCGCGCGCCACAGGTAGCCGTTGACGCCGATCGCGGCGGCCGTGCCGGTGCCGGCATCGGTGGTCTTCGGGCCGCTTCCGCCGCCGAAGGGATGCATGACATGGGAACAGCCCGCCACGCCCAGCAGGGCCGCGGCCAAGGCGCTCAACGCTACGCCACGCATCCAGGTACCGCGCACAAACGGCATATGTATCGGTCTCCAATGATTTCCGTCGCGCCTTAGCAAACGCCACGGCGCCGCCCCGCGCCCGGCCCTCTATAACAACGCCGTGTCAGTCGCCAAACAGGAATCGCGTTGCCCTGCCGCCACAGGCGCCGAGGTTCTTCGACGCATTATAGCCTCATTATGGTCGAGTAGGTTGACCTAGGCCCTCGCGCCTCTCTAATCGACCTCTGCCGTTCGCGGCCTGGGGGAGAGCCCGGGGATGCGCGTGCGGGTTGCAGGGGCTATATATTGGGCATGTCCGTCCGCAAGTTGGCAGTGCTGGCCGCCACGACCGTCCTTCTCGGGGCGGGCGGCGGCGTTGCGCAGGCGGCGGACGCGGCCAAGACCAAGCCCATGGACTTCACCGTCCACGCGGAATCCTCGCCGGTCGCGCCGGGCGCCCAGACCCTGAAATGGGACGCGGCCAAGGGCCGTTGGGGCGTGATGTTCAACCTGCAGCAGCCGGACACCCGCGAAACCACCCTGAACGACATCCAGGCGGGGGCCTACTACAAGATCACCCCGTCGCTGCGGGTCGGCGGCGCGGTGGCCTTCGGCGAGCAGCAGGTCCTGCCGGGCCCGAAGCCGAACACGCCGGAAAACGGCCAGCCCCGCGTCCAGTTCGAGACCAAGTTCAAGTTCTAAAGGCGTCCACCGCCGCCAGACCGACCAGGCCCGCGTCCGTCAGACGGCGGGCCGTTTTGTTGTCGACGCCGCCCAGGGCGTAGGCCGGCCCGCCAAGGCGTCGCACCAGGATCGCCAGCCGGATCGGGCCCATCGGCGCGCCCGCCGAGGCGCTGCGGCTGGGGAAGACCGCCGAGACGACCACCGCGTCCGCCCCGGCCAGCAGGGCGTGCCGCGCCGCGCGGGGCGAATGGGCGGCCGCCGTGATCAGCCAGCGCGGGTGAGCGGCCTTGAGGCGCCGCGCCCGGTGCGCCAGCCGCTCCGGCAGGTGGACTCCATCGGCGCCCAGGCGCGCGGCGAGGTCCGCGTCCGCGCCGATCAGCAGCTTGAGCCCCCGTTCGCGGGCGATGGCCAGCAGCCGCGCGCCCCGGGCCTCGGCGTCCGCCGCCCCGAACGCGCGGAACACCACCGCCGCGCCGGGCGCCAGCCGCCGCGCGACCGCTTCCGGATCTGGCGTCCGGGCGGGGTCGGTGAAGAACAGCAGGCGGGGCAGCCCGATCCGCGGCCCCTTCCGTGCATGGGCTCGGCGCCCTAGGAACGCAGCGGTTCTCGCCAAGGTCCAGAAACCCCCGGAAATGGCCCTATCCTCCGTCGATCCCGCTGAAGCCTATGCCAGTGTCGTGGCCCGGATCGCCCGTGCGGCGCAAGCCGCCGGCCGGTCGCCCGACGAGGTGACCCTGGTGGCGGTCTCCAAGATGCAGCCGTGGGAGGCCATCGAGCCCGTCCTGTCGGCGGGCCAGCGGGTGTTCGGCGAGAACCGCGTCCAGGAGGCGCAGGCCCGCTGGGCCGAGCACCGTGAGGATCTGACCCTCCACCTGATCGGCCCCCTGCAGAGCAACAAGGCGGCCGACGCCGTGGCCTTCTTCGACGTCATCGAGACCCTCGACCGGGAGAAGCTGGCCCGCGTGATGGCCGACGAGGTGCAGGCGCAGGGTCGCCGCCCCCGGCTCTACGTGCAGGTCAACACCGGCGAGGAGTCGCAGAAGGCGGGCGTCGTCCCCGGCCAGACCGACGCCTTCATCGCCGCCTGCCGCACGACCTACGGCCTCGAGCCGGAGGGCCTGATGTGCATCCCGCCGGTGGACGAGCCGGCCGGGCCGCACTTCGCCCTGCTGGCCAAGATCGCCGCGCGCAACGGGCTTGCGAAGCTCTCCATGGGCATGAGCGGCGACTTCGAGACGGCGATCCGGTTCGGCGCCACCAGCGTGCGCGTCGGCTCGGCGGTGTTCGGGGCGCGGGGCTAGCTCCGCGACGCCACGGCGGTCGCCACGCCCGCGGCGATCAGCACCCCGCCGCCGGCCCGGCGGGACCACAGCCTCGCCCGCGGGCTCCTCAGCAGGCGCGAGGCGCGGGCGGCGGCCAGCGCATAGGCCGTGTCGGTGACGCCCACCACGCCGGCGAAGGTGGCGACCAGTATGGCGGCCTGCAGGGAGTAGCTTGCGCCCGCGCCGATGAACTGCGGCGCGAAGGCCACGAAGAAGACGATGGTCTTCGGATGGAAGGTCCCCACCGCGACATTGCTGAGGAAGGCGGCGCGGGGCGAGATCGGCGCCGGCGGCGTGGCGGCCCCGCCGATCCCGGCGCGGCTGCGGGCGATCGCCAGAACCCCCAGGCCGATGAGGTAGAGCGCGCCGGTCCACTTCAACACCGTGAAGGCCATCGCCGAGGCCGCCAGCAGCGCGCCCGCGCCGGCCAGCGACACGGTCATGCACAGCGCATTGCCGAGCGCCATCCCCGCGACCGAGGCCAGGGCTGTCCGCCGCCCGGAGCTCAGGGCGTAGCCGACGATGCTGGTCACCCCGGGCCCGGGGATCAGGCCCATGGCGGCCGAGGCCACGACGAAGGCGAGCCAGGTTTCGAGGTGCACCGCTCAGGCCTCCCGGATCTCGACGGCGTCGCCCGGCTTGGCGCGCCGCAGCAGTTCCTCCAGGTCAGGCCGCGTCACCGCCACGCAGCCCTCGGTGGGCGCGTAGCCCTCGCGGGCCAGGTGCAGGAAGATGCACGACCCCATGTACGGCCTCGGCGGGTCGTCGTTGTGGCCCAGGACGACCACCAGGTCGTAGAGGCTGTCGTCGCGCCACATCTTCTCGAAGCTCGCCGGGTGCGGCAGCTTGATGGGCCGGTTGTAGTCCGCATCGTCCGGCGCGTCGCACCAGCCGTCGTCCGGCGACAGGGCCTCGATCGGCAGGCCGGTGACCGGCGGAGCCCCCTCGTCCGGGCGGTAGAGCACACGCCGGATCGGCCAGACGCCGGCGGGGGAAGCGAGGTCGCCCTCGCGCTTCTGGGCGGCGGGTTTGACGCCGGCCCGGCCCAGGGCGCAGCGCACGCGGCGCCCTCCCAGGTCGAGCCAGCCGTCGGCTGTCGCAGTGAAGATCATCGGCGAACCCAATGTCCTTGCCCAAATCCCTTTGCGGGCGGGGCCAGATACGGTGCATGGTCGCAACCCATGGCTCAACGCAAGACCCTCCTCATCGTCGATGACGACGCGGACCTTCGCGGGGCGGTCGCCGAACAGCTGCAGGCCGAGGATTTCACGACCCTCGAGGCCGCCACGGCGGGCGAAGGCGTGCGGCTCGCGCAGACCGCGCGGCCGGATCTCATCCTGCTGGACGTCGACCTTCCCGACTTCGACGGCCGCGAGGCCTGCCGGCGCATGCGCGACAGCGGGGTCGCGACGCCGGTGATCATGCTGACCGCCGCCGTCGGCGACGACGACACCGTCCAGGGCCTCGACGCCGGCGCCAACGACTATGTGACCAAGCCCTACAAGTTCGCCGTGCTGCTGGCCCGCATCCGGGTGCAGCTGCGCGACTACGAGCACTCCGAGGGCGCGGTCTTCCGCCTGGGCGCCTACGAATTCCGACCTGCGGCCAAGATGCTGGTCGACCCGGCGGGCAAGAAGATCCGCCTGACGGAAAAGGAAACCAACATCCTGAAGTACCTCTACCGCGCCGGCGAAAAGCCGGTGACGCGCGAGGAGCTGCTGGCCGAGGTTTGGGGCTACAACGCCGGCGTCACCACCCACACCCTGGAAACCCACGTCTACCGCCTGCGCCAGAAGATCGAGCCCGACCCCGCCAACGCCAGGCTGCTGCTGACCGAAGCCGGCGGGTACCGGCTGGCGCCGTGACAAACTCTGCGGACCAGGACCCCAGTTGGCTCGCACGCATGCAAGGTGCGTTGGGCGGGACTGTCCGAATCGCGCCGGGCGTCGACCTCGCCGAACCGGCATGCCCGGAATGGGCCGACATGATCGAAGACGGCTCCAGCCCGACTTGCGCGGCGGCCCCATCCCTCGGCGGAACCGCCGGCAACGATCCGGACGAGAGACAGCCTTAAGTTCATGGCGGCTGGACAAAGCCCCGATGATTTCCTCGACGCTATCCTTGCGGGAGCCGAACCTGGAAAACGACTCGCCTAAAGCACCAAGTCCGCGCTGACCGGCGCGTGGTCGCTGGGCCGCTCCCACTCCCGCACGTCGTCGTGGATGCGGGCGGCGGCCGAGCCCAGGCGGAAGGCCGCGTCGCGCAGGCCGGGCGTCACCAGGATGTGGTCGAGGCGCAGGCCGCGGTTCGAGACCCGGAAATCCTGTGCGCGATAGCTCCACCAGGACGCCAGCTTCTGCGGCTCGGGATAGGCCTCGCGGGTCAGGTCGATGAACCCCAGCGAGGCGGTGAGCGCCGCCATCGCCTCGATCTCCACCGGCGTGTGGCTGACGATCTTCGACATGTAGCGGTGGTTCCAGACGTCGTTCTCGCCGGGCGCCACGTTCAGGTCGCCGACGATGGCCAGGGGCGCCTTGGGGTCGCGCCTGGAAAGCTCGGCGGTGAGCTTCTCGTAGAAGTCGAGCTTGTGGTCGAACTTCGGGTTGAGCTCGCGGTCGGGCACGTCGCCGCCGGCCGGGATGTAGAAGTTGTGGATCTCGACGCCGGCTACGGTCGCGCCGACACAGCGGGCATGTCCTTCGCGGCAGACCTCCAGCGGCGGCGCGTCCTCCAGCGGCAGGCGCGAGGCGATGGCGACCCCGTGCCAGCCCTTCTGGCCGGCGATCTTCAGATGCGGCAGGCCCATCTCGACAAAGGCCTCGCG
>FTAI01000759.1_pt1 | contig 10389 bp, 5 predicted proteins | sample 1638941 | NCBI WGS metagenome assembly FTAI01 (sample SAMEA3914813, study PRJEB12502) | metagenome | biome: forest; material: soil | place: Canada | collected 2011-07-07 | depth 0.3 m | reverse complement strand
TTCATCACCCCCGAGGGCGTGGACCTGAGGCTGCAACTGGGCACGGTGGGCGAGCGCGCGGCCGCCTTCGTGATCGACTTCGTGATCATCCAGTTCGCCACCCTCCTGCTGTTCCTCGCCGCCATCGCCGCGGCCATCGGCGTGGGGTTCAAGGGCGCGGGAACCGAGATCGCCGCCGTGGTCTGGATCGCCGGCGCCTTCTTCCTGCGCAACTTCTACTTCATCGCCTTCGAGCTGACGCCCCGCGCCGCCACCCCCGGCAAGCGGGCGCTGGGCGTGCGCGTCGCGGCGCGGGACGGCGGGCGTCTCACCAGCGAGGCGATCTTCACCCGCAACGCCATGCGCGAGATCGAGATCTTCCTGCCCCTGCTCTTCCTCATCGGATCGGCCGCCGGCGGCGAGGCGGTGGAGAGCTGGATGGCGCTGCTGGGCGTGCTGTGGACCGGCATCTTCCTGCTGTTCCCGCTGTTCAACCGCGACAAGCTGCGGGTCGGCGACCTGCTGGCCGGGACCTGGGTGGTCAAGGCGCCGCGCCGCACCCTGGCCATCGACCTGGCCCACGACGCCCCCGAACGCCTGGCCCGCTTCGCCTTCACCCCCGAACAGGCCGCCGCCTACGGGGTCAAGGAGCTGCAGGTGCTGGAGGACGTCCTTCGCCGCCGCGACCCGCGCACGCTCAAGGCGGTGGCGGATCGCATCCGCACAAAGATCGTCTGGGCGGCGGGACCGGGGGAACACGACGCCGACTTCCTGTCCGCCTACTACGCAGCCCTCCGCGGTCGCCTCGAAAACCGCCTCCTCTTCGGCCACCGCCGCAAGGACAAGTTCGACAAGGCGTGAGCCGGTTGGCGCCTCCCCAAGGCCTGAGCTCCTCACCCTCGCGCGCCGGCCGGGGCGTGGGCGGGTGAGGGGTTGCCTCCTCGCAAGTCACACCACCGGCGCAAACCCGGTCATGATCGAGCGGCCGTTTTCTCCCGCCTCGACGGCCACCTTGGCCCCCAGGGGCTCGCCCGCGATCATGGCCTGGACGATGGCCGGCTCGTCGGACATGGCCACAAACCGCCGCCCGTCGGTCAGGCGACCCACCACCACCCCGTGCGGCGCGGCGCCGGCGTAGTCGATGGTATAGGTGTCGATCAGCCCTTCCCCGGCGGCGCCGGAGACCAGCTGCGGCGCGGTCCAGCCGTCCACCTCCGCCTGCAACGCGGCGCTGTCGAAGCCGGTCCAGGTCGAGGGCGTCGTGGAATAGACGCCTACGGAGTATTTCGACAGGAAGCCGCCGTTGGCGCCGACCAGGCCCCTGTCCCCCGGATGGTGACGAAGGGCGCGCACCATGCTGGCGATGGCGTGCATCGAGTAGTTGTTGCCCGCCCCGCCGAAGAACGGCAGGCCGCCGGTGACGGTCAGCGGACGCAGATCGTCCGGCCCCAGGCCCAGGCCGTCGCGCACGTTGGATACGGCGATGGGAAAACAGCTGTAGAGGTCGAAGACGTCGATGTCCTGGGCGCCGAGGCCCGCGACCTCCAGCGCACGCCGCGCGGCCAGGACGGCGGCGGGGCTGGCCGAGAGGTCCTGGCGGTCCAGCACCGCCCGCTCCTTCACATCGGCCCCGCCGTGCAGATAGACCAGCCGGTCCTCCGGCACGCCCATCGCCCGCGCCTGCCCGGCCGAGGTCAACAGCACAGCGGCGCCCTGGTTCGCCTGGTCGCGCGCCACCATCCGGCGGGGGAAGGGATCGGAGGTCAGGCGGTTGGGACCGGTCACCGTCGCCAGCTCCTGGGGCCTGTAGATCTCGCGCGACATGGCATGGGGATTGCCGGCGGCCACCCGGGTGAAGGGCGCGAAGAGCTGGCCCATCGCCAGGGCGTAGGCGTCGCGGCCCATGCCCAGGCGGGCGCGCCGGGCGTTCTCGAGCAGGGCATAGATGCTGATCGCCGTGCGGGCGCCGTGCCGGGGCAGGTCGGCGTTGAGCAGCCCCTCCATCCCATAGCCCCGGTCTTCCAGCTGCCCCCCGATGCTCTCCGACCAGTCCCGGCTCTCGCCGCGCGAGGTCAGATGCCGGACGGTGGAGATCGCCTCGGATCCCACCAGCAGGGCCATCCGCACCTCGCCCCTGCCGATGGCCTGGGCGAATTCGTTGACCAGGTGCTGCGGTCCCTGGCCGCCGACGACCTCGAGGATGGCGCGGGCCGGATCGGCGCCGATGCGCTGGGCCACCGCCCTTGGAAAGTTGTCGGCCGCGCCGAAGGGCGGCTTGGCGTTGGGGCCGGAGACCTCGAACTGGCGGATGGCGGCGATGACGTCGACCTGCGAGGCCAGCGGCTGCCCCGCGCCGGCGTCCTCCAGCGCCGCCCGCGCCGCCAGCGCGGCCAGGGCGACCGGCGAGAGGGCCTGATAGTCCGGCGCATCGATCCGCTCCGAGGCCTCGCCCACCCCAATGACCACCGGCCTCAGATCGTCCGCCATCTCGCTCTCCCGACTTTCGCGGCACCCTGCCCAAAGGCGGCGACGGCTGTCGAGACTGACGTAGCGACAGCCTCGGCGGCTTGACGCCCTCTCCTAGGCCTGACCCGCTCCCACACCCCTGTCCTGCGGAACCGCCCCCCAACGAAAGGACCCATGAAGGGAGGGAGGGACCCAGCATGCTGACATGCCGGGACTGGCGGAACACCGACCGTGCGCGCAAGATGGCGCCATTACCGCACACGGATTTTGAGATGTCTGATTCCATAGGCGCGCGGGGAGGCGCGCCGCAGCGTGCTTGCTCGCGTCCCATCGACGTGAGGGCCATGCCGCGCGTGTTGCAGCGGATCACGGCCATGGCCGTTCGCCAGGAACCCTTCCGCGTCACCATCGCCGTCGCCTGCTCCCTGGGCGCCGCCATCGCCGGCCTGACTCTGCCGCGGCTGTTCGGCCACGCCGTCGACCAGGCGCAGCTGTTGCTGAACGCCGCCCAGGCGGCGCAGCGCCTGCACGCCAGCGCCGTCCAGGCGGCGCAGCTGGCGCAGCAATCGCAGCACGCGCTCTGGATCTCCGCCGTGCTGGTGATCGTCGCCAGTTCCGTGCGCGGCCTGCTCACCGGTTACGGCGGCTACCAGGGCGAGTATGTGAGCCAGACGGTGGCCTACCGCCTGCGGCTCGACTTCTTCCAGCAACTCCAGCGCCTCAGCTTCGGCTTTCACGACAAGCTCCACTCCGGCGACCTGATCACCCGCGGCATGCTCGACCTGGAGGGCACGCGGATGTTCATCCAGAACGGCATGATGCAGTCCCTGACCCTGGTGCTGCTGCTGCTGGTGGCGAGCATCCAGATGGTGCGCGCGGACGCGACCATGGCCCTGCTGGGCCTGGCCTTCGTGCCGGTGGCCGCCTGGATCCTGGCGCGCATGGGCTTCCTGCTGCGCGTCACCTGGATGCGGGTGCAGGAGCTGATGAGCATCCTGACCCTGACCATGGAGGAGAACCTGCAGGGCATCCGCGTGGTGCGCGCCTTTGCGGCCACGACCTTCGAACTGGTCAAGTTCGACAGGGCCGCCAGCGAGGCCCTGACCCAGTCCTACAAGCGCATCGTGCTGCGCTTCCGCTCGGTATCGGCCATGACGCTCAGCTTCAACGCCTCCATGGCCGCCCTGCTCTGGTACGGCGGGCACAAGGTGGCGGCCGGGACCATGACGGCCGGGCGGCTAACCGAGTTCCTGACCTACATGACCCTGCTGCAGGCGCCGATCCGACAGATCGCCATGATCGTCATGGCCGCGGCGCGGGCCACGACCTGCGGCACGCGGCTGTTCGAGATCCTGGACCAGGCCCCGGCCATCGCCGACAAGCCTGGCGCGCCGCCCCTCACGCCCACGGCCGGCTTGCTGCGGTTCGAGCACGTGGACTTCGCCTACGACCCCGGCAGGCCGATCCTGCACGACCTCAGCTTCGAGGTCGGCCTGGGCAAGACCCTGGGCATCGTCGGGCCGCCGGGCAGCGGCAAGTCCACCATCGCCAACCTGATCCCCCGCTTCTACGACGTCACCGCCGGGCGGATCAGCATCGACGGTCAGGACATCCGCGCTGTCACCCTGCCAAGCCTGCGCGAATACATCGGCCTGGTGCAGCAGGAGGCCTTCCTGTTCGACTCCACGGTGACCAACAACGTCGCCTACGCTGATCCCTGGGCGGACCTGGACCGGATCACCGGCGCGGCCAAGACCGCCCAGATCCACGACTACGTCGCCAGCCTGCCAGGCGCCTATGAGACACGGGTCGGGGAACGGGGCGTGGCCCTTTCCGGCGGCCAGCGGCAGCGGATGGCCATCGCCCGCGGCGTGGTGCCGGGACCCGGCGTGATGATCTTCGACGACTCCACCGCCGCCATCGACGCGGTGACGGAGAAGAAGGTGCGCGACGCCCTGGCCGAGGCCACCAAGGCCAAGGCCACGATCATCATCGCCCACCGCCTGTCGTCGCTGATGCACGCCGACGAGATCCTGGTGCTGGAGGAAGGCCGCATTGTCGAGCGCGGCACGCACGCGCAGCTGGTCGCTCAGGGCGGCGAATACGCCGACCTCTTTGCCCTGCAGACGCGGACCGAGCAGGGCCTGTCCATCGCCGACGCCAAGCTGAGGCGCAAGGTCGAGGAGGCCGTGGGATGAGCGACTTCGCCTTCGACCGCGATGTGGCGGCGCCGCCGCCCGAAACCGACCCGGACGTCCCGACGGAGCCGCGCCGTCCCCGGGCCAACCTGGGCACGGCCGACGCCGAAGAGATCTTCATGTCCTTCGACACCAAGATCCTGCGCCGGTTCTTCGCCTTCCTGAAGCCGCACCGGAAGTTCCTGTTCGGGGCCCAGACGGCGGTGCTGTTCTCCGCCGGCACGCAGCTCTTGATCCCGCTCCTGATCGGCCGGGCGGTGACCGCGGCGCAGGCGCACGACCCGGCGCGCCTGGACCGGATCGTCATCGCCTTCGCCGGCGTGGCGGTGTTCTACGCCTTCGCCTTCTTCGTCGACCAGTGGATGAGCTCGCGCCTGGCGCAGAGCGTGATCTTCGACGTCCGCCGCAAGATGTTCGAGCACTTCCAGAGCGTCTCCCTGTCGTTCATGGACAAGACCCACGTGGGCCGAGTGATGAGCCGCCTGCAGGGCGACGTGAACGCCCTGCAGGAGTTCCTGGAAAGCTCCACCGGCGCCCTTGGCGACTTCGCCGTGCTGATCGGCACGGTGATCTTCATGCTCGTGATGAACTGGAAGCTGGGCCTGCTGACCATGCTGGTCCTGCCGGCCCTGGTGGGCATCCGGGCCATCTGGCTGCCCTACTCCAAGCTGACCTTCCGCAAGGCCCGCGACGCCTCCTCGATCGCCAACGGGGCCCTGGCCGAGAACATCAACGGCATCCGCACGGTGCAGGAGACCCGCCGCGAGGCGATGAACTTCGAACTTTACGAGGAGAAGGCCCGCGACAACATGACCGCTCAGATCGAGTCGTCGCTGCTGACCCAGATCATGACCCCGACAGTGGACATCCTGACCGGCTTCGCCATGGCCGTGATCATCGTCGTGGGCGGCGGCGAGGTGCTGCATCAGCAACTGCAGGTCGGGGCCATGGTGGCCTACGTCTTCTATGTGCAGCGGTTCTTCGACCCGGTCCGCATGCTGTCGATGCAGTACACGGTCATGCAACGGGCCATGGCCGCCGGCCACCGCATCTTCGAGGTGCTGGACGTGCCGGTGACCATCGTCAACAAGCCCGGCGCCCTGACCCTCCGCGACGTCGAGCCCACCGTCGAGCTCGACCACGTCACCTTCGGCTATTCGCCCGAGCGGGTCGTGCTGCACGACGTCAGCCTCAAGGTCGCCCCGCGCCAGGTAGTGGCGCTCGTCGGCCCCACGGGGTCGGGCAAGACCTCGATCATGTCGCTGGTGCGGCGGTTCTACGAGGTCGACCAGGGCCGGGTGCTGGTGGGCGGCCAGGACGTGCGCGACGTCACCCTGGAGAGCCTGGGCCGCACCATCGGCATGGTGCTGCAGGAGCCCTTCCTGTTCAGCGGCACGATCGAGGAGAACATCCGCTACAACACGCCGGGCGTATCGCACGACGACATCGCCGCAGCGGCCAAGGCGGTCTCAGCCCATGACTTCATCATGCGCCTGCCGGAGGGCTACGACACCCAGCTGGGCCAACGCGGGCGCAACATCTCGCTGGGCCAGCGGCAACTGCTGTCCTTCGCCCGCGCCCTGGTGGCCAATCCCAAGATCCTGATCCTGGACGAGGCGACGGCCAATATCGACAGCTTCACCGAGCTGGAGATCCAGCGGGCGCTGAAGGTGCTGTTCGCCGGCCGCACCTGCCTGGTGATCGCCCACCGCCTGGCCACCGTCCGCGACGCCGACCAAATCATCGTCCTGCAGCAGGGCCGCATCGTCGAACAGGGACCTCATGACGCCCTGATCGCAAGAGGCGGCCTCTATTCCAGACTGTATTCGTCCAGCCACGGCTCATTCGACGATCTGCCCGGAGAAGGTGAACAACGCGTCGATAAAACTATCGTATCGACATGAAATGTTAACCAGAGCGGTTTTGTCGCGCTAAGCTATAGTTCACAAGTTTGCCCCACTCTGCGAGAAGGTAGAATACCGTTCTGCGGGGGCAGACTGATATGAAATTCAAGTTCCTGGCCGGCGCTTCGGCGCTGGCGGCGGCGTTTGCAGGCCACGCTCACGCCGGAGCCGACCGTTCGGCCGCCTGGCAGGCCCAGATCGGCGATACCGCCGCGGTGCAGACCAAATCCAAAGGCGGCGCGGGCATCGTCATCGGCATCGTCGACACCGGCCTGGCGACCACCAACGACGAGATCGCCGGCCGGGTCTCCAGCCTGTCGTCCTGCGCGGCGGTGACCTTCAAATGCTCCAGCGGCGTCTTCGACGACAACGCCCACGGCACGTCCGTGGCCGCCATCGCGGCGGGCAAGTTCAATCCCACGGCTTCCATCAGCATGTCGGGCGTGGCGCCGGCCGCCACCATCCTGGCCGAGAAGGTGCTGAACGCCTCGGGCACGGGCTACGACAGCGACATCGCCAACGGCATCACCAAGGCCGTCAACGGCGGCGCCCAGGTGATCAACCTCAGCCTCACCTACCTGCCCACCAGCCCGGTCATCAATGCGGTGAACTATGCGGCGTCAAGGAACGTCGTCATCGTCTGGGCCGGCGGCAATTCCTCGGCGGCCCTGAACAACGGCGCCCAGACCAACGGCCTCTCCGCCGCGGCCCTGTCGCGGATCATCTTCGTGGGATCGGTGGGCGCAACCAACCAGCTGTCGTCCTTCAGCAACAAGCCCGGGACCGGGATGGCGGGCGGCTCCAGCTACGCCTCGATGTGGCTGATGGCCAACGGCGAGAGCATCATCGCGCCGGGACTGCAGTACGGCTCCACGTCCTACGCCTACTGGACCGGCACCTCGATGGCCGCGCCCGAAGTGGCCGGCGCGGTCGCCCTGCTGGAGGCCACCTGGCCGGTGCTGACGCGCAACGGCACGGTCTCGGCGGTGCTGTTCAAGACCGCCACGGACCTGGGAACGGCAGGGGTCGACAGCACATACGGCAACGGCCTGCTGAACATCGACCGCGCCTTCCAGCCCATCGGCGCCCTGACCGTCACCAAGGCCAACGGCCAGTCCGTGCCCGTCAGCAGCCTGACCAGCGCCATGGTGAGCAGCGGCGCGCTCGGCTCCCTCAGTCAGATCAAGAGCCAGCTGTCGGCCTACACGACCTTCGACACCTACCAGCGCAACTTCGTCAGCAACCTGTCGGGCCTGATCACCACCGCCTCGGCGCCCACGGCGGTGACGCCTCCGCCGCCGCCCACGACGACCACCGGAACCAAGGGCAGGTTCCTGGCCGGCGGCGGCTACGTCCTGGCCACCGGGACCCAGACGGCCTCCTTCGCCCAGGGCGTGTTCGGCGACAGCGGCGCCAGCGACGTCGCCGACCGCATGTTCGGCGCCCGCGACCGCGGCGTGACCGCGGTCATGCTCGTGGACGGCTCGGGCAATGTGGCGGCGGCCTCGCGGGGCATGAACTCCACCACCGCCTTCGCCCAGGCCTACTGGGGTCCGGACGCGCCGGCGGCGGAGCAGATCAGCCGCATCGGCGCCACCACCGCCCTGCTCGGCCTGGCGCAGGGCGGCAACGCCTCGGCCATCGGCGCGAACCTCGGCGGGCGCCTGCGCCTGGCCGCCGGCTGGTCGGCCACCAGCGAGAGCACCTCCAGCGGCCTGGACAGCAACCACACCCGCTCGGGCGCCTCGGCCGCGGTGATCGGCGTCAATGCCCAGGTCACCCGCCGCTGGACCGCCGGGGTGTCGTTCTCGAGCCTGAAGGAGACCAACGGGCTGCTGGGCTCGACCTATGACGGCGCCGGCCTGCTCTCCTTCGGCGGACATCACGCCAGCCGTTCGGTGTCGGTGACCACGGCCTACGACCTTGGCGGCGGGCGCGGCCTGCTGGCCGAAGCGGCCTGGGTGAACACCGACGGCGCGGCCCTGGGCGGCGGCCTGATCCGCGACGTCAGCGCCATCACCGCGCGCGCCTATGGCGTCTCCTTCGTCCAGGCCGACGCCCTGCGCGCCGGCGACACCCTCAGCGTCTCGGTCAGGAGGCCCCTGCGGGTGACCTCGGGCGTGGCCAACCTGGCCGTCACGACGGTGGACTCCGAGGGCTACGCGACCACCGGCTTCATCCCGGTGAGCCTGGCCCCGAACGGCGCCGAGACCGACCTGGACCTGGCCTATGGCGCCACGTTCGGCGGCGCCCTGCGGCTCACCGGCGAAGTCGACCTGCGCTCGGACGCCCAGAACGTCCGCGGCCAGAACGGCGTCGCCTTCAGGCTCTCCGGCGCCCTTCGGTTCTAGGGTCTTAGCGCCAGGGCGATCACCGCCCTGGCGCAGGGCCGCTCGCCCTATTAGGTTCGGATGGTCGCCCGCCTTGGGCGGCGGAATCGGGAAGGGGCCTTCCTTGAACAACGCTCTGCGCCGCCTGGCCGCCATAGGCCTGGCGCTGATCCTGCCCGTCGCCCTGGCCGGCTGCGGCGTCAACAACATCCCGACCAAGGAAGAAAAGGCCAAGGCCGCCTGGGCCGACGTCCAGAGCAGCTACCAGCGCCGCGCCGACCTGATCCCCAACCTGGTCGCCACGGTGAAGGGCTACGCCGCACAGGAAAAGTCCGTGCTCACGGACGTAACCCAGGCCCGGGCCAGCGCCACCCAGGTGCGGGTGGACGCCTCGACCTTGACCAATCCCGCCGCCTTCCAGCAGTACGCCCAGGCCCAGGACAAGCTGTCGGGCGTGCTGGGCCGGCTGATGGCGATCACCGAGAACTATCCGGACCTGAAGTCGAACACCAACTTCCTGGCCCTGCAGTCGCAGCTCGAAGGCACCGAGAACCGCATCAACGTGGCCAGGCGCGACTACAACGAGGCCGTCCGCGACTACAACACCGAGCTGCGCACCTTCCCCGGCGTGTTCTGGGCCGGGACGCTCTATCACAATGAAAAGCCCATGCTGCCGTTCTCGGCCACCGCGGCGGCCCAGTCGGCGCCGACGGTGAGCTTCGACCAGTCCGCCGCCGCGCCAAGCTCGGCCCCGCCTGGTTCGCCCCCGCCGGAGCCGGCGAAGAAGCCGTGACCGGCCTTGCCTCCAGGGCGGCCGCGCGGTGGATCGGCGCCGTCCTGGCCCTCCTGTGCCTGGCCATGGCGATCCCGGCCTGGGCGGCGCCGACCTTCCCGGCCCTCACCGGCCGTGTGGTGGACGACGCCCACGTCCTGAAGCCGCAGACGCAGGCGCAGCTGACGACGGAGCTGCAGGCCCTGGAAGAGCGAACCCATCGCCAGCTTGTGGTGGTTACTCTGCCCTCGCTGCAGGGCTACGACATCGCCGACTACGGCTATCAGCTCGGCCGGGCCTGGGGCATCGGCCGGGCCGGCAAGAATGACGGCGCGCTGTTCATCGTCGCCCCCAATGAGCACAAGGTGCGCCTCGAGGTGGGCTATGGCCTCGAGCCGATTCTTACCGACGCCCTCTCCAGCGTGATCCTGCAGCAAGCGGTGATCCCCAGGTTCCGCGCCGGCGACATCGACGGCGGGGTCAAGGACGGCGCCGAGGCGGTCATCCAGCAACTGACCCTGGATGCGCCGGCGGCCCAGGCCAAGGCGGCCGCGGCGGCGCAGCAAGGCAAGGGTCACGGCGGCGTCGGCGGGCTGCTCGCCCCCATCATCCTGATCGTGGTCATTGGCCTCATCTTCCGCGGCGTCCTGGGCGGAGGCCTGGGATGGCTGCTGCCGATGCTGATCCTGTCCAGCGGCTCGCGCCGCGACGGTGGGTGGGACGGCGGCGGCGGTTGGGGC
>FTAI01000817.1_pt1 | contig 10395 bp, 11 predicted proteins | sample 1638941 | NCBI WGS metagenome assembly FTAI01 (sample SAMEA3914813, study PRJEB12502) | metagenome | biome: forest; material: soil | place: Canada | collected 2011-07-07 | depth 0.3 m | reverse complement strand
GGCGGCGTGGCGCCGGCCTGGATGCAGAGCCTGCGCGAACCAGCCACGGCGGTGTTCGAGGCGGCCGCGCCCGACCTCACCGAACACCCCCTGGGCGCCGCGCGGGCTCAGGTGCACGAAACCTACATCGTCAGCCAGACTCGCGACGGCGTCGTCATCGTCGACCAGCACGCCGCCCATGAACGGCTGGTCTATGAGCGGATGAAGGCCGAGATGGCCGCCGGCGGCGTCGCCCGCCAGACCCTGCTGCTGCCCGAGGTGGTCGATCTCGACCCGGCCGAGGCCGAGCGGGTGGCCGAACGCGCCGAGGAGCTGGCGGCCCTGGGGCTGGTCATCGAGCCCTTCGGCCCCGGCGCCATACTGGTGCGCGAGACCCCAGCCCTGCTTGGCGACACCGACGTGGCGGGCCTGATCCGCGACCTTGCTGACGACCTGGCCGAGAACGGCGCGCCCCTCGCCCTGGCCGAGCGGCTGCAAGCGGTCTGTTCGACCATGGCCTGCCACGGCAGCGTCCGCGCCGGCCGTCGGCTCAGCGCGCCGGAGATGAACGCCCTGCTGCGCGAAATGGAGGCCACCCCCCACTCCGGCCAGTGCAACCATGGCCGGCCGACCTATGTCGAGCTGAAGCTCGCCGACATCGAGCGGTTGTTCGGCCGTCGATGACCGCGCTTCCCTTCGCCCTCGATCGCCAGCTGAACCTCACCCGCGTCCCGGCCTTCCTGCGCGCGGTGCAGCCGAAGGAGCATGAACTGTGGCGCCCGCCCCTGACCGGCGCCCTGGTGGTCGGCGGCGGATTCGTGTTGGCGACCTTGGGCTATGGCCTGGCGGGATTCATCAATCGCCAGCTGATCGCGGCCCTCACCCCCGAGGCGGCCGGCGCGCCGATAGGCGATCTCATCGCCGATTCCAAGCTGAGCATGGTCGACTGCCAGGACTGCCTGATGGGCGGCATCACCGAGACCATGGTGCTCGGCGGCGTCTCGATCGGGTTTCTGGTGGCGACCCTCGTCTTCGCCTGGCTGGTGAACCGCCGCTCGCCGCTCACCTGGATCACCGCGGCGCCGACCTTCCGCTGGCGGCTGTTCTGGGCGGGGCTCGGTCTTTTCAGCCTGCTGCTGGCGGCGATGAGCGCCATCCCCGAGGCCGTGCACGGCTGGCCCGACCGGCCGGTGATCCTGAAGGCCGGTGAGAGCGGCTCGGTGCGGGTGCTCTATTTCCTGGTGATGCTGGCCATCCTGCCCCTGGCGGCGGCCAGCGAGGAGGTGTTCTGCCGCGGCTGGCTGATGCAGACCACGGCGGCCTTCACCCCGAACATCCTGGCCATCCTGGTGTTCAACAGCCTGCTATTCTCGCTGATCCACGTGGACAACGACCTGGGCCGTAATCTCGCCCGCATGGTGTTCGGCATGGTGCTGAGCTACGGCGCCCTGCGCCTCGGCGGACTGGAATTCGGCATCGGGATTCACGCGGCCAACAACCTTGTCATCCTGCTCCTGGCCGGCACCCTGCCGCAGACGGCCCACATCGCCCCCTCCACCACTGGCAGCGTCGTGGCCAACCTGGCCCTGAGCGTCGTGGCCCTGGCCCTGATCGAGGCCACCGCCCGCTGGGGTCTTTTGCGCCGCTGGACCGGCCTCGACGATCAGGCCGAGGACGACGACGAATAGCGCAGAAAGAAGACCCGCGCCGCGCCATAGGCGCGCGCGTCCAGCGGCTCGAAGCCCGGGTTGATCGGGTCGGCCTCGTCCGCGCCGCGTTCCAGCACCGCCAGAGCCCCGTCCGCCAACCAGCCGCCCCGCGCCAGTTGCGCCAGCGCCCGCTCGCCCAAGCCCTGGCCATAGGGCGGATCGAGGAAGGCGAGATCGAAGGGTTCGCCGTCGCCGGCGGGTTTGGAGCCGAGGTCGGTGGCGTCCCGGCGGTGGATGCGGGTGCGGCCGAAGAGTTCGCCTTTTCCCAGGGTCTCGACATTGTCGCGGATCGCGCCTCGGGCCGCGGCGTCCGTCTCCACGAACAGGCAGAAGGCCGCGCCGCGCGACAGCGCCTCCAGCCCCAGGGCGCCGGAGCCGGCGAAAAGGTCGATGACCCGGCGGTCGTGGAGCCCGTCGGACCAGGCCGCGTGCTCCAGCACATTGAACACCGCCTGGCGTGCGCGATCCGAGGTCGGCCGGGTGGCCTGGCCCTGGGGCGCGGCGAGGGTCCGGCCGCGATAGGCGCCGGCGACTATGCGCATGCGGGCCCGCCCATGCTCAGCTGCGCCAGCGCAGAACGCCGCCGTCCACCGGATTGACGAAGGCGCGGCCCTCCCGGCGGCTCGCCGCCCATTCCCGCTTCAGGGCCTGGTACCACTTGGCCTGCCGATCGGCGTCGTCGATCCAGAGCAGGGCGGGATCGTAGACCAAACCCTGGTTCTGAAGGTTCACCATCGCCGCGTCCTGGCGCAGGAATCGCCGGGCGCCCGAGGCGATGAAGGGTTTCAGAACCCCGAACACCCAATGGTCGGACCACATGACCTGGGTGATGCGGGTATGGGTTTCGTCCACGGGGGTCAGGCAGGTCAGGGACAGCACCTGGCGCTTGCCGACCTCGATATGCTCCCAGCGCAGGCCGGGCAGGTGGAAGACGATCTCGGTCAGGGGCGCGCCGCCCAGCAGGCGGTAGGCGTAGCTGTTCTTCGACGGCGGGTGGCGCACCATGGCGAAGCCGGCCTCGCGGGCCTCGAAGGTCTTGGCCTTTTCATGCTGGGACGCCGCCGAGCGCCACCACCAGTTCTGATGCACATAGGGGCCGTGGGCCGGGTCCATCAGCCCGACGACGGCGTGGTCGATGTGGGCGTCGAACACCATCCGGTCGATCAGCTTGGGTTTGCCGCCGACGATGCCGGGCACGGTCGGCGGCGGCTGGTCCGGCTCGCCTTCACCCCGGGGATCGCTGGTCATCCAGACGAAGACCAGGCCCTGGCTCTCCGCGACCGGATGGGCGCGCACCTTGATGCGGCCGACATCGATCGCCTGATCGTCGACCATGGACGGGATCGCCGAACAGACCCCGTCGGCGCGGAACCGCCAGCCGTGATAGGGGCACTCGACCACCTCGCCGCCGCCGGGGTCGCGCACCAGGCGGCCGGCCGACAACGGCGCGGCGCGGTGGGGGCAGACGTCGCGCAGGGCGTAGACCGAGCCGTCGTGTTTGCGGCCCAGCAGGATCGGCTCGCCGAGAATCTCATAGCGCTGCAGCTTGCCGGGGCGCAGGTCGCCGGAGAGGGCGGCGAAATACCAGATGTCGCGCAGGAAGCCGCTGCCGAACCGCGGCCCCGCTCCGGCCCGTGGGGCGGTCGTCTCGCGGACGGGGGCGAGGTCAGGCTTGGCGTCTGCTGGCGGCATCTTTCGCTTCTATCAGAGGTGGCCGCCGCGAAGCCACTGCGGAAGACTACGCCGGCCGGCCTCTACGGGTCGCGAACGCGTTTCAGGCGTTACCGTGGGATGGTCTATCGCAAACCCGTCCATCCGCGTGTCGACCGTTGGGAGCGTCGCCAGACCCTGGCGGCGCGGGCGATCGGGGCGGCCCTCGCCCTGCTGCTCGTCGCGGCGGCCCTGATCCTCGCCAATCGGACGTCGCCGTCGCAGCATCTGGCTGGAAAGTCCCCGCGGCTGGGTGGGGCCTGGGGCCTCGGGAAGATCGGGCGGGTCGGAGCCGACTGCCGCGCCGCCCTCGCCGCAGGCGGGGTCAGCTGGCAGGAGAGCCCCGACCGGCCGCTGCAGGGTTTTTGCCAGATCCAGGACGCCGTGGTGATCGCCGGCGGCGCCGCGCGGCTGGAGCCGCTGGGGGCGGTGATGACCTGCAAGGAAGCCCTGGCCTTCACCGTCTGGGAGCGGCAGGTGGTGCAGCCCCTGGCCCTGCGGATACTGGGCGCCAGGGTGGTCTCGATCCAGCACTATGGCGCCTTCAGCTGTCGGCGGATGTACGCTGGCCAGGTCACGGCGGTCAGCGAGCACGCCAGCGCCGACGCCCTCGACGTCGCCGGCTTCACCCTGGCGGACGGACGCCGAATCTCGGTGGCGGCGGACTGGCGCGACCCTGGGCCGAAGGGCGCGTTCCTGCACGCGGCGCGCGACGGGGGCTGCGGGGTGTTTTCCGTGGTGCTGAGCCCCGACTACAACGCAGCCCACCAGAACCATCTGCACCTGGACATGGGCGCGGCGGGGGTCTGCCATTGATCCATCGCCGTCCGCATCTTGACCTCACCCCCTCGCCGCGACAGGGTGCGCGCCGAAAATCAAACAAACGTTTTGACGGAGCGGCGCGATGGAACTGTTCGACCTCAGCGGCAAGGTGGCGGTGATCACCGGCTCGACCAAAGGCATCGGCAAGGCCATCGCCGAGCGCATGGCCGAGCATGGCGCCAAGGTGACCATCTCCTCCCGCAAGCCCGGCCCCTGCGACGAGGTCGCCGCGGCGATCAACGCCAAGCATCCGGGGGCGGCCATCGCCGTGCCGGCCAACATCTCCTCCAAGGAAGACCTTCAGCGCCTGGTCGACGAGACCCGCAAGGCCTTCGGCAAGATCGACATCCTGGTCTGCAACGCCGCTTCGAATCCGTACTACGGCCCGATGGCGGGGATAAGCGACGACGCCTTCCACAAGATTCTCGACAACAACATCGTCTCCAACCACTGGCTGATCCACATGGTCGCCCCGGAGATGGCCGAGCGAAAGGATGGGGCGATCATCATCGTCTCCTCCATCGGCGGCCTGCGCGGCAGCGGGATTCTCGGCGCCTATGCGATCTCCAAGGCGGCCGACATGCAGCTGGCGCGCAACCTGGCGCAGGAGCTTTCGCCCAGCAATATCCGCATCAACTGCATCGCCCCGGGGTTGGTGAAGACCGATTTCGCCAAGGCCCTGTGGGACACGCCCGAGGCCGAGAAACGCTCCAGCATCGGCACGCCGCTGCGCCGCCTGGGCGACCCGGACGATATCGCCGGCGCGGCCATCTATCTGGCGTCGAAAGCCGGCGCGTGGACGACCGGCCAGACCATCGTGGTGGACGGCGGCTCGACCTGCTGAGGCCGTCTTGAAGGGTTAGTGGGCTAGCACCCGGACGGCGACCAGGCCGACTCCGGCCCAGAAGGCGCCGCAGGTGACCAGGGCGAAGGCCAGGGTCCGGCGCGCGGACCAGCGCGGCGCGATGTCGACGCCTTCGAAGGTGTCGAAGGCCTCGGAAAGGGCGGATTGCAGGGCCAGGGCCGGGGAGGCGACGGGGTCATGCGCCATGGCTTCCGAGAGCATCGGGCCAAGCTTGGGGAGCGCTTCCTGGCGGTGGGGGAGTTCCACCGGCTGCAACTTCGGCTGAGCGGCCATCGCGACCTCCTGTCGGATCGGAGGCCGACTGTGCCTGCAACTTCTTTCCGCCGCCTTAATCTCGCCTAAGTCTCCAAAGCTCTTTCGCACCGCAAGAACATGGTGAATATTTTGTGCACTGCAGCGAAATCTTGAAGCCTTGAGCAACTAGCTCTTCGGCAAATGTCCGATCCGGCTGATGAACTCCTCGGTGGAATTGGCCTTGGGCATCGGCCCATCGGGCATGGGCAGGCCCAGGAAGTCGCACAATGGCCCCCAGCCTTGGGCCACCTCATAGACCAGCAGCCGCTCCGGCGGGATCACCCGCTGAACCTCGGCGTTGTGGCGCAGATAGACGTCGATGGCATGGTCGTGGTCGTGCAGCCGCTGGTCGAACAGCCGCCCGACCACGGCCTTGGCCATAAGACTGAAGGGCGTGTCTTCGGCCCCGCCCAGGTCATTGGCGAAGATCGTCGCCTGGGTCGACTTGAACCAGGCCTCGGGATCGCGGTGGGTGAGGATGACCTTGGCCTTGGGATAGTGGGCCGCCATCTCCCGGTAGAAGGTCGCCCCCGGCCAGTCGACCGTGGCGGAATATCCCTCGAAGATCGTGTCCCAGTCACCGGGCGGGGCGTCGGCCGCCAGGCGCCATTGTTCCGGGGCCGTCGGAATCTGGAACACCTCGACCATGTGATAACAGCGGCCGACCCCCAGCTGCTCCAACGCCAGTTTCAGCGACATCGTACCGGTGCGCCCGTACCCGGCGCCGATCACGGAAATTGTCATGTCCTGTTTCCCCCAATGATCCGCGAGCGTCGGGCGGCGGCGACTGACCGTCAAGCCATCCGGCCCATTTTGCAGCTCGGCTACGCCGGCGTAGATTCACCGGACCATCCGAGCGGAGCCGCATCATGGACGTCGACAGGTTTCACGAGGTCGCCATGGCCCTGCCCGGGGCGACCTTCGACATCAAATGGGGGGCGGACCGGATCTATTCCGTCGGCGGCAAGATGTTCGCCGGCGCGGGGGCGGTGGGCGAATCCGCGCCGCGCTACGGCTTCAAGGCCTCGGACCTTTCCTTCGAAGCCCTGATCGAACAAGGCCTCGCGGTCCCGGCGCCCTACGCGGCCCGCTTCAAATGGGTGCAGCTGGCTTCGGCCGACGCCCTGAGCGACGCCGAACTCACGGCCTATGTGGCGCAGGCTCACGCCCTGGTGGCCGCGGGTCTCAGCCGCAAGCTGAGGGTGTCCCTGGGGATCGACGCGGCGGCGTGAGCCGGCTTTCGATCAGGTTCGGATAAGCTGGTCCGCGGCGCCCCGACGGCCCGATTTTGCGCGCAACTGGCGCTCGACGGCTCGCAGCATGACCCGGTAGCGCGACGTCAGGTCGGTGCGGCGCAATTTCTCGACCACATGGGCGTGCGCCCGGTCGCCGTGCTCGCCGATGATCGTCAGAACCTCGTCGCGAACCATCACCCGAAACATCGGGCCGCGCATAAGAAGGGCGTAGAATTCCTTCAGCATAATGATCGTTCCCCCCGGAACAGAATTAATTGATCGCCACGATAAGGCGAATCGTCGGCCGGATACAAGAACGCTGTTCGCCCGCGCCTCATTGTCGCGACGGGGCAGCGTGGCGCCTAGGCGTCCGCCCACATGCGAATCAGGTTGTGGTAGGTCGAGGTCAGCCGGATGACGCCGGGGTTGTCGTCCGACAGGTCGCCCCGCATAAGGGTGATGGACTGATCCAGGTCGTAGAGAAGGCGTCTTTGGCCGTCGTCGCGCACCATGGACTGCAGCCAGAAGAAGGAAGCGATCCGCGCGCCGCGGATGACCGGCTCGACCCGATGCACGCTGGAGGCTGGATAGAGGATCAGGTCCCCCGCCTCCGGCTTCATGGACTGCGCGCCGAACAGGTCCTCGATCACCAACTCGCCGCCGTCGTAGTCCGCCGGGTCCGACAGGAAGAGGGTGCAGGACATATCCGTCCGATATCGCCGCCCCTCCGCCGAATAGCGGATGGCGTTGTCGACGTGGCCGCCGAACCCCATGCCGACGTCGTAGCGATTGAACAGGGGTGGAAACACCTTCAGCGGCAGGGCGGCGGACAGGAAGTCCGGGTTACGGCCCAGCTGGCCCAGGATCAGGTCGCCCAGTTCCCGGCCGACCTCGGAGTCTTCGCCGATCTGCAGGTTCCGCTTCGACAGCGCCGACTGCTCACCCGCCGTGGTCCGGCCATCGACCCATGCCCCGGACGCCAATCGTTCTTGGCAGTGGGCGACCTGCGCCCCCGACAGGACGTTGGGGATGATCAGCAGCATGGCGCCGACCCTTCCGCCGCCGCGGCCAGCGCCGCGATGGCCGTCTCGGGCCGACGTTTCAGCGCGCCGATCATGGTGATGCGACTGGCTGAGGGGGCGGCCTCAAGGGCGTCGCGCAGCCAGACGAGGGCCTCGGCCGCGCGGCCTTCGTCGGCGAGGACGAGGCCGAAATTATACTGGCCGCGAAAATAACCGGCCTCGGCGGAGCGTCGGTACCAATCCCGGGCGGCCGCGGGGTCGGCCTCAGCGCCCCACCCCTGCTCGAGGCATCGGGCCACCAGATTCATCGCCCGGGCATGGCCCTGGCCGGCGGCCTGGCGATACCAGTGCAGCGCCTGCCCGGGGTCCTGAGGCAGGCCGCGCCCGTCCAGATAGGCGTGGCCGAGGTTATATTGCGCCCAGTCGTGGCCGGCCTGCGCCGCCCGGCGATAGCAGCGGGCGGCCTCCGCCAGGTCGATCGGGGCGCCCCAGCCGTTTTCCAGGCAGCGGCCGACCATGTTCAGGGCGTCGGGATCGCCGCCCTCCGCCGCCCGTCGAAACCAGGCCAGGGCCACGGCTTCGTCCTTGGCGACGCCCTTGCCCTCAAGCAGCATCCGGCCGTAGCAGACCTGACCTTCGGCGAGGCCGCTGGCGGCGGCGGCGCGAACCCAGATCGCCGCCTGCTCCGGCGCGCCGCCGAGGGCCTGGCCGCGGACGTTGGCGTCCATGGCCGCGAGCGCCCCGACCAGCAGCGTCGGAGCGTTCACCTCGGCCAGGGTCGCCGGGGCGGCGCTCAAAACTTCGCCGCCAGGCTCAGGGTGATGGTCCTGCCGGCGCCGGGCAGCACGTGGTTCTCGGTGGGGGCGGTGTCGTAGGCGTTGGTGAAATAGAGGACGTTGGCCAGATTGTAGCCGTTCATCTGCACGGTCAGGTTCCGACCCAACCGATAGCTCACCATGCCGTCCACCGTCACATAGGACGGGATGACATCCGTGCCGGAAACGTTGGCGGCGCGGCGGTCCAGGTAGTTGGCGCCCAGGCCCAGCTTGAAATCATGGGTGAATTCGTAGACGGCCCAGACATTGGCCGCATTGGGGGCGGTGTTCTGCAGCGATCCGACGGACTGTCCGGCGCCCGCGAGGCCATAGCTGTGTCCGTCGAGGTGGGTGTAGCCCGCGAGAATCTCCAGCTTGCGGGTCAGGTGGCCCTGGACGCCAAGCTCCACCCCATTGACCCGCAGATTGCCGGAGAGGGATTGCAGGCTCGGATTGGTCGGGTCGGTGATGCGCGCATTGGTCATTTCGGTGTTGAACACCGCCGCGGTGAGAGACAGCCTGCCGTCCAAGATGACGCCCTTGGCCCCGGCCTCCAGGGTCCGGTCCTTCTCCGGCGGCAGGGCCTGGTTGCTCGCCGACAGCGTCAGGTTCTCCGCCGAGGGGTCGAAGGAGGTTCCGTAGGAGACGTAGAGGCTGGCCGAGGGGGTGGGTTTGTAGACCAGGGCTAGCCTGGGGCTGGCGATGGTGTCGGTGTGGTCGAAATGTTTGACCGTGATCGGCTCGTTCAGCACCGCGCGGAACTGGTCCACCCGCACCGCGCCGACGAGGTTCCACGCATCGCCCAGATCCACCGAGTCCACCAGCGAGGCGCCCAGGGTGTCGGTCTGGGTCGCCGGCCGCTGGGCGATGGTCGTCTGATGGCCCGGGAAGGCCTCGAACGGATTGGGGTTGAGCAGGGGGGTGGGGGCGATCTGGCTGATCTGGTTGGCGAAGCGCACCAGCTCGGCGCTCTCCTGGTCCACATCAAGGCCCAAGACCAGGGTGTGGGCGAGGGGGCCGGTCCTGAACTTGGCGGTCAGGTCGGTTTCGCTCATCGCCGTGCGCACGATGCCGGCGCTGCTCGGCCGATCGCGATAGATGAAGACCGTGCCTAGCGGCGTCGACGCCGTCGGCGGCGGGACCGCGCCGACCTTGGCCGGATCATAGTGGGCCGCGGTCATCGGCGAATTGTACCCATAGCCCCCCATCCGGGCGGTCTCGGAGATCGAGAGGGAGTCCGACAGCTGATGCTCCAGGCGCAGCGTGCCGACGTCCACGTGGGTCTGGAACCGATCGTCGGCGGGCAGGCCATAGTAGTTCGCCCGGCGGACCGGCGCGGGCCTGCCCGCCACGAACGGGATGCCGTAGTCGGGAATGTCGTCCTGCGCCTGGTGCAGATAGCTGAGGGTCAGGCTGGTGGCCTGGCCGATGCCGAACGCCATCGATGGCGCGACACCCCAGCGGCGGTTCAGCACATAGTCGCGGTCCACGACCCCGGACCGCTGGTCCATGGCGTCGATCCGCAGGGCCGAAGCCGCGCCGAGCACAGAGTTCACATCGGCGGTCCCCCGCACCTCGTTGGCGCTGCCGACGGTGAAGGTGGCGGCCTGGATGGGCCGCAGCACCGGTGTCTTGCTGACCTGGTTGATCACGCCGCCGGTGGAGCCGCGGCCGAAGAGGGTGGATGCGGGGCCCTTGTAGACCTCCACCTGCTCCACGTCGAAACTGTCGCGGGTGTAGAAGCCGGTGTCGCGCAGGCCGTCGAGGAAGAAGTCGTCGCTGGCCGGAAAGCCCCGCAGATTGACCGTATCGCCGTGGGAGCCGCCTTCGCCGGCGTTCAGGGTGATGCCGGGAACGTTCTTCAAGGCCTCCTGCAGGGTGGTGACCCCCTGCTGGCGGATGACCTCCAGGGGAACGACATTGATGCTCTGGGCGGTGTTCTGG
>FTAI01001440.1_pt1 | contig 10431 bp, 8 predicted proteins | sample 1638941 | NCBI WGS metagenome assembly FTAI01 (sample SAMEA3914813, study PRJEB12502) | metagenome | biome: forest; material: soil | place: Canada | collected 2011-07-07 | depth 0.3 m | reverse complement strand
TAGAGCCAGGTCAGCTCGCTGCTGACCTGGATGGCCAGTTCGCGCGTGGGCGCCACCACAAGCGCCAGAGGCGCGCCGGCCGGGCCGAACCGCTCGGCCTCGCCCAGCAACTGCGCGGCCATGGCCAGGCCGAAAGCCACGGTCTTGCCGGACCCCGTCTGGGCGGACACCAGCAGGTCGCGGCCGTCGGCGGCGGTCTCCAGCACGGCGGCCTGGACGGGGGTGGGCTCGAGGTAGGCCTGAGCCATAAGCGCGCGCTCAAGGGCGCGGTTGATCAAGGGGAAGGGCATTGAATTCCTGGTCGGCGGCGCGAAGGGCCGTCGCAAGCGGGTGTACATAGTGCAATGCAGCGCAAAAGACGACTGGCGCATCTTCGCATAGGCGGGTGGTTGCGCCGAACCGCTCGCGGGTGTTTCAAGGAAAGCCAGCTGGGAGGCCGCCCGCGGAACACGCCGCGAGACTCGGAGACCGCATCCATGAACCTCACGTGGACCCTTGGCGACGTCCGCGTCACCCGGATCGTCGAGCTGGAGATGTCCAGCGGCGGCAAGTTCCTGATGGACGAGGCGACGCCGGAGGCCATCAAGGCCATCGGCTGGCTCTCCCCTCACTTCGCCGAGGCGGATGGCCGCCTGCGCTTGAGCATCCACGCCCTGGTGGTGGAGACGCCGACCAAGCGCATCGTCGTCGACACCTGCATCGGCAACGACAAGGAGCGCCAGATCCCCGCCTGGAGCGGGATGCAAACCCGCTTCCTGGACGACATGCGCGCCGCCGGCTTCCCGCCGGAGAGCATCGACGTTGTGCTCTGCACCCACCTGCACGTCGACCACGTCGGCTGGAACACCATGCTGGTGGACGGCAAGTGGGTCCCCACCTTCCCCAACGCCCGCTACCTGATGGGCAAGGCCGAGTTCGAATACTGGCGGGCCGAGAGGGGCGCCAGCGACGTCCAGATCTTCGCCGACAGCGTCCAGCCCGTATGGGACGCCGGCCTGGTCGACCTCGTGGCCCCCGATCACCGGGTCTGCCCGCAAGTCCGCCTCGTACCGACCCCCGGCCACACCATCGACCACGTCAGCGTCGGCATATCGTCAAAGGGCCATGAGGCGATCATCACCGGCGACTTCGTCCATCATCCCTGCCAGATGGCCCACACCAGCTGGGCCAGCCACTTCGACTACGACAAGGCCGCCTCCAGCCGCACCCGCGTGCGCATGTTCGAGGACTTCGCCCGCGATCTCACCCTGGTCATCGGCACCCACTTCGCCGCGCCCACGGCGGGGCACGTGGTCAAGGACGGGGAGGCGTTCCGCTTCGAGGCGCTTTAGGCGCCCGAATCGAGGGCTTGCGTTTCTGACCATGTCGCCCAATAATGACTAAATGGTCAGTTCAGGTCCGAATCCGCGTCCCGACCGCCGCCGCGAGCGTACGCGGGCCGCCCTGCTGGAGGCCGGCGAGGCGCTGTTCGCGGCGCGAGGGGCCGAAGGGGTCACAATCGACGAGATCACCGCCGCCGCGTCCGTCGCCAAGGGCAGCTTCTACAACCACTTCCAGGACCGGGTCGCCCTGGCCCGCGAGGTCTACAGGCTGGTCCGCCGGTCGGTGGAGGCACAGGTGGACGCCGCTAACGCCGGCGTGACCGACCCCGCCGCGCGCATGGCCCGCGCCGGCTGCGTCTATGTCGCCTTCGCCCTGGTCACGCCCCGCCGCGCCGGCGCCCTGTTGCGCCTTCAGTTCAGCGAGGCGCGTCTGGAAGACGCCCTGAACCGCGGCGTCAGCGCTGACCTGGAGGCCGGGTTCGCCAGCGGCCGTTTCCGCGGCATCACCCCCGAGGCGGCCCTGCTGCTGATCTTCGGGGTCTCCCAGGCGGCCCTCGGCCGGGCCACCGACGCCGCCCTGCCGCCGGTCTCGGCGCAGACCGTGGCCGACCTGTACTGCGGCCTGTTGCGCGGCCTGGGCGTAGCCCCCGCCGACGCCGCTCCCATCGCCACCGCCGCGGCCCGCGACCTCATTGCCCACGCCGCAAGGAGTTCCTCATGAGTCTGATCAAGATCGAGGACGTCGCCCACGTCCGCTTCCGCGCGCCGGACCTGCGCCGTCTCAGCGCCTTTCTCTTGGACTTCGGCCTGACGCCCACCGATGCGGGCGAGGGCCGGGTGTTCCTGCGCGGCGCGGGGACCAGCCCGTTTCTCTACGCCGCCGAGGCCGGTGAGGAGGGCTTCGCCGCCCTGGGATTGCGCGCTGCCGGCCGCGCCGACCTCAAGGTCCTGGCCAGGGCGGAGGGCGCGCCGGTCGAGCCCCTCGACGCCCCCGGCGGCGGCGAGGTCGTCCGCCTGACGGATCCCGACGGGTTCCGGATCGAGGTGGTGGCCGGACAGGCGCCCGCCGCCCCGGCGCTGTCCCCGGCCCGCCGCGAGCCCTGGAACAGCATCGCGGCTCACCCTCGCCGGGGCGCCACGGTGCGGCTCGCCGCCGGCCCGGCCCAGGTGGTGCGCCTCGGCCACGTCGTCCTCAACGTCACCGACTTCCGCGTCTCGGAGCGCTGGTACAAGGACCGCTTCGGCTTCATCACCTCCGACGAGGTCGCCATCACGCCGGAGTTCAGCCTGGGCGCCTTCATGCGCTGCGACCGGGGCGAGACTCCCACCGACCACCACACCCTGTTCCTGGCCCAGGGCCCGGCCGCCAAGTTCAACCACGCCGCCTTTGAAGTCGCCGACCTGGACGACCTGATGGTCGGCCATCAGCACCTGAAGGCGGCGGGGCACAGGCAGGAGTGGGGGGTCGGCCGCCACATCCTCGGCAGCCAGGTGTTCGACTATTGGCGCGACCCCTGGGGCCACGCCGTGGAGCACTGGACCGACGGCGACCTGTTCACCGCCTCCAGCGGCTCCAACGTCGCGACCCTCGCCGATCTGGTCGGCGTTCAATGGGGGCCCGCCACGCCCTCGACCATGGCCTGAGGAAGACACTGATGAAACTCGCCGCCTTCGACGCCGGCCAAGGCCGGGAACTGGGCGTCGTCACCGCCGCCGGCCTGGTCTCCATCACCCGCGCCGCGCCGGCCCTGGTCGCAGGGATGACCGATCTCATCGCCCGCTGGCCCGCGGTCGGCGCCGCCGTTGCGGAGCTTGTGGCCGGCCGGGCGCCGGATGCGGCCGTCGCCGACGTCCGTCTCCTGGCGCCCGTCGCCCGACCCGGCAAGATCATGGCCATTGGCCTCAACTACGCCGACCACATCGTCGAGAGCGGCATCGAGACCCCGGCCTTCCAGACCTGGTTCTCCAAGGCGGTCACGGCGGTGAACGGCCCCAATGACCCGATCTGCATCCCCAAGGTCTCGCCATTCCTGGACTATGAAGCGGAGCTGGTGGCCATTGTCGGCGCCGGTGGCAGGCACATCGCCCGCGCCGACGCTCCGGCCGCCGTCTTCGGCTTCTGCGTCGGCAACGACGCCACCGTCCGCGACTGGCAGCACCGCACTTCGCAATGGGTGCTGGGCAAGTCCTTCGACAGCCATGCCCCCTTCGGCCCCTGGATCACCACCGCCGACGAGCTCGGCGACCCCCATGCCCTGGGCATCCGCTGCCTGGTCAACGGCGAGCCGCGGCAGGACTCCAACACCAGCCACCTGGTGTTCGACGTCTGGGCTCAGGTAGAGCACCTCTCCCAGGCCATGACGCTCGAGCCTGGCGACGTGATCTACACCGGCACCCCCGGCGGCGTCGGCGCGGCCATGGAGCCCCGGCGGTTCCTCAGGGACGGCGACGTCGTGCGGGTCGAGATCGACCGGCTGGGCGCGATCGACGCTTTCTGCCGGTCGGAGGTCTGAAGGGGCGGCTCGCGCTTGCGTAGCCGGCCAGCGCCCGTCCATCTTGGGTCGGCGACGCCCCGGGCTGCGCGGGGGGCGAAGGCTTGCCTCATGCAATGACACCGGTTACCAATGAGCCACCATGACCCGCCCGCTCGTCCTCCATGAAGACCGCTTGCTGCCGGCCGATCCGGGGACACGCGCCATCGCCCGGCGGCTCTATGGCGAGGTCAGGGCCCTGCCGATCGTCAGCCCGCACGGCCACGCCGACCCGGCGTGGTTCGCGGACAACGAGGCTTTCGCCAATCCCGCCGACCTGCTGCTGGCGCCCGACCACTACCTCTTGCGCATGCTCTATTCGCAGGGCGTGCGCCTGGAGCGCCTGCGCGTGGCCCGCCGCGGCGAGGCGCCGACCGGCGATCCGCGCGAGGCTTGGCGGCTGTTCGCGGCCAACTTCCACCTCTTCCGCGGCACGCCCTCGGCCATCTGGCTGAACCATGTCTTCGCCGAGGTGTTCGGCCTGACCATCGCCCTCGAGGCCGGCGCCGCCGACGTCTACTACGACGCCATTGACGCGGCCCTGAAGGCGCCGACCTTCCGCCCCCGCGCGCTCTTCGAGCGTTTCAACATCGAGGTCCTGGCCACCACCGAGAGTCCGTCGGACGACCTGGTCCACCACCGCAAGCTGCGCGCCGGCGACTGGCGCGGCCGCGTGATCACCGCCTACCGCCCCGACCCGGTGATCGACTGCGAAGACGAAGGCTTCAAGGACGCCATGGTCCGCTTTGCGAGCTTGAGCGGCCAGGACGTCGGCTCCTGGTCCGGCTACCTGGAGGCCCACCGCATCCGCCGCGCGGCCTTCGCCGCGGTGGGCGCCACCTCCACCGACCACGGCCACCCCACCGCCGCCACACTCGACCTGTCGCCGATCGAGGCCGAGGCCCTGTTCGGCGCGGTGATGTCGGGGTCCGCCACACCAACACAAGCCGAAGCCTTCCGCGCCCAGATGCTCACCGAGATGGCCCGCATGAGCCTCGACGACGGTCTGGTGATGCAGATCCATCCGGGCTCGTTCCGCAACCACAACGCCCGCCTCTTCGCGCAGTTCGGCCGCGACAAGGGCGCCGATATCCCAACGCCTACGGACTATGTGCGCGGCCTGAAACCCCTGCTGGACCGCTTCGGCAATGAGCCGGCCTTCACCCTGATCCTCTTCACCCTGGACGAGACCGCCTACGCCCGCGAGTTGGCGCCGCTGGCCGGCCACTATCCGATCCTGAAGCTCGGCCCCGCCTGGTGGTTCCACGACAGCGCCGAGGGCATGCGCCGATTCCGCGAGCAGACCACCGAGACCGCCGGCTTCTACAACACCGTCGGCTTCAATGACGACACCCGCGCCTTCCTCTCCATCCCCGCCCGCCACGACCTCGCCCGGCGGGTGGACTGCGGCTTCCTCGCCCGCCTGGTCGCCGAGCACCGGCTGGACGAGGACGAGGCCGCGCAGGTGGCCCACGACCTCGCCTACGCCCTGCCCAAGCGGGCCTACAAGCTCTGAACAAGACCCAAGCGCCTCCGGAGACGCCATGTTCCGCAAGACCTACCACGCCACCCATCCCGACATGATGGACGGCGCCAGCAACGACGCCCTCCGATCCCGCTACCTGATCGAAGACCTGTTCGCGACCGACGAGGTGCGCCTGAACTACTGCCACAACGAGCGCTTCGTCATCGGCGGCGCCGCGCCGCTCACCCGCGCCGTGTCTCTGCCGCTCCAGTCCGAACCGGACTCCGCCAAGGGCCATCCCTTCCTGGAGCGCCGGGAGCTGGGCGCTGTCAACGTCGGGGAGGGGGAGGGGACCATCGCCGTCGACGGCAAGGTCTTCACCCTGAAGCCCCGCGACGGCCTCTACATCCCCATGGGCAGCGGGGATGTGAGCTTCGCCACCAACGGCGCCGCCACCCCGGCCCGCTTCTACCTGGCGAGCACCCCGGCCCACGCCCGCTTCGAGGTGAAACACATCTCCATCGACCAGGCCGTGCCCATGGAGCGCGGCGCCCAGGAGACCTCCAATGAGCGCACGATCTACCAGTATATCGTGCCCGCCACCTGCCGTTCCGCGCAGTTGCTCCTTGGGCTGACGATCCTCAAGACCGGCAGCGTCTGGAACACCATGCCCCCGCACCTGCACGACCGCAGGTCCGAGGTGTATTTCTACTTCGGCCTGAAGGACGACGAGCGCGTCTTCCACTTCATGGGTGAACCCGACGCCGTCCGCCACATCGTCGTCGCCAACCAGGAAGCCGTGGTCTCCCCGCCCTGGTCCATCCACATGGGCTCGGGCGCGTCCAGCTACGCCTTCATCTGGGCCATGGGCGGCGAGAACCTGGACTATACGGACATGAACGTGCTGGACATCTGCCAGCTGAAGTAACTCCGGTTCGGCGGTTCAAGCCCTCGCCCCGCCTTGGCGGGCAGAGGGCTGGGTGAGGGGCCTCGCCATCGGCGAGGCTGGCGTCGCCAGACGCCAAACGCCCTGCGACCCTGCCGCCGAGAGACCCCTCACCCTCTCCCCACTGCGTGGAGCGAGGGCCAGATGTGCGAGACCTGCGATGAACCCCTTCGACCTCACCGGCCGCATCGCCGTCGTCACCGGCGCCAACACCGGCATCGGCCAGGGCATCGCCATCGCCCTGGCCAGCGTCGGCGCAGACATCGTCGCTGTCGGCCGCACGCCGCCGACCGAGACGGAAGCCGCCATCACCGCCGCCGGCCGCGCCTTCCTCAGCGTCGAGGCGGACTTGGCGACCACCGCCCCGATCCCCCGCATCGTCGAGGAGACCCTGGCCCGGTTCGGCGCCCTGGACATCCTGGTCAACAACGCCGGCCTGATCCGCCGCGCCGACGCCGTCGACTTCACCGAGGCCGACTGGGACGCGGTGATGGACGTGAACCTGAAGAGCGCCTTCTTCCTGGCCCAGGCCGCCGCCCGCCAGATGCTGAAACAGGGCGGCGGCAAGATCATCAACATCGCCTCGATGCTGTCGCACCAGGGCGGCATCCGGGTCGCCTCCTACACCGCCAGCAAGAGCGGGCTTGCGGGCCTGACCCGACTTCTGGCCAATGAGTGGGCGGCCAAGGGAATCAATGTGAACGCCATCGCGCCCGGCTATTTCGAGACCAACAACACTACGGTCCTGCGCGCCGACGAGGACCGCAGCCGCGATATCCTGGCCCGCATCCCGGCCGGGCGCTGGGGCAAGCCGTCGGACCTGGGCGGCGCCGCCGTGTTCCTCGCTTCGGCCGCCTCGGACTATGTGCATGGGACCCTTTTGCCGGTGGATGGCGGTTGGCTCGCCCGATAGCCCAGCCTGCCGCGGCCCTTCTCGAAGGCCTGCTCACCGAGGCCATCGCCGAGGCCGACGGCCCCGACGCCGTGGCCTTGATCGCCCGCGTCCAAGCCGGCGAAGCGTCGCTGAAGGACCTGGGCGCCCCGCAGGCCGAGTTCGTCGCTCGCGCGCTCACCTGCCGCTCCCTGCTGCTCTCCATCGCCGAGGACGCCGCCGGCCGCCGCCGCGGGGCCGAGGCGGAGGCCATGGACACCACCGACCCGCTGCGCTCCCTGCACGCCGCCGTGGAGGCTGTCCGCGCCGCCGGCGGGCCGACGCCGCGCAAGGCCCTCGACGGCCTGGACGTCACCCCCGTCTTCACCGCCCACCCCACCGAGGTGCGCCGCCGCGCGGTGGTGGAGCGCGAGTTCGAGATCTCCCGCCTGATCCTGGGCGCGCGCCACCGCCTGACCCCCGCCCAGGAGACCCGCTACCGCGAGGATCTCTACCGCGAGATCGCCCTGCTCTGGCGCATGCGCCTGCACCGGCCCGAGCGCATCGCCGTGGCCGACGAGATCCGCAACGCCCTGGCCATCGTCCGCGACTCCGTCCTGCCGGCCCTGGCCGAGCTCTATGAGACCTGGAGCCGGGAGCTCGGCGCCGTGCTGCCCGATCACCCAGTCCTGCGCCTGGGCTCGTGGATCGGCGGCGACCGCGACGGCCACCCCGGCGTCGACGGCGACACCCTGCGCCTGGCCCTGCGCTCCAACGCCCGGGTGATCCTGAACCACTATTCCGACGAGGTCCGCGCCCTCTGGTTCGATCTCGCCATCTCCTCCTCCCTCTCGCCGGTCTCGACGGATCTCCAGGCCCTGGCCGACAGCGGCCAGGACATCTCACCCCACCGCCGCGACGAGCCCTATCGGCTGGCCCTGGAGCACGTCTGGGAGCGGCTGTCGGCCACAGCCAACCTCCTGGCCGGCGGCGCCTATCCCGCCCGCGCCCCGGCCTATGATCATCCCCGCGAGTTCGTCGCCGATCTGGAGATCGTCAGCGCCTCGCTCACCGACAACGGCGACGCGCGCCTGGTGGGCCACCGCCTGGCCACGCTCATCGCGCTCGCCCGCGCCTGCGGCTTCCACCTCATGCGCCTGGACCTGCGCCAGAACGCCGACGTCCACGAGCGGGTGCTTACCGAGCTCTTCGACCGGGCAGCCACCGGCGTCGAGTACGATGTCCTCACCGAGGCCAAGCGGGTCAAGGTGCTGCTGGCCGAGCTCTCGCACGAGCGCCCGCTGCGCTCGCCCTTCGCCTCCTATTCGCCGGAGACGTCTAAGGAGCTGGCCACCCTGGACGCCGCGGCCGAGGCCGTGCGCCTCTACGGCCGCGAGGCGCTGTGCGCCTACGTCATCTCCAAGACGGACTCCCTGTCCGACATCCTCGAACCCCTGGTCCTGCTCAAGCAGGTCGGCCTGGTGACCGGCGGGGCGGAGCCGCGCACGCTGCTGCCGGTTTCACCCCTGTTCGAGACCATCGACGATCTTGAGCACGGCCCCTCGATCCTGTCGGCCTGGCTGCGCCTGCCCGAGGCCCGCAGCCTGCTGGGCAAGGCCCCGGTGCAGGACGTCATGCTGGGCTATTCGGACAGCAACAAGGACGGCGGCTACGTCACCTCCCGCTTCTCCGTCGTCCGCGCCGCCGAGCGCCTGGCGCAGCGGTGCGAGGACCACCACGTGGGCCTGCGCCTGTTCCATGGCCGGGGCGGCTCCATAGGCCGCGGCGGCGGCCCGGCGCCCCGCGCCGTCCTCGCCCAGCCTCCCGGCTCGGTGCAGGGCCGCATCCGCATGACCGAGCAGGGCGAGATGATCGCCCACCGCTTCGGCGACCAGCCTATCGCCCGCCGCAGCCTCGAAAGCCTGGTCGCCGCCGTGGTCCTGGCAAGCCACAAGCCGGTGGAGGCCAGGCCCGGCGCGGCGAAGCACGAGCATGCTCTGCGCGCCCTGGCCGCCGGCTCGCTGGCCGCCTATCGCGCGCTCGTCTATGACGACCCCGCCTTCGCCGCCTTCTTCTGGTCGGCCACCCCGATCAACGAGATCGCCGCCCTGAACATCGGCAGCCGCCCAGCCTCCCGCGCCGCCGGACGCAGGATCGAGGACCTTCGCGCGATCCCCTGGGTGTTCTCCTGGTCCCAGGCCCGGTTCCTGCTGCCCAGCTGGTACGGCTTCGCCGGCGGGGCCCAGCGCGCGGACCTTTCCGCCGGCGCCCTGCGCGACCTCGTCGGGGCCTCGGAGTTCTTCGCCACCCTTATGGCCAATATGGAGCTCGCCCTGGTCCAGGCCGACATGGCCTTCGCCGAACGCTACGCCGCCCTGGCCTCCGACAAGCCCGCCGCCCGCCGGATCATGGACGCGGTCAAGCGCGAGCATGCCGCCGCCGTCGACCTGGCGCTTGCCGCCCGCGGCGGCTCGACCCTCCTTGAAGACCAGCCCCATCTCCAGGCCTCCATCGCCCGCGCCCTTGAAACCATCCGCCCCCTGAACGACCTCCAACTCGACCTGCTCAGTCGCCGCCGCGGCGGGGACGAGTCGGAAGAAGTGTTCCTTGGCGTCGAGCTCACGATCGCGGGGATTGCGGCAGGGCTGAGGACAACCGGGTAGGGCGTAACCCCTCATCCCCCAGCGTCTTCGACAGCGAGTCCCCTTCTCCCTCTGGGAGATGGCATTAAATTCCGCCGCTTAGAGCCCGCTTAGAGCTGGGAACACTTCTTTCATAGGGATGGGCCCGATCGCGGAGCGATGGGAGGGGTTAAGGCTTCTCCGCCCCTACGGCGCCACCCCCTTGGCCCATGGACTGCCCAGCAGAAAGCACCGCGGCAGCTTCGCCGGCGGATTGCCCACGCCGTAGGGCGCCGCCGCGGCCGGCGTGGTCCAGATCGCCGGATCCTCCAGCCCCAGGCGCCACAGGGCCACACCTTGCAGGCCCGCAGCCCTGGCCGCCGCCCGTTCATACGACCAGGTCGTCGCGTCGGTCATCCACACGGTGTGCGAGGCGCCCGCCGCGTCCTGGTATTGGAACGTGGCGTTGGCGCTGCCGCGGTCGCGGGTGATGGCGGCGCCGTGTGCGGCCGCCAGGGCCTTGGCCGCCGGGACCGAGATCACGGTGGCTGCCTTGCCCGCCGGCCAGTCGTAGCCATAGGCTCCCGCCGCCAGCAACGCCTTCCTCGGGTCCAGCCCCGCCAGCTTCGTCGGCAGCGCCGCCTCCAGCCAGTCCTCCCCCGCCACCGGCCCGGG
>FTAI01001721.1_pt1 | contig 10441 bp, 11 predicted proteins | sample 1638941 | NCBI WGS metagenome assembly FTAI01 (sample SAMEA3914813, study PRJEB12502) | metagenome | biome: forest; material: soil | place: Canada | collected 2011-07-07 | depth 0.3 m | reverse complement strand
GGCGAAGTCCATGGTGGCGTAGCGGTGCGCCCAGTCGCCCAGCACGCCCAGGCGCTGGAACTCGACCGCCTGTTCGGTGATCCAGTGGGCGGCGTATTCGCGGCAGCGGGCGCGGAACTCGGCCTTGGAGACCTCGTCCTTGCGCCGGCCCTTGGCGCGGAACTCCTCCTCGATCTTCCACTCGATGGGCAGGCCGTGGCAGTCCCAGCCGGGGACATAGTCGACGTCGTAGCCGAGTGCGAAACGCGAGCGGACGACGAAGTCCTTGAGCAGCTTGTTGAGCGCGTGACCGATGTGGATGGCGCCGTTGGCGTAGGGGGGGCCGTCGTGCAGCACATACAGCGGCGCGCCCTTGGCCTGGCGATCCGCGCGGATCTTGCCGTAGAGGTCGCCCCAGGCCTCCAGGATGCGCGGCTCCAGCTGCGGCAGGCCGGCGCGCATGGGGAAGGGCGTCTCGGGAAGGAAGACGGTTTCGCGATAGTCGCGGGCGGGCTTTTCAGCGTCGTCTGACATGACGGTTCCAGCAATGAGGACCAGGCCCGGCGCCGCGGCGGGCGCCAAAGGGACCGGAAAAAAGGGATCTTAAGGGACACCCGGCGCGCGCTGGAATCTCTCCCGGCGGCGTCACGCCGGGCGGTTAATTCGCGGGCTCGTCCAGACCGATGTCATGGTCGCCCCATAGCAGAGGGAGCGCGCGGCGGCTAGTCGCGCGACGGTGGACGCCGGCGACGTCACGGCGCCGGCCAGTCACTCTCCCGCCAGGATCGCCTTGGCCTTGGCGGCGTCGCGGTGGACCTGGGCGACCATGGCGGGGATGTCGAAGTCGCCGTGGGCGTCCACGAAGGTCTCCTCGTCGCGCTGGAACTCGATCAGCTCGGTCTCGATCAACTCGCCATAGATGTCTTCGTCGAAGTCGAACATCCACACCTCGAGCCGCGGAGCGACCTCGCCGGTGGTGGGATTGACGCCGATGTTGGCCACCCCGCTCATCACCCGGCCGTCCTTAAGGCGCGTCCGCGTGGCGTAGACGCCAAAGCGCGGCGCCACATAGTCGCCCAGCGGCACGTTGGCGGTGGGGAAGCCCAGCTTGCGGCCGAGTTGACGACCCTTCTGGACCAGGCCCTCGATGGCGAAGGGCCGGCCCAGGATGGCGGCGGCCTCACGGGGGCGGCCGTCGCGCAGGGCGATGCGCACGCCGGTGGACGAGAACTTCTCGCCCGCCCCGCCGCTCTCCGCCTCGGCCACCGAGACGCTGAAGCCGTATTCGTGGCCATAGCGGCGCATGGCCTCCGGATCGCCGGTGCGATCCTTGCCGAAGGTGATGTCGAAGCCCACCGCCACGTGCCGCGCGCCCAGGCCCCGCACCAGCACGTCATGGGCGAAGTCATGGTCGGTGAAGTGGGCCATCTCGGCGCCGAAGGGCAGCAGGTAGAGGCGGTCCGCGCCCATGGCCTCCAGCGTGCGGGCCAGCTGGTGCGGGGTCATCAGGCGGAAGGGCGGCGCGTCGGGCTGGAAGTGCAGGCGCGGGTGCGGTTCGAAGCTGATCACGCCCAGCGGCGCCTCCAGGGCCCGGGCGGCCGCGGCGGCGCCCTGGATCACTCGCTGGTGGCCACGGTGGACGCCGTCGAAATTGCCGAGCGCCACGGCCGCGCCGCGGTCGGCGTCGTTGAGGTTCTTCCAGCCGTGCAGGACTTTCAGAGCCATGGTCTTTAGGCGCCTCGCCGGGGGACCATGATCTCGGCCTCCCCCTCGACCACGGCCTTGCCGGCCACGGAGCAGGTGGTCTTCAGCGTCACCCGCGCCCGTCCCGCGTCGATGGCGGTGATCTCGGCGCGGGCCACCACCGTGTCGCCGATCTTCACCGGCCGGCGGAAACGCAGGGCCTGAGAGACATAGATGGCGCCGTTGCCCGGTAGCCTGGTTCCGATGACGGCGGAGATGTAGCCGGCCGAGAGCATGCCATGGGCGATCCGCCCGCCGAACGGCGTGGCGGCCGCGAAGGCCTCGTCCAGATGGACAGGGTTGTCGTCGCCCGTGACCGCCGCGAAGGCTTCCAGGTCGCCACCGGTGACGATGCGCGCCAGTTCCGCGCTTTGGCCCACGCTCAGGTCTTCCAGGAAAAGCCCGCTCAAAATCTCCGCCCCCTCGCCTCAAGGAGGGTCCTACATAGTGCGGCTTCCGCAAGGGTGTGAACTGGTTTTGCTGATGGGGGGCCCAGAGGCGGTCAAAAGGGAACTATTCGCCCTTCGAACATTTTCGGCGCGGCATGGTCGCCTAGATCGGCGCCCCCGGGGGGAACGCCGGCGGGCGGCGCTCGCGGTGGGAGGCCAGGCCCTCGGCCGCCTCCGGCCCGGTGAAGCCCAGGAACTCCAGCGCCAGGGAGGCGTCGAAGGTCGGGCCCATCTGGCGCAGCCAGTTGTTGAGCGCGTACTTGGTCCAGCGGATCGCGCTCTGGGCGCCGTCCGCCAGACGCCCGGCCAGCTCCACGGCCCTGGCGTCGAGGTCGGCGTCGTCCACCGCCAGGGACACCAGGCCGATCCGCTCGGCCTCATCGCCCAGCAGGGTGTCGCAGAGCAGCAGGTAGTACTTGGCCTTGGCCATGCCGCAGAGCAGGGGCCAGATGATGGCCGCGTGATCGCCGGCGGCGACGCCCAGGCGGGTGTGGCCGTCGATGATCCGGCAATCCCTGGTGGCGATCGACACGTCCGCCAGCAGGCCGCAGACCAGCCCTGCCCCCACCGCCACGCCGCGCATGGCGCTGACCACCGGCTTGTTGCAGTTGATGATGTTGAAGACGATGTCGCGCGCCTCCTTCCAGGTGCGCGCCCGCGCCTCGAAGTCGGAGGTGATGGTCTCGATCATGGCGAAGTCGCCGCCGGCGGAGAACACCTGGCCCGCGCCGGTGATGATGGCCGCGTTGACGGTGGGATCCGCATCCACATCGCGCCAGATCTCCGCCAGCTCGGCGTGCATGGCGGCGTCGGCGGTGTTCATCCGCCCGTTGGCCATCGTGATCCTCAGCACCTTTGGGTGCGGCCGATCGAAGGTCAGACGGGTATAGCGGGCGTAGCGATCCTCGGTCATGCGGGCTCTCCGGTCGGCGCGGAGCCAGTGATGGCAGACGCCGACCCGCAGTTCCACCCGCTACCAGACCAGGTCGCCCATGGCGTAGTTGGCGGTGACGCCCTCCGGTTCGAGCAGGGCCGCCACGCCGGCCTGGCTCAAGGCCCCGTCCGCCCCCTTGGCCGCGTCGCCGTGGATGCCGCTGGCGATGAAGAGCACGTCGAGGTCCTGCAGGTTGGCCCCGCGGATGTCGGTGACCACGCCGTCGCCGACGCAGAGCACGCGACGCCGGTCGAGCGGCCGTCCAAGCAGCCGCTCCGCCTCGGCCATGGCGGCCGCATAGATCGGCGCGTGCGGCTTGCCGGCCATGCGCACCGGCCCGCCCAGGGTCTCGTACAGCGCCGCTAGCGCGCCGCCGCAATAGACCAGCCGGTCGCCCCTTTGGACCACGATGTCGGGGTTGGCGCAGATCATCGGCAGCCGCCGCTCCGCCGCCTGCGCCAGGCGGGCGCGATAGTCCTCGGGCCCTTCGACGTCGTCGTCATCTGGTCCCGTGAGCGCGATCAGCCTGGCCTCGTCCATGGGCGCGAACGCCAGCCCCAGGCCCTCATACAGGGGGCCGTCGCGCTCGGGGCCGATCCGCCAGGCGGGGCCGGGCGCGTAGCTGGCCAGGATATCGCGGGTGGTGTCGCCGGAGGTGACGATGGCGCTCCAGGTCTCGCGCGGCACGCCCAGCCCGTCCAGTTGCGGGACGACGTCGCTGGAGGGCCGCGGCGCATTGGAGACCAGGACCACCGGCCCGGCGTCCGCCCGCCAGCGGGCCAGAGCCGCGCACGGGCCGGCGAACGCCTCGCGGCCGTTGTGGATCACGCCCCAGACGTCGCTGAGGATGACGTCATAGTGCGGGGCGAGTTCGGCCAGGCCGTGGATCAATCGGGTCATCTGCCGGCGCGGGTAGCTGGGCCGGCGAGCCCGGTCAATCAGGCGGCGTCGTGGAAGATGATTCCCAGGGTGTGGCGCGAGCCGGCGCGCACGTCGCTGACGCCGTGGCGCAGGATGCGGCGATGGACGCCGCGCGCGCCCGTGGCCGGCCGCTCCCGCACCGCGAAGATGACCCCCTCGCCCTTGCGCAGCGGCACGACCTGGGGCCGCGACTGCTGGCGCGGGATCTGCTCGACGATGACGAACTCGCCGCCCTCGAAGTCCCGGCCCGGCTCGTCCAGCAGGCAAGCCGCCTGCAGGGGAAAGACCTCTTCCCCATAGAGGTCCTGGTGCAGGCAGTTGAAGTCGCCGGGACCGTAGCGAAGGATGAGCGGCGTCGGCCGGGTCTGGCCGGCGGCATGGCAGCGGCGGGTCAGGGCTTCGAGGTCGGCGGGGAAGCGCCGCGCCTCGCCCAGCCTGTCCATCCAGCGGTTGGCCGCCTGGGCCAGCGGCGGATAGAGGCCCTGCCGCAGGCCTTGGACGACAGGCGCCAGGGGATAGGCGAAGTACCTGTACTCGCCGCGGCCAAAGCCGTGCCGGGCCATGACCACCCGGCTGCGGTAGAGGGCGTCGTCGTCGTAGGCCCCGGCAAGGGCGGCGCAGGCCGCCGCGTCCAGGAGCGGGCCGGTGAGGGCCCACCCCCGCGCGTCGAGCTCGGCGTTGATCCGCGGCCAGTCGAGCTGATCTGGCGAGGACACGCCGCCGGCGGCCTCACAGCGGGAGTCCTCGGGGGCAAATTGGGTCTGCATCGGAAAGGGACCTCAAGCGATCTTGAGATCATCCTGGCGCGCGGCGTTCGGCGGCGCATTCCGATGCTTGCGGTCCCGCGCAAATTCGTCACCCCGGTGACGCGATGCGTCGCTGACCCGGGGCCAGCTGGGCCGGCGTCTCGCTGGAGGTCGTCTTGGAAGCGGATGAGCTGGGCCCCGGCTCTACGCTGCGCCTCGGCCGGGGTGACGGAAAGCAGGCGCGACCTAGCCCACGCGCCGCAGCAGGCTGGTGCGGATGAATTCCGGCGGTGGGGTGGTCTCGGCCAGGACGGCGTCGCGGATGGCGCGGGGTTCGCCGAACAGGTGGCCCTGGCCGTAGGCGATGTCGAGGTCCAGGACGTCCACCACCTGGCGCTCGCTCTCGACCTTCTCGGCCATGATCTCGATGCCGTAGCGGCGGGCCAGGGCGGCGTAGTCAGCGGCCTGCAGATCGGGAAGATCGCGGAACACCACGCCCCCTTCCTCGGTGTCCTGAAGCTCGTCCAGCAGCATCTCGGCGCCGATCTTGACGAACTTCACGTCGGCGCGGGTCATGTCCTGGAAGTCGAGGTCCAGGTCGTAGACCTTGTCGATGGAGAAGTGGAAGCCCAGGTCCGCCAGCTTGGCCATGTGCCGCGCCTCGACCCCGCCGCGCTTGTCGAACGCCGCCTGGCCCAGTTCGAAGAACAGCGCCCCGCCGAGATCACGGTTGGCGGTCATGAATTCCAGGAATTGCGGGAAGAAATTCTCGTCCGCCAGGCTGGCCAGGGAGATGTTGCAGAAGATGCCGACCTGGCGATCCTGCTTGGCCAGGCGGCGCACGATCTGGACGCAGCGGAACAGCAGCAGGTTGTCGATGGCCGTGACCAGGCCGCCCGGCTCGGCGACGGTCAGGTATTCGGCCGGCATCATCACCCGGCCGGTCTCGTCGCGCAGGCGCGAATAGCTCTCGTAGTACACCGTCTTGCGCTGCGGCAGGGCCACGACGGGCTGCAGGTAGAGGTCGACGCGGTTGGCGGCCAGGGCTTCGCGCACGGTCTCCAGCAGGGCATTTGACTGGCGCGCGGCCGCGCTGTCCTGCGGCTTGGCGCTCTGGGCGATCTCGACGTGGTGGGTCAGCTGGTCTTCCAGGCGCTGGCCCATGTGCTGGACCAGATTTTCCAGGTGATGGACTTCGGTCTCCAGTTCCTCGGAGCGGCGCAGGGCGTCGTCATGGACGCTCTCGACGGTCTGTATGAAGCGCGCGTCGATCTTCTCGATCTGTCCGGCCAGGATCAGGTGGGCGTCGCGCAGGCTGGTGAGCTCGACCCGCAGGCCGTTCACCTCCACCGCGCGCGCGATCAGGCCGTGGAAGGCGAAGCAGAGCCCCAGCGTGGCGATGCCCCCCGCGACACCCGCGCCAGCGTCGCCCGCGTATCGCCAGAGAACCAGCGAGACGATGGCGGCCAAACAGAGATAGGCGCCGGTGAGCAGCGCGAGGATCAGAGTGCGCATTTGCGCCCCGAAGAAAGCGATTCGTGCAAGATTATCGGCACGTGGGACCGACGAAGTCGAATCTCTTCAACAGTTCGCCCCTGCGATGTTTTCGCACGAGTCGGGGCGGTCAAGATACTGGGCGTTTCGGCGACTGCTCTGCGGCAAGCTTGGTCAGCCCCCGCGGGGTCTGCCGCTATCGCGTGGGGACGGGGTGTTCGCCGCGGTAGTCATAGAAGCCGCGATTGACCTTGCGGCCCAGCCAGCCCGCCTCGACATACTTCACCAGCAGCGGGCAGGGCCGGTACTTGGAGTCCGCCAGGCCCTCGTACAGCACGTTCATGATCGACAGGACCGTGTCCAGGCCGATGAAGTCGCCCAGCTCCAGCGGGCCCATGGGATGGTTGGCGCCCAGCTTCATGGCTGTGTCGATGGCGTCCACCGTGCCGACGCCTTCATACAGGGTGTAGATCGCCTCGTTGATCATCGGCACGAGCACGCGGTTGACGATGAAGGCCGGGAAGTCCTCGGCGTTGGCGGTGGTCTTGCCCAGCGACTTGGCGAAGGAAACGGCGGCGTCGTAGGTCGCCGCGTCAGTGGCGATGCCGCGGATGATCTCCACCAGCTTCATCAGGGGCACGGGGTTCATGAAGTGCAGGCCGATGAACCGTTCCGGCCGGTCGGTGACCGAGGCCAGGCGCGTGATCGAGATCGAGGAGGTGTTGGAGGCCAGCAGCGTGCCGTCGCTCAGGTGCGGCTGCAGGGCGCGGAAAATCTGCTTCTTGATCTCTTCGTTTTCGGTGGCCGCCTCGATGGCGAGGTCCGTGCGGCCGATCTCTTCCAGGCTTTCGGCGCCGCGGATGCGGGCAAGGGCGCCCACGCGCTCATCTTCGCCGATGATTCCGCGCGCAACCTGCCGGGACATGTTGTGATCGATGAGAGTGAGGCTCTCCTTGATGCGGTCGGGAGCCAGGTCGTTGAGGAGCACATCGTAGCCGGCCAGGGCGCATACATGCGCAATACCGCTGCCCATCTGGCCCGCGCCGATGACGCCGACCGTCTTGATATTCGCCATAAAAGTCCGCCTCGGGCGTTGATCTGGGGCGCATCCCCGTCCGTGCGCCCTTTCTTGTGACGGCTTTCTAACACGAGGGAAGAGCTCGTCGCCAAGTTTTTGCTGCGTTGCAGCGTGGCGCCGCGCGCGAGTGCGGATTAATTCGCTGTCATGTACGGCAAGCTACCTTGCGTTAACAGCTACCTTGTGAGACACAAAGGGTCAGAAGCAAGGCGAGACGTCATGGTGGAAGCCGTCCAAATTCAGCTGAAGAAGGGGGTGCTGGAGCTCTGCGTCCTGGCCCTGCTTTCACGGGCCGACAGCTATGCCTACGAGATCGCCAGCCGCCTGGCCGAAGCGATCGACATGGGTGAGGGCACCATCTACCCGCTGATGCGACGCATGCAGGACGATGGCCTGGTGGAGACCTACCTGGAGGAATCCCCGGCCGGTCCGTCGCGCAAATATTACCGCCTGACGGAGGCCGGCAAGGCCAGCTTCGTCACCCAAAAGGCGGCCTGGAACGCCTTCACCAAGGCAGTCAACGATACTCTGGGAGATGCGCAATGACGCGCGACGCGTTCATCGCCCGCCTGCGCGCGGGGCTTAGGGGACTGCCGGCGGCCACGGTCGCCGACCTGACAGCGGACTACGAGGCCCACTTCGCCGAGGCCGCGGCCGCCGGGCGCAAGGAAGAGGACGTCGCCGCCGCCCTGGGCGACCCGGACCGCCTGGCGCGCGAACTGCGCGCCGAGGCCGGACTCAAGCGCTGGGAAGAGCAGCGAAACCCCTCGGCCGCGGCGCAGGCGGTGTTCGCCGTGCTGGGGCTTGGAGCCATCGACCTGCTGATCCTGCTGCCGATCCTGATGGGCGTGCTGGGCACGCTGTTCGGATGCTTCGTCGCCGTGGTCGCCATCATCGTCAGCGGCGGCGTGGTGTTCGCGGCGGGACCGTTCTCGAATTTTCCGGGCGGACCGGGCGCCGCGATCCTTGGCGGCCTGGGCCTGATGGCCGGCGGCGCCTCCGCAGGCGCCCTGCTGACCCTGGTGGGCATCGGCCTGGTCAACGGTCTCGTCTGGTACGGGCGCCTGCACTACCGCCTGCTGAAGCCGGCCATCGATGGCCAGGTTTGATCAAGCGTCGCAAGACAAGGGACATCCCATGATCCGCGTTCTCGTCCTCATCACGGCCGTCGGCTTCGGCGTCTGCGTCGTCTGCCTGTCCATCGCCGCCGCCCTCGGCGGGCGCGACATGGCCGAGCACGGCTGGACCTTCCCGCACGGCTGGCACGTCGACATCGACGATCACCACCATCATCGCGGCATGGACTTCGGCGGCCCTACGACCACCCGTGAACTGACCTGGGACGGCGCCACGAGCCTGGACGTCGATGCGCCGGCGGACGTCCGCTACACCCAGGCGCCTGGACCGGCCAAGATCACTGTGGTCGGCCCCGCCGGCGCGGTGAACGCCGTCTCGGTGTCCAGCGGCAGCATCGACTACGACGGACCCGGCCACGGTCCGCGACTGCTGATCACCATGAGCGCGCCCAATCTCAACCGCTTCCTATTGGACGGCGACAGCCGCCTCACCGTGCTGAACTACGACCAGGACCGGCTGGACATCGACATCGACGGCCACGCCAGCGCCAACGTCCAGGGCAAGGCCCGCGCCATCGAGCTGACCTTGTCGGGCCGCGGCGATGCGGACCTGGGCCAGGTGGCCGCGCAGGACGCCAAGGTGGACATCTCCGGCTCAGGCTCGGCGACACTGGCGCCCAAAGCCTCTGCGGACATCGACATCTCCGGTTCGGGCGACGTGACCCTGGTAGGCCATCCCGCCAGCCTGCGCAGCGATGTCTCCGGCAGGGGCCGCATCCTGCTGACCGACGCGGCGGCCACGACCGCGCCGGCGGCGCCGCGGGCGCACAAGCGGTAGTCGCCGCGTCAAAGCCCCTCCCCCCTGCGGCTGGGCGGAATGACGCCGCCAAGCCCTCGCCCCCGTGACGTGGTCGTGACGTGGAAAGGGCTATTGAATTGCCGGAAGGGTCTCTCAGCGCAAGACGGCCCTTCCCCCGGCAGGGAGAAGGGCCGTCTCATCGCCGTAGGCAGGGCTGGAGGGAAGCCCCTACTTCCCCGCAGCCGTCAGGGCGGCCATCAGCTCCGGCACGGCGGTCTTGTAGTCCGCCACCAGGCCGTAGTCGGCGACCTGGAAGATCGGCGCGTCGGCGTCCTTGTTGATGGCGACGATGACCTTGGAGTCCTTCATGCCCGCCAGGTGCTGGATGGCCCCGGAGATGCCGACGGCGACATAGAGCTGGGGCGCGACCACCTTGCCGGTCTGGCCGACCTGGTAGTCGTTGGGGGCATAGCCGGCGTCCACCGCCGCGCGCGAGGCGCCGACCGCGGCGCCCAGCTTGTCGGCCAGGGGCTCGATCACCCGCTGGAACTCTTCGGCGGAGCCCATGGCCCGGCCGCCGGAGACGACGATCTTGGCCGCCGCCAGTTCGGGACGCGTGGACTTGACGATCTCTTCCGACACGAAGCGGGTCTTCGGCGCGCCGGGGCCCGCCTCGACCTTCTCGATCGTGGCCGAGCCGCCCTCGCCGGCGGCCTTGAAGGCCGTGGAGCGGACGGTGATCACCTTCTTGGGGTCGGAAGACTGGACCGTCTCCAGCGCGTTGCCGGCGTAGATCGGGCGCACGAAGGTGTTGGCGTCCACCACCTCGACGATCTCGGAGATCGGCGCCACGTCCAGCTTGGCCGCCACGCGGGGGGCGAAGTTCTTGCCCGCCGAGGTGGCCGGCACGAGCACGGCGTCATAGCCGCCCATCAGGCCCAGCACCGTGGCCGCCTCGGCCTCGGCGATGCCCTTGCCCAGCTGATCGCTCTCGGCGACCAGGACCTTGCGCACGCCCTCGATCTTGGCGGCTTCGGCGGCGACGCCGGCGACGCCCTGGCCGGCCACCAGGATGTCCACGTCCGGCGAGATCGCCTTGGCGGCGGTGACCGTCTTGTTGGTGTTGTCCTTCAGCGACGTGTTGTCGTGATCGGCGACGACGAGAACGGCCATCAGAGGACCCCCGCTTCAGTCTTGAGCTTGGCCACCAGTTCGGCGGCGT
>FTAI01001527.1_pt1 | contig 10447 bp, 11 predicted proteins | sample 1638941 | NCBI WGS metagenome assembly FTAI01 (sample SAMEA3914813, study PRJEB12502) | metagenome | biome: forest; material: soil | place: Canada | collected 2011-07-07 | depth 0.3 m | reverse complement strand
CGCGAAGGACGCGAAGGACGCGAAGAAGCCGCGAAGGAAATGAGGCGCGAAGCGCGAAGAGACCGTGGGCGCGGCACTCGCATCGGTCGCGAGCTTCGCTCGCCATCTTCGCCCAACCTTCGCGCCCTTCGCGTCCTTCGCGGTGAATCGTTCTTCTGGGCTGGCGGTGCGCCACCAAACCCATTTTTCCGACCGCTGCGACATTTCTCCAGTCGCCCCCACGCGCCAATCAGGGTTTAAGGACCGCATGTCCACATCCCAGCCCGCCGCACGGGCGGCCGCGCGCATTGGCGGCGGCCCCGAGCGTCGCAACCTGATCGAAGGGCCGATCGGCAAGACCCTGTTCCTGTTCGCCCTGCCGGTGCTGGGCGGCAATGCGCTGCAGAACCTGAACGGCACCGTCAACGCCTTCTGGGTCAGCCACTCCCTGGGCGAGGTGGCGATCTCGGCCATCTCCAACGCCAACATCATCATGATGCTGATGCTGGGCGCCGTCTTCGGCATCAGCATGGCGGCCAACATCCTGATCGCCCAGTCCTTCGGGGCCGGCGACCTGCCCATGGTCAAGCGCGTCGTGGGCACGGCCACAACCTTCTTCGTGGTGCTCTCCGGCGGTCTGGCGATCCTGGGGGGTGTGCTGTCGCCGCAGATCCTCACCGCCATGGGCACGCCGCCGGACGCCAGGGCCGAGGCTATCGCCTACCTGCGCGTGATCTTCGCGGCCATGCCGTTCATGTACTTCTTCGCCTTCATGCAGATGGCTCAACGCGGCGCCGGGGATTCGCGCACGCCCTTCTATTTCATGATCCTGGCCGTGGCCCTGGACATGACCCTGAACCCCTTGCTGATCCGGGGCATTGGGCCCTTCCCCAAGATGGGCATCGCCGGCTCGGCCACGGCCACCTTCATCGCCCAGGGGATCAGCCTGGCCTGCATGATGGTCTTCCTCTACCGCCGCCAGAGCCATTTGCTGCTGCGCTGGGGCGACCTGCATCTGCTGAAGCCCGACCCCACGATCCTCAGGGCCCTGGTGGTCAAGGGCCTGCCCATGGGGGTGCAGATGCTGGTGATGAGCGTCGCCGCCCTGATGATGATCCGCCTGGTCAACGGCTACGGCTCCCTGACCACGGCCGCCTATGGCGCCTCCCAGCAGGTCTGGACCTATGTGCAGATGCCGGCCATGGCCCTGAGCGCCGCGGTCTCATCCATGGCCGCCCAGAACGTCGGCGCCCGGCGCTGGGACCGGGTGGCGGAGGTGGCGCGCAAGGGGGTGGCGATCGGCCTGGCCATCACCGGCTCGGTGGTGGTGATCCTCTACCTGCTGGGCGACATCGTCTTCTGGGTCTTCCTGCCGGCCCATTCGGCGGCCCTGCCCATCGCCCACCACATCAACCTGATCGTGCTCTGGGCCTTCATGCTGTTTTCGGTGACCTTCACCCTGTTCGGAGTGGTGCGGGCGACGGGGGCGGTGTGGGCGCCCCTGTTCATCCTGATCATCTCCATGTGGATCATCCGGATTCCCTTCGCCACCGCCCTGATGCCCCGGTTCGGCGCCGACGCCATCTGGTGGAGCTTTCCCCTGGGCACCGTCACCTCGGCGGGGCTGGCGGCGCTCTACTACCGCTTCGGCGGCTGGCGAAAGGCCCACTTCCTCGACGAAAAGCCCAAGGGCGACGGCGCCGACACGGGCCTGGCCACGCCTCCCATGCGCGAGGAGGCCAAGCCCTTCCTGATCGGCGGCGGCGACGGCGCCGACGCTACGGTAACCCTGGCGGCCGATCCCGCCCCCGGCGCCTCCTGACCGCTTGCCGGGCGGCGGACGCTCGCGCTAGACCTTGTTCCCTAGCTCCTCCCCCATGAATGGGAGAGGTGGCGCGAGCGAAGCGAAGCGAAGCGACGGAGAGGGCAAGTGGACGAGGCTCACTTGCCCCCTCCGTCCCCTCGCGATGCTCGGGGCCACCTCTCCCATGAATGGGAGAGGAGAAGAACGAAACGATCGTAGGCGCTACGGCGTCCAGGGGGAGCCCGCTTCGTGGCCATGAATGCAGCGACGGCCACAGCCCCCTCCACGGCCCGGTTCGCGAAGAAGCGCGAGGCGATCATCGCCGCCGCCGCCGACATCATCAACCACAAGGGCGTCAAGGGCATGACCCTGGCCGACGTCGCCGCCAGCGTCGGGCTGATCACCACCAGCGTCACCTACTATTTCAAGAAGAAGGAAGACCTGGCCGCCGCCTGCTTCCTCAGCGGCATCGCCCGGCTGGACGCCCTGGTCGGCGAGGCCCTCACCGAGGCCACGCCCCCGGCCCGCCTGCACCGCCTGCTGACCCTCTACCTCGACCTGGTGCTGGCCATCCAGCGCGGACAGGCCGCGCCCATCGCCGTCTTCAGCGACGTGCGCGCCCTCACCGACGAGAACCGCTCCACCGTCGGCCCCGCCTATGGCCAGCTGTTCCGCCGGGTGCGCAGCCTGTTTGAGGCCCCCGGCTACGAATGGATGGGCCGCAAGGCCGCCACGGCGCGGACCTATATGCTGATGGAGCAGATCTTCTGGCTGGCCGCCTGGCTGCGCCGCTACGAGCCGGAGGATTATCCGCGGGTGCGCGACCGGATGTTCGACATCCTGGTCGGGGGCCTCGCCCAGCCGGACTCGGTGTGGAAGCCCTGCACCATGCCGGAAACCCGCATCCCCCTGGGCGCTGGGGCGCCGGAGATGTCCCGCGAAACCTTCCTCCTGGCCGCCACCCGGCTGATCAACCAGGAGGGCTATCGCGGCGCCTCGGTGGAGAAGATCTCCGCCGTGCTCAACGTCACCAAGGGCAGCTTCTACCACCACATCGACGCCAAGGACGATCTGGTGGTCGCCTGTTTCGAGCGCAGCTTCGACATGGTCCGCCGGGTGCAGACCGCGGCCCTGGCCCGGCCCATGGACCAGTGGCGCCGGCTCTGCGCCGTGGCCCGGGTTTTGGTCGAACACCAGCTCAGCGACGAGGGGCCGCTGCTGCGCACCTCCGCCCTCAGCGCCCTGCCGGAGGCGATCCGCCACCGGATGGTCGACGAATCCAACCGCCTCTCCGGCCGCTTCGCCGCCATGATCTCCGACGGCATCGCCGACGGCACCGTGCGCCCCGTGGACCCGCTGATCGCCGCCCAGATGCTGGCCGCCACCCTCAACGCCGCCGCCGACCTGCGCGGCTCCCCGGCGGGGGTGCGCCGTTCGGAGGTGGGCGAGCTCTACGCCAAGCCCATGCTGATGGGCCTCTTTTCGAAATAGCGGTTTGCCGGCGAAGCCCGGCGCGCTACGAAACTTCCGAAAACCTGCCTACAAGGGCCATCGACGGCTGAGTTGATCCATCCTTTCACATCATGGCCGGGCTTGTCCCGGCCACCCAGGAACACGAACGGCGCAAGGCTATCGACGACCGAGTACGCGGCCACTTTCGGCTGTAACTAGCGTTGGTGACCGTCTTGAACGGCCGGTGTTCCTGGGTGGCCGGGACAAGCCCGGCCATGACGGGGTTAGGGTGGTGGGTCACCTCAGACGTCCAATGGCCTAAAGAGGCCGCCATCAGGGGAGAGCGCGACATGGGACGTTTGCAGGACAAGGTCGCCGTGGTCACGGGCGCGAGCTCCGGCATCGGCATGGCGACGGTGGAGCTGTTCGTCGCTGAGGGCGCCCGGGTGGTGGCCGCCGACATCAACGACGCCGCCGGCGCGGCTTTGGCCGACCGCTACCAGGGCTTCGTCCACTTCCAGCATTGCGACGTGACCCAGGAGGCCGACATCGCCGCCACCATGGCCGCGGCGGCGGACAAGTTCGACGGCCTGGACATCGTCTTCAACAACGCCGGCGCCGGGGGCTCGCCCAGCACCATCGAGGACATGACCGGGGAGGCCTGGGACTTCACCCAGGCCCTGCTGCTGCGCTCGGTGGCCCTGGGGGTCCGCTACGCCATTCCGCATATGCAAAAGCGCGGCGGCGGTTCGATCATCAACACCGCCTCCATCGCGGGGCTGGAGGCCGGCTACGGCCCCATCGCCTATTCGGTGGCCAAGGCCGGGGTGATCCAGCTGACGACACTGGCCGCGGCCCAGCTGGCCCGCCACGACATCCGCGTCAACGCCATCTGCCCCGGCTTCATCCAGACCGGCATCTTCACCGCCTCCGACCTGATCCCGGCGGGCCTGAAGGAAGTGATCAAGACCGAGATGCGCGCGGCGGCGCCGGCGGCGCAGCCGCTGAAGCGCACGGGGGAGCCGGACGACATCGCCCAGGCGTGCCTCTACTTGGCGTCGGACGCGGCGCGGTTCGTGACCGGGACCAAGATCGTGGTGGACGGGGGGATGACCGTGGGGCCAAGGCAGGCGTGGGATCCCGAGGTGCAGGCCGAGCGGATGCGGATGATGGAGGCGCGGCGGGCGGCGTTTGAGGCGGGGCAGAAGGGGTAATGCCAGCGGCCGCGGAGCTTGACCTGCGGCGCCCACCCCTGGTCCTCATCCTGAGGCGCCCGCTCTGCGGGCCTCGAAGGACGCAGCGGCGGCCGAGTGCGTCCTTCGAGGTTCGCTTCGCTCTCACCTCAGGATGAGGAATATCTGGGAACTGGCGATCAAGCCTAGCGGCTGGTTGCATAAGGGCCCTGCTCGACGACACAGGGGCCGCGGCGGCCTGGACGAACCTTAGGTTCCAGCACGGACTGGCCTCTTGAGCGCCTCGACCGCCTTGCACGGAGTGGGTGAATATGCGCCAATTCCACCTTATGCAGAGGGGCTGATCGTGCTCAAGGTGCTGTTGGTCGCGGCGGTGATCGCTCTTCTGCCGGCGTACATCGCCCATCGGAAGGGGCACAGCTTTCTGATTTGGTACGCCTACGGCGTCATCTTCTGGCTGCTCGCCGTCATCCACGTCCTGGTGCTCGAACCGAGACCGCGATTCCGTGATTTCGTATGAATGCGGACTTCGGTCTTGGGAATCATCCCTGTGAAGGGGGAGGATGGGCAATCCGGGGACACGAGCAATTGCCGTGACTCACCGCAGGGTTCACGTCCGGGCCGTCTGACCCTGGTGGGCCCACGCCCCCAGGTCGCGCGGCGGTTCCCTGCCGTGTGCGACGCTGGCCTGTCCTAGCGTGCAGGTGCCGCCTCCCGGGCGACGCGTCCTGAACGGAAGATCAGGACGACGCCGGCCAGGAACCACCATAGCGCCTGGACCGCGGCGAAGGCCGTGACAGGCCAGGGCAGCACGAGTTCGCCGATGTGCAGAAGGCCCAGAACAACAAAGGTCGAGCCCAGCAGGAGCGCGAGCCAGGCAAAGAGCTTGGGCAGGACCGTCGAGCCCAGGAGCACGCAGCCCAGGGACAGGAAGAGCGACGGGGCGGCGACGAAAAAATACAGGTGCTGGATGGCGTATCCGAAGGTGTTGGCGATGCGCGGCATCTCCGGCGGATTGAGGAAAAGGCCGGCGATGTAGCAGGCGATCTCCAACAGACTCGTGGTCATCAAAACACCGGCGCCAAAGACGGTGAGCAGACCTGAAACACGCGCGGTCGCTTTGGACAGCGACACCAGGGTGAGCGCCAGGACGATGATCAGCGCCGGCCCCACGGCCTGCAGCCACGCGGCCCAGAGCACCCGCTCGCGATTGGCGACCGCGTAGGCGAGGAAGGTCGAATCCGGCGCGGTCAGGGGCGGGCCGTTGTTGAGGTGGAAGGACTCGCCGATCATCAACACGCCCAAAATCCCCGCTACGCCTGCGAGAATGGCGGTCCATCGTCCGGAAAAGCTGTTCATCGTTTCGCCCGCTTCGATTGGGTTGAAGGTTCTTGGGTTGAAGGCTCTGGGATGAGCCAAGATTCGACGGCCCGCCGCACGTCGGTGAGGTCGTCCGGTCTGAGGGGAAGGCTCGCCGCGCCCCACAAGAGGGCGATAAGGACGCCGGCGGCCTCGTCCGCCGACATCCCTGGATCGAAGTCGCCGCTGGTCATGCCCTCGGCGATGACCTGCTCGAGCGACATACGCCAGTAGCGGGTAAGGGGTTCGATGATGGCGGCGATGGCCTGGTCGCGCCGCGCGCGGGCGGACAGCTCGCGCATCACCTCCATCATGTCGGGTTGCTCGCGCATGTAGAAGGACGTGTCCGCGAACTCTTGCGCGAGGCGGTCCCGGGCCGAACCCGCTGGGCCCGCGGGCGCGCGCACGGTCTCGAACTGGGCGGCGAGATAAAGGGCCACCCCGCCGATCAACGCCTCCTTGGTCGGGAAGTAGTGGTGGAGGGTGGCGACGTTGCAGCCGACCCGGTCCGCCACCGCCCGCGTGCGCAGGTTTTCAAACCCCGCCCGCGCGATCAGGTCGTAGGCCGCGCGCACGAGGGCGAGCTTGCGGGGCTCGAAGCGGGCGACCGCCTCGGCGGCTGGGCTTGGCGGCATGGTGTTCACCGCGTCCTGTTCAATCAATCAGTTGATTGATACTGTTGCCGAACGCTCCGCTTGTCAAGCCGCCGGCGCACCCCCTCTGATCAGTGCCCCTCCACCGCAAACAAGATCTCCGCCAGCGTCGCCGCTGTATCCGTGCGCGCCCAGTCTCGCTGCAGCTCGCAGGCCATCTGCACCCAGCTGATCGGCTGGGCGCCGGCCTGGGCCACGCGGTCCAGGCCGGCGCGGTGGGCCTCGACGGAGGTGCCGCCCACGGCGTCGACGACGGGATAGACCTCATAGCCGTCGCGCAGGGCGTCGAGGGTGGGGAAGGCCAGGCAGGCCTCCGTCCACAGGGCCGTCATGATCAGCTTGCGGCGCCCGGTGGCCTTGACCGCCTCCAGGAAGTCCTGGTCCTCCCAGGCGTTGATGCTGGTTCGGTCCAGGGCCGGGGCGCCGCCGAGGATGGCCTGCAGCTGCGGGATCGTCGGGGCGTTCTTGCCGGTCCGCACGTTCACGGTCGACAGGATCACCGGCAGATCGAACAGCCTGGCCAGCCTGGCCACCGAGCCGATGTTAGCGACCAGGGCGCGGCGGTCCATGGAGGCCACCGAGGTCACCTGCACGGGCTGGTAGTCGATGATGACCAGCGCCGCGTTCTGCGGCGTCAGCAGATGATCCTTGGCGGGATCGCGAATGGGTTGGCTCGTCATGATGGGGTCCTCCTTTCGTTCGGCGGTCACTGGGCCTTCCAGCGACCGCCCGGTTCAGCATTGTCCGCCCGAGCGGCGGTCTCAATCACGCCGCCGCCTCCGCCCCCACGTCTCGTCATCCCGGCCGCAGCGAAGCGGAGAGCCGGGACCCAGGGGTATGCAGCAGTCCCCTGGATCCCGGCTCTGCGCGCAAGGGCGCTCCGGCCGGGATGACGACCGGATGGGCGGATGAGCGCGAAGTCACCCCGCCTAGGCTTTGAAGAAGGCCAGCAGGTCGGGGTTGATGACCTCGGCGTGGGTCGTGGCCATGCCGTGCGGCTGGCCCTTGTAGATCTTCAGTTCGCCCTTCTGCAGCAGCTTGATGGTCAGCAGGGCCGAGTCCGCGATCGGCACGATCTGGTCGTCATCTCCGTGCATCACCAGCACCGGAACCTCGATCCGCTTCAGGTCGTCGGTGAAGTCGGTTTCCGAAAAGGCCTTGATGCAATCGTAGTGCGCCTTGGTTCCGCCCATCATCCCCTGGCGATACCAGTTGTCGATGATCCCTTGCGAGACCTTCGCGCCGGGCCGGTTGAAGCCGTAGAACGGGCCGGCCGGGACGTCGATGTAGAGCTGGGCGCGGTTGGCGGCCACCCCGGCGCGGAAGCCGTCGAAGACGTCGATGGGCAGGCCGCCGGGATTGGCCGGGGTCTTGACCATGATCGGCGGCACCGCCCCGATCAGCACCGCCTTGGCGACCCGGCCGCCGCCCCCGTACTGGGCCACGTAGCGGGCGACCTCGCCGCCGCCGGTGGAGTGGCCGACGTGGATGGCGTTCTTCAGGTTCAGGTGGGCGGCCAGGGCCGCGACGTCGGCGGCGTAGGTGTCCATGTCGTTGCCGAGGTCGGTCTGCGACGACCGGCCGTGGCCGCGGCGGTCGTGGGCGATGACCCGATAGCCCTTGGCCAGGAAGAACAGCATCTGGGCGTCCCAGTCATCGGCGCTGAGCGGCCAGCCGTGATGGAAGACGATCGGCTGGCCGGTTCCCCAGTCCTTGTAGAAGATCTGCGTGCCGTCCTTGGTGGTGATGGTGCTGCTGCTCATGGTCTTGGCTCCTGAGGGGGTGTGGGCGGCGGCCGGGACGGCCTGGGCGGAAAACCCCACAGACGCGGCCGCGGTTGCGGCGAGGCCCAGGCCGCCGGCCATGACGCCGCGGCGGGAAACTCGGTCGGCGGGCGGGGGCATCGGCGGGCTCTCCTGGGTAATTATCGCGATATTGAATGTCGCGATATATTTCCTCCTAAAACCGACTCGCGCCGCTGTCCATCGTGAAATGCATCGCGATATCCTTTCATGTGATATGAATCGGGACGGGCTCGCGACGCCGTCAGGATTCTCCATGGCCTATCTGCTGGACGACCAGATCTGCTTCACCCTCTATTCCGCCAGCATGGCCGTCACCCGGATGTACAAGCCGATGCTGGACAGGATGGGGGTCACCTATCCGCAGTACCTGGTGCTGACCGTCCTGGGCGAACGCGACGGCCAGACCATCGGCGCCATCGCCGGCCGCCTGGCCTTGGAATCCAGCACGGTGACCCCGCCGGCCAAACGCCTTGAGCAGGCGGGCCTGGTCGTGCGCCGGCGCAACCAGGTCGATGAGCGCCAGGTTCAGGTCTGGCTCACCGAAGCCGGTCGCGCGGTGGTGGTTGAAAGTCAGTGCCTTGGCGACGCCCTGATCAAACGCTCGGGCCTGAGCGCCAAGGCGGTGAGCGCTCTGAACCGCAAGGTCGCCAGACTGCGCGACGCCCTCGTGGGCGATCACTGATCGATAATCCACCGCCCCCTCGCCGCCGGAAGATCGCCATGTCATTTCAGGCCTATCTGGACAACATCCGGCGGAAAACCGGCAAGGGCCCCGACGACTTCAAGGCCCTGGCCGAGGCGATGGGCTTTACGGAGGGTGGGCGGCTTAAGCCCGCCACCAAGGCCGGCCAGGTCGTGGCGTGGCTGGCCGCCGATTTCGGGCTGGGCCACGGTCACGCCATGGCGATCTACGCCCTCCTGAAGGCCCGCAAGTCGCCGGGGGACTGATCACGCCGACGCGGCGCTCCGTTCCTCCGGCAGCCCCTCAATAGTCGTGCGTCACCGCAAACACCTCACCCGCCCCGCGGCCGATGGATGAGGCGATCCCCGAATTGCGCCGGGTCCGGCCCGCCACCTGCTTGAACACCGGCCCCGAGGCGGCCTCGTCGCAGGCCAGGCAGGTGTTGAGCCGGCCGTCCGGGCGGTTGGCGGGCTCCCCCGAGGCCCAGGACCTCAAGCAGACGGCGTAGCAGCGGCGGCCGGTGTTGCGGGCGTTGAAGTACCAGGTCTCGGCGCAGGCCTGGGTGAAGCCCAGGTTGCGCAGGCACCGCATCGCCAGGGGTTTGACGGCGCCCAGCAGGGCGCAGCGGCGCACAGGCGTGGTCAGGTCGGGTCTGCGCAGGTAGACGGCGAGGTCCGCCAGGTCCGAACAGGTCCCGCAGCGGCCGGCGTGGGTGACGTGGGCGCCGTCGGCGAGGGCCGCGGTGGCGCTCGGATAGTCGGTGATGCGGTAGGCGGCCTTGTTCGCATCCAGGTATTTGATGGCGCACACCGCGCCGGGAGCGGGGGGCGCGAGCCGGTCCGGATGGGCGGCGTAGAACGCGTACGGATCCCCCGCAAACCAGGCCGGATTGACCGGTTTTGTGGTTTCCAGGCGCCGCAGATAGGCCTGGCTGTACGGCGTCGCCCCGGCGGCCGGGCTTGGCGGGGCCGGGGCGAGGAAGACCGGCAGGGCCAGAAAGGCTAGGCCCGCAAGGAGGAGCGCCAGGGCGGCGAGCCACGCGTATCGGCCCGCGTTCCTATTTTGTTTCACGTGAAACACTGCCGCGGCGAGCCGGCGCGCGCTGCATGGCGAGGGTGTGTGGTTCGAGACGCTCCCGTTGGTCGCTCCTCACCATGACTAGGAGAAGGGACGGCATAAGTCTTAGTCATGGTGAGGAGCGGGCCTTCGCGCGTCTCGAACCACGCAGGGTGGCGCCCCCGCCCCCGCCCCTCAATAGCTCGGCGGCTGGCGCAGGGGCGCGGACGACGACTCCTCGTCCGAACTCGGCGCCGTGGCCGCGTCGAACGCTTGCTGCTGCATGGGGGTCAGGGTGGCGTAGAAGGCCTTCACCGCCTCGCCCTGACGGCGCATGGCGGCCAGGGTCGCGTCCATCTGGGCGTTGAGCAGGTCGATCCGCTGGGGGGTGGTCAGGGTGGGCAGCAGCATCTGGGTCGCCTGCTGGCGGGTCCGCGCCGCGGGGTCCGGGCTGATCGCCGCCT